>Ga0207639_10000553_pt1 | contig 25703 bp, 32 predicted proteins | sample KBSCornC32_FD_184299 | JGI IMG/M metagenome (GOLD analysis project Ga0207639, IMG submission 184299) | Corn rhizosphere microbial communities from Kellogg Biological Station, Michigan, USA - KBS Corn C3-2 (SPAdes) (version 2) | ecosystem: Host-associated > Plants > Roots > Rhizosphere > Soil ...
TTGGAAGCTAGAAAGCGACAACGCTCCCCCCGACTCCGACTGTACGCGAATTCTGAGATAGGTGCTCACAGTCCCTTCCATCGAGGTTACGCCGTCCGGTCGTTGCGCCTGGATATTGCCCGAAACCGTAAATATCAAAAGGACAGCGGCTACGCCGCATGTTAGCGCTCTCATAGTGCCTCCTAGGTATTTAGCTTTAAAGAGGGTTTACCGCAACCTTTATACGCCCATCCGGAATCTATTGCAACGATGATCTGAACGAAAAAGCGGATGGGCCGGGCGTACCGTCCTATCCCCTGCTCCAACCTGAGGAATCGACGACCTTCACTGTCAGGTTGTTGCATAGATAATATTATGCTTGACAGATGCAACATCCCGTGCTAGCATCTCGATTGACTGGTCGTATCTGACGATTGGTAGACGCTAATTTACACGAGACGAGACAAGGCGATGCACACGTACATTCCCGCACATCCTCCGTAAACCAACGACATTCTATTTTGCAAGGCAGATCACTCCCTATGTGGGCGATGTGGATCTGCAGCATAACTGTCGCCGTCGTACGAAACGTCGGCGGGCCGGTCTTCTGTACTCGAAAATCGGCTTTTTACAAGGGTGCTTCAAAATTAAAAAATCGATTGCAGTCGAGAGAGGCATGGATGTTTGATAACTGGAACAACGGGTGGAGAGGATTAGGCGATCTTCTCATTCCCCGGAGGGGAAACATTCAATAGCGTCGGGTTGCACCCGACGATAGGCGAACATCACGACGCCGTCCCTGGAGGGGACGAATTAATCCCACGCGTATTTCTCGTCAACATCGATCCCGTATTTGCGATAGAACCCGCGCATCTCGTCCTCAAACAACGTCTTGTGATGATGCTCCTTCTGACGAATCAGATATCCCTTGACCGTGGCGATCTGAGTGTGGCCGACCGAGAACGCCGAGTAACCATCTTGCCACGCAAATTTAACCATCATCTTGCCGCCTTTCGTCTTTAGCCACTTTGAGGAATCTCGTTTTATCGCGCCGACGAGGTCGGGAAGGAGATGATTCTTGCCGATCGAGATCAGGAGATGAATATGATTCGCGGTTCCTCCGGCGCCGATAAGTCGGGCGTCAAAACTACGCAGGATGCCGCCGATGTAGGCGTAAAGTTCGGTTTCGATCTCCGGCGTGAGAAACGCGAAGCGGTTCTTCGTCGAGAAGACGATGTGAAAATATGCGCTGAATACCGTCTGGGCCACGTGCGAATTCGTCCCTTGCAGGGACGCATCGATTTTGCACCATCCATCGTCGGGTTGCACCCGACGCTATTGAATTTGTCCCTTCCAGGGACTATCGGAAAGGATCGGTATTCGCCCGAGCGACGAGGCCGCTGGCTTGGGACATTGTTTCGACGGCTTTGGCGACTTGGGGGTCGGTCTCGAGGAGGGCCTGGACGCCGGCTTCTTGGGAGTCGGTAGCGGTGGCGATCTCTTCGCGGAGTCGGGTTTTGGCGTAATCGGCTTGAGAGTCGATGTTTTGGGCAGTCAGTCCGCCCCTGGGATCGGCGGCGGCAAAGGTTTTGAACGCATCGAGGAGCTTATCGCTGACCGCACACTCACCCGGCTGGAGCGCCGTCTTAAAGCTCTGCTTGTCCGCCTTCATGTTCTCGAATCCGGCGATCTTGCCCGCCACCAACTGACGCGTAAAATAAAACGCCGCCTCATTCAACCTACCCCGCAGAGCGTCGAATTTTTGGGCTTTCACGACCACGTCGGGCTCGATACCGCGACCGCCATACAACACGCGGCCATTCGCCGCCGTCACCGGACTGCCAACCGGTTTTGGCTTGGCGTCCGCATCGGCGTTGTCGGGCGAATCCTCGCCGTGAGTGTAGTAGTCGTAGATCGAGCCATTCGAATAATCACGCTGCAGCGAGCGTCCAAACGGAGTGTAATAACGGGCCGTCGTCAGCGTCATTCCGGTCGAGTACGGCAGCCGATAAACATGCTGCACGAGCCCCTTGCCAAAGCTGTCGGTGCCGACGATCAACCCGCGATCGTAATCCTGTATCGCACCCGCGACGATCTCCGACGCCGACGCCGAGCCGCCGTTGATCATCACGACGAGCGGCACATTCTCGACGCTGCCGCCAGTCGCTTTCATATCGCGAAAGTCACCATTGCGGCTGCTCTTGATCGACACGACGGTCTCGCCGGCCGGGATGAACTTGCTCACGACCGCGACCGCTTCCTCGAGGATGCCGCCCGGATTGCCTCGCAAATCGAGGATGAGGCTCTTCATCCCGCGCTTGTTTAGCTCGTTAACCGCCTCAGTAAGCTCCTCGGACGTCGTCTGCTGAAACCCGCCCGTCAACCCAACATACCCGACGCCATTCGGCAGCATGAAGTAATTCCGGATCGACGGCAGCGGCACACCGCCGCGGCTGATGTCGAATTCAACCGGAGTCTGACTGCCGACTCGCTCAATCTTAATATGTACGGGCGTGCCTTTCTCGCCGCGAACATTCTTTGACACCTCGGCGCTCGTCCAGTCCTTCGCGTCCTTGCCGTCGACGGACAAGATCCTGTCGCCATATCTCAGCCCGGCCTTATCGGCAGGCGTACCCGGAACGATCGACTGCACGTAGACGCCGTCACGATGCTGCAGGATCGATACTCCGATCCCGTAAAATTGCGACGACTGCTCCTCATCGAGCTTCTTCAACTCTTCTGCAGAAAAGAATGACGAGTGCGGATCGAGCGTCCACAACATCGCCTGCATCGAGCTGTCGGTAGTTTTTTCGTGGTCGACCGGACCGACATAGTTGTCGTCGATGACCTTGAGAGCCTCGCGATAATCGGATTCGACACGCTCGGGCGACACGCTGGAGCCTGCGGCAGTCCGCGTCGGCATTCGGCCAAACATGCCGCCCGCCACCGAGCCAAGTGCCACGAGAACGATCGCCAGATATGCAAATTTCCTATTCATCGATCACTGCGAGAGGCCAGTCGTTAATATACCACGCGGGGTTTTACGCTCCGTCGCCGCCTGCAACTCACAAACGCTTGAGAATCCTAAATTTACAAATCTGTTGCAACTATTTATCATTAGCCATTTGCCGTGAAGCCCGATATCTCCATCGTCATTCCCGCCTTTAACGAGAGCGAGCGTCTCGGCGCACCGCTCCGCAAAGTACTTGCCTATCTCGCCGACGATCAGCCGAATGGCGAGGTCATCGTCGTCGACGACGGCTCCTCAGATGACACGTCCCAGGTGGCGAGAACGGCGTTTGACGAGTTTTCATCCATCAATTCTCAAGTAGTGAGATACGAGACGAACCGCGGAAAAGGTTTCGCGGTGCGAACGGGTCTCAAGGCGTCGGCTGCGGACATCGCACTATTCTCCGATGCCGACCTATCGACGCCGATCGATGAGATGACAAAGCTCGTCGATCCTATTCTGAGCGGCGAATTCGATGTCACCTTCGGCTCCCGAGCACTCGACCGCAGCCTCATCGGCACTCATCAACCGTGGCAGCGGGAACAAGGCGGACGAGTGATGAATCTCATTATCCGCACGATGAGCGGACTCGATTTTGCCGACACGCAATGCGGATTCAAAGCATTTAACATGTCGAAATTCCGACCGCTGCTCGACCTGATGCAGATCGACAGATTTGGGTTTGATATTGAGTTTTTGTTCGTCGCGGCACGCAACGGCCTTCGTCTCGCCGAGATCCCCGTCCGCTGGAACGACGTCGCCGGCTCAAAAGTCAGCGCCTTTCGCGACGCCCGCCGCATGATCAGCGAACTCCGACTGATCCGCCGGAGCGCCCGCAACGGCGTCTACGATATGCAACCGGTCTAACCACAGAGCCCACAGAGGGCACAGAGACTTCAGCGAGGCTCGTGATACTCATTCTTCCTCTGTGTTCTCTGTGTTCTCTGTGGTGAAATAGGTTCATGACCGCCAGACTCAACGTCAACATCGACCACGTCGCGACGCTACGCGAGGCTCGCAAGACGATCGAGCCGAGCGTCCTTGCCGCGGCCCGGACGTGCGAGCAGGCCGGCGCGCACGGCATCACGGTGCATATTCGCGGCGATCGGCGGCACATCCAGGACCACGACATTGAGGAATTGAGCAAGGCCGTCACAACGTACCTCAACGTCGAAATGGCCGCGACCGATGAGATGGTCGCCATCGCCACGCGCATCAAGCCGAACGCAGTTTCTCTTGTCCCTGAGAGTCCAAACGAGGTCACGACCGGGGGCGGGCTGGACGTCATCAGCAATTTCGAAGCCGTCGCCAAAGCCGCGCAGGCACTCAAGTCCGCGGGCGTTTACGTCAGCATCTTTATCGATCCCGATACCGCTCAACTCGATGCCGCCAAACGTGCCGGTGCCGAGCACGTTGAATTGTGTACCGCCGAATATGCCGAGCTGACCCTCGGTGATCGCGCAGCGTCACCCGAAGGCAAGGCAAACGCAGATGCCGAGGTCAACCGCATTCGCAAAGCCGCACAGCACGCCGACAGCATCGGCCTCGTCGTCGCCGCAGGTCACGGCCTGACAATCGCGAATGTGCCCGCCATCGCCGCCATTCCCGAGATCGCGGAATTCAATATCGGCCATCACATCATCTCTCGTTCGATATTTATCGGGTTGGAGAGTGCAGTAAAAGAGATGCTCACCGCTATCGACTCTGGCGCTGTCGACTGATCATTCATTCCCGCCGATATTCCGTTCGTCACATATTAAAGTGAGTTTACGTAGCTTGCGATCTGCGCGATCTGTGCGGCAGAGAGGCGTTTCTTAAAAGACGGCATGTGGCCTTTGCCGTTCGTGACGATCCGAACGACTTTGTTAACGGACACGCCCCCCGTAATATCGTCCGCGTCGTACTTGCGGCCGAGCGCGGTTTCGGCTTTGCCATTGGCGCCATGGCATCGCGCGCAATTTTGTACGTAAAGGGTCCGCGGGCTCGACGCGTCGTCAGCGTAGCGGGGTGCCGCGCCAGTGGTCATCGCGATCAACAATGACGCTGCACCGGCGATAAATATCGCAGTTATTATCAGCTTGAGCTTTAACGTATTCACTCTAAACTCGAACCTCCAAATCTTACTTCTGTATCTCGATCAAATGTACTTTAGTGTTCTGGATATTGAACCGCTCAGCTTACGCAGCGACGAAAACATCTGTCTAATACCGCAAGCAATGCGTATCATTGATTATGATGCGCGGAATCTCCCGCTGATCACAAGTCGAGAGTCCTTAAATTCTTTTGCCGATCAGAGCACGCTTTTTAGTGCCTGTCCGGTGTAGCTTTTCTTGACGCGTGCGACTTCCTCGGGCGTACCGGTCGCAACGACACGGCCGCCGCCGGAGCCGCCCTCGGGACCAAGGTCAATTATGTAGTCGGCGGATTTGATCACATCGAGATTGTGCTCGATCACGATCACCGTGTTGCCGGTATCGACCAGTTGCTGGAGCACGTCGAGGAGCTTGTGAACGTCGGCAAAATGCAGCCCAGTCGTCGGCTCATCGAGAATGTAGATCGTCTTGCCGGTCGCTCGTTTTGACAGCTCTTTCGCCAGTTTGATCCGTTGTGCCTCGCCGCCTGAGAGCGTCGTTGACGATTGACCGATCTGAATGTACCCGAGCCCGACATCGATCAACGTCTGCAGCTTGGACGCGATGGTCGGAATATTCTCTAGCAGCGGCAATGCATCCTCGATCGTTGTCCCGAGTAGGTCGGCGATGGACAATCCCTTGTACTTCACTGCGAGCGTCTCGCGGTTGTAGCGCTTGCCGCGGCAGACATCGCACGTGACGTATACATCGGGCAGGAAATTCATCTCGATACGCTTCATGCCGTCACCCTCGCAAGCCTCGCAGCGGCCGCCTTTGACGTTAAACGAGAATCTTCCGGGTTTATAACCCCGCACACGCGATTCCGGCAGCATCGCGTACAGATCGCGGATAGGCGAAAACAATCCTGTGTACGTCGCCGGATTCGAACGCGGCGTTCGTCCGATCGGTGATTGATCGATCTCGATGATCTTGTCCACAAGATCCAGTCCCTCGATCGAATCATGCTCGAGCGGCTCGGCAACCACGGTTGATTCGTAAACGTGCCGGTAAAGTGCGGGATAGAGTATCTCCTCAACCAGCGTCGATTTACCTGACCCGGATACACCGGTCACAACTGTAAACAGTCCAAGCGGAAATTCGGCGTCAATATTCTTCAGGTTGTACGCCCGAGCACCCTTGACCTTGATCCTGTGACCGTTTCGCAAACGCCGAAGCTCGGGCACCTCGATCTTCAGCTCGCCGCAGAGATATTGGCCAGTGATCGAATCGGGATTGCACGAGATCTCCTTCGGATCACCTACCGCGACAACTTCCCCACCGTGAGTCCCCGCCTTCGGCCCGAGATCGATCACATAGTCCGCGTGCTCGATCGTCTCCTCGTCGTGCTCGACGACGAGAACCGTATTCCCAAGATCACGCAACTCGTGGAGCGTCTCGAGCAGGCGCTTATTGTCCCGAGGATGAAGACCGATGGAAGGTTCGTCGAGCACATACAAGACGCCACGCAATTGCGAGCCGATCTGCGTCGCGAGGCGGATCCGCTGCCCCTCGCCGCCCGATAGACTCGCTGACGCGCGCGATAGCGTGAGATAGCCAAGCCCTACCGCGTCTAAAAATCGCAACCGGTCGTTGATCTCCTTGAGCACCAATCCTGCGATCTTCTCATCACGGCCCGACAGCTTGATACCGGCAAACCTCTTAGCCGCCTCACTGATCGGCATCTCCGTGTACTCGGCGATCCCGGCGCCATTAACCCTAACAGCAAGGCTCTCCGGTTGCAGCCGTGCGCCGTTGCACTCGGGACACGGGATCGGCGCGATCAGCTCCTCTAGAGCCGCTCTGGTCTTTTCAGAAGGTGGTGCCTCGTATCGCTCGCGCATCGCACGCAAGGCCCCCTTCCACTCGCGCTCGAATTTGTAATCGCCGTGCCTGAACGTCAGCCTCCGCTTGCCGGTGCCGTTCATAAAAGCGTCGCGGACATCAGCCGGCAGGTCCTTGTACGGCACCTTGAGCCAAGCTGCCGGATCGCCGCCGAATATCGCATCGTTTAGCTTGCGAAGCTTGCCCTTTTTAGGCTTTTCTGCAGACGCATCGGGAGCTATCGGATCGCCTGTCGTGAATTTCTCGATCACCGCCACGAGCGCGGTCTTGAGGTAGTTTGCACCCGCCTTGTCAACGCCGTTTAAAAAGTCGATCTTATCGACACGAGCTGACGTGTCGGGGATGATCTTTGACGCATCCATCTCCATCACCGTGCCGATACCCTGACATCGCCGGCACGCGCCGAATGCCGTATTAAACGAGAACGACCGCGGCTCGAGAGGCGGAATATTTATGCCGCAGTTCACGCATGCCATCTTCTCGGAATACAGCTTCTCCTCGCCATCAATGATCGAGATGAGCACCGCTCCGCCGGTTAGCTTGAGTGCCGTTTTGACGGACTCAGCAAGCCGCTCGCGCACGCCTTCTTTGATAAGCAGCCGGTCAACGACGACGTCTATCGTGTGATTCTTTCGCTTGTCAAGCAGGATCTCCTCGTCAAGCTGCCGTATGTCGCCATCGATCCGCGCACGCACAAATCCATCGCGGTGCAGCTTTTCGAGTTCCTTTTTAAACTCTCCTTTGCGTCCACGCACGATCGGCGCAAGGATCATCACCCGCTCGCCTTCCTTTAGCTCGCCAACACCTGCAACGATCTGATCGACCGACTGCCGCGTGATCGGTGCTCCGCACAGGTGACAATGCGGCTGACCGATCGATGAGAATAACAGCCGCAGAAAGTCGTAGATCTCTGTGACAGTTCCCACCGTCGATCGAGGCGAGCGCGACACAGTCTTCTGCTCGATAGATATCGCAGGACTTAAGCCCTCAACCGAGTCCACGTCGGGCTTCTCAAGCTGATCGAGAAACTGGCGTGCGTATGCCGATAGCGATTCTACATATCGCCGCTGACCCTCGGCGTAGATCGTGTCAAAAGCAAGCGACGACTTCCCCGATCCGGACAGGCCAGTAACCACCACGAACTTGTCGCGTGGAATATCGACATCGATGTTCTTGAGGTTGTGCTGCCGGGCCCCACGGACCGTGATCTGCTTGATGCTCATTACAGACGCGAATCTCGCGTAATGCTGAAACGAGTAGTTTAACAGACCAGACCAACCCGCCCGAAGCGAACAGAAGCCGCGAAGAATTAACCGCAGATGGACGCAGATGAACGCAGATCCAGATGATTTACCATCCGCGTCTATCTGCGTTCATCTGCGGATAATTTCCTGCCTAGCCGAGCTTCTCGTTCACAAAGGTGAAGATCGCCGTCGCGATGCTGACGACGATGAACGTCGCGATCGCACGCCAGACGGCGTCCGATTCCGTAAATTTCCAGATAGCGAGGATGCAGAGGACAGTGCAGGCAACAAGCGAAACTGTGATCACAAAAAACGCGATCCAACGGACCGTGGAAGGATTGACAACACCCTTCGTCTTGGACTTTAACTCGACAACGACATCCGCATTTTCCCCTTGTTCTGCCATACCGCGGATTATAACAAACCCGTCCGTTGCGGAAGCCCGCACGTAGTAAGGGCACTCGCGATCCTGAAAGGTGCCTTTATTACGTGCGGACTTATGCAACGATTACTTTCGCACTCTCTTCACTGCGCACGCCCCTGGTTTGCAACGGCGTCTTGCGCTGCCTTGATCGCTTCCGCATCGCCGAGATAATAGCTGCGAATGGGTTTAAGGTCGTCATCCAACTCGTACACGAGCGGGACGCCGGTCGGAATGTTGAGATTCACGATATCGATATCCGACATGTTGTCAAGGTATTTAACGAAGGCACGAAGGCTGTTGCCGTGAGCCGCGATAATGATCCGTTTGCCGGCGATAAGCTTTGGAATGATCTCGTCCTCAAAGAACGGCACGACCCGAGCGACGGTGTCCTTGAGACACTCCGTAGCCGGAAAATGTTCCTTTGGTATGTCCATGTACCGAGGATCGTCGCCCAAATATCTCTCATCCGACGGATCGAGCGGCGGCGGTGGAATGTCGTAGCTTCGCCGCCATATAAGTACCTGCTCCTCGCCGTATTTTTGCGCCGTCTCGACCTTGTTCAGCCCCTGCAGAGCACCATAATGGCGTTCATTCAGCCGCCACGTCTTTGTCTCCGGGATCCACATCAAGTCCATCTCATGGAGAACGATCCACAACGTCCTGATCGCCCGCTTGAGCACCGACGTGTAAGCCTCGTCAAACGTGTATCCCTCGGCCTTTAGCAGCTTCCCAGCCGCCGCTGCCTGTTGTCGGCCTTCGTCGCTGAGATCGATGTCCTTCCACCCGGTAAACCGGTTTTCCTTATTCCACTGGCTCTCGCCGTGACGGATCAATACGAGCTTATGCATAGTTCAGAGTGCAAGCTTTAGCTTGTAAATATGTTGGCACAATAAGCGCGAAGAATGCATCACGACCTGCTCACCTTCTTCACCTCCCCAACCAAATACAACGAACCTGTCACCAGAATGATCCCATCCTCCGGCGTGATCGTCTCAGCGATATTGACAGCCTTTGCAACCGTGTCCGTCGCAAATGTCCGCTGTCTTGTGACCCCCGCGGGCATTGCATTCAAAAGATCGTCATAGTGCAACGCCCTCTCATTCGCCGGCTGTGTTAGCACGATCCGTTCTACTCGCGAGGCGAGTAATTTCAATATTTCGTCGACTGGCTTATCCGCCATCGCCCCAAATATTAATGTGATCGGCCGATGCTCAAATTCATCGATATAGGCCGCAAGCGCTTTAGCACCGCCGATATTGTGAGCACCGTCGAAAAGAAATCGGCCGTCGTATTCAAGACGACCTTCGTGGGTAGCGCTCTGAAGGCCGGTTATGATCGCGTCGTCTGGAATGGCGAACTCCGCGCGCAGTTCTTTCGCGATCGCGACCGCAACGGCCGCATTCTCGACCTGATGTTTACCCTTCAGCCCAAGCAGCACAGGCGGAAACCCGACCGGTAGGGAGGGTGTCCCGTTGGCCTCCTCTGTAAGCGGCACGGCAGACTCGCTACCGCTTGTGTTTCCGCCACCGACCAGCCGCTGCTCAACGCTGACCGCGTTGCACTGCTCGAGGATCACACGCAAGGCCGCCGGCTGTTGCTCACCGATGATTACCCTCGAACCTGCACGAATGATCGCTCCCTTCTCCGCCGCGATCTCCTCGATCGTTTCACCAAGATACTCCTGATGATCAAGATCGATCCGCGTGATCGCGCAGATCTCCGCATTCGCGGCGGTCGTCGCATCGAGACGCCCGCCGAGACCGGTTTCGAGAATGCCGACCTCGACCTCCGCCTCGGCAAATGCGAGCAAAGCTATCGCCGTGACCTGCTCAAAGAACGTCGGCACCGACGGCAGCTCGCCTGACGCCACGAGCCGCTCCGACCCCTGCCGAATACGAGTTGAAAAGCGTGCAAAATCCTCGGTGCCTATCTCCGCTCCGTTGATGCGCACGCGCTCAGTGATCGATACAAGATGCGGTGACGTATAAAGCCCGACCTTCAGACCTGCCGTACGACAGATCGAGTCGAGAAACGCGCAAACCGATCCTTTACCGTTCGTGCCCGCGACCTGAACTTTTAGGTAATTATTTTGCGGATCGCCAAGAGCGGTGAGCAAAGTGCGAATACTCACGAGCCCGAGCTTCATCGCCGCGACCTCGTTCCCGAGCGACAGCAGATAAGCCTCGGCCTCGCGGAAATTCACTGCTGAATGCCGAGCAGCCGTCGGTGATAATCAAGCTGCCCGAGGTGGTAATTAAAGTGGGTCGCGAGATGCACGAGGAACCAATCCGTCTTGAATGCACCTTTACCAAAAACATCTATCGGATAATCGGATGCAAGGGTCGCATCGGTGATTTTTGCGAGAGTGCTCTTCACATCCGCCAAGGTAGCGTCGATATCGCTCAGAAGCTGGTCGCGCGAGACGCCTTGATGGGCAAACTCTGAATCGCGGTCTCGCACATAATCTGTTTCGCCGAGCACCGCACCAATAAAATGTCTGAGATTGCCGCACAGGTGCTGGCAAAGATTGCCGGCGGAGTTTGGAATGTTGCCGCTCTTTTTCCAAAGGAAGGCCTCGTCTGAGTACTGTTCGATCTCCTGTTTGAGCTTGTTGAGGTCGCGTTCGTACAGGTCTGAAAGGATATTTTGCAACATAGGCGTTTAGGCGCTAGCGGCTCCGCCGACTGACGCTTCCGCGACCGCCGCGTTCATCATAAAGTCGAGAAAGCGCATGATCGTCGTTCGCATTTCACGACGATCAACGACCGCGTCTATCATGCCGTGGTCGAGGAGGAATTCGCTGCGCTGAAATCCTTTTGGAAGTTTTTGACGGATCGTCTGCTCTATAACGCGTGGACCGGCAAATCCGATCAACGCCCTCGGCTCGGCAAGATTCACATCTCCAAGCATTGCAAAACTCGCCGTCACGCCACCGGTCGTCGGATCGGTGAGGACAGAGATGAATGGCAGTCTCGCGTTATGCAACCGAGCAAGAGCAGCCGAGATCTTGCCCATCTGCATTAGAGACAGCGTACCCTCTTGCATTCGAGCTCCACCGGACGCCGCAAAAATGACGACGGCTCCGCGATCGCGCACGGCGTACTCGATGATCCGAGTGATCTTTTCGCCGACGGCAGATCCCATCGAGCCTCCGATGAACGCCATGTCCATCGCCGCCGCATACGTCAGATGCCCGCCGACCATGCCCTTGCCGGAGACGATCGCCTCCGGCAGTCCGGAAGTCTCCTGAGCCTGCTCAATGCGTTCCTTGTAAGGTTTTGAATCAAAAAACCCGAGCGGATCGCCCGAACGCACTTCCTCGTCGAGCTTTTCGTACCGCCCATCGTCAAACAGGTCTTGCAGACGCCCCTCGGCGGTATACCTAAAGTGATATCCGCAATGCGTGCAGACCTCGCGCGATTCGGTCAGCTCGCGTTTGTAGAGGGCATTCTCGCACTCTGGGCACTTGACGAAAATGCCTTCCGTTTTTACGGTGCGTTCCTCGTCCTCTTCGGCCCCTTCGATCTTGGGCTTGTCACGCTTGAACCACGACATAGGGAATGTTAAGAGACTATCACAGGCCTAATGTCAGGCAAGGATAGACGCCATCTGGTCGTGAATCAGCCCGTTTGTCGCGAGCATCGGCGGCGTGTAAATGGTGAAGGTCGACCCGCCGTATCCCGTCACCTGACCGCCGGCTTCCTCGATCAGCAGCACGCCCGCGGCCATGTCCCACGGGTTCAGACCTTCTTCCCAAAAACCGTCAAACCGCCCACACGCCACATACGCCATATCGATCGCCGCCGACCCGTCGCGACGCACGCCCCTGCTCTCGAGCAGAAAACGCGTTAGGTGGCGGGAAAAATTCTCCCGCTTCTTAAAATCGTACGGGAATCCGGTCACGATCAACGCCTCGCTCAATTCCTCAGTGTCGGATGCGCGGATCGGCTTGTTATTGAGCGTCGCTCCCTTGCCGCGTTCGGCGGCAAACATCTCATCGCGTGTCGGATCGTAGGTCACGCCAATGACGAGTTTGCCCTCGTGCTCGCACGCGATCGTAACTGCAAAACACGGGTATCCGTGAGCAAAATTAGTGGTGCCATCGAGTGGGTCGATGATCCATTTGAATTCCGTCCCGACCTCAACAGCGACAGCGTTGCCGGACTCCTCAGCAAGAACCGCGTGTTTTGGAAAGTGAGACTTGATCCGCTCGATAATGAGCTGCTCGGAGACAAGATCCGCCTCGGTGACAAGATTAATATCCCCTTTTTTTGTAACGGTATGAGTTCGCCCATACCTCTCGAGGAGGATCCGTCCGGCGTCTCGCGCCGTCTCCATCGCAAAATTCAACATAAGAGGATTTTCAACGCAAAGACGCAAAGACGCAAAGGAATACAAACGAGCATTTTTACACCTATACGTCTTTGCCTCTTTGCGGCTTTGCGTTAAGAACGCTTTTTATGGCTACAATTTCGAAGATGCAAAAGACCGACGAGGATTGGATGATCATGGCCATACACTTCGCCCACGAGGCCGAAAAGGCTGGCGAGGTGCCCGTCGGCGCAGTGATCGTCGATGCCGACGGCCACATCATTGCGACAGGTCACAACCAACCGATAACCACGTCTGATCCCACCGCGCACGCCGAGATCATCGCGCTGCGGATCGCAGGTCAAAGACTCGGAAACTACAGGCTAACTGACTGCACTATCTACACGACCCTTGAGCCCTGCGCCATGTGCGCGGGAGCACTCGTCAATGCCAGGATCGCTCGTCTTGTATACGGAGCAAAAGACGAACGCTTTGGCGCGGTCGAGACGCACTTTCACATCTGTGACGGCGACGTTCTGAATCATCGCATCGATGTCACCGGCGGCGTTCTCGAAGAAAAATGCCGGCAGTTGATGCAGGGATTCTTTAAGAAAAAACGGCAGTCGACTACTTGAAGGCGAAGTAAACGGCCGCGATCAGGCAGGCAAAAGACGCGAGATGTTTCCACTCGAGAGGTTGATCGCGAAAAAAGAGCAGCGTGAACGCCGTAAAAACCGTCAGCGTGATCGCCTCCTGTGCGATCTTGAGCTGCCAAAGCGTGAAAGGGCCGCCGTTCTCCTCAAACCCGATGCGGTTCGCAGGCACCTGAAATGCGTATTCAAATAACGCGATCCCCCAGCTAAGAAGGATCACCAACGGCAGCGAGAGGGTCGTAAACCAGCTCTCGTTCTTTAACCTGAGATGGCCGTACCACGCCACCGTCATGAAGATGTTGGAGATGATCAGGAGAGCGATCGTGTAGATGCCTGTCACGGCGACACTCTTTTGTGAGAAAATTTGGCGGCTCCGGACTTGACCGCAACACAGGCTGAAATCGCTACCGTTGCTCGATTCCTCGCCTAGCGGAGTTCACGACTCAAACCTTGTGCGGGGCCCGGAGCCATAACTTAGATGGCGGAAAGGGTGGGATTCGAACCCACGGAACCCTTTTGAGGTTCACAGCATTTCCAATGCTGCCAGTTCAACCGCTCCTGCACCTTTCCGCAAGGCGGTCGACGGTGGCAGCAAGCAACTCTACTGCCCACTGTCTACTGTCTACTGCCTACTGGTCCTGGCGGAGAGGGTGGGATTCGAACCCACGGAACCCTTTCGGGTTCAACGGTTTTCGAGACCGCCCGATTCAACCACTCTCGCACCTCTCCATGCGAACCTATGATTCTACGCATTTGACCGGTCGATAGGCAAGCATTGCTCGGTAAGTGGTAGTGTCTTAATTTGGCACTCCCGCCTGTCGAGACGGCATTTATCTCAATTTTGGCACAGTTTATGCAGTTGGCATTCCCGTGTTACGAAAAAGGGGGCGTATAATCGCGCGCGATGTCTCCAAGAAACCCTAAGAAAGCAGACAGCAAGCTCTGGCGGTTATTACAAGACAATGCCTTTATTAGCGGAGGTGTCGGCGTGTGTTTAGCTGCCTTCGCGTTCCTGATTGCGGGAGCAGTGAAATTTTCGATTCCGTTACTAATTATCGCGTGGGCGGTAATGGTATATGCGCTATTCAAACATAACTTTTTTGAAGGGAAAACGGCTGCTTTGCAAATCATTGGCAATCTCTGTCTCTCTGTTGCGATTGCCGGTGTATTCATAATTGTTTGGATTTGTCTTCAGCCAAATATTCCACCTACCGTTGAGGAAGAAAGAGCCGCGATCACGCCGCAGCGTTTTATAACAACAAGCGAAACACCGGAATCGGACTTTCATGTCACAAGAGAATGGATTGGCATTGCTCCATTGACTCGCAACAAGAAGACGTATACGTCGGTTACAGTTATGCTGTCGATCACCAACCTAGGTTCCCCCAGCGCCGCAACTAACTGGCTGTTGGCGGTACGTCTGCCGGGCAATGATACGCCGATTGGTTGTGATCCAATACCACTGCACGGCACTCTCACACTAGCAGTAGACGGACAGAGAGACACAATTCTTGACAGCAGAGACGTGATTGCAAATAAGACGCTAGAACCAATCCCAACTGGAGGCATTCGAAAGGGGTTCTTACACTTCTGGATACAGCGCAATATATCGATAATTAATGTTCCCGGTGCCAGCCTAGAGATTTGGTTTAAGGATGTTCGAGGTAAAGAGTATAAGACTGTCATCGCAGATTCGTTACCACTGACTAAAACAGACTATCAAGTCCAATTCACACCCGGCGTTGATATTCAAAAATCCAAAAAAAGTAGATAATCGTAACACAAAAAAGACTTGACAATAGGATTTACTGTGTTACAGTTATTCATATGGCAAACGTTCTCAAACCTGAAAAGCAAATCGCTGTTATCAGCGCACTTGCCGAAGGCTCTAGCATCCGATCTATTGAGCGTATGACGGGTATAAATCGTAACACGATTATGAACCTCGGAGTACGCGTCGGTAAGGGCTGTGCGAGGCTTTTGGATGCCAAGATGCAGAACCTCACTTGCGAGACTTTGCAGTTTGACGAGCTGTGGGGATTCATCGGCAAAAAGGAAAAGCATGTCACCTTCACCGACGATCCGACGAAAGGTGATGTCTGGACGTTCTGTGCATTGGACGCCGACACGAAGCTAATCCCGTCCTACCGCGTCGGCAAGCGAACTCACGCAACTACACAGGCTTTTGTAAGTGACGTACACAGCCGCATTAAGAATCGTCCGCAGATCACGACAGACGGGTTTGAGCAATACTTGACCACGATAGAATCAACGTTCGGCATCGACGTTGATTATGCCCAAATCATCAAGCACTATCGAGCAGGCGGTCACTCGCCTGAGCATCGCTATTCACCATCAACAATTGCCTTTGCTCAGAAGTCTCGCGTATGCGGCAAGCCGGACCCGAAGCTAGTTTCAACGTCATACATTGAGAGAGCCAACGGCACGACGCGTCAGCACATGAAGCGCCTCGCTCGTCTGACCTATGCGTTCTCCAAGAAGCTAGAGAACTTTGAAGCGGCTGTTGCCCTTCACTTCGCCTATTACAATCTCGTCAGAACGCACGGAACGCTCAAAATGACCCCTGGTATGGCGGCTGGTGTCGAGCGTAGCTTCTGGAGCGTTGCAGACCTGTGGGAAGCGGCACAATGAACTACATCGAGGAACTACAACACGCGATCAGCGAACTCTACGACAGCGAATCGACGCACGTAGAGACTGTTCCCGTTAAAGAGGTCTTTCAAGGCGAAACAATCTGGGATGGTGAAGTCGAGGTTTTTGACCTTGCCGACCACGCCTCGACCGACCGAGTTTATGCGTGGGCATTTGACGACGACAACGGTGAGAAGCGAGTTGTTACCGTGCTTCACATCCCGCCCGCAACCAGTCCAGAGAACGCCGTGAGAGCGTCAATAGTGAGCGAATATGGCAACCGCAGTTAAAGCAAAAAAGAGAGGCAGACCGGCGCTCCCGAAAGGTCACGTTAAAGATCGCTATGTTCCCGTGCGTCTCTCTGAGGCCGATGTAAAGGCATTCACTAAGGCAATGAAAAAGGACGGACACAAGACACTATCCGGCTGGATGCGTCACACCTTGCGAGAGGCGGCTGCGAATGACTAAGAATTTCAAATTAAGACACTACCCGGTAAGTAACACTACAAACACACGGTTGACTTGCGACTAGTCTTTTCCTGAATGGAGGAAAAACTATGAACGCGATCGACCTGCTCAAGAACGATCACGATTACGTGGACATGCTTTTTGGACGCATCGAGGACACGCCGCCGTCGCGGCACGCGGCGATCTTTAAGCAGATAAAGGGAGAACTCGAGACGCACGCGCACATTGAGGAGACGATCTTCTATCCAACTGCAAAGGAGAAGGGGGACAAAGAGCTCAAGGACATCGTCATGGAGGCCTTTGAGGAGCATAAGCAAATGAAGATGTTCCTTGCCGATGTCGCTCGCGCACGCTCGACCGACAAACGCGAGGCCGAGCTCAAGGTCTTGATAGAGGACACGCGTCACCACGTTAAGGAAGAGGAAAATGAGATGTTCCCGCTCGTCGAGGACCGCCTCAGCTCGGATCAGCTTGAGAAGCTTGGCGAGAGGATGGAGCGGGAGAAAGTTAAATTTCAGGAGGCGAATGGCATCCCACAACGCCGCGAGGAACCGCAGGGTGCTTTCACCAAGGTGATTGAAAAAGCCAGGGCCGTAGTCGAGTCCGTGATCGGCGGATCGTCGGACGACGGCAAAAAGGGATCAGCCTCAAAGAGCAACGGCAGATCTAAAAAGAAGATCATAACCGCCCCGAGCGCCAAGCGTATCGGTCAGGTCAGAACGGTGAACGCGGACGGCGGCTCGAAGGCGAGTAACGGTAAATCAGCATCGCAGGCAAAAAGCAAAAACACGAGTAGAAGCAAATCCGCGAGTTCAAAAACTAAGAGTTCAGCCGCTCGAAAGGGCGGCAGCTCTCGCGCATCCGCATCTCGTTAGAAGAGTGTCGGCGCATCCGGCTTGGCTCTCATAAGAGACTCAAGGCCGAAGTGCTGGTAGGCAAGTCGCGTCGCCATTCGACCCCGAGGCGTGCGGTTCAAAAATCCGATCTGGAGAAGATACGGTTCAATGATCTCCTCGATCGAGTCCTTTTCTTCGTGAATAGCGGCTGAGAGCGTGCCCAATCCAACAGGGCCGCCGTCAAATTTCTCGATGATCGTCCGCAGCAGCTTGGCGTCCATCTCGTCGAGCCCGTAGCTGTCTACCTCCATGCGGTCAAGTGCATTCGCCGCGACTTCCTCCGTGATCCGTCCGTCGTGATCGACCTCAGCAAAATCCCGCACGCGTCTCAGAAGCCTGTTTACGATCCTCGGCGTCCCACGACCACGCCGTGCGATCTCGTGCGAGCCTGATTCGTCGATCTCGACATCGAGTATCCGTGCCGAACGCTTACAGATCGTCTGCAGATCGTCGACATTGTAAAAATCGAGATGAAAAACGATCCCAAAACGTCCACGCAGCGGAGCCGTGATCAACCCCGGCCGCGTCGTCGCCCCGACAAGCGTAAACTTTGGTAACGTGAGCGTGACGATCCTCGCACCCGGCCCTTGGCCAGTCATAAGCGGCAGTTGATAGTCCTCCATCGCCGGATAAAGGATCTCCTCAATCGCCGGATTGAGGCGGTGGATCTCGTCGATAAACAGGACATCGCCTTCCTCGAGATTGCTCAGTATCGCCGCGAGATCTCCGGCCTTCTCAATGATCGGCCCGGCTGTCGATTTGAGGTTCGTCCCCATCTCGTTCGCGACTATGTTCGACAGCGTCGTCTTGCCAACCCCGGGCGGCCCGGTCAGCAGAATATGGTCCAACGCCTCCCGCCGCTTGAGCGCCGCCTTCATAAAGACACGCAGGTTCTCCTTGACCTTCGTCTGGCCAATGTACTCCGCCAACTGCGCAGGCCTTAAGGTCGCCTCGAACTTTGACTCCTCAGGCGACAGGTCCTCGTTGCGGATGTTGATGGCGGCGGTGTTGGTCACAAAGAAATTCTTAACGCAAAGTCGCAAAGATGCAAAGACGCGACAAAGCCAAATAAATTACCTTCGCGTCTTTGCTGCTTTGCGTCTTCGCGTTGAAATTCATACCAGTCCTTTATTGTGCAGGGCAAAAATGTCCATTGAGAATGCCACCGTCAGATGTAGTATCAGCCCCAACCAGATCGTGCCGTTACGATAGCTGATCCAGCCGAGAAATATACCTGCGGCGATTGCCGCGAAAGCCTCAGCGGGCGGTTTTTGCCAGTGGATCATCGTGTACGGCACCATCATCGCCAGGATGCTGTACGCCCCGAGCGATGGCTTTAGGCTCTGCACAAGAAACCCTCGAAAAAAGAATTCCAGTCCAAAGAACTGCAGCCCGTAGACGACTTCCCAAATGAGCAGCGTCCGCGACCAGTATTCGCCATTCCACACCTTGAGGAATGGGTACTTCGCCTCAAATCCGTGCGTCAGCGACATCAGGTACGTGAGCGGCAGCATGATGCAGACGCACACAATGAGAAGCTTGCCGAATCCCGGCTCGATGTGCGGTGCGAGGCCGATCTCTCTGAGGTCCCGTTTTTGCACGAACTTCACAACGATCGCCGGAATTGCGACGTAGAAGATCAGGTTTACAAATACCCACCAGACAAGCTCATAGAGATTGTTGTCTGTCGCATCGATCGTCTCGTGCCCGATCCACGCCAAAGATGTGCCCGAGAGCAGCCAATTCAACACCGCCGGATCACGCAAAAAATTGATCGCCGTCAACCCCGCCGCTGCATACACAAGCGCAAAGACGGCTCGCCGGTCGAGCTGTGCTAGGTCCTCGCGAATGTGGTCCAGGATCTCGATCATAGGTTACAGAGGCCCGCGCGTTAGCAAGGGCGGTAGCGAGACGTTGAATGTACCGCCCTCGCTAACGCGCGGGCCTCTGCATTATTTTGCCAAGATCTGCAGCGATCTCCTCAACAGCTTCTGCACCGTGATCTCCGTTCCCTCTTTCGCTGCTTGATTAATCGCTTTCTCCGCGGCGGCGCGTTGATAGCCGAGGTTAGTAAGCGCCGAGAGAGCGTCATCAAAGACACTGTCGGCCGGGAGCGACTCGGCTGCTGCCCTACTCTCGCCAAGATCCGCCATCTTGTCGCGCAGCTCGACGACGAGACGCTCGGCGGTTTTACGCCCGACGCCTGGAATTCCGGTCAAGCGTGCAAGGTCCTCTTTGCGAATGGCGATCACCATCTCGTCGGCACTCATGCCCGAGAGCATCGTGATCGCGAGCTTTGGCCCGACACCCTGCACTCCTATTAACCGCAGGAAAAGATCGCGTTCGCGCCCAGATTTAAACCCAAAAAGCTGTATCGCGTCTTCTCTGACATGCGTATGCACGCGCAGGCTTACATCCGACCCTGCATCGCCAAGCTCGTAAAACGTCGACAGCGGGATCGTCACTTCATAACCGACGCCGCCCACGTCGACGATTGCGGTGTTGGTCTGTTTTTCGAGTAGCTTGCCGGTCAGGTGAGCGATCATTGTTCAAATTCTTACCTTTGTGTCCTTTGCGTCTTCACTTTGTGCCCTTTGTGGTGAAATCAAACCATTATCACAGAGAACACGAAGCTTGGGACACAAAGAGCACAAAGTTTAGGTCAAATCTGACCATCGAGCAACGCCAACACATGCTTACCGCAACAAATTTGTCGAACTGCAACGTTTTGATTTACGCGCCGCAACGCGCGGGTATAGAATTGAATTTGCGGGCGGTGAAATCGATATTCACAAAACGCCGTAGTCAGCAGTAGGAGTTACAAGCAATGAATTACAAGGGTGTGTTAAAGAGGCTGCTGCCATTTGCCGCGACATTTTTTGTCGCCGTGTTTATTACCAGCTTTTTTGTCGATCTCCATCGTCCAAGATTTGATTTCGGTCCGCGAGGCCGCTGGCACGAGATGCAGCGTCTGCGTTTTGAGAACGAGCAACTAAGAAACGAGAACCTTCGCCTGAAGAATGAACTCGACAACAATCAGCTCGATCTCGACGAGATCCGGAACGCCGTTCCGGCACCGCCGGTCGCCCCTGTAGCACCCGGCGTGATGAAACTGCGGCGAATTCAGTAAGACCGCTCAATAGGCATCGGACCACAGATTACCCTCGGTCACGGGTGTGTTAATCTGTGGTTCCTCTTTTTATGGACGAATCCTCCGCACGCAAACTGATCTGCGAGATCGGCAAGCTGATGTACGAACGCAGCTATGTCGTCGCGTCGGATGGTAACGTTTCCATTCGACTCGACGAGAATACCGTTCTCGCGACGCCGACGATGACTTGCAAGGGGCGAATGACAGAGGATTCGCTGGCGGTGACTGACATCGAGGGCAAGCCGCTATCGGATAAACGCGCGTCGAGCGAGCTGGCGATGCATCTTTTGATCTACAAGATGCGGCCCGACATCAAAGCCGTCTGCCACGCGCATCCGCCTCATGGGACGGCATTCGCGGTTGCCGGACTTGCGATCGACAAGCCCATTCTGAGCGAGGTCGTGCTGACGCTCGGTTGTGTGCCGCTAACCGATTACGGCACGCCCTCGACAAACGAGCTGACCGAGGCGATGAAGCCCTACGTCACGCATCACAACGCGCTTCTGATGGCGAATCACGGTGCGGTCGCGTATGGCGAGGACCTTTGGCAGGCTTGGGACCGACTCGAGACGCTCGAGCACACGGCAAAGATCGCGATCCTCGCAAAAGCTCTCGGCGGTGCCAATGATCTTCCTCAAGAAGCTATTAGCAAACTCATCGAGATCCGCGAAAAGGCAGGCTATCTAAAGACGAATGCGCGATGCCAAGCGTGCGGCTATCTTCACGACGCGGGCATCGCCTGCGATCTCGATGTCAACTATCCGAGCCCAAGCGGCAACGGCCGAAAGATCTCATTCACACGCGAGGAACTCATCGAGCTTTTGAGCCAGGCGGCCAAGTTGGGGTAAACTAGCGACACTTTTAGGAGCAACAACTAAATGCAAGAAGCATTGGGAATGGTCGAGACCAAAGGTCTCGTAGCAACGATCGAGGCCGCGGACGCAATGGTCAAGGCCGCGAATGTTCAGCTTGTCGGATACGAGAAGATCGGCGCAGGATTCGTGACGGCCGTGGTTCGCGGCGACGTCGCTGCGGTCAAAGCCGCAACCGATGCCGGTGCCGCTGCCGCCCGCCGGGTTGGCGAACTCGTCAGCGTCCACGTCATCCCCCGACCGCACCAGAGCGTGGACGAGACTCTGCCGGTCGTCAGAAAATAGTTCAAAGTTAAAGGTTCAAAGTTCAAAGCTCGCTCATGCGCGAGCCCCCACTTTGAACTTTGAACTTTGAACCTTGAACTCGCAAATGATCATCGCACGCATCCTCGGCACCGTCGTCTCCACACAAAAAGACGAACGCCTCACCGGTAAAAAGCTTCTAATCGTCAAGCCGATCAACCTCGATGGCTCCGATCAGAGCGGCTATATTGTTGCCGTGGATACCGTCGGTGCAGGCTTTCACGAAAGGGTCATCGTCGTCGGCGGCTCATCGGCTAGAATGGCCGAGGGCAATAAGGACTGCCCCGTTGATTCAGCGATCATCGGCGTGATAGATGAAATAGATTTTGTCAGTTGAGGTCAGGAGCGATGAGTAGAGTTAGGGTACGAGCAGCAGTTTCTTTGTTTTCAGCGGTCATTATTTTAGGAGCGACCTCGGCTGCGTTAGCTCAGGGTTATGGGTCGAGAAATCGACCGGCCGGCGGCGGCGGTTCAGCTAACATCTCCGGCAGAGTCGTCATGCCCGACGGAACACCGGCCGTAGGAGCTAAGGTCCTTCTCAACAGCTCGGACGTGAATACATCCACGTATACAGATTCTGACGGCAATTATGGCTTTAGCGGTGTCGCCGGTGGCAACTACACGATCACGGCAAAGGTCGAGGGTCTTCCCGACGCTACCGAATCATATAGCATCGATTCAGACACAGGGGCCGGACAGACGATATCGATCCCGCTTTACATTCGCAAACCTGGACAAAAGAAAGGTGATTTTGCTACGGGCCCGCTCTTCACCGGCGTCCCAAAAGCATCGGTCGATCTGTTCCGCAGCGGTATGGAAAAACTCCAGGCAAATGATACAAAGGACGCCATATCCCTCTTTGATCAGGCCATCGCCGGCTACGCAAACTTCGCGGCGGCCTATTACGAACGCGGCTCAGCGTACCTGAGGGAGAAAGATCTCGACAAGGCGCTCGAGTCTTTTGTAAAGGCTATCGCGATCAAATCCGATTATCTCGAGGCCAAGTACTCTGTCGGTTACATCCAGTATCTAAAAAACAACTTCGAGGTTTCGGCGGCGATCTTCGATGACGTTCTAAAGGTAAAGCAGATGCCCGAGGCGCACCTGTATCTCGGCATCTCCCTTGCAAAGCTCCATAATATGGACGCCGCCCTGCCTCATTTCAAAGCGGCCTTAGCCGCAAAAGATGATGAGAGCATGGCCCTCGCTCATCGCTACCTGGGCGGCATCTACATGCAAAAGAAGCAAAATGCAGAGGCCGCTGCCGAGCTCGAAAAATATTTGAAGCTCGTCCCGAAAACTCCCGACGCCGACAAGCTGCGCTCCACCATCGCCGATCTCAAAAAGCAAAGCTGATGCAGATCGCTCGCGTTATCGGCACCGTCGTCTCGACCATGAAAAATGAGTCGCTGCACGGGCGAAAATTCCTGATCGTGCAGACTCTTGACGCGGATCTCAAGACTAAAGGCAGCCCCATGGTCGCTCTCGACGCGGTTGGTGCAGGTGTCGGCGAACTGGTCTTTTGGTGCCGCGGCAAAGAGGCGTCGTTCCCTTTCAAGCGAGATGAGACGCCGACCGACTGCACGATCGTGGGGATCATCGACTCGGACGCTCACGTTTTTCGAGGAAATGGCCGCAAAGAGGCGTAAAATACGCAAAACTAGCCTCTTCTCGTTTGTGCCTTTTGCGCATTTTTGCGGCGATCTATTATGCTTTTAGCCCGTGTCATAGGTAATGTCGTCGCCACGCAAAAAAACCAGCGTTACGAGGGCACCCGCGTGATGCTCTGCCGGCAGATTTCACCCACAGGCGAGGACATGGATTACACGTGTATCGCCCTCGACTCTGTTAATTCGGGTGAGGGCGATATCGTCGTGATCGCTCAGGAAGGCTGGTCCGCCTCTACTGCCGCCACTGGCCGTGCAGGAGCCGCAATAGATTCCGCTATCGTTGGCGTTGTTGATTACATTGATCTACTCCCCGATAAGTCGTAATTCGCAATATTTAACTGATAATTGACAAAAAATGCCATCTCCCGATAACCACAAGTTAGCCGAAAAGATCGCAAAATTACTCGAGGGCGAATCCCAAGCTCCCGAGCACGCGACACTCTTCGCCGCGATCGAAAAGATCAACCACCGCCTCGACAAGATCGAATCGGCAACGCGAAATCAGGCTGCACCGTCTTTGCAACCACCCACCATCCACCATCCACCATTGATCCATCCAAGTCTCGATAAACTAAACATTGCCGAGGCGATCGCCGACGCCGTTTTTGCAGGCGTTCAAGGCATGCACAAAGAAAAGGCCTGCCAATTTGAGCCCGGCAAGCCTTGCGATCACTGCTCGATGTGTAACTCGAGAGGTTTCTAAGGAAGCGTCACGCGAGAGCCGTTGAATGCCGTCTGAACAGGCCCGCCGACGAGTTTATTATCAAGATCAAAGAATTTCCCGGTCGCCGCGCCCGTGAAGGAGTCGCCTGAGACAGTGATCTCAAACGAGATCTCTCCTCTGCTCACAAAAGCACGCGTCGTGCGATCCGCCATCACCTCGACAAACTTGCCCCTGACCTTGTTGCCGTCCCTCACCCAGACGCCCATTCCATCGCTGTCGCTGGTGTGAGCATCACCGGCGTCCGGATTTGCCTGCTGCATAGTGCCATCCGAGTTGAAGACGATCATGTGATATTTGAATGGAGCGTCGGGGAAAGTGGCGAACCAAACTCCCACAGGACCACCTCGCGGGTCATCCGCCGACGCATGTGCGCGGCCGATTACAGCAGCACCTATTCCGACGCCACAAGCTGCAGATATCAGGGCAAGAAAAAGTGTTTTTCGCATGGGTGGAGTGTAGTTGAGGATCTTTGAAAACAAAAAGGCCGCCCCCGTACACCGAGAGCGGCGATTTCCAAGAGAAAATTGAAAACTACTTATTTGCCGGAGCCGGAGCCGGAGGTGCGGCCGGCTGGTTCTTTCGTAGATCGTTCGGATTGCCGACGTCCGGAGCCTGATTAGCTCCCGGAGCTGCCTGGAAGTACGGCTCTTCCTTAAACCCCATCAGACTGGCAGTCAACACGGCCGGAAACGAGTTCCGCGTAGTGTTGTAATCCTGCTCCGCAGAGTTGTAGTCGATGCGAGCGGTGTTTATGCGGTTCTCTGTGCCGGCAAGCTCATCCATAGCCTTGAGAAAGGCCTCACTCGAGCGCAATTGTGGATAGTTTTCCTGCAAACTAAGTAAGCGGCCTAACGTACCGCCAAAACTGTTGTTTGCGTCCATCACAGCCTGCTTCTGTTCCGGCGACTTGTCGCCGTCCGTTCCGGCCGGCGGCGCTTGAGTAGCGTTGAGAAGCCTGGATCGCGCATCGGCGATTTGCCCAAACACCTCCTGTTCTTGTACAGCCGACATCTGTGCCGTCTTGATAATGTTAGGGATCAGGTCGGCACGACGCTGCATAGCGGATTCGACATTCGCCCACTTCGCCTTCACATTCTCATGCTTCGCGGTCAGCGTGTTGTAACTGCAGCCGCTCGCCGCAAAGGCGGCGACAGAAATAATGGTGAGTAATATCGCTCGTTTCATATTTGTCTCCTACTTGCCGATCGCGTCGACAGCGTTGATAACATTCTCGATCTGCTCCATGTATTGACCAAAAAGCTCATTGGCAGATCTCTCGTCAAGCTTTTCTGAGAAATTATTCTCGCGAATGTTGAGCACCTTTTCGAATGGCAAGCCGTCGAGATCGAGTTCCTGGGCCGTGAGCCGCAGG
>Ga0207639_10000556_pt1 | contig 25601 bp, 22 predicted proteins | sample KBSCornC32_FD_184299 | JGI IMG/M metagenome (GOLD analysis project Ga0207639, IMG submission 184299) | Corn rhizosphere microbial communities from Kellogg Biological Station, Michigan, USA - KBS Corn C3-2 (SPAdes) (version 2) | ecosystem: Host-associated > Plants > Roots > Rhizosphere > Soil ...
CTGCGCGCGACCTGGGCGCGCGTGCGGCCGATCAGCTTGCCGAACGCAGGCAGCGCGATCGTCGCGAGCACGGCGACGATCGCGAGCGTGACGACGAGTTCGACGAGGGTGAAACCGCGCTGGCGGCGGTGGGCGTCCTGCATCGCGAGCCTCCATGGCGAAAGGGCCCGGCGATGCTAGGAACGCGCGCTTGCTTCGACGATCGCCGCCCTCATGTAGCGACCGTAGGAAATCCGCGTGCCGCCCGGCGCGATTGTCGCGATGCCTGCGCCCCCTATACTTTCGTGCCTGCGTGGAGGTCGCGATGATCGAACGTTTCCAGCTCGTGTCCCCGTTCAAGCCGTCGGGCGACCAGCCGAACGCGATCGCGCGCCTCACCGAGGGCTTCGAGGCCGGCCTCGCGCAACAGACGCTGCTCGGCGTGACGGGCTCGGGCAAGACGTTCACGATCGCCAACCTGGTCGAGCGCATCCAGAAGCCGACCCTGGTGATGGCGCCGAACAAGACGCTCGCGGCGCAGCTGTACGGCGAGTTCAAGGAGTTCTTCCCGCACAACGCGGTCGAGTACTTCGTGAGCTACTACGACTACTACCAGCCGGAAGCGTACGTCCCCTCGAGCGACACCTACATCGAGAAGGACGCTTCCATCAACGAGCACATCGAGCAGATGCGCCTCGCCGCGACCAAGGCGCTGCTGTCGCGCCCGGACGCGCTCATCGTCGCGACGGTGTCGGCGATCTACGGCCTCGGCGATCCCGAGGACTACCTGCAGATGCGCCTGATCCTCGCGCGCGGCGAGCACGTCGACCAGCGCAAGCTGATCCGCCACCTGACCGAGCTGCAGTACACGCGCGGCGACATGGAACTGCGGCGCGGCAGCTATCGCGTGCGCGGCGAGGTCATCGACGTGTTCCCGGCCGAATCGGAGACCGAGGCGCTGCGCATCGAGCTGTTCGACGGCGAGATCGAGAACCTGTCGCTGTTCGATCCGCTCACCGGCGCGCTGCTGCGCAAGGTGCCGCGCTACGTCGTCTACCCGAAGACGCACTACGCGACGACGCGCGAGAGCGTGCTCAACGCGATCGAGACGATCAAGGCGGAACTGAAGGACCGCCTCGCCTACCTGTACTCGGCGAACAAGCTGGTCGAGGCGCAGCGGCTCGAGCAGCGCACGCGCTTCGACGTCGAGATGATGGCCGAGGTCGGCTACTGCAACGGCATCGAGAACTACTCGCGCCACCTCACGCGGCGTCAGCCGGGCGAACCGCCGCCGACGCTGTTCGACTACCTGCCGCCGGACGCGCTGCTCGTCGTCGACGAATCGCACGTGACGGTCCCGCAGATCGGCGCGATGTACAAGGGCGACCGCTCGCGCAAGGAGACGCTGGTCGAGTTCGGCTTCCGCCTGCCGTCCGCGCTCGACAACCGGCCGCTCAAGTTCGCCGAGTGGGAGGAGCGCGAACCGCGCACGGTGTTCGTCTCGGCGACGCCGGGCCCGTACGAGATCGACAAGTCGCAGGGCAACGTGGTCGAGCTCGTCGTGCGACCGACCGGATTGGTCGATCCGCGCGTGGAGATCCGCCCGGCGCGCACCCAGGTCGACGACCTGCTCTCGGAGATCCACGAACGCATCGTGCTCGGCGACCGCGTGCTCGTGACGACGCTGACCAAGCGCATGGCCGAAAACCTCACCGAGTACCTCGGCGACCACGGCATCCGCGTGCGCTACCTGCATTCGGACATCGAGACGGTCGAGCGCGTCGAGATCATCCGCGACCTGCGCCTGGGCAAGTTCGACGTGCTGGTCGGCATCAACCTGTTGCGCGAAGGCCTCGACATGCCCGAGGTGTCGCTGGTCGCGATCCTCGACGCCGACAAGGAAGGATTCCTGCGTTCGACCGGATCGCTGATCCAGACCATCGGCCGCGCCGCGCGCAACCTGCGCGGCACGGCGATCCTCTACGCCGACAACGTGACCCGCTCGATGCGGGCCGCGATCGACGAGACCGACCGCCGCCGCGCGCGGCAGGTCGAATACAACGAGCTGCACGGCATCACGCCGAAGTCGGTCGTGCGCAAGGTCACCGACGTCATGGAAGGCGCGCGTGCCGAAGGCGAGGCCGAGCAGGGCCGCGGTCGCGGCCGTGGCGGCCAGCGCAAGGTGGCCGATGCCGCGCCGGACTACCGCCTGCTGACGCCGGAACAGATCGCCGCGAAGATCCGCCAGCTCGAAGCGCAGATGTACAAGCACGCGCAGGACCTCGAGTTCGAGGACGCGGCGCGCCTGCGCGACGAGATCCATCGCATCCGCGAGCAGGGCCTGATCGGCTGAGTGCCGCGCGCGGCGTGAACTCCGTCACACGGCTGTCGCGCGCCTGACCTAGGCTGCGCCGGTTCCGGGCCACCGCGCGCAGCGCGCGCCCGCCGAAGATTCCTTGCCGCGATGACTGCCGCCTTGCAGGCGTTCCCGACTGCTCCGATCGCCTCCGACGTCGCGCCGCGCGACGCGACCAACGATGCCGATGCGCGCGATCGCGCGCCGTTGCCAGGTCTCGCCGGCCTGCTGCTTCCGACCGAGCCGGTGCGCCCGGAGACGAGCGTGCTCGACGTCGCGCAGCAGTTCCTCGATCCGCGCCACGCGGGCCTCCTGAGCCTGCCGGTCGTCGCGGTCGGTGGCCGGCCGGTCGGCATGATCAGCCGCTACGAACTCATGCGCGTGTTCCTGCAGCCGTACGGCCGCGAGCTGTACGGGCGGCGGCCGATCACCGCGCTGATGGACCGTGCGCCGCTCGTGCTGCCGCTGTCGACCTCGATCGACGAGGCTGCGCGCACGATCGCCGCGCACGTGAAGAGCCCGATCACCGACGACTTCGTCCTCGTCGACGACGCCGGCTACGCCGGCACCGGCCTCGTGCTCGACGTGCTGCACGCGGTCGAGCACCGCCTCGCCGAGCGCTCGCGCGAACTCGAGCGCGCCTACGCGCGCCTGAAGTCGTCGCAGTCGCAGCTCGTGCAGTCGGAGAAGATGGCCTCGCTCGGCCAGATGGTCGCGGGCCTCGTGCACGAGATCAACACGCCGCTCGGCTACGTGCGCAACAACGTCGAGATGACGCGTGCCGCGCTCGGCGACGCCGCGCGGCTGGTGTCGGCTCAGCAGGCGGTCATCGACGCGCTCACCGGCGAGGCGGAGCCCGACGACGACCTCGACACGCGCTTCGCCGAGGTCGGCCACCTGCGCACGCGCGTCGACGCCGCTGCGCTCGACGACTTGTGCGGGCTGCTCGACGACACCGTGCACGGCGTCGGCCAGATCGGCGAGCTCGTGCTCAACCTCAAGGACTTCAGCCGCCTCGACCAGGCCGGCCTGCAGAAGGCCGACATCAACCGCCTCGTCGAGAGCGCGCTGCGCATCGTCGCCCACGTGCTGCGCAAGCGCGACATCGAGGTCGTGCTCAAGCTCGGCGAGATCCCGCCGCTCGATTGCGCCCCTGCGCAGATCAACCAGGTGCTGCTCAACCTGCTCAGCAACGCGGCGCAGGCGATCGAGCACGAGCGCGGGCGCATCGTCGTCGCGACGCAGGCGCTCGACCGGCGCGTGCTCGTCGTGGTCGAGGACAATGGCAAGGGCATCGAGGCCGAGCACCTGCCGCGCGTGTTCGACCCGTTCTTCACGACCAAGCCGGTCGGGCAGGGCACGGGCATGGGGCTCGCGATCTCGCACCAGATCGTCGAGCAACACGGCGGCGCGATCCGCGTGAGTTCGAAACCGGGCACGGGCACGCGCTTCCTCGTCGTGCTGCCCGTGTCCGGTGCCGCCGGGGCGGCGCCGTGAGCGCGCCGCTGCCGAGCGTGCTGTTCGTCGACGACGAGGAGCGCATCCTGCGTTCGCTGCGCATGCTGTTCCGCGGCCGCTGCGAGATCCTCACGACGACGTCCGGCCGCGAGGCGGTCGAGTGGGTGCGCCGGCGGCCCGTGCACGTCGTCGTCAGCGACCAGCGCATGCCCGGCATGACCGGCGTCGAGGTGCTGCGCGAAGTCGCGGCGCATTCGCCGGCGACGATGCGCATCCTGCTGACCGGCTACGCCGACATGGACGCGGTCACCGCGTCGGTCAACGACGGCGAGATCTACCGCTTCATCGAGAAACCGTGGGTCGCGCAGTACCTCGTCGACACGGTCGAGCAGGCCGCACGCGTCGCGCGGCACGATTTCGCGCTCGCTGCGGCGCGACCGGCCGCGCCCGCGGCATCGGCCGCGGACACCGCGATCGCCGCGCGCGTCGCCGTGCTCGACGACGACGGCGCGCTCCCCGCGCAGGTGCGCGAGCTGCTGCCGGCGGCGGTGCGCGTCGAACACGCGCCCGACCTCGAAGGCACGCTGGAACTGCTCGCCGACCACGACGTCGCGGTCGTCATCGCGCGCCTGTCGAGCACGGATGGCGACGTCGCCGAGGCGCTCAAGCAGCTCAAGCGGCTGCGCCCCGCGACGCTCGCGATCGTCGTGTCGTCGCTGCGCGACAGCCGCCTGCTGATCGGCCTCATCAACGAAGGGCAGGTGTTCCGGTTTCTGCTGCAGCCGGCACCGCGCGAGTTGCTGCGACGCGGCCTCGCGGCGGCGCTGGAACGGCACGCGCACCTGCGCACGCAGTCGGACCTGCTGCAGCGGCACGCGGTCGACGCGCCGCGCCACGAGCCCGTCGCGACGACGACCGGCCGCCTGTTGCAGGCATGGCGGCGCCTGCGCGAGGCGGCGACGTTGCGCATCGCGTGAAGCGGAAAAACCGGTTGTCCTGCCGCGGGGGCTGTGCTAACTTGCGCGCCCCTCGCAGGTCACGGCTTGCGATTCGGGCGGTTAGCTCAGCGGTAGAGCACTACCTTGACATGGTAGGGGTCACAGGTTCGATCCCTGTACCGCCCACCAGTTACTTGTGCCATCGTCCTGATGGCGGAAAACTGGAACAAGAACCGGCCCTCGGGTCGGGATGACCGGGAGCCGTAGTTCGAAAGAACACGATCACCATGACGCGAACCTTCGACATCCTCGACTGAAATCCGCGCAAGGTCTCCTGGAATGAACGAAGGGCGCCCTTGGCGCCCTTTTTTCATGGCCGGAACCGCGACGGCGGTCCCGCAATTCGGAAGAACACCCATGATCAGCATCACGCTCCCGGACGGCAGCCAGAAGCAGTTCGAGAACCCGCCCAGCGTGCAGGACGTCGCCGCGTCGATCGGCGCCGGCCTCGCCAAGGCCGCGCTCGCCGGCAAGATCGACGGCCAGCTCGTCGATTCGAGCCGCGTCGTCGATCACGACGCGCGTCTCGAGATCGTCACCGAGAAGAGCCCGGAAGCGCTCGAGATCATCCGCCACTCGACCGCCCACCTGCTCGCGCAGGCGGTGCAGCGCCTGTTCCCGAAGGCGCAGGTCACGATCGGTCCGGTCATCGACAACGGCTTCTACTACGATTTCGCGTTCGAACGGCAGTTCACGCCCGACGACCTCGCCGCGATCGAAGCGGAGATGAAGAAGATCGCCGCGGAAGCGTTGCCCGTGTCGCGCTCGCTGATGCCGCGCGACGAGGCGGTGGCGTTCTTCCGCGCCAAGGGCGAGGAGTACAAGGCGCAGATCATCGAGGGCATTCCGGCGAACGAGCCGCTGTCGCTCTACGCGCAGGGCGAGTTCACCGACCTCTGCCGCGGCCCGCACGTGCCGAACACCAGCCGGCTCAAGAGCTTCAAGCTCATGAAGGTCGCCGGCGCGTACTGGCGCGGCGACTCCAACAACGAGATGCTCTCGCGCATCTACGGCACCGCCTGGCTCAACGACAAGGACCTCGCCGCCTACCTGCACCAGCTCGAGGAGGCGGAGAAGCGCGACCATCGCAAGATCGCCAAGCAGCTCGACCTGTTCCACCTGCAGGAAGAGGCGCCCGGCCTCGTGTTCTGGCACCCGAAGGGCTGGCAGATCTGGCAGGTCGTCGAACAGCGCATGCGCAAGGTCTACCGCGAGAGCGGCTACCAGGAAGTGCGCTGCCCGCAGATCCTCGACGTTTCCCTGTGGAAGCGCTCCGGCCACTGGGACAACTACAAGGACAACATGTTCTTCACCGAGTCCGAGAAGCGGACCTACGCGGTGAAGCCGATGAACTGTCCGGGCCACGTGCAGGTGTTCAACTCGACCCTGCACAGCTATCGCGACCTGCCGATCCGCTACGGCGAATTCGGCGCCTGCCACCGCAACGAGCCGTCCGGCGCGCTGCACGGCATCCTGCGCGTGCGCGGCTTCACCCAGGACGACGGCCACATCTTCTGCACCGAGGACCAGATCGAGGCCGAGGTGACCGCGTTCCACCGCCAGGCGATGCGGGTCTACGAGGAGTTCGGTTTCAGCGACGTCCAGCTGAAGATCGCGCTGCGCCCGGAACCGCGCCTCGGCGACGACGCGACCTGGGACAAGGCCGAGAACGCGCTCCGCTCGGCGTTGCGCGCGGCCGGGGTCGAGTGGCAGGAACTGCCCGGCGAGGGGGCCTTCTACGGCCCGAAGATCGAGTACCACCTCAAGGACGCGATCGGCCGTACCTGGCAGCTCGGCACGATGCAGGTCGATTTCATGATGCCCGGTCGCCTCGGTGCCGAGTACGTCGACGAGCACAGCCAGCGACGCCACCCGGTCATGCTGCACCGCGCGATCGTCGGCTCGATGGAGCGTTTCATCGGCATTCTCATCGAAAATCACGCCGGCGCGTTCCCGCCGTGGCTCGCGCCGGTCCAGGCGGTCGTCATGAACATCACCGACGCCCAGGGCCCCTACGTGAGCGAAGTGGCGCAAGCCCTTGTGGCGAAAGGTTTCCGGGTCGAGGCCGATTTGCGAAACGAGAAGATCGGCTATAAAATCCGCGAACACACGTTGGACAAGGTGCCCTACCTCCTCGTCGCGGGCGACCGGGAAAGGGAGGCGGGGGCCGTCGCCGTGCGGACGCGCACGGGCGAGGATCTCGGTTCCATGCCGCTTTCCGCCTTCGTCGAACGTCTTGAGGCCGAGTGCGCCCGACCCTGAACGGGAGCGCCCGGGAACGATTTCCCTTGGAGGATTGACGTATCGCCACCGAAAGCAAGCCGAACCGCAGGAACCACGAAATCCGTGTTCCGCGAGTCCGCGTGATTGGTCCCGAAGGGGAGCAGGTCGGCATCCTGTCCCGCGACGAAGCGCTCGCCATGGCGCAGGACGCGGGCCTTGATCTGGTCGAGATCCAGCCGAACGGCGATCCGCCGGTGTGCCGCATCATGGATTTCGGCAAGTTCAAGTTCGAGGCGCAGAAGAAGGCGCACGCGGCCAAGAAGAAGCAGAAGCAGGTCGAGATCAAGGAACTGAAGTTCCGCCCCGTCACCGACGTCGGCGATTACCAGATCAAGATGCGCAACCTGCGGCGCTTCCTCGAGGAAGGTGACAAGGTCAAGATCACGATCCGCTTCCGCGGCCGCGAGATGACCCACCAGGAACTCGGCGAGGCGATGGTCAAGAAGATCGCCGCCGAGATCGCCGAGGACGCGGTGATCGAGCAGTACCCGAGGATGGAAGGGCGCCTCATGGTCATGATGGTCGCGCCGAAGAAGAAGATCTGATTTTTAGCGCGGCACGGACGGCCGCGATGTTCCAGGCCCGGGATGGGCGCAGCAGTACAGGAGACGATCCGGGGATCCGGATCAGACAAACCGGAACGAGCAGGACGGAAAGCGTGGCGATGCCACCGCTCGCGCCAGTAACGAAAATCACCGAAGGAGCTGGGTCATGCCCAAGATGAAGACCAATCGGGCCGCTGCGAAGCGGTTCCGCAAGACCGCGTCCGGCAAGTTCAAGTGCGGCCACGCGTTCAAGAGCCACATCCTCACGAAGAAGGCCACCAAGCGCAAGCGTGGCCTGCGTGCGACCAACCACGTGCGCGCGGAAGACGCCGGTCGCGTCTCGCGCATGCTGCCGTACGCATAAGGAGGACGAGACATGGCACGAGTAAAGCGTGGCGTCATCGCCCACCGTCGTCACAAGAAGATCCTCGGCAAGGCCAAGGGTTACTACAACGCGCGCCGCAAGGTTTTCCGCGTCGCCAAGCAGGCCGTCACCAAGGCGCACCAATACGCCTACATCGGCCGCAAGCAGAAGAAGCGCAACTTCCGTGCGCTGTGGATCGTCCGCATCAACGCGGGTGCGCGCCAGTTCGGCTTGTCCTACAGCCGCCTGATGAATGGCCTCAAGAAGGCCGACATCACGCTCGACCGCAAGGTGCTGGCGGACCTCGCCGTGCACGACATCAAGGCGTTTGGCGCGCTCGCCGAGAAGGCAAAGGCCAGCCTGGCGGCTTGAGTCTTGCGATGGGCTGATCGTGCGGACCAATCCGCCGCCGGCCATTGCAATACGTGAAGTACGCGGGGAGGAGGCCTGGCCTCCTCCCCGTTTGCGTTTTTGCAGCCCAGAATTCCGGAAACCGCGATGGACGTATTGCAGGACATCCAGCGATCACTCGACGAAATCGCCCAGGCCGGAACGCTCGACGCACTCGACGCGTTGCGCGTCGCGCTGCTCGGCAAGAACGGCGCGGTCACCGCGGCACTGAAGGCGCTCGGCGCATTGCCGCCCGAGGAGAAGAAGGCGCGCGGTGCCGAGGTGAACCGCGTGAAGGAGCGCATCACCGATGCGATCGCTGCGCGCAAGGCCGCACTCGAGCAGGCGCAGCTGGAGCGCCGCCTCGCTTCCGAGCGCGTCGACGTGACCCTGCCGGGCCGACGCGGCACGCGCGGCGGCCTGCATCCGATCACGCGCACGCTCGATCGCGCGATCGAGATCTTCGCGCGCCTCGGCTACGAACTCGCCGACGGCCCGGAGATCGAGACCGACTGGTACAACTTCGAGGCGCTGAATTTCCCGCCGGACCATCCGGCGCGCACCATGCACGACACGTTCTGGTTCCCGGACGGCCGCCTGCTGCGCACGCACACCTCGCCGGTGCAGATCCGCGCGGCGACCGGGCGCACGCCGCCGATCCGGCTGATCTCGGTCGGCAAGGTCTATCGCAGCGATTCCGATCAGACCCATTCGCCGATGTTCCACCAGATCGAAGGCCTGCTGGTCGGCGAGGATGTCAGCTTCGCCGACCTCAAGGGCACGCTCGCGGAATTCGTGCGCGCGTTCTTCGAGCGCGATTTCGAGATGCGTTTCCGCCCGAGTTATTTCCCGTTCGTCGAACCGGGCGCGGAGGTCGACATCCGCTGGGATCGCGAGGACGGCACCCAGTCGTGGCTGGAAGTGCTCGGCTGCGGCATGGTCCACCCGAATGTGCTGCGCAACTGCGGCATCGACCCGGAGCGCTATACCGGCTTTGCATTCGGCATGGGCGGCGAGCGTTTCGCGATGCTGCGCTACGGCGTCAACGACCTGCGCCAGTTCTTCGAGAACGATCTCCGCTTCCTCAAACAATTCGCCTGACTCGAACGTAGGGTGGGACGCAGCGCCGAAGGCGCGAGTCCCATCGAATACTGGTGGGACTGGCCGCACGGCTGCGCCCCACCTCATCGGTGACGCCCATGAAATTTTCCGAAAACTGGTTGCGCGAGCTCGTCGACGTTCCGGTCGACCGCGATGCGCTGATGCACCGCCTGACGATGGCTGGCCTCGAGGTCGAGGGCGTCGAACCGCTCGGTGCCTCACTCGCGGGGGTCGTTGTCGGCGAGATCATCGGTTGCGAGCCGCATCCGAACGCGGACAAGCTGCGCGTGTGCCAGGTCGCGGCCGGCGCCGGTGCGCCCCTCACGATCGTCTGCGGAGCGCCGAATGCGCGCCTCGGATTGAAAGCGCCGCTCGCGACGATTGGCGCTACCCTGCCGAACGGCATCGAGATCAAGCGTGCCGCGCTGCGTGGCGTCGAATCGAACGGCATGCTCTGCTCGGCGAAGGAGCTCGGCATCGATGCCGACGCCTCGGGACTGATGGAACTGCCCGCCGACGCGCCGGTCGGCACGGCGCTGGCGTCGTATCTCGGCCTGCCCGATGCGAGCATCGAGATCAAGCTGACCCCGAACCGGCCGGATTGCCTCAGTGTATTCGGCATCGCGCGCGATACCTCGGCCTTGTTCGGCAGCGCGCTGCATGCGCCGGCATCGGACGCGGTCGCGGCCGGCGCGAGCGCGACGCGTGCGGTGACGCTCGACGCCGGCGCGGATTGCCCTCGCTATGTCGGCCGCGTCATCGAAGGCATCGACGCGAGCGCACCGACGCCGCTGTGGATGGCCGAGCGCCTGCGCCGCAGCGGCGTGCGACCGGTCAGCGCCCTGGTCGACGTCACCCAGTACGTGATGCTCGAGCTCGGCCAGCCGATGCACGCCTACGACAACGACAAGCTCGAAGGTGCGATCGGCGTGCGCCATGCGCGGCCGGGCGAGAAGGCGAAGTTGCTCGACGGCAACGAGCATGCGCTCGACGACGGCTTCCTCGTGATCGTCGATGGCAAGGGCCTGCATGGCCTCGCCGGCATCATGGGCGGTCACGATTCGCGCGTCACCGACGCGACGAAGAACGTGTTCCTCGAAGCGGCGCATTTCGCGCCCGCGGCGATCATGGGGCGCGCGCGTCGGCTCGGCCTGCATACCGACGCATCGCATCGCTTCGAGCGCGGCGTCGATCCGGAGATGCCGCGTCGCGCGATCGAACGCGCGACCGCACTGATCCTCTCCATCGCGGGCGGCAAGCCGGGGCCGGTCAGCGAGGCCGTGCAGCAGGAAAACCTGCCGCGGCGCGCGCCGGTGGTGTTGCGTCGGTCGCGCATGGCGCGCTTGCTCGGCATCGACGTTCCCGACGCCGAGGTCGAACGCATCCTGCGCGCGCTCGGCATGCAGGTCGAAGCGGCCGCGGAAGGCTGGCGCGCGACGGCGCCGAGCCACCGTTTCGACATCCAGATCGAGGAAGACCTGATCGAGGAAGTCGTGCGCGTGCACGGCTACGAACGCGTGCCGGCGCGCGCGCCGCGCGGCGAGTTGCTCGGCCCGGCGTTGCCGGAGGCGCTGCTGGAGGTTGGGCGCCTGCGCGCGCAACTGGTCGCGCGTGATTACGTCGAAGCGATCTGCTACGCGTTCGTGGCGCGCGACGTGCTGGCGAAATGGCGGCTCGATGCGGGCGCGGTCGCGCTCGCCAATCCGCTCTCGGCCGAGCTCGGCGTGATGCGTACGTCGCTGTTGCCGGGGTTGGCCGAGGCGCTCGCGACGAATCGTCGCCGCCAGCAGTCGCGCGTACGGCTGTTCGAGGTAGGCAACGTGTTTCGCGAGGGCGCGGACGAGGTCCTGCGCATCGCGGGCGTTGCCTGCGGGCGTGCGGTCGCCGAGAGCTGGGCGAGCGAGGCGCGCGCGCTGGATTTCTTCGACCTCAAGGGCGATATCGCGTCGCTGTTCGCACTGACCAATGCGGCCGAGTCGTTCAGTTTCGCGCCGGGTGGCCCGGCCTGGTTGCATCCGGGCCAGGCAGCCGAGGTGCGCCGCGACGGCGTCGCGGTCGGCTGGGTCGGCGCCTTGCACCCCGACCTGCTCCGGGCGTTGGATCTCGATGACGACGTATTCGCGTTCGAGTTCGACATCGGGCGCATTTCCAGGCGCGCGCTGCCAAGAGCGCAGGCGATTTCGCGCTATCCGTCGGTGCGCCGCGACCTGTCGTTCGAGCTGCCCGAGACGGTCGCGTACGCGGCGGTCGAGGCGGCGATCCGTGACGCGGTTGGCGAAACCCTGTCGGAAGTCATCCTGTTCGATCGCTATGTCGGTCCAAACCTCGGCGACGGGATCAAAAGTCTCGCTATAGGCTTGATTTTGCAGGATCGTTACCGCACCCTTACGGATCAGGACGCTGACCGCTGCACGGCTCTCGCGGTTTCCGCACTGGAATCGGTATGCAAAGCAAAGTTGCGAGGGTAGGATGGCGTTGACGAAGGCGGAGATGGCCGAGCGTCTGTTTCTGGACGTGGGTCTCAACAAGCGTGAAGCCAAGGAATTCGTCGACGCGTTCTTCGAAGTCGTACGCGATGCGCTTGAAAAAGGGGAGCAGGTGAAGCTGTCGGGTTTCGGCAACTTCGACCTGCGTTTCAAGAATCAGCGTCCAGGGCGTAACCCCAAGACCGGTGTGGAAATTCCGATTTCCGCACGGAGGGTGGTGACGTTCCGTCCGGGACAGAAACTGAAGGTCCGGGTCGAAGCCTATGCTGGATCAGGGCAGCAATAGCGAACTTCCGGTCATCCCGGCAAAACGCTATTTCACAATCGGGGAGGTCAGCGAGCTGTGCGCCGTCAAGCCGCATGTGCTGCGCTATTGGGAACAGGAGTTCCCGAACCTCAAGCCGGTCAAGCGTCGCGGCAACCGCCGCTACTACCAGCGCCATGACGTCCTGATGATCCGCCAGATCCGGTCGCTGCTGTACGACCAGGGTTTCACGATCACCGGAGCGCGCCAGCGCCTGGAGGGCACGCAGGCGCGTGCCGAGTCGAGCATTTCGAACCAGATCGTGCGCCAGGTGCGCATGGAGCTGGAAGAAGTGCTGCAGATCCTGCGGCGCTGAGCCAGCGGCGCATCTGCTAGAATCCGCTGTTCCTGGATGAGACGCGCGGCCCACGGATGGCCGCGTTTCGATGTTCGCGATCATGGACGATCGCAAGAAAGCTACCGATCGGGGCGTAGCGCAGCCTGGTAGCGCACCTGCCTGGGGGGCAGGGGGTCGTGGGTTCGAATCCCGCCGCCCCGACCATTGCTTGTGCTCGCGTCCGTGCGAGCGGCTTCGGGATAGCGACCGGTGAATCGGTCGCTCGGGATTTCCCGGAAGGCCAGAGCGCACATTCCCGTGCCGGCAACCTTGCCGGCTCCTACGATGAAATTCCGGACGAGCGCCGGCGATCACGCCGGATCGTCCAGGGCGCAGGTCCCTGTGCGCACTTGTCATCGGAAGCGTTCCTTCGTTCTACACTTCCGCTTCCTGTCCAGCGGATCGTTTGCATGTCCGATCGCCGCATGCTGTATCCCGAGATCGAACCTTTCGAATCGGGTTTCCTGCAGGTTTCGCCACTGCATCGCGTCCACTACGAGCAGTGCGGCAATCCCGCAGGCAAACCGGTCGTGTTCCTGCACGGCGGGCCCGGCGCAGGTTGCAACCCGAAGTCGCGGCGTTATTTCGATCCGGCACGCTATCGCATCGTGTTGTTCGACCAGCGCGGCTGCGGTCGCTCGACGCCGCATGCAGAGCTCGCGGACAACACGACCTGGCATCTCGTCGCCGACATCGAAGCCCTGCGCGAGCATCTCGGCATCGCGCGTTGGCAGGTATTCGGCGGCTCCTGGGGCTCGACGCTGGCACTTGCCTATGCGCAGGCCCATCCTGCGCGCGTGACCGAGCTCGTGCTGCGCGGCATCTTCATGCTGAGGCGCTGGGAACTCGAGTGGTTCTACCAGAAAGGTTGCGACGCGCTCTTCCCCGACGTGTGGGAGACCTATCTCGAGCCGATCCCGCCGGCTGAACGCGGCGATCTGATGAGCGCCTACCACCGTCGCCTGACCAGTGCCGATACCGCCGTGCGCCTCGCTGCCGCGCGCGCGTGGTCGATCTGGGAAGGCGCGACGAGCTTCCTGCTGCAGGATCCCGCCCACATCGCCTCGAGCGGCGAGGACGAGTTCGCGCTCGCGTTCGCACGCATCGAGAACCACTATTTCGTCAACGGTGGCTTCTTCGATGCAGACGACCAACTGCTGCGCGATGCGTATCGCCTCAAGGACATCCCCGCTGTCATCGTGCAGGGTCGCTACGATGTCGTCTGCCCGATGCGTAGCGCGTGGGACCTGCATCGCGCATGGCCGGAAGCGGACCTGCGCATCGTCGCCGATGCCGGCCACTCGGCGCTCGAGCCGGGCATCGTGCACGAGCTGGTCTGTGCCACTGACCGCTTTCGCTGAGCCCTGAGACACCCTGTAGCCCGACGCGTTCGCCAACGGCGGATCACGTCGCGTCCGGCCCGCGCGTACGCGCACGCTGCCGCAAGTGGCACGTCCCTGTGCCGACCCCGGCGGTTTCCGGGACGGGCCCGGCTGCGGGGTCCACGAAGAAATCGGCATCCTGTCGATCCCTTCGCGATTCGCGCGTCCGCCAAACGCCCGGACGCGCTCCGCGGATCAGGTACGTTGCGTGCCCGATCCATGCGCAAACCATCCATGGTCTGCGTTCAAGGCCGCGCGGCTCAGTTCGAGCTGGCGACCTTGCCGTCGTTCACGCATTCGCGCACGAACGCCTTGCGTTCGTCGCCCTTTAGGCCTTTTTCCTTGGCCTCTGCGCTGCAGGCCTTGCGCTTGGATTGCGCCGGATTCGCTGCCGCCGCCTTGTCCGTGCGTGCCACGAGGTCGGCCGAGCCGCCTTTGAGGCAGGTACTCATGAAGGCCTTGCGCTCGTCCCCCTTGAGCGCCTGCGCTTTCGCATCGGCGTTGCAGTTCTTCATGCGCAGCTGCTGTTCGGTCAGCGGTTTGCCGGACTTGCCGGTGGCACCGGCGTCCTGCGTCGGGGCCGCATGGGCACTGCAGGCGAACGCGCATGCGATGGCGAGGGCCAGCGACGTGATATTCCTGGTTTGCATGGATGACACTCCTCCCTGATGGATGATTCCGCGACCGGTCCGATCGCGGTGGAGACAGTGTGCGCATGCGGGCGAGGGCCGCACATAGGAAGAAGCCGGCACGGATTGCAGGCCCGCATGGCCGCGCCAGCGAAGAAAGCGTAGGTGACGGCGTAGGAAAACGGAGATGCGAGCGTTGCGGAGGCGGGCCCGGTGTGGCGACCCCAGACTCGTTCTGCGGAGCGCGCCAACGAAAAGGGCCCGCTTGCGCGGGCCCATTTTCAGCCTCGCCCGAGAGCGCCCGTTCAGTGCGCGGCCGCGCCGTCGCCCTTGAGACAGTCGCTCATGTAGCTCTTGCGCGCGTCGCCCTTCAACGACTTCGCCTTCGCGTCGGCGCTGCAGGTCTTCATCTTCTCCTGCTGGGTCGCCTTGTTCGTGCTGGCGGTGGTCGCTGCGGCGGCCGGTGCCGGTGCAGGCGCTGCGGCCGTCGCGCCATCACCCTTGAGGCACGTGCTCATGTAGCTCTTGCGCGCGTCGCCCTTCAGCGACTTGGACTTCGCGTCGGCACTGCAGGTCTTCATCTTTTCCTGCTGGTTCATCTTTGCGCTCGGCGCCGCCGCGACCGTTTCGCCCTTGAGGCAGGCGCTCATGAAGGTCTTGCGCTCGTCACCGGTCTTGCCGGTGGCGTCCTTGTTGCACTGGACCATGCGCTGCTGCTGCGGGGTCAGGCTCTTGCCCGACTTCGACGCGTCCTGCGCAAACGCCGCGCCGGAACCGATTGCAAGCGCAAGCGCCAGGACCAGCGATGACGTCGTTTTCAGCTGCATGTTGGAACTCCTCTCTCCGATGGTGGGCCGCAGCCGTCCGGCAACGGTGCGGCGCAGTCTACGCCGCGCACCGAAGGGTGGACGAGGATTTCAAGAATCTTCACGCACGCGTTGCCCGCGATTCAGCCGTGCGAACGCTCGGACGCGATCCGGGCAATACCGTGCGAGGGGCGGACGCCGCCTTGGCGTCACGCGCCTCGGATCAGGCCGCAGCGCGCGCCGCTTCCGGCTTGCGCGGCCCTTCCAGCAGGGCGCGGCGCACGCCTTCGATCAGCAGGTCCGCTTCGGCCACGCTGATGTCGAAGTGCGGGGTGAAACGCAGTGAATTGGCGCCGCCGTGGATGACGCCATAGCCGTGTTCGCGCATCCATTCCTCGGTGCTGCCGGCGCCGTAGCACTTGAACTCCGATGCGAGTTCGCACGAGAACAGCAGTCCGGTGCCCTGCACCTTGGTGATGTAGCCGGGTAGTTCGGCCTTGAGCTTGCCGAGCTTGCTGAGGAATTCCTTGCCGCGCGCGCGGATGTTCTCGCGCATTTCCGGGGTGAGCGCCTTGAGCACGGTGCAGGCGACGTCGAGCGCGCGCGGGTTCGCGGTCATCGTGTTGCCGTAGATGCCCTTCTTGTACAGCTCGGCCGCGCGTTCGTTCGCGGCGAGCACGGACAGCGGGTACTGGCCGGCATTGAGCGCTTTCGAATAGGTCTCGAGATCTGGCGCTTCGAGCTGTTCGAAGCCGGGGTAGTCGACGATCGAGAGCACACCGTGCGCGCGCAGGCCGGCCTGGATCGAGTCGACCAGCAGCAGACTCCCGTGCGCCCGGGTCAGTTCGCGTGCGGCGGCGTAGAACTCCGGCGTCGCGCCGCGGCCCGGATCGCCTTCGCCCATGACCGGTTCGATGAACACCGCCTCGATGAACCAGCCGTTCTTGTCGGCATCGGCGAACACCTGCTTGAGGTGTTCGACGCTGTACGGCTCGACCGTCAGCAGGCTGTTCTCGTTGCGGAAGCTGGCGAGGTTCTGCTCGTACGCCTTGCGCGAGGAGTCGGAGTAGATCGCCGGACGTTCGGTGCGGCCATGGAAGGCGCCCTTGATCGCGACGCGCTTGATCGTGCGGCCGGCATGGCGTGCGCCGGGGTCGGTCATCAGCTTGGCGTTGACGTCGATGATGCGGCAGGCCAGCGAGACGGACTCGGAACCGGAATTGAGGCACATGAACTTCACGTACGGACAACCACCGCGCGTGTGGCCGATTTCCTTGCGCAGCGCCTTGCCGAACTTCAGCTGCGACAGGTTCGGCGTCATCACGTTCGCCATCACCTGCGGGCGGGCGAGTACGCCGAGGATGTTCTTCGGCGCATGGCCGAAGCCGAGCATGCCGTAGCCGCCGGCGTCATAGATCACCGCGCCCTTGAGGGTGACCAGCCAGGCGCCGTGCGCGGCCAGCGCGATGTACGGGTTGACGCCGTCTTCCGGGTAGAAGTTGACGAAATCGGCCTGCGCCTGGCGGATCTGCTCGTTTTCGTCGAGGTGCAGGAAGTCCGGCATGCAGGAACGCAGCGCGAGATGCGCGGCATAGCCCTCGTCGATCGCCTCGACCAGTTCGGCATCGTTCGCCAGGAAGCGCTCGATGACGGCGTCAGGCAGGCCGATGGTGCGGACGGCACCGTCGAACTCGCGCATTTCCTTGAGCTTGGCCAGCATCGGATTCATGACAACCTCCCGGAAAACGAAACGTGCCCGCCCCTCGCCGGGTGCGGGCACGTCCGCTTTAATCTTTGATTGGAATGGAAAAAACGGCAAGCGAGCAATGTACCACAGGGGTCGCGGCCGCGGTACCCCGCGGAACCGGCGGTTGCCGCATGACAGTCGTCACGGAGTCGGCCTGATGACTGATTCTGTGGGGATTTTCGTGCCCGACCTAAAGTGGCCCCGGCGAATCCGTACAGGAATGGTTCCATGAAACAGGCAGGTGCCGCGGCGAGCTGGAACGGGGTGCGCAAGCGCTATGGCGCGACGATCGCGCTGGATGGCGTCGACCTCGCGGTCGGCACGGGAGAGTTGCTGGCCCTGCTCGGGCCGAATGGCGCCGGCAAGAGCACGGCGATCGCGGCGGGGCTCGGCCTGGTCGAACCCGATGCGGGCGAGGTGCGGCTGTTCGGCGAGTCGCCGCATGTGCTCGCGACGCGTCGCCAGGTCGGCGTGATGCTGCAGGCCGCAAGCATGCCGGACACGCTGAAAGTCGCGGAACTGCTGGCGCAGACGCGCAGCTACTACGCCGACCCGCGACCGACCGGGGATTGCGCGCAAATGGCCGGCCTCGATGGCTTGATGGACCGCCGCTACGGGCGCCTGTCCGGCGGCCAGCAGCGGCGCGTGCAGTTCGCCCTGGCGATTTGCGGTCGGCCGCGCCTGCTCTTTCTCGACGAACCGACAGTCGGGCTCGACCATGATGCGCGCGGACTGCTCTGGCAAACGGTACGTGGCCTCGTCGCCGAAGGGTGCGCGGTGGTGTTGACGACGCACTATCTCGAGGAGGCCGAGGCACTCGCCGATCGCGTCGCGGTGCTCGCGCGCGGACGCATCGTCGCGGCGGGCAGCGTGCAGCAGATCCGTGCGCGCGTGACCCAGCGGCGCATCCGCTGCATCAGTGCACTCGACGCGGCCGCGATCGGCGCCTGGCCGGAAGTGCGCAGTGTCTGCCGCGACGGCGAACGCATCGAGATCGTCACCGATGCCGCCGAGACGGTCGTCCGGCAGTTGCTGTTCGAGGACAGCGGCGTCAGCGAACTGGAAGTGCAGCGCGCCGGCCTCGCCGAAGCCTTCGTCGAAATCACGCGGGAGGCCGCCTGATGAACACCATCGCATTGCCCGCACCGCGCGTGTCGCTGCTGCGCTGCTACGCGCTGGAGGCGCGCAACGAGTTCCTGCGCCTGCTGCGCGCACCATCGTTCGCGCTGCCGACGCTGTTGTTCCCGCCGATGTTCTACGTGCTGTTCGCCGTCCTGTTCGGCAACCGCAGTGGCTTCCAGGCGAACGTCTACCTGCTCGCGACCTACGGCGTGTTCGGCGTGATGAGTCCGGGCCTGTTCGGCTTCGGGGTCACCGTCGCGCACGATCGTGAACGCGGCTGGTTGACGCTCAAGCGTGCGTTGCCGATGCCGCCGGGGGCGTACCTCGCTGCCAAGCTCGCGATGGCGATGCTGTTTGCGACGATCATATTCGTGATCCTCGCCGCGCTTTCCACGACGCTCGGCGGCGTGCGCCTGCCGGCTTCGGCCTGGCTGTCGCTGCTCGTGGTCGACCTGTTCGGCGTGCTGCCGTTCTGCGCGATCGGGCTGTTCGTGGGCAGCATTTCCAGCGGCAGTGCGGCACCCGCGATCGCGAACCTGATCTACCTGCCGATGTCGTTCCTGTCCGGGCTGTGGATGCCGCTGGCGGTGCTGCCCGCGTTCATCGCCAAGATCGCGCCGACGTGGCCGGCCTGGCACCTCGGCCGGCTCGCGCTCGCTGCGGTCGGGCAGGCGCCGGGCGAACCGTTGCTGCCGCATGCGCTCGCCCTCGGCGCGGTCGCCGTCGTGTTCACATGGCTGGCGCGCCGCCGCCTGGCGCGCGGCTGAGGAGGTCGCGATGCGTATGATCCGTGCGCGATTGCTGGTGACCGCGGCGGCATACGCCGCGCTGGCCGTGTTCGAGGCATTGCGCGCGCACGCATGAACGACCCGGCGACTATGATCTTCGCATTGCATCAGGACGGGTTGCAGGAATGAATCGCATCGCTGCCGGGTTGCGGGAATTGAGCGAGGGCCTGCGTGCGCGCCACGCCGAGCAGGGCTGGGCCCCATTGTGGAGCCTGCTCTACCTCGGCTTCCTGTTCATGAACTACAACACGCGCACGTACTGGCTCCCCGCCACGATCGCCAGCCTGCTCGTGTTCCTGCCGCTCTATTTCGTCGCCCAGGTGCGCGGGCACCGGCGGATGCTGCCGTATGCGGTGCTGATTGCATGCCTCGGCTTCGCCCTGTTGCCGCTCAATACGGGCGCGAACACCTACCTGGTATATGCCGGTGCGCTCGTCGGCGCGAGCGGCATCGGCCTGCGCGCATCGCTGCAGTGGATCGCCGCGGGCCTGGTACTGTTCACCGTCGAGCTGTCGCTGCTTGCCTGGCCGAGCCAGTATCTGTGGCTGTCGGTGGCGATCACCGCGATGGTCACCGTCGCGATCGGCGCGGCCAACCACTTCCACCACGAGAAGCGCCTGCGCCAGGCCGAGCTCAAGCTCAGCCATGACGAAGTGCGGCGCCTCGCGGCACTGGCCGAACGCGAGCGCATCGGCCGCGACCTGCACGATCTGCTCGGCCACACGCTGTCGCTGATTACCCTGAAGTCGGAACTCGCAGTGAAACTGTTCGATCGCGATCCGCTGGCGGCACGGCGCGAGATCGTCGACGTCGAACGCGTCGCGCGCGACGCGCTCGGCCAGGTGCGCCGCGCGGTCAGCGGCATCCGCACCGCTGGCCTTGCCGCCGAACTCGCTTCGGCGCGCCTCCTGCTCGAATCCAGCGACGTGCGCCTCGACTACGCGCTCGCGCCCGCGAGCTTGCCGGCCGAGATCGAGACGGCGCTTGCATTGACCGTGCGCGAGGCAGTGACCAACATCCAGCGCCACGCGCGCGCGTCGCATGTCGTGGTGGAAGTGGCGGTGGGTGGGAGCGAGGCGCGCCTGACGATCCGCGATGACGGCGTCGGTGCGACCATCGTGCCGGGCAATGGACTCAACGGCATGCGCGAACGCCTCGGGCTGCTCGATGGCCGCCTCGAGATCGAATCGGCGCGTGGTCGCGGCACGCGCCTCAGTGCGTCGATCCCGCTGCCTTCGACGGGCGTGGCGACCGGTGCGCATGCGCTCGCCTGACACTTCGTCGGGCGGTTGGCGCGGCGACTTGCGCTAAAGTCCGTTGCCTCGGCATTCCGGCCGCTGCCATCAGGACCTGTCGCCCGTGATTCGTGTTCTCCTTGCCGAAGACCAGGCCCTCGTGCGGGGCGCGTTGTCCGCGCTGCTCCGGCTCGAACCGGACATCGATGTGGTCGGCGCGGCCGCGGACGGCGAAGAGGCCTGGCGTGCCGTGCAGCAGTTCAAGCCCGACGTGCTGGTCACCGACATCGAAATGCCGGGGCTGACCGGGCTCGAACTCGCGCAACGCATGCAGCGGCATGAATTGCCGTGCAAGGTGGTGATCGTCACCACGTTCGCGCGGCCCGGTTTCCTGCGCCGCGCACTCGAGGCGGGTGTCGGCGGCTATCTGCTCAAGGACGCCCCGGCCGAGCAACTCGCCGAGGCGCTGCGCAAGGTGCATCGCGGCGGCCGCGCGATCGATCCGCAGCTCGCGGTCGAAGCCTGGTCGGACGCGGATCCATTGAACGATCGCGAACGCCAGGTCTTGCGCTTCGCCGGCGAAGGCCTCTCCGCGGGAGACATCGCCGAACGCCTGAGCCTGTCGCAAGGCACCGTGCGCAACTACCTTTCCGAAGCGATCGGCAAACTCGGCGTCGGCAACCGCATCGAAGCGTATCGGCTCGCGCGGCAGAAGGGCTGGCTCTAGGAGCGGCGTCGCCGCGACCGCCGTCTGGCGGTTTCGATCGCGGCGGCGCCGCTCCTACAATAGGCGGCTCCCGCCCCCGTGCCGTTGCCTTTGAACAAGTCCGACTTTCATTTCGACCTGCCGCCAGAACTGGTCGCGCAGGCGCCCTTGCCGGAGCGATCGGCGAGCCGCCTGCTGCTCGCGGATGCGGGCACGCATCGTCTCGAGGATCGCCGCTTCACCGATCTGGTCGAGCTGCTGCAGCCAGGTGACCTGCTGGTCTTCAACGACACGCGCGTGCTGCCGGCGCGCCTGTTCGGGCGCAAGCCGAGCGGCGGCCTGGTCGAGATCCTGATCGAACGCGTGACCGGCACGCACGAGGCGCGCGCGCAGCTCGGCGTCAGCAAGAAGCCGAAGACGGGCGGTCGCATCGTGCTCGCCGATGGCAGCGAAATCAGCGTGCTCGGTCGCGACGGCGAGTTCTTCCTGCTGCGCTTCGAGACGGCGGAACCGCTCGAAAGGCTGCTGCTGCGGCTCGGCCGGATGCCATTGCCGCCGTACATCGAGCGCGAAGCCGATGCGGCCGACGACGAACGCTACCAGACCGTGTTCGCGCGCAGCAGCGGTGCCGTGGCCGCGCCGACCGCGGGCCTGCACTTCGACGCGCCGCTCCTGCGCGCGCTCGCCGAGCGTGGCGTCGATTCCGGCTACGTGACCCTGCACGTCGGTGCAGGCACATTCCAGCCGATGCGCGCGGAGAAACTGGAAGACCACACGATGCACCGCGAGTGGCTCAACGTCGGTGCGGAGCTCGTCGAGAAGATCCATCGCACGCGTGAGCGGGGTGGTCGCGTCGTCGCGGTCGGCACGACCGTCGTGCGCGCGCTCGAGTCCTCGCTGCGGGACGGCATGGTTGCGCCGTTCGCGGGCGAGACGCAGATCTTCATCTTTCCCGGCTATCGCATCACCAGCGTCGATGCGCTGGTCACGAATTTCCACCTGCCGGAGTCGACCTTGCTCATGCTGGTATCCGCGTTCGCCGGGCGCCACTTCATCCTTGCCGCGTATGCACACGCGGTCGAGCAGCGTTACCGCTTCTTCTCCTACGGCGACGCCATGCTGATCCTGCCGCCGGAGCAGCGCGCATGAGCGCGATGCAATTCGAACTGATGACCACCGACGGCGTCGCGCGCCGCGGCCGCATCACGTTCCCGCGCGGCACGATCGAGACGCCGGCGTTCATGCCGGTCGGCACCTACGGCTCGGTCAAGGCGATGACGCCGCAGAACCTGGTCGAGATCGGTGCGCAGATCATCCTCGGCAACACCTTCCACCTGTTCCTGCGGCCGGGCCTCGACGTGATCGGCGAGTTCGGCGGCCTGCATCGCTTCATCGGCTGGGATCGGCCGATCCTGACCGATTCCGGCGGCTTCCAGGTGTTCAGCCTCGCGCACAAGCGCAAGATCACCGAGCAGGGGGTCACGTTCGCCTCGCCGGTCGATGGTTCGAAGGTGTTCCTGTCGCCGGAGGAATCGATGCGCATCCAGCGTGTGCTCGATTCCGACATCGCGATGATCTTCGACGAATGCACGCCCTATCCCGCGACCGAGAAGCAGGCGCGCGACTCGATGGAATTGTCGTTGCGCTGGGCGGAACGTTCGCGCCGCGCGTTCGACGACCTCGCCAACCCGAATGCGCTGTTCGGCATCGTGCAGGGCGGTGTCTACCCGGAGTTGCGCCGGCGTTCGGCCGAAGCCCTGATCGGCATCGGCTTCGATGGCTATGCCATCGGTGGCCTCGCGGTCGGCGAGCCGGAACACGAGCGCAACGCGACGCTCGAGCGGGTCGAACCGCTGCTGCCGCGCGACCGGCCGCGTTACCTCATGGGCGTCGGCCGGCCGCAGGACATCGTCGAGGCAGTGCGTCGCGGCGTCGACATGTTCGACTGCGTGATGCCGACCCGCAATGCGCGCAATGCACACCTGTTCACCCGCCATGGCGTGCTGCGCATCCGCAATGCGAAGTACGAACGCGATACGCGTCCGCTCGACGAAGCCTGCACCTGCTACACCTGTCGCTCGGGTTTCAGCCGTGCTTACCTCCGGCACCTGGATCGCTGCGGCGAGATGCTGGGCCCGCAACTGGCGACGATCCACAACCTGCACTACTACCAGGAACTGATGGCCGGCCTGCGCGGTGCGATCGCGACCGGTTCGCTGGAAACTTTCGTCGCGGATTTCCACGCGATGCAAGGTCAGGGCGGGTAGGGCGCGCAAGCCCGTCTGTATCTGATCGGCGCGGGGGTGGGGTTCGATCGACACGGCCTACCCCCACGTAGAGGTTTGATTTTGCAGCGCAATGCGACAGATGCCCGCGGCGTGGCATAATCGGCGGCCTTTTGGCAGGGCAAGGCGCCGACACGTCGCCCCGCCTGTCCAACCCGTTGTTTCCGGAGCATCCATGGATTTCTTCATCGCAAGCGCACACGCCCAGGCGGCTGGCGGCGCGGCCGCGGCGCCGAACCCGATCATGTCGTTCCTGCCGCTGGTCATCCTGTTCGGCGTCTTCTATTTCATGCTGATCCGCCCGCAGATGAAGCGCGCGAAGGAACAGCGCGCGATGGTCGCCGCGCTCAACAAGGGCGACGAAGTGCTGACCAATGGCGGCCTGCTTGGTCGCATCGACGACATCAGCGAGCAGTTCGTCTCGCTCGAGATCGCCTCGGGCGTGGTCGTCAAGATGCGCCGCGATGCCGTCTCCGCGGTGTTGCCGAAGGGCACGCTGAAGAGTGCGTAGTTCCAACCCTGGGTCTGGGTTCCGGCCAATCCCTGGCCGGAATGACGTCGCTGTGCAACGGATTCCGAAATGAACGATTTTCCCCGCTGGAAATACGCGATCGTCGTCGTGGTGCTGTTCCTCGGCGTGCTCTACGGCCTGCCGAACCTGTTCGTGCAGCAGCCGGCCGTGCAGGTCAACGCGAATCGCGGCGCGACCATCGACGATGCGCTCAAGGAACAGGTCCAGGGCGTGCTCGAGAAGGCCAAGATCGCCTTCGACCGCATCGAACTGAACAAGGACCAGTTGATGGTGCGCCTGCCGATCGGCGACCTCGACGGGCAGGGCAAGGCGCAGGATGCCCTGCGCACCGAACTCGGTGACCGCTACGTCGTCGCCCCGAATCTCGCCTCGACCGTGCCGGCCTGGATGCGCGCGATCGGTGCGCGCGAAATGCCCAAGGGCCTCGATCTGCAGGGCGGCGTGCACTTCCTCATGGAAGTCGACGACAAGGACGTGGTCGAGAAACAGTTGCAGCGCTATGCCGACGACATCCGTTCGGCGTTGCGCGACAAGAACATCCGCTACCAGTCGGTCGGGCGTGGCCCGCAGGGCGTCGTCGTGCAGCTGCGCAGCGCCGAGGATCGCGATGCGTCGATGGCGGCGATCCAGTCCAAGGTGCCCGACGTCGTCGTTTCCAACGGCAGCCAGGTCGGCGATTCGTACACGCTCAATGCGAGCGCCCGCCCGGAGAAGATCCGCGAGATCGCGCTCAACACGATCCGCCAGAACCAGGCGACCCTGAGCAACCGCATCAATGCGCTCGGTGTCGCCGAGCCGCTGATCCAGCAGCAGGGCGAGACGCGCATCGCGGTCGAACTGCCGGGCGTGCAGGACACTGCGGAGGCGAAGAAGGTGCTCGGTGCGCAGGCGACGCTCGAATATCGCGCGGTCGACGAGAACGGCAGCCCGTACGATGCGATGCGCACCGGCCAGGTGCCGCCCGACGACAAGCTCTACTACAAGCGTGAGCGCGGCGCCGACGGCAAGCCGGTGCCGATCCTGCTGAAGAAGAAGGTGATCGTCAGCGGCGACGAGATGGTCGACGCGTCGAGCGCGCCGGATCCGCAGAGCGGCACACCGGCGGTCTCGGTCGTGTTGAACGCGGCCGGCGGGCGCAAGATGCTCGACTTCACCACGCAGAACGTCGGCAAGCCGATGGCGGTGCTGTACATCGAGCGCACGCCCGAGACGAAGATCGTCGACGGCAAGGAAGTGCGCACCACCAAGATCACCGAGGAAGTCATCAGCGTCGCGAGCATCCGCGGCGTGTTCTCGAACCGCTTCCAGACCACCGGCCTGTCGAGCAACAAGGAAGCGTCGGACACCGCGCTGCTGCTGCGCTCCGGTGCGCTCGCCGCGCCGACCGACATCGTCGAGGAGCGCGTGATCGGCCCGAGCCTCGGCAAGGACAACATCGAGAAGGGCATCAAGGCGGTGTTGATGGGCCTCGGCGCCGTGCTGCTATTCATGGCGCTGTACTACTGGCTGTTCGGCCTGATCGCCGACATCGCGCTGTTCTTCAATCTCGTGCTGCTGCTGGCCGTGATGAGCGCGATCGGCGTGACCCTGACCATGCCCGGCATCGCCGGCATCGTGCTGACCCTCGGCATGGCGATCGATGCGAACGTGCTGATCTGCGAGCGTATCCGCGAGGAATTGCGCAACGGCTCGACACCGCTCGCCGCGATCCGTGCCGGCTACGACAAGGCGTGGGCGACGATTCTCGACGCGAACGTGACCCACCTGT
>Ga0207639_10000564_pt1 | contig 25508 bp, 21 predicted proteins | sample KBSCornC32_FD_184299 | JGI IMG/M metagenome (GOLD analysis project Ga0207639, IMG submission 184299) | Corn rhizosphere microbial communities from Kellogg Biological Station, Michigan, USA - KBS Corn C3-2 (SPAdes) (version 2) | ecosystem: Host-associated > Plants > Roots > Rhizosphere > Soil ...
GGCCTGGTTCGCCTGCGTCGGCACGGCGCCGGTCTTCACGCGGACCTCGTAGCCGTCGCGATAATCGGGGTCGTATGCGATCGCGCGCCAGCTCAGCGTCGCGCCGCCGGTCAGCGCCACGGCCGGAGACCAGGTCCAGTCGTCCGCCTGGCCCGCGGGCGTGTACCACGACGTGCTGAAGGCGGCGCACTGCGTCACGTCGTGCCCGAAGTCCTCGCGCACTTCCCAGGCGTCGTTGACGTAGGCGACCGCGCCCGCCGGCGTGCGACCGTCGACGTTGAAGAGCAGCCAGTCGCTCGGATACGGATAGGTTCCGGCCCCGCCGCCGAATTCCTCGATGTGGCAGCCCGGCGGCTGGGTCACGCCGATATTGAACGGCTGGTAGAGCAGGTCCACCGCCTGGGCGGCAGGTGCGGCCACGGCGCACGTGATCGCGGCGGCGAGGATATTGCGCTTGTGCATCGACTTCATGGATTCCCCCTGATGGTCCTATTGACGCGCGTCCCACCATCGACGCGCGTGCGGGGTCTTTCCTGCAACAACTGAGCCATCGCGCAGGCCCTGCGGCGGGCGACCGTGCTCCCCGGCGATTGGCCAAATGTTACGCCGACGGTCGGATCGGGCGGCACGCCGGCGTCGCGGCGATGGATCACTCATCGGATTGGAAAGCGAATCTAATCGGAACATCAAGCCTTCCGCGCCGGCGCCCGCCACTGTCGGGGTCCCCTCGAACCGGTGTCCCGCCATGGCCTTCGATCATTCCCTCTTCGCCCTGCCCGCGTGCATCGCGGCTGCCGTCGCAGCGCCGGCGCACGTCGCGTCGATACCGCCGTCGATGTCGCCCGTGCGCACCGACCTGCAGGGCGTGCATGCGCCGCGCATCACTTCCGATGCACACGACCTCAGCTCCGCGGGCGGTGGTACCTGGAACCCGCTCGGCCCGCCGGGCGGCGACGTCGCGGTCGTCGTCGCGTCGCCGACGACGCCGTCGATCGTGCTCGCCGGCACCGCGCCCGCAGGTGGTCCGGGCGGCAGCCTGTACCGCTCGACCGACGCCGGCACGCACTGGGCGCTCGTGCCCACGCTCGCGGGCACCAGCGTGCACGACGTCGCCTGGTCGAGCGACGGCCGCGTCTACGCGGCGACCCAGGACGGCGTCTGGACCAGCGACGACGCCGGCGCCAGCTGGACGCAGCGCAACCTCGGCATCGACCCGCTCAACGACGCGACGTTCTCGCTCGCCGTCGATCCGTCGATGCCGTCGACGGTCTGGGTCGGCGTGACCGCCGCCGCAGGCTTCCAGAGCGTGAACCTCATGCGCTCGCTCGACCGCGGCATGAGCTGGTCCGATCGCACGCCGCCGCACGCGGCGCCGTTGAACGGCACCGCGGTCGCGATCGATCCGCAACAGTCGGCGACGGTCGTCGCCGCGTTCCGCGGCGACTTCGGCACCGGCGAAGTGTGGACCAGCGTCGACGGCGGCGACCACTGGCAGGACCGCAGCGCCGGCCTGCCCGGCACGCCGGTCAACGCGCTCCATTACGACGGTACGCGCCTGCTCGCAGGCGGCGGCATGAACTTCGGTTCGCAGTACTTCGGCCTGTACGCCTCGACCGACCTCGGCCAGACCTGGACGCCGCTGCACGATGCGACGTGGCCGCTGCCGATCGTGACCGCGATCGCGGTCGATCCCGCAGACGCGCAAACGATCGTGGTCGCGACCGACGGCACCGGCGTGCACCGCACGCGCGACGGTGGCGCGCACTGGGACCTCGGCATCGGCGGCAGCGGCGCGCTCGCCGCGCAATCGGTGCATTGGGCCGCCGCGGGTTCGCAGGCCCTGCTCGTCGGCGTGAGCGCGCTCGGCGTGTACCGTTCGGCCGATGCCGATGCGCCGCTCGTCGCGTCGTCGGACGGCATCTCGGAATTCAACCTCGTCTCGATCGCAGGCAACCCGCACGATCCCGCGCAGGTCGCGGTCGCGTTCCAGGGCAACAACAACGGCGGCGTCATGAGTTCGACCGACGGCGGCGCGCACTGGACGATCGAGGCGCTGCCGCCGACGCGCTACAGCAAGGTCGGATGGTCGCCGTCCGGCGTGCTCTACGCGATCTCGAGCGGACCGTCGTCGATCGCGCCCGAAGGCCTGTACCGGCGCGAAGCCGACGCGAGCTGGAGCGGACTCGGCCCGGACCAGGGTCCGCTGTACGAATCCGATCTCGCCGCGCTGCGCTTCAGCGAGTACGACCCCGACCTCATCCTGCTCGGCGGCTCCGACTTCGGCGTCGCCGGCAGCGCCGGCACCGTGTGGCGTTCGGCCGACGCGGGCCAGACCTGGGACAAGCAGTACATCGGCGACGACGGGCTCTTCATCGGCGACATCGAAATCGCCGGCGACGGCAGCGACCAGGTCATGCTCGCGCCGTACACGGGTTACCAGTCGCCGGACCAGGGCGGCCTGCTGCGTTCGGATGACGGCGGCGCGAGCTGGGCGCCGGTGCTGCAGCAATCGACCTACGTGCAGCGCCCGCACCTGTGCGGATCGATCGCCGATCCGCGCGTGTTCTACCTCGGCATCGCGACCGGCTGGACCAACGGCAGCGTGCTGCGCAGCGACGACGCCGGAGCGAGCTGGACGCCGGCATGGAACGGCGCGTCGATCGTCGACATCGCCTGCGACACGAACGACGGCGACACGCTCTACATCGCGCAAGGCTCCGGCGCGCGCGTCGCGCGCTCGACCGACGCCGGCGCCACGTTCACGCCGTTCGCGAGCGGCCTCGACGCGGGCGGCGCGCCGACCGAACTCGCGACGGTGCGCGCCGGCAACGACGCGCGCCTGCTGCTCGCGACGAACAAGGGCAGCTACGTCGCCACGCTCGTCGTCGGCGATGCGATCTTCGCCGACGGATTCGAGTGACGCCATGCGGCGCGGCGCCTCGGCGCCGCGTCCCCACGACGGGTCAGTCGTCGTCGCGCGGCACGTCGGTGCGGCCGCGCACGCCGCGGTGGTGGACGTCGCCCGAGCCCTTGCTGCGCACGCTGAAGTTGCCGCCGACGTCGGACACGTCGACGTCGCCGGAGCCGAGCGATTCGACGCTGACGTCGCGGTCGACATGGCCGATCGTGACGTCGCCGGAGCCGACGCTGCCGATCGCGACGCCGCCGCCGACGTTGTCCAGGCGCAGGTCGCCCGAGCCGACGCGGTCGACGCGGATGTCGCCGCGCACGTCGCGCAGGATGAGGTCGCCCGACGACACGCTGCGCACCTCGACGCTGCCGACGTCGCTGGCTTCGACGTCGCCCGAGCTCAGCTTGAGGTCGAACAGGCCGGCGATCTTCGCCGCGACGAGGTCGCCCGAGCTGCCGTCGTAGCGCAGCGACGCGACCTCGCGCACCTTGCTGTCGCCTGAGCCGGAGCGGACTTCGACCGCGAGCGCGGCAGGCACGCGCACTTCGAGGTCGACGTAGGCGTAGCTCGATTCGAACCAGTGCCAGCCGTGCGAGCGGTCCTGGCGCGGCGTGACCGTGAGGCGGTCGCCGCTACGCTGCTGGTCGACGCCGAGGTCGGCGAGCCAGGCCTGTTCCGAGGCGCAGGCACGGCCGCGCACCTCGACCTTGGCGAGGCCTGGCACGCCGACGATCTCGAGGTCGCTCGAGCCGATCGCGGCGGCGAACGTCTTGAGACCCGCGGCATCGACGTCGAAATCGTGGCGGGCGGTGAACTTGCAGTCGTTCGCGGCCGCCAACGCAGGCAGCAGGGCGAACAGGACGAGGGACAGGCGGCGCATGCGGGCGGCTCCGTGGGGAATCCCCTGTTCGGATGCGGCCGCGGGCACGAAGGTTTAAAGCCGATGCGCTAGCCTGTACGCCGGCCCGACCGGAGGATCCCGATGCCCAGCCTGCTCGGCACCGACCTGCCGCTGATCCAGGCGCCGATGGCCGGCGTGCAAGGCAGCGCGCTCGCGCTCGCGGTGTGCGGCGCCGGCGGCCTCGGCTCGCTGCCGTGCGCGATGCTGCCGGCCGACGCGCTGCGGCGCGAACTCGACGCGCTGCGCGACGGCACCTCGCGGCCGTTCAACCTCAACTTCTTCTGCCATCGTCCGCCGACCGCCGACGAGGCACGCGAGCAGGCGTGGCGCGACGCGCTCGCGCCGTACTACCGCGAGGCCGGCCTCGACCCGCACGCGGTGCCCGCGGCGGTCTCGCGCGTGCCGTTCGACGCGCGCACCGCGCACGTCGTCGAGGCGTACCGGCCCGCGGTCGTGAGCTTCCATTTCGGCCTGCCCGCGCCGGGCCTGCTCGCGCAGGTGAAGGCGTGGGGTTCGACCGTGCTCGCCTCGGCGACGACGCTCGACGAGGCGCGCTGGCTCGAGGCGCGCGGCGTCGACGCGGTGATCGCGCAGGGCCTCGAGGCGGGCGGCCATCGCGGCCATTTCCTGTCCGACGACGCCACGCGCGAAGCGGGCACGTTCGCGCTGCTGCCGCAGCTCGTGCGCGCGCTGCGCGTGCCGGTGATCGCGGCCGGCGGCATCGCCGACGCACGCGGCGTCGCCGCCGCGCTCGCGCTCGGCGCGAGCGCGGTGCAGGTCGGCACGAGCTATCTCCTGTGCGACGAAGCGACCACGCACGCGGCGCATCGCGCCGCGCTGCGCAGCGACGCGGCCGCGCACACCGCGCTGACCAACCTGTTCAGCGGCGGCCTCGCGCGCGGCATCGTCAACCGGCTCATGCGCGAGCTCGGGCCGGTCAGCCCGCTCGCGCCGCCGTTCCCGCTCGCCGCGGCGGCGATCGCGCCGTTGCGCGCGCACGCCGAACGCGCAGGCCGCGGCGACTTCTCGCCGCTGTGGGCCGGGCAGAACCCGAGCGGCTGCCGCGAGATCGGCGCGGCCGCGCTCACGCGCGAACTCGCCGGCGCCTGAGGGCGGCTCCGAACGCGGGAGACGAGGGCGCGCGTTTCGACCTTCGTCGCACGCGCTTCACGCGCGACCCGCACGCCGCTACGCTGCGACGATGACCCGCACGTTCCTGCGCTTCGGCGACGGCCGCATCGACATCGCCGCGCGCGAACTCTGGCGCGGCGAACGCCGCATCGACCTGCCACCGACGGTATTCGACTGCATCGCCTACCTCGCGACGCATCGCGACCGCGCAGTCGGCCGCGACGAACTCGTCGCCGCGGTCTGGGGCAAGACCGCGGTCAGCGACACGATGCTCGGCAAGGCGATCCTCGCCGCGCGCCGCGCGATCGGCGACACCGCCGAGGCGCAGGCGATCCTGCGCACGGTGCCGCGCTACGGTTACCGCTGGGTCGCGCCGACCGAAGCCATCGACGTCGACACGGTCGCCGTGGCACCGGCCGCAGCGGTGGCATCGCCGCCCGCCGCGACGCCGCGACGTCGGCGGCGCGTGCTCGCGACCCTCGTCGGCATCGCCACGATCGTGATCGCGCTCGCCGCCGGCTGGTTCGCCGCGCGCCATGCCCGCGAAGCCGACGCGCCGCGCGCCGACGCCGCCGCCTCCGCCCGCGGCGATGCGATCGCGGTGCTGCCCGCGGACGTGCTCGCCGGCAGCGACGACGAATGGCTGCGCCTCGGCCTCATGGACCTGCTCGCGACGCGCCTGCGCGCACGCGGCGTCGCGGTGATGCCGAGCGACAGCGTCGTGCGCGTCGTCGCCGGCAGCCACGGCAGCGACGAGGCGGCGCAGCGCCTGTCCGGCGCCGCCGCGCTGCGCTCGCTCGTGCTGCCCGCGGTGCGCAGGTCGGGCAACGACTGGGTCGTGCGCGCCGAACTCGTCGACGTCGGCGGTGCGCGACGCGCGGTGCAGGCCGAGGCCGACAATCCGATCGCGGCGACCGACCGCGCCGCGCAGCACCTGCTCGCGCTGCTCGGTCGCGCGCAGGCCGGCGACGCACCGCCCGACGCCGACATCGGCCTGACCGAGCTGCTGCAGCGCACCGACGCCGCGCGCCTCGCCGAGAACCTCGAGCTCGCGCGTTCGCTGATCGAGCACGCGCCACCCGCGCTGCGCGACCTGCCGGAAGTACGCGAACGCGCGGTCCGCATCGACCTGCGCGCAGGGCGCTTCGACGCCGCGCGCACGGCGATCGCCGCGCTGCTCGAACGCGTGACGGCCGAGTCCGATCCGGTCATGCACGCGCGCCTGCTCGAGAACCTCTGCGTCGCCGACCTGCGCAGCGGCCGCCTGCCCGACGCACGCCGCGCCTGCGACGCGGCGATCGGCCTGCTCGACGGCCGCGGCGAGCCGATCGCGCTCGGCCGCGCCTACAACGACCGCGGCATCCTCGAAGCGCGCGAAGGCCACGCCGATGCGGCACTCGCCGACTTCTCGCGTTCCCGCGTCGCGCTCACGCTCGGCGGCGACCCGTTGCTGCTCGCCCAGCTCGACGGCAACGAGAGCACGGTGCAGATGGCGCACGGGCGCCCGGCCGAGGCGTTGCCGACGCTCGTGCGCGCCGGCGAGACGTTCCGCCGCTTCGGCATGGTCAACGAGTTCATCACCTCGATCGTCAACCAGATCGGTTCGCACCTCATGCTGCTGCAGCCGCTCGACGCGCTGAAGGCGAGCGACGCCGGCTGGGCCGAGCACGCACGCATCACCGACCCGCAGGTGCGCAGCGCGTTCGAAGCCGCGCGCGCGGACACGCTCGCGGCGAACGGGCGCATCGCCGAGGCGCGCGCCGTGCTCGATGCGCTGATCCACCGCACCGACCCGCCGGTCGATGCGGCGCAGGTAGGCCACGCACGCGCGATCGAAGCGCGCCTCGACCTCGCGCTCGGCGACGCGTCGACCGCCGCCGTGCTCGCGCGCGACGCGGTCGATGCGCTCGACGGTGCCGGCGACGAGGCCGACCGCGCCGATGCGTGGCTCACGCTCGTGCGTGCGCTGCACGCGGGCGAGGCGACCGCTGCGACGACGCAGGCGGCGGCGTTCGCGGCCTGGGCCAAGGACGCCGACGACCCGCGCGTGCGCGTGCGGGTCGAACTCGCGCGCGCCGCGACCGCGGCCGACGCCGGCACGGCGAGCGCCGCGTTCGACGCCGCGCTCGCCGGCGTCGACGGGCGCAGCGAACTCGTCGCCGAAGTCGCGACCGCGTACGGCAACGACCTGATCGCCGCGGGCCGGCTCGACGCCGCCGCGGTCGTCGCCGGCCGCGTCGCGCGCGCGGCCGAGCAGGACTTCGACTGCGCCCTGCTGCAAGTGCGCCTGTACCGCGCGCTCGGCCAGGCGCCGGCCTGGCGTGCCGCGCTCGCGCATGCACGCGAGCTCGCCGGCGAACGGCCGATTCCGGAGTCGCTGCAACGACTTGCGCCCACCGCGGGCTGACGCGGAACGGAATCCGAACAGCAACGGAACGCGCCCGGCATGGACGCCGCACCCGCGGGTGCGATGCTGCAGGCGAGCCGCGTCGACCCGGGCGCGCGCCTTCTTCCTTTCGATCGTCCTTGGAGTTTCCGCATGAGTCCTGCCCGTCCCCGCGCCCGTGCGCGCACCCTGCGACCGCAACGCCTCGCCGCCGGTCTCGCCCTCGCCCTCGCCGCTCCGCTCGCCGGCGCGGCGACCGTGACGAACTGCGACGACGCCGGCGCGGGCAGCCTGCGCGACGCGGTCGCGAACGCCGCGGCGGGCGAGACGATCGACGTCGCCGGCCTCGCCTGCAACACGATCGTCCTTACCGGCGGCGCGCTCGCGGTCACCGTCGCCGACCTCACGGTGCAGGGTCCGGGCAGCGGTGCGCTGTCGATCAGCGGCAACGACGCGAGCCGCGTGTTCGAGCAGCCCGCCGCGGGCGCGCGCCTGGTGCTGCGCGGGCTCGCGCTCACCCATGGTCATGCGGGCGGCGACGGTGGCTGCGTGCAGGCCGGCGGCGACCTCGTGCTCGACGACGTCGTCGCGAACGCGTGCGCGGCCGGCAGCGCGACGACCGCGCTCGTCTCCGGCGGTGCGGTCGCGGTCACCGGCAATGCGACGCTGACCGGCGGCGCCTTCGACGCCAACCACGTCGACGGCACGCAGCGCGTGCGCGGCGGCGCGATCGCGGTCGGCAACACGCTGACCGTGACCGGCACGTCGTTCACCAACAACATCGCGTGGAGCCATGCCGAGGGCAACCCGAACGACGACGTCGCCGAAGGCGGCGCGATCTTCGCGCTGGGCGACACCCACCTCACCGACAGCACGATCACCGGCAACACGGTGAAATCCGATTCGTACGAAGTATTCGGCGGCGGCGTCGCGGTCGGTTCGCACCCGGACGACGCGATCGCCTCGCTCGACGTGCTGCGCGGCCACGTGCACGACAACACGACGACGACCCAATGCGGCGTGTGCGCGCCGCAGGGCGGCGGCATCGCCGCGGTCGGCGACACGCGCCTGCGCGACTCGACCGTGCTGAACAACGCGGTGTACTCGCCCGGCCACTACGGCGGCGGCGGTGGCGTGCGCGTGTTCAAGGCGACGAGCCTCGAAGTGGACGGCTCGGTCATCGCCGGCAACCACGCGCCGTCGGCGGGCGGCGGCATCATGGGACCGGAACAAGGCGTCGTCACGCTCGACACGACCCTGGTGACCGGCAACAGCTCCGGCAACGAAGCTGGGCTCAACGAAGGCGGCGGCGGCATCCTCTGCCTCGGCTGCGCGGTGGTCCTGCAGAGCAGCACGGTCAGCGGCAACAGCGCGGGCGCGGAAGGCGGCGGCATCTTCATCCACTACGGCGAGTACGCGCCGCAGGCGACCGCGATCATCGACAGCACGATCAGCGGCAACACGAGCGGTCGCGAAGGTGGCGGCATCATGCTCGACGGCGGCGATGCGAGCTTCAGCAACAGCACGATCGCGTTCAACACGGCGGCATCGCGCGGCGCCGGCATCAGCGCGGGCGAGTACACCTACCAGATCGAGCTGCAGAGCACGATCGTCGCGAACAACGACACGGTCGGCGCGGCCAACAACGTGTGGGCGTTCCCCGACACGGTCGGCGGCGCGAACAACCTCGTGCCGAACGCGGGCGGCCCGGCCACGATGCCGGGCGACACGATCACCGCCGACCCGCTGCTGCAACCGCTCGCGAACAACGGCGGCGCGACACCGACGCACGCACTCGGCGACGGCAGCCCCGCGATCGATGCCGGCAACAACGCGATCGGCCTCGTGTTCGACCAGCGCGGCGAGGGTTATCCGCGCGAAGCCGGCGCCGCGGCCGACATCGGCGCCTACGAACGGCAGCCGGTGGTGTCCGACGTGATCTTCGCCGACGGCTTCGACGGCTGACGCTTCGCGGGCCCGCGCCCGCCCGGGAGCAGCGGCACTCCCTCCGCCCTGCTCCCGGAATTCCATTCGAGCGGCTTCGTCGCGCGCAATGCGCGGTGATTTTCGCGGCATCCGCGACCGCCACCGTGCGTCCCGGATCGCGCTGCCACGCCCCCGTCCGCACGACGCGCGAAACCGGATGCGGTGAGCGACCGCGGTCCCGGGATAGGACTCATGCGGCACACGCAGAGGGCGCGCGTGCCCCGCCGTGACGACGGCCGCGGACCTGCGTCCGCGGTCGCGAGCGGCCCGAGCCCGTTCCGATCGAGGGAGAGTCCATGCTGTACATCTGGGGATCCGGCGGCGACCGCGCCGTCGCTGCCGGCGCGGGTTCGCGCCCGTGTGCGATCTGCAATGCGGTCCAGCCGTTCGAACTGGTCGTCGACTACCGCTGGTTCCACGTCTGGTACCTGCTGTCGTGGGTAACCTCGCGCAAGTACGCGTTCGCCTGCACGCGCTGCGGCACCGCGGTGAAGGCCGAGCGCGCCGAGTACGCGCCGCTGCTCGGCAAGGACCCGATCCCGTTCCTGCGCCGCCGTGGCTGGACCCTGCCGCTGCTCGCGGCGGCGCCGACGCTCGCGTTCGCCTACGTCGCCGCGGACCACCACCAGCGCGAAGTCAGCGCGCTGCTCGCCGAGCCGCGCATCGGCGACGTCTACAGCGTCGACCTCGGCCTCGTCGCCGACAGCATGCAGGGACAGTCGCCGGCCTGGGGCGAGATCAAGCTCGTCGGCATCGACGGTTCGCGACGCCACTTCGTCGTCGCCGAACACGGCTGGCAACGCAAGTCGGACTTGCGCAAGGAGCAGCGCAAGGGCCGCATCTACGACGCCGACTACTACGACGAGGACGACGAGGTCGAACTCGAGCAGCACGACATCGAGACGCTGCAGGCGAACGGCACGTTGTTCGACGTGCATCGCAAGCCCTGACACCCGCCGGCGGCGGAACCCACCCGAGAGGAACCAAGATGACCGCAACCATGAAGACCGGCGGACCAGCCGCCGTGCTCGCCGTCGTGCTCGCCGCCGGATCCGCGCAGGCGATCGACCTGGGCGGCGCGCTCAAGAGCGGCACCGACGCCGCCAAGGGCATGAGCCTGTCCGACGACGACGTGCGCCGGATGGCCGACCAGGCCTGCACCTGGAGCGACGAACACAACAAGGTGGCACCAGCCGGCGACAAGTACGCCAAGCGCCTGCAGAAGCTGACGGCCGGGCTCGACGACGAGGACGGCATCAAGCTGAGCTTCAAGGTCTACCTCGTGCGCGACGTCAATGCGTTCGCGATGGCGAACGGCTGCGTGCGCGTGATGGCCGGCCTCATGGACATCGCCAGCGACGACGAGATCCGCGCGGTGATCGGCCACGAGATCGGCCACGCCAAGCTCGGCCACACCAAGGCGAAGATGCGCACCGCGCTCATGGCCGGTGCCGCGCGCGAGGGCGTCGCCGCGTCGGGCGGCAAGGCCGGCGCGATCGCCGCGTCCGAACTCGGCGGCCTCGCCGAAGCGTTCGTCAACGCGCAGTTCTCGCAGAAGGAAGAGAGTGCGGCGGACGAATACGGCTACGCGTTCATGCGCAAGCACGGGTACGACCCGCACGCGATGGTGACGATGCTGAGGAAGCTGCCTGCGGGCGGCGGCCTGCTGTCCTCGCATCCGTCGTCACCCGATCGCGCGAAGAAGATCGAGGCACTCGTGCGCAAGGGATGACGCGGCGACGGCTCCGCGAGGATCGCCTTCGAAGCGTGCACACGCGGCCCCGGCGTTTCCCGGGGCGACCTGCAAAGGAGAAGACAAGGAATGAACGTGCTTCATGGGTTGCTCGCGGCCGCGCTGTGCGTGCTGCTTCCGCACGCCGCCTCCGCCGCCGTCTCCGCGGCGAGGTGTTCCGGATGCAGCACCGAGCTGGCGTGGCAGCAGAAGGCGATCGGCCAGGGCGCCGGATCGCGCTACGTCTACGATTTCGCCAGCCGGCAGTTGCGCAAGTACCAGGTCGCGAGCGAGTACGAACCGGAACTCCATCGCTACGTCAGCTTCGCGACGCCGCTGAACGTCGAGCCGGCCTACGCCGGCTACTTTCTCGATGCTGCCGACGTGCGCGAGCAGATCGGCGGCCTCAGCAAGGCGATCGTCGTCAACCTCGGCGGCACGACCGGCGGCCATGCGCACGACAGCGTCTTCGACATGTTCCACGAAAGCGGTGGCCCGGACACGTTCGGAGACTGGCTCGGCGACTACCTGGGCGATGTGCCGCCGCATCCGGATCCGGCTCCGGCCCTGCTGCAGGCGCTCGCCCTGGCCAATCCAGGCATCCATTTCACCTCGGACCCGATGCGCCTGACCGTCGTCGTGAACTTCCACGACGGCCATGCCAAGTTCGAGCTCTACGACGACGAGCATCGCTATACCTACGTCGACGGTTCGGCCAGGGACGAGAACAACAACCCGATTCCCGCGCGGCCGAGCGCGATCGGCCACGATCCGTACACGTTCCCCGGCGGGCGCACGTCGAGCAACTACAGGGAGTTCATGGAATTGATCAACCAGTGGCTGCTGACTCATCGGTGGAGCTGCGGCACGGCGCAAGGAGGCGGACTGGAATCCGTCACTTGCGTCCTGCTCAACTGAGACGCGCGCGACAGGCGTGCCGGACGCGCCGCGCGCGTCCGGTCTACGACTTTGGAGGGCCCAGCGTGCGACGCGCCTCGGCCGCTGCCGGCGCAGCGAGCTTGCGCAGGAACGGATCGGCGAGCGGCGAGGTGCGCAGCACGTCGCCGCTCGCGCGGATCTGCGCGCGCGCCTCGGCCGCGTCGCCGATGCCCAGGCGCAGGCGGCACAGTGCCGAGAACAGGCCGGCCCCCGCGGCCTGCCAACGCGCCATCGGCGTCGGCCGGCGTTCCTTCGCGCGCGCGAAGACGCGATCGAGTTCGGCCGCGGTCGCTTCGTCGGCGCGCGCCTGCAACAGGTCGAGCTGGGCGCCGAGGTAGCGCAGCGAGCGCGCGGTCGGATCATCGACGCCCGGCGCGATGCGCGCGGCGTCCGCGAACGCGCGCTCGACCTGCACGCGCGCGGCGGCGTAGTCGCCGAGGTCGCGTTCGTCCTCGGCGAGTTCCGCGCGCACGTTGAGCGCGAAGTTCGAGTCCTCGCCCTGCAATTCGAGCAGCTCGGCCAGCGCCTGCTCGTGCGCGGCCTTCGCCGCGGCCGCGTCGCCGCGCAAGCGCAGCACGTGGCCGAGCCAGAACCGGGCGTAACCGGTGTTGCGCGACCCCTTGCCCGCATGCGCGGCGATGATCGCGCGCGCGTCGGCTTCGGCCGCGTCGTAGTCGCCGTTCAGCGCCTCGACGCCGGCGAGGTTGTCGCGCAGGCGCAAGGTGAGTTCGTGCGCGTCGCCGTACATGCGCGCCGACATCGCGACCGCCTCGCGCGATCGGCGGATGCCGTCTTCCGGATCGTGCTGCGCGGCGCGCACGCCGGCGAGCGAGTTGAGCGCGGACAGCGCGAGGTCGCTGTCCGTGCCGAGCGCCGAGCGCGCGATCGCGAGCGCCTCGTCGAGCATGGTCTCGGCGTCGGCTGCGCGGCCCTGCCGGTCGCGGATCGAGGCCAGCGCGATCAGCGCATGGGCATAGCGCGGATGCCGCTCGCCGTAGATCGCGCGGCGCGCATCGAGCACCTGGGCGAGCAGGTCGGCGGCTTCGTCGAGCGAGCCTGCCTCGCCGAGCATGAAGCCGAGGTCGGTCTTGATCGCGAGCGTGGCGGCGCCCTGCGCACCGTCCGCCAAGGCCCGGATGGCGAGCGCTTCGCGCAGGCGCGCGATCGCGTCGCCGACGCGTCCCTGCTGTGCGAGCAGTGCGTGCAGCGCGAGCAGCGCGTCGGCGGTGCGCGCGGCGGCGACGTCGCCCGCGGCACGGCCGAGGTCGACCGCGCGCACGAGCTGGCCTTCCGCCGCAGCGGCGTCGCCGCGTGCCTGCAGCAGCACGCCGTACTGGGTCAGCACGCCGACGCGCAGGCCGACGTCCGCGCCCGCTGTTTCGCGCGCGGCGAGCGCTTCGAGCAGTGGCGCGATCTCTTCGCGTCGGCGCGGCGTGTCCGCATTCGGATGCGCGCCGATCGCGGCGGCGAGGTCGACCGTCGCACGCATCGCCGCGGGCGAGTCCTCGCCGTCGGCCTGCACGGCGCGTTCGCGCGCGCGACGCAACGTGTCGATCGCGCGATCGGACTGGCCGAGCCCGCCGTAGGCGGCGCCGAGCGCGGCCAGCAACGCGGCCTGCAGGCGCGGCTGGCCGGACAGTTCGCCGTCGACGCGGCGCAGGCCGGCGTCGGCGAGGTCGAGCGCGGTCGGCGTGCGTCCGCCGGTCTCCTCGGGGTTGGCGGCCGCGAATACGCCGACGAGGAAGTCGCGCACGGCGATCGCCGACTGCGCCTCGGCGCGTGCGTGATCCGCCTCGCGTTCGGCACGCCCTTGCTGCAGGCGTGCCTCGCGCGCCTGCCACAGCGTGCCGGCGAGACCCGCCGCGAGCGTGAGCAGCAACGCCGCGGCGACACCGAGGGCGATGCGGTGGCGGCGAACGTACCGGCGCACGCGCTCGCGCGCGTCGCCGTCGCGCGCCGCGATCGGCCGATCGTCGAGCGCGGCGTCGACGTCGCGCAGCAGCGCCTCGACCGATCCGTAGCGCTGCGCGGGATCCTTCGCGAGCGCCTTGCGCGCGATCGCCTCGAAGTCGGCGACGCGATGGCGCGGCGCTGCCGCCAGCGCCGGGTCCGCGGCGACGTCGATGCGCGCCGGTTCGCGCGTGCGGATCGCTTCGACGAGCGGCGCGAGCGCGAGGCCGCCGAGTTCGAGCGGCGCGCGGCCGGCGAGCAGGAAGTGCAACACGCCACCGAGCGCGTAGACGTCCGAGCGCACGCTCGCTGCATTGTCCGCGGCGAGTTCGGGCGCGGCGTATTCCGGCGTCAGCGCGACCAGCGTCGCCGCGACGTCGACGCCGTCGCCGGCGAGCGCGCGCGCGATGCCGAAGTCGAGCAGGTGCGGCGCGCCGGCGGCGTCGACGAGCACGTTCGCCGGCTTGATGTCGCGATGCACGACCAGTCGCTCGTGCGCGTAGGCGACCGCCGCGGCGATGTGGCGGAACAGCTCGACGCGCGCGGCGAGCGACGGCCGCTCGCGCGCGAACCACGCGTCGAGGGTGGCGCCGTCGATGTACTCGGTCACCAGGTACGGATGGCCGTCGGCGCCGGTGCCGGCGTCGAGCAGGCGCGCGATGCCGGCATGCCGCAGGCCGGCGAGCACGCGACGTTCGGCCTCGAGGCTGCGCCGCAGTGCGGCGCGGTCGTCGCGGATGAACTTGATCGCGACCTGCTTCTCGAACAAGCCGTCGGCGCGCGCGCCGAGCCAGACTTCGCCCATGCCGCCACGCCCGATGCGCCGCTCGAGGCGCCATGCGCCGGCCACCATGCCGGCGACGGGCGCCGACGCGCCGTGCGCGTCGAGATAGGCCGACGATCGTTCGATGCCGGACATCCACGCGCGCAACGCCGCCGCGTCGTCGGGCGAGCGTCGGCCGATCTCGGCGAGGCGTGCGTCGCGATCATGCGCAGCCAACGCGAGCAGGTCGTCGAGCAGTTCCTCGCGACGCTGCCAGTCGTCGGGCGACGGCGCGCTCATCGCGCGGCGTCCGGATGCAGGCGCTCGTACAGCCAGCCGCGCGCCTTGACCCAGTCACGCTGCACGGTACTCACGTCGAGGCCGAGCACCGCGGCGACCTCGGCCTCGCCGAGCCCGCCGAAATAGCGCAACTGCACCACCTGGGCGAGGCGCGGCCGGGCGCGCTCGAGCTGCTCGAGCGCGTCGTTGAGTTCGAGCAGTTCGCCGAAATCCTCGCCGACGTCGACGCCGTCGAGCGACTCCGCGGCGGCGCCGCCGCCGCGCTTGAGCGCGACGCGATCGCGCGCGTAGTTGACGATGATGTGCCGCATCGCGCGCGCGGCGATCGCGAGGAAGTGGTCGCGATCGACGCGCGCGAACAGCTCCGGCGAGCCGCGGAACTTCAGGTAGGCCTCGTTGACCAGTGCGGTCGTCGACAGCGTCTCCGCCGCACCGCCGCGGCGCCGCTGGCTGCGCGCGATCTGGCGCAGCTCGCCTTGCAGCTCGGTCACGAGACGTGCGAGATCCTGCGGCGCCGCCGTCGCGACCACGGCTTCGATTCGCTCGCGGACCTCGTCCTCGAACGGCGCGCTCACGCGGCCGTCCCGGTGCACGGGCCGACGCGACGCGCCGGCCGGCAGGATGCTTGCATCGTTCGAGCCCCCAGAGCCCGTCTTCCCTGTCAGGCCATTCTTCGGGCTTTCCGTGCTCCAGGCAAGCGTGCGGCGGATTTCAATCCTGCACCGGTATCCGATTCAGCAGCGCGAACGGATCGAAGCGCACGTCGACGCCGGAGGCGAGCACGCCGACCGACTTGATCTCGAAATCGTCCTCGATGCGGAAGATCGTTTCGCCGAAGGCGATCGTGAGCTGGCCCGGCGTGTCGGTGAGGATCTTCAGGTCGACCGGTTCGCCGCGCGGCAGCTCGACCTTGAACGGCGCGCGCGGCAGGTCCTTGCCGCGCCAGAGCTGGGGCGTGACGAGTTCGGTCGCGCGGTCGACCGAGAGGATGATCGACAGCTGGCGGCGGGCGTCGGCGTCGCCCGCACCGTACAGGTCGATGCGCGCGATCGATGCCCACTTCTCGCTGCGCCGGCCCTTCGCCGCCTTCACGAGGATCGTCGTCGCGATGCCGTCGAAACGGGCGAGGCCGGTGCGCTCCCATTCGCTGTACTGGCCCGCCTCGCCGCCGAGGTCGAAGCGGTAGCGCTCGGCCGGAGTGAACTGCGCGAGCGTGGTCGTCGCTTCGCCCTGCACGCGCGTCGGCGGCAGTTCCTGCGGCGGCGGGGCCGCGAGGGCGAGGATCATCGCGAGCGTTGCGAGCATCGGGCCTCCGGAGCGTGGTGAATCCCGACGCGCGTCGCACGCATCGGCCGGCCTCCACCGCCGATCTTGCCTCGTCCGCGCCCGTCGCGGAACCCCATGCGTCGCGGCGTGATCCCCCGCGCCGCGGCATTGCGTATGCCGATGCGACCGTAGAGGACATCGCCATGCGCACCGCCCTGCTGTTCACCGCTCTCGCCACCGCCGTCGCCACCGCCACGCCCGCGTTCGGCGCCGACGGCACGCTCGATCCGACGTTCGGCACCGACGCCGAGTTCCCCGGCTTCGGCTTCTACCTCAACCCTTACGGCAGCACGTTCAACGCCCACCTCGAGACGCTGCGTCGCGCGCCGAACGGGCAGCTCTACCTGATCGGGTCGATGATGGACGAACAGAACGCCTGGCGCACGACGATCCAGCGCCTCGACGCCGACGGCTATCCCGACTACACGTTCGGCGACACCGGCCTGCGCAGCTATCCGCTGCCGTGCGTGGGGGCGAACGCATCCGATGCGCAGATCGACGCGCAAGGTCGCATCTGGGTCGGCTTCAGCGGTTGCGACGATTTCACGATCTACCGCTTCACGCCGTCGGGCGACGTCGACACGAGCCTGCTCGGCACCGGCGTGCTCACGATCGCGTTCGACCTCGGCGACGACGACGCGGACGATGCGCGCCAGCTGGCGATCGATGCGCAAGGCGGCGTGGTGGCCGCGGGCTTCGCCGCGGCGACGCCGGCCCGCCGACTCGCGATCGCCCACTACACCGCCGACGGCGCGCCGGTCGCCGGCTTCGGCGTCGACGGCAAGGTCGACTTCGACGCCCAGAACCTCATCAACGCGGTGCAGGGCCTGCACCTCATGCGCGACGGGCGCATCGTCGTCACCGGCCGCTACGCACCGAATCTGCTGGAAGGCCGACAGACGGTCTTTCGCCTGCAACCGAACGGCGCGGTCGACGTCGGCTTCGGCAACTTCGCGCCGGGCATCGCCCATGCCGACCTCGGCACCGCGTCCGGCGACCTGCAGAAGCGCGTGCTGAGCGAAGGCTCCCTGCTCGAGCCCGACGGCTCGATCCTGCAGGTCGGCACCGGCATCCACTACGGCGGCGCGCATTCGGACTACGACATCGTGCTGGTCAAATGGCGCGCGGACGGGCAGCTCGACACGTCGATCGGCCCGCTCGGTGCGCGCGCGTACAGTCTGGACTTCGGCGGTGCGAATCCGGCGAACGCGATCGACAATTTCGATCGTGCCTATGCGCTGGCACGCCAGGGCGACGGCAAGATCGTCATCCTCGGCGAAAGCCGCGCGCCCGGTTCGCTCACCGGCGTCACGCTCGTGCGCCTCACGCCGTCGCTCGACCTCGACCCGAGCTTCGGCGACGGCGGCAAGGCGCGCTACCTCGCGCAAGTCGCGACGGACGACCTCGATTGCACGTACGCGGTGAATCCGCTGGTGCAGCCGGGACGCGTCATCGCTGGCGTGCAGGCCTGCATCGGCAATGTCACGCTGGCGCAGGCGACGATGGGCGTCGAGAACGACCTGCTGTTCGCCGACGGCCTCGACTGAGGCGTGTTCAGCCGCCGCGCCAGGGCGAGATCGTGCAGATGTCGCCGCTGCATTCCGGGTCGTACACCGCGTCGGCCTGGATCACGTTGATGTAGTAGTCGGTGTCCGGACGCAGGTCGCACGCGAGCGTCGGATTGGACGTGTTGAACTGCCAGAAGATCATCATCCCGTCCGCGCTCGGCACGTCGCGCGCGAGGCAGCCCGGCGACGGCAGCCACCGCGCGAAGTCCCCGCACGCGTAGCTGATCGCGATCGTCGTGTGCGGACTCGGCACCGATGCGGGATTGACGAACGACCCGAACATGCCCGGCACCACCGTGGCCGGTGTATGGAAATGCGCCGCCACGTAGTTCCATCGATGGAACTGCTTGAACACCGGCGCGGCGCCGGTCACGCCCGGCCACGACGTCACGCCGTCGTAGGGATTGTTGTGGCCCCAGATGTCGTCGTACTCGGCCAACGGCACGTCGCGCCGATACGCCGGCTGCGCGCCGTACTGGATGTCCGACTTGAGCAGGCGCAGGCGCTGCGTGCCGTCGGGCACGAGGATCGTGTCGGGGCAATCGGTGATCGCGTCGAACTCGTCGGCGAACACGACTTCGTCCCACGACGGAGGTACGGCGGAACAGGGCACGGCGAGCACGAGCAGCAGGCCGGCGAGGGCAAGACGGATACGCAAGGTCGTAGCCTCCTCTGGGCGACGGGTGGCAAGGAAACGTCCACCACTGCAGAGCAGGCTTTCTGGACGACGTGGGAGAACGGCGGCGAAACCGCAACGCATCATCATGCGCAAGCGCGGATTCCGATTTCGTTCGGAAAACATTGTGCGAGCGTTGGAGCGGCGCGCTCGTCAGTTGCGCCAGGGCGCGACCGGACAGATGTCGCCGGCGCACTCCGTATGCGAGTCCTCGTCCGACTGGATGATGTTGACGTAGTAGTCGGTGTCGGTTTCCAGGTTGCAGGCGGTTTGCGGGCTCCACGTGCTGAATTGCCAGTACACCATCTGCGCGTCCGCGGTCGGAACATCGCGGCTGAGGCATCCCGGCGTCGGCAGGTGGTTGGCGAAGTCGCCACAGGCTCGGCTGATCGCCATCGTGCTGTTCGGGCCGCCGATCGCCGTCGGATTCACGAAGCGGCTGGCGAAACCCGGCGAAACCGTCGAGGGCGTCCGGAAATGCGCGGCGATGTAGTTCCAGCGATGGAACTCCTTGATGACCGGCGCGGCGCCGGCGACACCCGGCCAAGCGGTGACGCCGTCATAGGGCGTGTTGTGGCCCCAGATGTTGTCGTACTCGCCGAGATAGGCCGCAGGCCGGAACGGCGGGAATACGCCGTAGGAAATGTTGGAATTGAACAGGCGCGTGCGGGTCGTGCCATCGGGCACGAGGACGGTCGACGGGCAGGTTGCCAAGCCTTCGAAGGCGTCGGCGAAGACGACTTCGCCCCATGGCGAAGCGGCATGGCCGGGAATGGCCCCTACCAGAAGGGCGATACACAAGAGGCGTGTCTTCACTGCGGCTCCCCTGGAGCAATGCCGCAATCCCTCGCGTGCGTTCGGTGACTATATACTCCAAGTATACCCATCAAGTACAGGTATACGCAGGATATTTTTAGCCCAAGCCATCACAGAACGAGAGCTGCCCGGAGCCGCGGAATGCGCCCCCGGAGCGGCCGGGAAGTCAGTCGAAGCCGTTCGCGAACAGGCGGTCGCCGTCGGCCTCGAGCGCGCCGATGTCCGCGGCCACGCCGTGCACGCGCGCGAACGCGCCGCCACGCTGGTCCGCGGTGAGTCCCTGCGCGTTGTTCCCCGCATCGATCGCGGGGCTGTCCGCACGCAGCAGGTGCGTGCGCGTTCGGCCGCCGTTGTCGCCGAGGCCGACCAGGCGCGGATCGGCGGCGATCGTGTCGGCCGGCACCGGTGCGGTGCCGTGGTTCTCGATGAGGTTGTCGGCGCCGCCGAACGAGGCGCCGAGGCCTTCGCCGACGTCGGGCGAACCGGCCGCGCCGCCGTTGCGCGCGATGATCGAACTCTGCAGGTCCGCCGCGAAGCCGGTCTGGAACAGGCCGGCGCCGAGCGGCAGCGCTTCCTGGTTGAAGGCGATCGTCGCGTTCGCGACCGTCAGTGCGGCCTTCGCGTAGACGCCGCCGATCGTCGCCATCGTCGCGCGGTTGCCCGAGATCGTGCTGTTCGCGATCAGCGAAGCGGGTATGGTGTTGCCGCCCTTGAGTTGAATGCCGCCGACGAAGCCGGCCTCGTTGCCGGACACGGTCGAGTTGCGCACGCTCGCGCGGCCGCCCGCGACTGCGCCGCCACCGCTGCCGAACGGCGAGGCGAGCGCCGCGACGGTGTTGCCGTCGATGGTCGAATAGTTCGCGTCGACGACGCCGGTCACGTAAGCGCCGCCACCATTGGCGAAACCAGCCGAGGCGACGCTGTCGGCGCGATTGCCGCTGATCGTGCTGTTCGTCATCGTGAGGTCGCCGTGCACGTACGCACCGCCGCCGACCGCGTTGCCGAGCGAGGAATAGACGCGGTTGCCGTCGACGTGGCTGCCGACCATCGCGAGGATGCCGTCGACGAACAGGCCGCCGCCGCGATAGGTGCTCGTGCCGGCGATGCCGACGACCTTGCAGTCGCGGATCGCGACATCGGTGAGTTGCACGTTGCCGCCGGAGTAGATGCAGCCGCCGGAGAGGAAACCGCTGCCGTTGCGCAACGTGAGGCCGCTGATCGTGAGCACGCCGGTTCCGGCGTGCTGGAACACGCGGTCGTACGCGTTGCCGTCGATCGCGAGGAGGCCGGATCCGGGCCCCTGCACCGTGACGAAACTCGGCAGCTCGATGCGACCGGTGGTCAGCGTGATGAGGCTGCACTGCAACTGGCCGAGATCGATCACGTCCGTGTTGCCGGCCGCCTGCGCCGCCGCGCGCAGGCTGCCCGCGCCGCCGTTGAGGCAGTTCGTGACCGGGATCGTCGCCGCGCCGGCGGTGGCGCCGCACAGGAGGAGCACGCCGGCGGCGAGCGGTCGCAGCGCGGGCATCGGCGGAGGGGCGAAGCGGGACATGACGACCTCGACACGGACAGGGATGCTGCGTCGAACGCCGCAGCGCCCGTACCTCGGACACGCGTGGCCGGCCCGTGCTGAACTTTCCGCGCGTCGCACGCACCAAACCACCGAGAGGCGCGACCGCGCCGCTGTCCGGGAGGGCTTCATGTCGAAGTTCGTCGCCGTCGCATTCACTCTCGCCGTGGCCGCGGGCACCGCGCGCGCCGACGAGGCGATTCCTAACCCGCTGATCGACTACGACGGCTTCCAGCGCATCGTCGCGTCGTCGAAGGACGAACGCGAGTCGCACCGCCTGAGCGAAGCAGCGTTCCTCGCCCGCATGCGCGAGCCCGGCGTGGTCGTGCTCGACGCGCGCAGCGAAGCGCGTTACCGGATGCGCCACGTCAAGGGCGCGGTGAACTTGCCGTTCACCGAGTTCACCGCCGAGTCGCTCGCGCGCGTCGCGCCGCGCACGGACGCGAAGATCCTCATCTATTGCAACAACAACTTCCGCGACAGCCCGCAGGCGTTCGCACCGAAGGCGGCAACGGCGTCGCTGAACCTGTCGACCTGGACGTCGCTGAAATCCTACGGCTACACCAACGTCTACGAGCTCGGCCCACTGCTGTCGGTCGATGCGACGCGCATCCCGTTCGAAGGCAGCGAAGTGGACTGATGCGCGCAACGCGCGTGCCGCGCAGCGGCGGCACGCGCGTTCGCAGGGGCGGTCAGTTCGACGGCGGCGGCAGTGCGAGCGTGAGCGACCAGACGAAGTCGCGCAGCACGTAGCCGGACGGTGGCGGTTGCGGGGCGCCGATGATGAAGTTCGGGTTCTGCTCGTTGCCCGCTGGGTTGATCGACGACAGGTTGTGGCAGGTGATGCACGACGACTTCGCCATCGCCTGCGGGTTGCCCGCGTTGTCGCCTTCGATGATCGAGTTGCCGAGGCGCGTCGGCTTGCCGCTCGCGTCGAGGAAGTCGACCTGCACGCCGTCGAGGCGATAGTTGAACCATTCCGGCGCGAGGTTCGCCTGCACCATGAGCGCCTTCAGCGCCGCGGTCTGCTGGGTCGACGCACCCTGGCTCGTCGCCGGGCTCGAGCCCCACGGGTCGTTGCAGCCGAGCACCTTGCAGCGCTGCGGATTGGTCGTCGTGTTCTGCGGCTCGAACGTCGCCCAGATCCACTTGTCGATGAGCTTGGAGATGAGGTGGATGCCGCCGAGCGCGTAGCAGGTGCCGCCGACGTTCTCGACGTGCACGCCTTGCGGCGGGTTGTTGCAGCTGCCGAGCTGGATCCAGTCGGCCTTGATCTCGACCGCCGGCGCGGGGAACTTGAACACGTTGCCCGCTTCGATGAACTTGACCTGCCCCGGCCGCGTGTTGAGGCCGTTCGCGACGATGTACTGCTGCGCGTCCGGATTGAGGCGCGCCTCCTCGCAGATCGTGCGCCCGCTCCAGGTGCTCGAGTTGCAGTTCTGGTTCGCGATGTCGGGCAGCGCCGCGCGCGCGTGCGCGTTCGCGGCATCCTTCGCGTCCTTCGCCTTGCCCTTCTTCTTGTCCTTGCCCATCGCGTCGGCCTGCGCGCGCAGCAGCGCGGCGAGCGGGCTCATGTGGAAACGCGGCCGCTCGCCCGCGGCGAGCGCGGCGCCGCCGGCTCCGTACAGCTGGTTCTGCTCGATCCAGGTCTGCCAGGTCACGTACGGGTACTGCACGGTGTTGACCGGACAGGTCGCCGCGACGAACAACTGCCAGGCCGTCTGTTCCGGCGTCGAAGCGACCGACGTCGGCGGCGAGCACGCGGGCGAGGCGCCCTCGGCCGCGCGCGCATCCATTCCCAACACTCCGCACAACATCAACGACGCGCCGGCGAGGCCGCGCGCGAGACAGGTGGCTCCCTTCATGGTGCATCCTCCGGTAGCTGGCGTGGGACATACGGGGACGCGCCGGCGCGGCCACGGGCAAGCCGATCGAATACGCGAGACGGTTCGAAGATCCCCCTTGGCGCGACCGCGGAGCGGCGCCGCCACATCGTATCAAAACATCCACAGTAATACAGGTGTATTGGTATACCTCAGCGAAGCGAATGGATCAGCGATGCTGAGGCCGGCCGCCGGATGCCGTGCCAGTGGCCCGGCATCGGCGCGCACGAGTGGCCCTGTTCGGCCGGCGTCGCGCGGCGCAGCCTCGGCACACGCGCACCATGCGCATGCCGAGGGTTGCACCGATGATCGCCGTACGTTTGCTGCCCGCCGCGGGCCTGGGCCTGTCGCTCGCGTTCGCCTGCTCGCCGCCTGCGGCGGCGACGGCACCGGACGCGCCGAAGGCCGCGGAGGACCTGTCGGGCCTGCACGATTTCGACTTCGTGATGGGCGACTGGCGCGTGCACCACCGCCTGATCAGCGCGAAGACGCGCCAGTGGATCGAATTCGACGGCACGATGAGCACGCGCAAGATCATGGAAGGCTTCGGCAACGTCGAGGACAACGTGCTCGATTCACCGAACGGCCGCTACCGTGCCGCCGGGATGCGCGCCTACGATCCGAAGACCGGCTCGTGGGCGATCTGGTGGGTCGACGGCCGCGATCCGCACGGAGCGATCGATCCGCCGGTCAAGGGTCGCTTCGAGAACGGCGTCGGCCGCTTCTATTCCGACGGCATCGTCAACGGCAAGCCGGTCCGCACGCGCTACCAGTGGTCGCACGCCGATGCCGACCACGCGCACTGGGAACAGGCCTCTTCATCCGATGGCGGCAAGACCTGGGAGACCAACTGGACGATGGAGTTCACGCGCCGCTGAAGAGGCCGCTGGCTCGGACTTCCCCGCCCGGCCATGCGTGCTTCACGGCCCCTTCGGCTTGATGCGGCCGTTCTCCACGAGCCAGAGGTGGCCGCCGGTCGCGAGCATGATCGGCTTGGGATAGCTGAGGCTGAGGAACACGTCCATCGGCACCGGCAGCTCGCCTTGCGTACGGTTCTCGAGCCTCACGTAGAGCTCGGCGTCGTTGTCGGCCATGCTGATGCAATCCTTCGAGAACGCCTCGCTCGACACGAGCCGCGTGCCGTCCGCGGAGACGTCGAAACGCAGCAGCGGGCCGAGCGGGATCACCTTCGCACGATCCGACTCCGGGAACAGGTAGACGTCCCAGCGCTGCTCCGCGCCGGGCAGGATCACCGTGCCGAACGCGGCGCCGCACAGCTCGTCCGCGTTGGCGAGCGCGGTCTGCCGCGCGCGGTACATCGCCGCTTCGGCTGCATCCGGCGCGCGCGCGGGCGCGGTCGTCACCTGCGGCAGCCCCTTGCCCGGCGGCGGCAGCAGCACATCGGCTTCGACATGCGCGACCGCGTCGGCGTCCTCGACGAACAGGCTCACGCGCGTGCCCTGCGGCAGTTCGGTGATGATCCAGCCGCCGACGTCGGGCAGCGGTATCGCGATGCCCTGCGCCGCCAGCGCATCGCGCGCGCGCTGCGCGGCCTGGTCCTGGCGGTAGATCGCGCGCCCCGCGGCTTCGACGCGCGCGATGGCCGAAGCCTCGGTGGCCGATGCCGCCCGCGGCGCGAGCGGTGCATTCACCTTCGGCGGCGCCGGCGCGCATCCCGCGAGGACGAGGACCGCGGCGGTCAGGACAGATCGGACGGGCACGCATCACCTCCGTGGCTGGCGCACGCAGCATAGGCCGACCGCGTGGACGCGTCGATGCGACGCACGCTCCGCCGGGCGCTCAACGCCGCTTCGCGTCCTGCACGAATTCCTCCTTGAACGCGGCCGGATCGAGCGCGACCGAGAGGATCGTGTGGCAATGCGGGCAGTCGTAGCTGACGCCGCGCCACTGCTTCGTGCTCGCCTGGATCGGCATCGCGCGTGCGTTGACGTGTTCGACCGGCTTTTCGCATTTCGGGCACTTGGACGACATCGGTGCGCTCCTTCCAAGGCGTGTGGTACCGGCTTGGAACCGGCACGTCCACGCGAAGTTCCATCCCGGGTCGCGCCGACGCGCCGGCGCAGGGGAAACGGCGGGGACGCGGCGTACTCATGCTCCGGCTGCGGCGTCCAGCGCGACCGCGGCGCGCACGAGCCGGCGAGCGACCGTCGCGCCGATCACCATGCCTTCGCGCAGGTCGAGCGTCGCCATCTCGTACTTGCCGCCGGGCTTGAGGCGCGGCTCGATCGCGCGCAGGCGCTGACCGCGCCAGAAGCCGAACAGGACGCGCCGATCCTCGGCGCGGATGAGCAGGACGGGCCCGTCGCCGACATAGACGAGGTGCCCCCACTTGATCACCTCGTCGAGGTTCGCGGCGCCGCGCACCGCCGCGCGCAGGTGTTCGACGCAAACGCGCCGCCAGCCGTCGAGCGCGTCGACGTACGCGTCGGGATCCTTCGCCGCCACCGCCTTGCCCATCGCCATGTCGTCGCTTCCGCGATCGCCGGGGGTCGTGCGTCGCAGCGTACACGCGACCACGCCGGCCCGCGGTGCCGGCATTGCGCGCATGGCCGCGCGGATCCGCGCCGGCGACGTGGAGCGGCAGACCGGCGCAGACCGTGTCGCACGGCCGCGGCGCCGCACGCGCCGCTATCATGCGGCGCATGACGC
>Ga0207639_10000570_pt1 | contig 25432 bp, 16 predicted proteins | sample KBSCornC32_FD_184299 | JGI IMG/M metagenome (GOLD analysis project Ga0207639, IMG submission 184299) | Corn rhizosphere microbial communities from Kellogg Biological Station, Michigan, USA - KBS Corn C3-2 (SPAdes) (version 2) | ecosystem: Host-associated > Plants > Roots > Rhizosphere > Soil ...
CTCGCTGGTGTACACGGTGCCGATTGCTGGTGGGAAGCCAAAGAAAATTACGGCGACGGGACCATCGTACTGGCATGGGTGGTCCCCAGATGGGGCGACGCTGGCGTTTGTGGGGCAGCGTGGAGATAACTTTGATATCTACTCAATACCCGCGAATGGCGGGGAGGAGAAGCGACTGACGACGGCCGCGGGGTTGGATGATGGGCCGGAGTATTCGCCTGATGGGCAGTGGATCTACTTCAACTCTGAGCGTACCGGGCACATGCAGATCTGGCGTATGCACGGGGATGGCAGCGGGCAGGAACAGGTGACCACAGACGAGACAAATGACTGGTTCCCGCATATTTCTCCTGATGGGAAATGGATGACGTTTGTTGCATTTGAGAAGGGCGTTACGGGTCATCCACCGGACAAGGATGTGACGCTGAATGTGATGTCGCTTGCGGACAAGAAAGTGAAAGTGCTGGCGAAGTTGTTTGGCGGACAAGGGACGAACAATGTGCCTTCATGGTCGCCGGACAGCACCAAGGTGGCGTTTGTGAGCTATGAGTATCTGACGCCAGAGACGAGGGAGTAATGCTTCAGCGACCCAGAAGTGAATCGTTTCTGTTTGTCTGCGTGGAGAGCTCTGCATGGATGTGAAGGCGTGGCTGCGCTCGGACGGGATGAAGCTGGGAACAATTGTGACCATCGATCATCCGGCGATGGTAGAGATCGCACGGCTGGCAGGATTCGACTGGCTGTGGGTCGATGGAGAGCACGGTCGCTTCAATGAAGTGAGTGCGGCTACGGCATGTGCGGTGAATGCGGGTGGGCCTCCCTTGTTCGTGCGGTTGCCAGATCGATCAGCGACGGCCATCAAGCGCTTTCTCGATATCGGATGCGACGGGATTATCCTGCCGCAAGTGTCGTCAGCCACCGAGGTGGATGAGATTGCGCGTGCTGCGCTGTACCCGCCCCGTGGAGAACGCAGCGTAGGAATTGCGCGAGCGCAGGGATATGGGGCGCGATTTGAGGAGTGCCTCCGCTCTCAGGAATACGCAATCGTGGTGCAGATTGAGTCGGCAGTAGGTGTGAACAATGCGGAGGCGATCGTTGGTCATTCGGCTGTGGATGCCGTGGTGATCGGGCCGTATGACTTGAGCGGATCACTGGGGATTCCAGGAGAGATCGAAGCGCCGCAGGTGATCGAAGGTATCGGTAAAGTAAGAGCGGCAGCGAAAATGGCCGGAAAGCCGTGCGGGATTTTTGCGGCGACTGCTGAGAAGGCGAGGGGTTATGCAAGAGAGGGTTTCGACCTGATCGCTGTGGGGATAGACTGCACCGTGCTGCTGAGCGGGTACAAGCGGATACGCGAGACGGTAGGGTAAGCGGCGCAGGCCGACCGATGGGTATTGGTGGTGGTGGAACTGGGGCGGGGCTCGATGGGGTTCGGGCTAGCCTAGTTATGGCCGATTGACGGATAATCGCAAATACGGAGAGTTGGCAGAGCGGTTGATTGCATCGGTCTTGAAAACCGACATACCTGAAAGGGTATCGGGGGTTCAAATCCCTCACTCTCCGCCATAGAGTCCGTAGAATCAACAACTTCCAGAGAACATGCGAACTTTTGGTATCTTTTCGGGCGAATTCTAGAGAATTCGAAACCGAAAGGGACGAGAGAAAACTCTGTGCGCCTTGAAATCCGGAAGGAAGAGCCCGATTCCTCCATTCGCAAATATCGCAGTGCCCTTTCGAGGTCGCCATGCACTTTCAACTCCGCCGGCTTTCATGACAGCATTCACGATGCGCTGGAGAGAAAGTTCCTTCGGATGCGAAGTTGTCAGCTAACGGGAGTTTTGATGGACAGAAAAGGGCGCTGAAATTTCGAATCTGCGAGGGCCCTTTCGAGAAAGTAGTAAGTCCTAACTTCACCACAGTTTTAATTTCGGACTCCTTGAAAAACTTTCCCGGTTCGAAGTGGTGATCACCTGAAGACGCTCAACGAGAAGATTGACTACTAAATCGATTGAGCAGAAACCAGTTTTGAAACGTTCGGGTGTTGGTGTAAAAAGGGACCGATTCGGTGTGAAGCCGATTACAAAAAGACCCATGATGCAATCGTCTAAGATGTCTATCCCTTCGGTCAGGACGAAAAGCTGCTGAAGAATATCTGGATTCTTGAGGAGTTCACATGCGGAATGCTCGCACCTTATTCGTCCTGGCGGTTTTGTCTATTGGTTGTTTTTCGCCGCTTTTTGGACAAGCCACGACATCTCTTCGCGGCCACGTGACCGATTCAAGCGGCGCTGCAATATCTGGCGCGCATTGCGAACTCACACTCACTGCGACGGGGGCGATCAGGCAAGGTAAGACGGACAACACCGGAGAATACCAATTCGTTCAACTTCCTCCCGGAGAGTATTCGCTCAAAGTAAGCGATCAAGGATTCTCAACAGTCGAAAAGCGCGGGATGAACCTGCTTGTCGGACAGCCAGCGACCGAAGATGTGACTCTGTCAGTCGCCAACGTCACCCAGGACGTGAAGGTCGAAGTGGATGTGCAGCCGATGCTAAACACAACGGACGCCACCCTTGGAAACGCTTTTTCCCAGGAGCATATCGAAGCTCTCCCGATTGAGGGAAGAAACGTTCCCGATCTGCTCAGCTTGCAGCCAGGTGTTACTTTTCTCGGCCGCACTGATTCGAATAATGGGACCAATTCCGTTGGAAACAGTTCGAATGATTCGCGTAGCGGCTCAGTCAATGGTGGGCACAGCGACCAGTCCAACATCACTCTCGACGGTGTGGACGTCAATGACATCAATAATGGATATGCGTTTACCAGCGTATTGCGCGTGACGCAGGATTCTATTTCCGAATTCCGAGTTACGACAAGCAACCCGGATGCTGCGGAAGGGCGCTCCTCAGGCGCGCAAGTTGGTCTCATCACGAAGAGCGGCACCAACCACATCCATGGATCAGCATATGAATACAATCGCAGCAGTCTCCTGGAAGCAAATTCATTTTTCAATAAGCAGCAACAGCTTGGCGCGAATGAGGCCAATCGGCCGCCGAAGCTTATTCGCAACGTGTTCGGAGGATCCATCGGTGGACCCATATTGCGCGATCGCGTTTTCTACTTTCTGAACTATGAAGGGCGGCGAGACGCGGAAGGGGAGAGCGTCTATGCAGGAACTGTACCCACAGCAAGTCTTCGCGCTGGCAACATCCAATACGAAAACGCATCCGGCTCGATCACCACACTCACGCCTTCGCAAATACAAGGAATGGATCCTCAGGGTATCGGCGTGAATCAGAATGTTCTGAAGATATTCTCGCAATATCCGCAACCTAACGATCCAACGCAGGGAGACTCGCTGAACACTCAGGGATTTCGCTTTCCTTATAATCTTCATCGCAGTTACAACACCTATATCGCACGTCTCGATTGGAACATCACCGGAAAGCAAAGCATATTCTGGCGCGGGAATCTTCAGAATGATGATGAACCTACGACACCAGCATTTCCCGGATTGCCACCATCAACACGTGTGCTGACCAATAACAAGGGGTTTGCTGCGGGATATACAGCGGTAGTTACGCCTAATCTTGTGAACGCGCTCAGGTATGGCTTTACCCGTCAGGGCGTTGATGATGCGGGGCTTTCAACTCAGCCGTATGTGAGTTTTTCCGGCATAGCGTCACCGCAGGCATTCACGCGCAGTACTGGAGTGATCATCCCCTTGCACAACATAGTCGATGACCTTTCCTGGACTAAGCAAGATCACAGCTTCCAATTCGGATTAAATCTTCGCATCATCGATGACCAGCGGAAGAGCGATGCCAATTCATTCCCGGCCGGTCAGATGAATGCAGGGTGGCTCGCCAATGGATCGACGGTGGCGGGCAATGGCGGCCCGTTTGACCCGGCAGCATACGGGTATCCCGCTGTTGCAAAAGACTTCAAGAACCGGTACAACTCTGCGTTGTTGAGTGACGTGGGGATCGTCACGGAAGGAGATGCTGTTTATAACTACACCAAAGAGGGAACGGCATTGCCACTTGGTACGCCATTGAAGCGCGAATACCGCTGGAATGAATATGAGTTCTATGCACAGGATTCATGGAAGGCGCTGAAGAATCTGACGATCACATATGGTGTTCGCTACTCATTGCTACAACCTCCGACGGAGACCAGTGGCACTCAGGTGGGAACGTGCAAAACGACGGGCTCCGTATGCAAGCCAATTTCTCTGACGGATTACTTTCTTGGAAGCGCGCAGCAGGCGGCACAGGGCGGAGCTGCAAACGCTGTAGGCGAAATTGGCTTCGATCTTAACGGACGATCGAATGGGCGGCCGGACTTCTGGAACATGGAAAAGAAAGACTTTGGGCCTAGATTTGCCTTTGCCTATTCGCCAGATGCCAGAAATGGCTTCTTAAATACGCTTTTCGGCCATGGCAAGAGCAGCATCCGCGCCGGATATTCAATGGTCTTTGACCACTTTGGTGCGGCTACCGTGAACACGTTTGATACCAGCGGTTCATTTGGTCTGTCTTCGCAGATTTCGAACGTACCCGGGTCTGTAGAAGTGGGAACTGCTCCCCGTTTCACCGATCTCACCACAATTCCTGCTCAAGTTATACCCGCCGCACCTGCTGGAGGATTCCCGGCCGTCCCCGATCCATCTTTGTTTGCAATCAGCTGGGGATTAGATTCGAAAATCAAAACCCCGTATTCGCATCTGCTCGACTTTTCCATAGCGCGCCAGTTGCATAACGGATCTTCCCTCGAGATTTCTTATGTCGGTCGCCTGGCTCATCGTCTCCTGGCACAGGAAGATGTTGCCATGCCTATCAATTTGAGGGCCGCAGGATCCACTTACTTCGCTGAAGCCGCCCAAATGTCGAAGCTTGCGCGTGCGAACTCTGATGTAAGTACCGTGCAGCCGAACCCTTATTGGGAACAACTGTTTGGTGCATTGGACAATGTGGATCTTGGCTACGGAGCAGGCCCCGCGTCTGCAACGCAAAACGTCTATCAGGTCTTTCAGCAGAATCTGTACAACGAAACATACGCGCTGTTTTCGCTTGATTTGCCCGATTCACAAACTGGCGCCGGCATCAATCCGAATGGGACCTATCCATCCTACCGCTTCTACCACGACCAGTATTCCGCGCTCTATGCGTGGCGCTCCATCGCGTATTCCAATTACCACGCGCTGCAGGTTGTCTACAGGCAGCAGATCGGCGCGGCCATGTTCGCAGACCTCAACTACACCTATTCGAAGTCTATGGACATCGCATCGCAATCTGAACGGCTGAGCACTTCAGGCGCCAACAACAATGCGCAGATCATCAATACGTGGGCGCCTAACCAACTATATGGTGTATCGGATTACGACGCAACGCACCAGATCAACGCAAACTACGTATGGAAGATCCCGCTTGGCCGCGGACGACATTACCTGGGAACCGCCAACCATCTCGTAGATTCCTTGATCGGAGGATGGCAGACCACCGGCATTATTCGCTGGACAAGCGGGTTTCCCTTCGCCGTGAACGAGGGCGGCAACTGGCCTACCAACTGGGACATTGAAGGATGGGCAACGCAGACTGCGAAAATTCCGTCACGGGCAGCACGCCGCGGGCACCTGGCGCAGCGCTTCGCCGATCCGCAAGCCGTCTTCTCCTCTTTCGACTACACGCTGCCCGGTAGTTCAGGCACTCGAAATCCCTTGCGCGGAGATGGCTACTACGATTGGGACGCCGGACTAAGTAAGACTTTCCCGATTACAGAGCGCCTGCGCTTCCAGCTTCGTTGGGAGACTTTCAACATCACAAACAGCGTGCGTTTTGATTCTCACTCCATCAATTCCACGTTGGACAATGCAACCAACTTCGGAAATGCGACTGTTCTTCTGACCGACCAGCGCAAGGCCCAGTTCGCAGCACGGTTTGATTTTTAGCGACTCTGAACCAATTGAGATACAAGGTGGAGATCGCGGATTGAAGGCGTTTCCAAGGAGGGGCCGGCCGGAATCGCACATATTTTTTTGGCAACTCGCGACCTCGCCACACTAGTCGTGCAGGCTTGATCAGCTGATGCAAACGGCCCGAGTCCCTGACGGGTGTTCGACTCTGTGAAAAGGGTACAGAGAATTCGAATTCCGCTTCGCCCGCCATAGAGTCCTTATAATCAACAACTTCCAGAGAACATACGAACTTTCGGTGCCTTTTCGGGCGAATTTGCAAGAATTCAGATTAAAAAGGGACGAGAGAAAATTCTCCGACTAATAAAAGCTCTACAAGAATACGCAATTTCTCCAATTGGGAATTCGGCAGTCCCCTTTCCAAACCGAAAAGTAATAAGAGAAGGATTTGGCTCAAAGACGCAATCAAGACTCGGCCAATTTTCTCTGTTTCGCGGTTGAGAAGTGCCTTCGCTATCTGGGGGCAAACGAATCGCTGTTACCGGCATAGAGCAACAGAGCCCTATCGTCAGACCCGGCCTTCACTCGCCAAAGCATGTGTCCTTGATTTGCTGATCAATGGCGCAGCGATTGTGCGATCAAATCTGGACTGGATTCCACTCCTCAACTCATATCCCAGAGTGTGCCGGTTGTGTGCCACAATGCCTGCGAAGTTCAGCTTTTCGAAAGTCCCAGAGCATTGATGTCGAACGGGTCGCTAGGAGCGAGCGCGGCTCTCAAGCACCACCTGCAGAGAAACAAGCCTAGAACGCCGAACACATGAAACGAGAGAAGAATTTTCGCGGAAGGTGCCCGCTGGGACGCGGTGGTACAAGACCGACGTATCATCGGAATACAAAGAAGTAGGGTATTCTCAAACTGCGCACCGGCCCGAGCGACGACGCATGGATTCAAGTGATCAGACCACAACGCCCCTTTCGATCAAGAATCACCTTACGCGCCTTCTTCCCCGTCTGGCCCGAGTTCGTGAGCGTCGTGCGCCCCTTTGGCCAGCCGACGTCTTCGCAGCGGCGATGTCACTGATTCAGGCATCGGGTGTCTATACGTCCGTCCTCAATGAATGGCCCCCGATCCCGAAGTCGGGAGCTGCCACCGAGGATTGGGCGGAAAAGATGCGCCACCGTGGAGCCCGCTGGCGAGAGATCGCCGGCGAAGTAAACATGCGCGTACCATCCTTCGTGGAGAGACGCTGGAAGATCCTTATGGATTCCATCGCGCTGCCCGTTCTCGAGATTCGTCAAAATCGCGACCTCGCAATTGCGCTCTTCGAATTGGCAGCCATGGCGGATGAAGCATCTGCTGGAGTCGGTTTGCCTCGATCGCCAGGAGGTTCGGCCACCGAAGTGAGATTTTATCGTCGCGCGCGACGTGCACTTCTTCCTTTAGACGAACTCGGATCTTCACTATGCCGCGAGATTGATAAGACCCGCATGCGGGTCTTGCCCAAAATGCACGCACCGAACAAGGGACTCACAATCCGTTCTCTGTCCCATCACCTAGCCCTGTGCTCGGCGGAAGAAATTTTTCCCTATTGGGAGAGTTCGATCGCGTATGCCGCCAACCGACAGAGCATGAACTTGCTCGTGATTCCCTGGCCCTACGCCGTTCGCCCCGTCCAGTTCAAACGTGTCTTTCGGCGACACACCGGAATGCGGAACATGCCCAATGAGTTCGGATTCTTCAGTTATTCGCCGCAGATTCCAGCTGACGAAGACAGTGAGGCGCAACTTGAGGAATTCGTAATAAACGTCGAAGCTCTCTATGACGAAGCGAAATCCATGCTGGGCCGGGTCGATGGGATCGTCTTCCCGGAACTTGCTCTGGTACCCAGACAATTTGAGGCCCTGCGCAAACAGGAGTTCACGCGCAGGGCTTTTCTGGTTAGCGGTATCTCGGAAGCAGCGGATGAAGAGAACGGCTGCAATAAAAATGAACTCTATTGCGATATCCCCAACACGAAGCGGGTGGTGCAAAGCAAACACCATCGTTGGAAACTGGACAAGAGCCAGATTGAGCAGTACGGACTCGGTGGTCTGCTCAGCCCGGAACGCTCGTGGTGGGAGTACATTGACGTCGACAATCGGAAGCTGAAGTTTGTTTCTCTTCTTCCGTGGTTGGTTCTTTCCGTGGTCATTTGTGAGGACCTTGCGCGTCCTGATCCGGTTGGCGATCTGCTCCGGGCGGTGGGTCCGAATCTCGTGATCGCGCTTCTTATGGACGGACCGCAGATTAAGGAACGCTGGTCGGCGCGTTATGCGACGACCCTGGCCGAGGACCCTGGCTGCTCGGTTTTGAGTCTCACAAGCATAGGAATGTCGAAGTTGAGCAGGCCCTCATCCGGAGTCAACCGCAATCGCGTCATCGGCCTTTGGAAAGATGCACATAGCAGCACTCCTGTCGAGATCGAGCTCCCTGAGGGGTGCGGCGGCGTGGTGCTATCGTTGTCAGTCCGCTGGATGGAGGAGTGGACGGCGGATGGACGAGAAGACAAAGGGTCGACCGGATATCCGATTCTCTCGGGCATCCATGGGGTCAAGAATCCCGTTCATTCCTGAAATGGAGTAAGATAAAGGAATGGTTAGGCTTTCTTCCGAGGACGCTGCTCTGCTACTGGACGTCATGGAGCCGCAGGCGCTCGAACCTGGGGAGCGTGAGAGACTGCTCGAAGGAGCAAAGCCTGAGGTGCGCGCTATCGCTGATGCGCTCACTCATCCTGGCCGACCCATTGAGGACGCAGAGATTCGAGAAGCCGTTGAGTCCATTCAGCGCTGGAACGAGGAGACCAGGCTGAGCGAGGAGCGGGACAGCGCCGCTTAGCAATTGCTCCTTCTTTCTATTTCCGCAGCCTTCAGCCCTTCTGTAAATATCCCTAAAGGGATAATCTTCTTTGCCTCCCGCAGGTCGTTTTGTAGTTGTCTTATTCCTTGTAGCGCAACTGGATGACACCGTCGGATTTGGTCCTTCCTTTCGCAAAAACAAGCAGTGTGCCCCCTAACGGAACCCCTCTGGAGAAGTGCTGTCCGTATCGGCAGCCAAACTTCCCCACATTGAGTCAGGGCCAACAAAAGGGAATCTAACTTTCCCGGTGCGGGAAACCTGCCGTAGGACTCAAGTAAACCAGTCGCGCCATGCGCATATTCGGACCATGGCCACCGATGGTGCAGCGAAAAGAAGACCTGACCGTAAAGGAATGGAATGACGAGTCTTTCCAAAAAAATCTGAAGCTGAAAATCTGGTGTAAGAAACTCGTCTTCTTCGAGCGCGCTGCACAAGCACGCGCTCTTATCCGAACCGAAATGTCGAACCGAGCTAGGCTCGATCCCTTCGACGTAGAGGGCCGGGAGAGAAGAGAGGGATTGGACGGTTCGCACCTCGATCTGAACATTAAATCTGCCATTCAGTGCCAAACCGCGGCCTACCAAATCATCGGGCTGAATCTGAAACAGACCCGAATCACTGTCGAAGACAGCACAGAATTGAATCACGCCAGCGAGTCCTGCGCTGGTCGCGACCAACTCCGGGAAAGCTCTCGCGAGCCATTCCCTATCGCATGCCCACAACATAGTCAGGGCACCAGGGAGAGCGTGGAGTGAATGGTGAGGTTGTAGGCGTCCGGGGAATGAAGTTTACTTTCTCGGCTTTGCCGGTGCCGTTTGTCAACGTGATGGTGCTGTCTGAACCATGTCTGGCTCTCAACTCAACCGCTTCTTCGCACCACTTCCCGAGGTTGTCGCGCCCGGCGCTAACCACCCAGTCGTAGGTCCTACAGACGGATGTCAGCACATTACCGCCGGGGAGCTCAAATAAATCGAAAGGGTTCGCACCGGCCGCGTCGGTCGATTGACGCTGATCCTTGATGTTGTGGATACGCACTCCGACGAGCCCGTTGCCGCGGATCCAACTCTCTGAGATCTCGTGCTGCACCCATGGACGCTCTGCAGTCTCCGCTCCGATTAGCACGACTGTTACCGTCGTGTATCTCATTTGCTGCGCGATCCAGCGCCTGATAGCATGATCGCCCTGGCGTTTGATCGACTCCCAATCAACGGAATCAATAAAGCCATGTTGATCTTCGCTAGGGAGCAAGTTGCAGTTCCTTACCTGTCCCGCTCGCCACACGTCTCGTTCGTAGTGGAAACTGAAAAAGGTTTGCCGCGCCATCTCTCTTCTCCTAAATGAAATGGGTAATCAGGAGGTGCACCACAAGGAGCCCTCCATAAAACAAAACCAGCGTCTTTGAAAAAGCGCATCGGGCCCACTTGCACACTTTCCCGAACTCTCGGGTATCCATCGAGAAATCTGTCCGCTCGTCCTTGCGGAGACGAGTCGCGTTGTACAGATGGACAAATCTCCGCTCTCTAGACAGAAAATAGCTGTCCAGAAACCAAAACAGCGCCACAACCACGAGCGAGATAATCAGGTAATGCCGGTCAAGTTCCTTGATGGTTAGCGCCAGCGATCCGCCGGTCAGAGTCACCGTCCACCCCTTGAGTAAAAAGGAGTTACCCGCCATTCGATTAATGGCCGCCTGAATGAACTCGAGATGTTTGATCTTTGCTTCCATTGTGGGTGTCGTCGTAGAGTCCCGAGCGGCTCGCTCTCTCATAAATCGTCGCCGGTGAGTGTTAGTCTTACATGTGATGGCGACAGATTAGCGCGTGGCCCGTCGCATGTCAAATTAATCCTTACTAATGAGACAGGAGGTCTCTTATGTCTCTTCTCCGCTTAGGCAGTTTGCTAAGAGAACGGAGAGGTGGACGCGGTGTGCGCGACGCGGCGAGGGAAATCGGTATCAGCGCTGCGACACTCTCCCGTGTTGAAGCTGGTAAACTTCCTGATTTGTTAACTTTCCGAAAGCTTTGTACCTGGCTCAAGATCGATCCTGCCACCATTCTGGAGATTGCAGAAGAGACCGGTTCACAGCCGTTCGAGGCGCCGAGCCCAGCAGCAGCCGTCCATCTTCGAGCGGATGCCTTGCTCACTCCGGAAGCAGCGAGCGACCTTGCGCATTTGATCCTGGCGGCACAGAGGGAACTCGCACGGAGAGCGCGGGAGCAACAAGACGATGTTTCGACGTGGTTTTAAAACCGCTGCTGAGGAAACGGCGCTCAAAATCCGGCGTAAGTTGGATTTGCCTTCGACTGCCCGTGTATTTCCAGAGGAAGTCGCGAACCTACTGAAGATTTCTATTCTCAAACCCGAGGAACTGCCCGACCTGCCATCGAACGTTCGAGAACGTTTGCAATTGGAGCACTCAGACGCATGGTCCGCGATCACTGTGTCTAACGGAAAATCCCATCTCATCGTTCTCAATCCAACGCATGCTCCAACTCGAACGAACAGCAGCCTCGCCCATGAGATTGCTCATATTCTTTTGGGACACGAACCATCCATCATGTTTGTGATGCCACAGTCCGAGATTGTCCTTAGAACACATAACAAAGAGCAGGAGGACGAGGCGAATTGGCTCTCTGGCTGTATTCTTTTGCCTCGGGAGGCGCTGCTTCGTGCGCGACGCTTGAGTTTGGCGGACGATCAGATCTGCACCGACTATGGAGTTAGTCCCAAAATGCTCCGCTTCCGCGTGAATGCGACGGGTGTAGATTCACAGATCCGTAACGCAGCGAAATACCGATAAGATTTCGGCCGCACTCCCGTTCCCGAACATTTTGGATGAGTCGGCGTGAGGCCCTCGAACGAATTAATTTCACCGTGGAGAGGTTTTTCTCGGAACACAAATCTTGTCCTCAAACACAATTGAGAAACGGGTCACCATTGATGAAGATTGAGGAAATCCCTGATTATCCCGCCCTCGAGCAACTCGCCAACGCTCTTTGGAAAGCCGGAAAAGCGCGTGGCGCCGCCGTTTTGGTGGGGGCTGGGTTCAGTCGAAATGCAGAGCTTCTGAACGGCCATCACTCTGTACCCCCTCTTTGGACCGATATGGCTCGCGCTATGCAGGCGCGACTCTATCCGAACGTTCAGAGACCGAAGGAACCGCTTCGTCTCGCCGAGGAGTTCAATGCTCTTCTTGGTCCGTCTGCCCTAGAGAGTCTGATCCGAGATTTGGTGCCAGACGAGGAGTGGCTTCCCGGTGAATTACATCACCAACTAGTACGTCTTCCCTGGACTGACATTCTCACGACAAACTGGGATACTCTGCTTGAACGCGCAGCGCTGGAAAATCTTGGGCAAACTTACGAGACGGTACGCTGTATCGGTGATATCGCCACCACCAGAGCGCCGCGAATCGTCAAGCTTCATGGGAGTCTTCCATCGAATCGCCCCTTCATCCTGACGGAAGAGGACTACAGAACCTATCCCCACAAATTTGCGCCGTTCGTCAATTTTGTCCAGCAGGCACTGCTTGAAAACGAACTGTGCCTCTTGGGGTTTTCCGGCGACGATCCGAACTTCCTTGAATGGTCCGGCTGGGTCAGAGATCAGTTAGGTGTCTCGGCAAGACGAATCCACCTCGTCGGCGCGCTCGACCTGAGTGTAGCCGAACGAAGACTATTTGAAACCAGAAACATTTCTGCCATCGATCTCACGCCTCTGCTGGACTCGACGGAGGGGTCAAAGCACCAGGCAGCCGCAAGAATCTTCCTTGATTACCTTGAGAGATCGAGACCTCGGGCGCCCTGGGAATGGCCGAAAGGCCATGGCGCTACGCCTACTGCAAAGGTACTCCAGGGTGACAACACTGATGTTCGCGCGTTTTCGGAAAACTTGTTGAGGAAATGGGAAGGTGATCGCAGTTCCTATCCCGGATGGGTCGTCTGTCCACCTCACATTCAGTCCCGCGCCAAACAGGAAACGATATCGTCTTTGATTGCGCTCAGGTCTCTCAACGCATTGCCTCCGACGGAGCGAGGGCAATTCGTGTTCGAGACGGCCTGGAGACACGAAACCTTCTTCGTACCCCTTCAGGATTGGGTGCAGGAGGCATTTGAACAGACGATTCGAAATGATGAATGCTGGGAAGAAATCGGTGCGAGGAACTTCGTTACCACGGTTCTACTTCGAACTGCACGGGAGGAGCGCGATAAGCAGTCGTTCGAGGAGTGGCAAGCTTATCTCGAACGACAACCAGACTTGGACCCCGAGTGCAGAACCTCGCTCGTTTACCAACTCTGCTTGTGGGCTCGTGACGAGCTAGATTTCCTGCGTTTAAGAGAGCTTCTCGCCGACCTTGAGGGATCCGATCCATTATGGAAGCTTCGACGCTGCGCGCTGCTGTGCGATCTCGGCGAGTTCAGCCGAGCGCGAGAGTTAGTCCATGCCGGTCTGCACGAGATCCGGGAACAGTTCTATCGGGACCGTAATTCGGTTTGGACAATCTCGAGATTGGCTTGGGCGCATTTTCTTTCCACCCAATTGCGATCCTGGACAGAATTGGACGAAGAAGATCCGTTGCATGAGTCCGAGATACTGCGGCTGCGTTTCTTCGAGACCAAAAGCGATCCGTGGGAAACTCTCAAGGCAGTCGATATCCAGATCGAAGAGGATCTCAGACGCATTGCGGAGAGGTCCAAGACGGTCGAGCCTCTCTTCGATGCCGGCGTGTACCGCATTCATTCCCGAATCGAGTTCGGGACCTGGTGGCCCACGCAATCAATCTACGACATCTGGCGCACGACCGATGTCGCAGGGATACCGGCGCGCGCAGACCATACCATCATCATGGCCCCGCGGATGGAGCGTGCCGAGGTTCTTACCGGATACAAGTACGAGGACGATGGGGATTATCTGCGCGGATTGCGCATCGCACAGGCCGAGCCGAAAGAACTGGTTGAGACTCTCTTTGGACGCATGCGCGTGGCGATGCTTTCAGAAGGTCGATGCTCGATGTTGAGAGAAGTCCTCAACCGCGCCCTCGATTACTCGCTCGCTCAACTTACGAGGCGGGAGAGCTACAGAGATGATTTCTGGAGTCGGCGATGCGCGGTCTATTGTGAGATCCTTTCTCGCTTGGCCGTAAGGCTCTCTCAACCTGATGCGGCCGCACTGTTTCGAAAAGCGCTCCTATTTGCCGCCGATCCTCGCTGGAAATCGATGGAACTGCACGAGCCTCTAAAGCACCTGCTCGAACGCGCGCTTTCTGCGATTGCGCCGCACGAGAGGCACACCCACCTGTTGGAGATGGTAAGCTTTCCTCTGCCGATGGAGGCCGGAGTGCCATCCCAAATGGCTCGAGATTGGCCGGAAGCTGCCGGCTGGCTGTGGGAATTTCCTCTTGCCAGGCCAAATCCTGATCAAGAGTTCGCGGCACGAGTTTCCTCGCTCATCGAGCGAGTCGCGAACGCAGATGCGGAGAACAGGGCTCGTGCCGCTTCCCGTCTCGTTGGCTTGTTCATGGGGGGTGCTCTGAATCAATCTGAAGGTGACCGGTTCGGGGTTGCCTTATGGTCGCGCAGAAAGTCTCCTGCTGAATTGCCCGCCGATACCACCCTCTATTCTCACGTCTTTCTCTTGCTGCCGTGTCCCGACCGTCAGGCAGCTGTACGGCTGTTTCTCTTGCGGGATCATGAACCATCCTCGGCGGACCATTTGATCGCCTTGGCGGGGGCAACGCGCAAACGGAAGGACGGGACCATTGGACTCACTCTGACCAAAGAGCAAGCACTCAAAAAGCTTCACGACATCTTGGGCTGGCGTCCACCACCCGTTCCGGAAATCGATGTCCACGACGTTCGCGGACAGAACCGAGCATCAAGCCGAGCGATCGGAGGAGTATTGGCGGATGCGATCTTGCCTCCTTTGGAGCAAGATGATCTTCAGCCGGACCTCGTTGAGCAATGCTTCGCTCTCATCGAGACCGAGGTTGCGGTATCGGCCGCAGAAGCTCTCCCGGAGCTGATGCGCGCCCAGCCACAGTTGGAGGAGAGAGTCGCTGATCTCATCATCCGCTTGATGTACAGTCGCGATGAAGAGAAGAATTCGGCCAGTTTTCAAGCGATGTACCGATGGGTTGATCTGGCGAAAGATGAAAAGATACCTTGGCCGCCACGGCGGCTTCAGGATGCTGTCGTGTACATGACGGAAGCTCGCCGGGAACCGGGTCTGCGTTGGGCACTCATTGTTGCACGAAAGTTGCTCGAAGAAGGTTCTCTCGCGAAAGAGGATTCCGAGCGACTCATTGCTGCGCTCGAACTAATCTTCCTCGAAACGGATTACCAATCCGGCCAATCCACGGAGCCAGAAAGCAATTCGATCGCGCTCCTGCGATCGGCCGCCGTTCGGATTGCATTTGAATTGAAACGCCGCGGATCATCGGACCAACGACTTGACCTGCTCCTTACGAAGGCGAAGTGCGATCCAATGCCGGAGGTCAGATTTGCGAGCGACTCTTCCGATGAATAACGCGCGGGCAGTTTATAGAGTCACAGCCGGGCTATATCCCGGGCTAAGACGGTTGCGCCACACATAGTCGCCTACCCCGATGGCGAACGTCGTATAGGCCACCATTACAAGCCTGGCCCGAAGATTGCTCGCAAGAGCCGACGCGTCTGGCAGCGCTCGTGGAAAACCTTCTTTCACGCCGCTCGCGGAAGAGGTCGAAAGTCTCTACCCACAAGGCCAATATTAAGCAGCGACTCTGCGAGGATCGGTGTTGGAAAACGTGAATCGGACCAATGATCGAGGCAAGCCTCTGGCCCGCAAAGGGGGCACACAATCGGCACGCCGGGCGCCATGGAGATCAGGTTTTATCGGGGTCTGAGGGAGGTGTCACTGATCGGGCGTGTCAGTGGCTGCTTAAGGCCGAAGTCTAACTCTCCTTGGAGGTGGAGATCCGAAGACGCTTACCTTTAATGCCGATCTTGGGTTTTGGTCAGCAAGTTTCACGAACAAGTGGAGGCAAGAATCCTCGAAAATCGCTAAAGGCACCTGCGAAGCCTCCGAGAAATGCAAGCGCCTGAGAAGTCGAATCGACTTGGTCATCGTGCTTTCCACCCGGGAACCCGGTAATCTCAAGCACATACTCGTCCAGCCATGGAGAATGGCGAGGCAAATGAATTCTACCCTCTTCAAATTTGATTGACTGCGCGGCGAAGCGCATCAACTTGTCGGATCCGGGTTGAGGCTTGTAAGCCTCGATTCCATAAATGTACTCCGACTGCAGATCCTGAATCAGGGCTGTCCCGGATGACTTGTCTTCGATCAGGAGTTTGTCCGGATTGAACTTCTGGTGGAGAGCGATGGCCGCTCGCTTCAGCTGCGGAAAGGTCAGTCGCTTCCGAAAGACATCAATTAGGTAAAAGTTCTGATCACTGACCTTCCATGTTGTGCAAACACTAAAATCGTTCAACTCATCACTTTTACTTGCGGTGTCCCAACTTTGGAGGGTGTAGCTAATATCTGCAGGCAGCTGTTCCGGCTCAAAGAAGCGTAGCCATTCCGTCTTAATCAGATTTCCCTCAAGTGGCATTGGGCTCTGCTGGTACTGACTCTGGAAGTTGTATTCACCGATCGTCTGCCTGATCTTTTGGAGAATTTCGAAAGAATCGCGCTCCGGGTGGAGCGCTTCCCCTCCCTTTCGCTCGAAGACGCACCGATTGAAGAGCCTCGTATATGGATAGGATTGGTCTTCCTGGGCGATGGCAGGAAGTGCAAGGACCTTCCAACGCTCGCGCTCCAAGACTTCCCCGACCGGATCTTCTTGATGCAGCCGTTGCATAACTAGGATGATGACACCGTCCTGCTTGCTATTCAATCGGCTCAGAAGCGTATTGAAGTACCACTCATTCGCCGCTTTGCGACGCGTCGCGGAAAGCGCGTCATCCGGCTTCAAGATGTCATCGAGGATCAATATATCGCCTCCGCGGCCCGTCAGCACTCCGCCAATGGAAGTAGACATTCGAGAACCCTGCGCCGTGGTCATGAAATCGTTGACCGATAATTTTTCAGGAGATAGAACCGTTCTTGGGAAAAGGCCGCGGTAGAATACGCTACTCATCAGCGTTCGACTATCGCGGGCGTGCTTATCGGCGAGGTCCTGGCCATAGCTGGCACAGATGATCTGACTTGCAGGATCATGACCGAGCAGCCAGGCGGGAAATGCAACGCTCGCTGCGTGGGACTTCAACGTACGGGGCGGAAGATTTACGATCAACCGCTTGGTCAATCCCGTCCGACACTCATCGAGAACGGAGGCCAATAGCTCAATATATGGAGACATCATGAACTTGGTCTGTGGATTAAGTTCTACGAAAGTGCGCTCGATGAAGCTCGCGAGATCATTGCGCAGGATGTATCGGTATTCGGCTGACGACAACACATCGGGTCTTCTCATTTTGGATCCTCCGAATCGGAATCCGACGACTCCGGACTCCCAATTTCTCTGATTCGCCGCAAAATGCTTTCCAACATCTGTTGATCCGCTTCAGAGACAACATCCTTAGCAGACATTCCAGATGCGAACTCTTCGGACATCCGCACCAGGGATAGTAACTCCCGCTGGGATGGGAGATGACCCTGCGCTGCCTTGTTCTGAAGCTGCATGACGGTGGCTTCGAGTTTTGTTACGGTGCGTGCTCCATTCGATCCCTGCACTCGAACTCGCTGCCGACTTTCGCGCAGCACAATTGTGGCGAGGTTCTTCGATCCTTTGGGACGACCTTTCGGATTTCCTGACTGTCCTTTTGTAAACTGTCCATTCTTGGGTGGCTTGCGATAGCCAATCTTATAGCTCGGTTGCGGCATCATCGACAGCCTCCGCTAAGGAACTGATCTCATCGAATCGCTTTCCAGATTTGACGTGAACTGCGGATTCTCCGGTGTATTTCTGCCAGCGCCGGATCGCGACGTCGACATATGCCGGATCAATCTCGATGGCATAGCAGAGTCTGCCAACTCGTTCCGCAGCCATCAGCGTGGTTCCGGATCCGAGAAAGCTATCGAGGATGATCTCCCCACGCGCCGTGCAGTCCAGGATGGCATCTGCGACCAATGCGATGGGTTTCACCGTTGGATGTAGTGCAAGGAGATTGCCCTCGTCGCCTTGCCGCGACATCGTCTGAACACCCGGATACTCCCACACATTGGTGCGATTTCTTCCAAATTTCCCTAGCTGAACGTTGTTTCGATGAAATCCTTTGCCCTTTCGGAACACCAGAACAAATTCATGTTGAGAGCGATAGAAGCTTCCCATACCGCCAGAATCCTTTTTCCAGACACAGATATTTACAAATTCGTCATAATTCTGCTTACCGGCAGCTATGAGGTCTGCCACGTGCCTCCAATCCATGAAGATGTAGTGAATCGAATCAGCGGTGCTATAGCTTGCATTCAAGCGGACGAAGTTGTCTAAGAAGGAAAAGAACTCCGCATTACTCATATCGCCCGAGGCCATGCCAAACTCACGATGGTGGATGGCTCCATTCCCGGTTGCATGCCCGTGGATTTTCACATTGTAAGGAGGATCCGACACCGCTGCAGACGCTCTCCGCGTAACCATGAGTGTTTTGTAACTGGAGTCGTGAATAGCATTTCCACAAAGCACCTTGTGCTTTCCTAGAATCCATAGATCCCCGAGTTGGGTTACTGGCCTCTGGTCGAAGTTGGCTTCGTGACTTTCGTCCTCAATTTGACTGTCCCGATTCGCCTCTTCGAGGACAATGTCAATCTCCGCCATCTCAAAGCCAGTGAAGGTGACATCGAATTCGGGACAGTCAATTCTGAGCAGGTCCTGCAACTCACAAGCGAGCGTCCCTCGATCCCATGTTGAGTTTTCGCCAAGTTTGTTATCGGCAAGGATGTACGCCCGTTTGCGCTCTTCACTGAGGTTCAGAATCTGGATCGTGGGAACTGAATCCATTCCCAGAGACTTGGCGGCCTCAACCACTCCATGACCGGCAAGGATCACATTCATCTCATCGATCACGACCGGACGAATGAGACCAAATGTACGAATGCTACCGGCAAGTTGTCGTATCTGGTGTTTGGAATGTATGCGGGCATTGTGCGGGTAGGGCTTCAGAGATGTTATTGGCAGGAACTGTATCGAGATCACCTGTTGCATGGTTTTATCCAAGTCAAATCCTCCTCTGGAAAACACTGGCTCGCCAGGACCTAACGACAATCTAGCCTCTGGCAGATTTGCGGTTCGGTGCCAACCTAATTTCGCTTGTTTTTTCCTTGGAATCTATATCCAGAGAGGGATCCCGTTGAGACACGGACAGGAATGCGGGTGATTTTGGGTTGATTCTGGGTGCCTTAAGAGATGTGAAGAATCTTGTCCGCACGCAAACGACGGACAATCAACGGACCTGCGAAGCGAGGCGAAGGGCCTTGTTGTAACGATCTCGCGCATAATAGATTGATCGGCGTACGTAGCGAACGAGCGAGAAGTTCTTAGCAGCCGAACTGAAGCTCTCAATTTTGCCATTTCGCTTTCGGTTGTGTTCAACAACTGCTTCCCATTCCTTCGGCTGCAGGTGTTCTTTGAGTTTGAAACCGTTTCCATCAAGCTGCTGGGCAATTGAATACACGGCTTCCTTAGAGAGCGCTCCGTCCACCGCAAGCTGAACTGACAATGGCCCCACGATCCGGTCAAAGCGCGACAGAGAGTCCAATGCTGGGGCCACTTCGTCAACCACAAGGCCGTCTTCGGTCATCCACCATCGCAGTTCAGGGTGATTCGATAGGATCTTCTCAATCTCCTGTATCGTCTGCCCAGAGACTGTACGGCCTCGTGCGTATTCCACAACCCGTAATCGCTCGGAGAGAAATTTGATCTGAAATGGCTCGATCGATTTGCTAGCAATTGCCACCAGGACATCCAACTCAGACGAGCCGGACGGCACCGCAGTGTTCACGTGATTTTCAAACAAAATAAAAAGGTCGCCTTTGGATTCCTTTGACCGCAAGACATCGAATTGGGGACCCCAATGTGGCCGCTCGCTCTTGGGCCTGCGCTTACCATTCTTCGGCACATGAACAATATATAGCGATTGAGGTCTGAGATCTAAGCCTCGGAGTGCTGTAATTCGAGCGCGAGCCAGTCCTGACACTCCAAGTAGCCCGTTGTTTAGAACCCGAGATCTCTGCGCCTTCCCTCCGGTGATTCGCGTGTTATCTCCGATGGGAAGCAAGCTGTCGTTTGAACTGGTCCATCATTCGTTTTCGATATATTCCCTCTGCATATCCCAACGTACCGGCACCTTGCCCAGAAGAGAGTGAAGCGTGCGTGACGGGAAGTCCTCGTTCAAGAGAGCTTCAATTGACTGAGGTCCAAGAAACGCAAGAGGAAAGATATTTTTGACGTAGCGGTGCGTGAGGCCATGCTGACGCGCGAGGTCAGGTAGACCGGTCGCTCTTCCCTGGACGATGAGGTCGTACCATGAGCGGGCCCGTGCGATTGCCTTCGCGATCGCTTCCCTGCTTCCGGATGGGTCCGACCGGTCGTTGCCGATGACGAGTCTAAGAGCTTTGATGTTGCTATTTCGAAACGGAACTTGCAAAGAAAAGGTCTGAATATTTTCGATTTTCTTTGAAGTCGCCTCCCCCTCGACCTCTTTGCCCGAGAGGATCTGAAGCGTCGCTTCGAGATCCAGCAGAATTTCGAGTGCGCTGTCGCGAACGATGACGCGATTGAGCATTGTTCGTATGAGTTGGGCCTTCTCCGCGTGCGTCGTTTGGTTCCACCGGGACGCTATCACTTTGGACTGTTTCAGAAGCCTGTCATAGTGCCGTTCCTCCCGACTCAGGAGTTTCGACGCATCGAGGATTTCGCTCGAAGAATTGAGGAACACTCGGATCCGCTCAACCACCGCACTCTCGAGCGCTGGGGCTGGAAGCCGCCCAACCGAGCCGTTCTTCTTTTGTCCACGCATTAGGCTCTGCGACGTGTAGTAGTGATACCTCCTCGCACCCTTCTGAGCACCGGTGGGAGTATAGCGGGTACCAAATTCATCGAAGAGCAGCCCTGTCAGCAGGCTCCCGCTACATTTGCGCCCGTTGGTGCGATCTCCGCGGCGATTCTGATCGAGAAGTTCCTGCACCTCATTCCAGAGTTCCCGACCAAGAATGGATTGGTGTTCTCCCGGATAGATCGACCCTTTGTGCACGATTTCACCAACATAAAGATGGTTACGAAGAAGCTTATAGAGTGCGCCCCTCGAATAATGTTTGCCGCCAGCGTTCTTCCCATCTGTGTTCCGGACTTTGCTGTGGATCTTTGTTTGTCCGAGATACGACATTAGAGCCTGAACGTTGCTGAGCCGAACATATTGGCGGAAGATTTCACGAACCTGCTCCGCTTCCGCCAGGTTGATGTATAGCCTGCGATCACGCAGGTCATAGCCGAGCGGAACCGGCCCTCCCATCCACATGCCTTTAGCCTTCGACGCTGCAATTTTATCGCGGATTCGTTCTCCGGTGACTTCGCGCTCGAACTGGGCAAACGAAAGAAGCACATTCAGCGTCAGGCGACCCATGGATGTGGTGGTGTTGAACTGCTGTGTGACCGAAACAAAAGTGACGCCTTTCGAATCGAACTGCTCGACAAGCTTGGCAAAATCGGCCAGGGATCGGGTAAGGCGGTCAACCTTATATACGATGACTGTATTCACCTTGCCGCTAGCGATGTCGTCTATCAGCTTTTTCAGGGCTGGCCGATCCATGTTGCCGCCTGAGAAGCCGCCGTCATCATACCGTTCACTGAGTCCAATCCAGCCTTCATGCTTTTGTGACCGAATGTACGCATCGCAAGCTTCCCGCTGCGCGTCGAGCGAGTTGAAGGACTGCTCAAGACCCTCTTCGGACGACTTGCGAGTGTAGATCGCGCACTTGATCCGAGCGGTCATGCTGCAGCCTTCACTCCGCGCTTCTTCAGCCCAAAGAAGGCTGGACCGGACCACCTCGTACCTGTAATCGTGCGAGCGATCTCGGAGAGGCTGCGGAACGTCTTTCCTTCGTACAGAAATCCACCTTCGTGAACCAAGATCTCGTGAAGTTTCCCCTGCCATTGGCGCACCAGGCGAGTGCCTTGCCTAGGGCCTGAGCTACACCCTGCAGGACCTTTTCCGGTTCCGAGTTCGCTTGAGATGGCCTGTAAACGGCGGAGGAGCGACGGCCTTATCCCTCCCAGCACTGTTTCCTGGGTACGATAGGCAATGACGGGAATCAGGAGTTCACGACGAAGTTTGGGATGTGGCGGATATCCAAACAGTTTTTCCCAAAGCTGGCGCAAATCGCCGGTTTTCATCGCTGGCAGCTGGTTCAACTGGGTCTCCAGCTCGACCTTCATTTCGCCTCTTCTGCGGCTCGAAAAAGGAACTTCGGGCCGCAGTCCATTTCCGCTCTGGTAGGGCAAAGAGTCAAGCGAACTCTTCGTGACAGTGAGATGGCTTTTCAGGCGTTGCGCCACGCTGTGTTCGCCCGGTTCACTGGGCACAAAGGTGGCCTTCAAAAGGCTCTGCGTTCCGGAGAACTCCCGAAGTTCAGGGACAACTCGACGACTCTGACCTCTAATAAAACTTAAACTTCACCTCTATTGTGATAGCGAATTCAACCGGTTTTCCCGTTCGCCGGTCGATTGCGGGCTTGAATCGGTACTGGCGGACAGCGGACACTGCAGACTCGTCGAGTCCATAACCGAACGATCTAAAACGCGAACGGCCTTGGGGTACCGCTTCCCATGACTGGGAGTTCGAGCTTTTCTAGATCCTCAATGGTCTCAGAAGACGGCTGCTTTAAGTTTACAAATCTATCCGTCTGAAGCGGGTCTCACCAGTGCTCCTTTTCGAGTCCGGAAAGTTGACTCTCATCGCTGACAGTTCGAAGCGCCAACCTCGCTACGATCGCAACATTCGCGAGCTCACATAGCTCCTACGAGTCTAGTTCAGGAAGTGAACTGTTGTTTGACAAGTACGGGAATCAGTACTTCCTCCACCGCGTCCTGTGTCCCACCGTCACTTCGTTGAACCTTGATGTTCCGCAAGGGAATGCTGAGAAGCAGGCGCGCTCTTACTCTCTTGAGGCAAAGCTTCACAACGAAGGAATCTTGGTTGCTGCGAAGTGATGTCCCGGCACGAGTGGCCATGCGCCCGGGTTGGGTTGGGTTGGGGAAGAGTAGGCGGTCACTCGACCGCTAACGAACATTGGCTGCGATTGATTGATCGGAGAGAGACTCGGCGATGTTTCACTCATCACCTAGTTTCATTCTTCAAAAGAAAGAGATGTTCGTTTCCGAACAGGAATGTGCGGCCACGGACATTTGCCCCAATGTATGTGGCGCTCTCGACAATAGGAATTCCCGTCTGCTTCGTCTTCTCTGGAGCCGTAACCGTAACGTAAGATTCTTGCACCAGAGCGTTCTTCAGCGCATCGCGTACAGCAGACATCGTGGAAGCTGAACCAGAGACTTGGCAGCCGAATTGCCTCCGCTATAGGATTCGGTAGGCTCCCCTCTTTCCAAATAAAAGGAGGCGCTGATGCAAGTTGTTCTTCAGGACCTTCGCTTTGCACTACGACAGATCATTCGCAACCTGTCCTTCTCCCTCATCGCTATCTTGTCGCTCACGCTTGGCATCGGAGCCACGGTTGCCGTCTATAGCATCCTGTACGATGCAGTGCTCCACCCTTGGCCGTACGCTGGCATCGAGCGAATTTGCGATGTCTGGCTTACCGACAATGCCGGGCATGAAGGAACCTGGGACCTCACTGGTCCGCAGATTCGGCAATTGCGTCAGACCCATGCTGTGGAAGATGTGGTCGTCTCCAACTATACGAACCGGACAGTGACGGGCAGCGACATTCCCGACGACGTGATCGTTGACGAGATGTCGGGATCCCACTTTCAGTTTCTAGGACTGCCACCTCTTCTTGGCCGGTACATCATGCCGGCCGATGCTCCGGATGGGCTCGATCCCCAGCCTGTCGCGGTTTTGAGCTACAAGTTCTGGCGGAGGCATTATCGGGGCGATCCCGCCATTGTTGGAAAAACTATCCAACTCAACCACAAGTCGTATGCCATCCTCGGCGTGATGCCGGTGCGCTTTACCTGGAGAGACGGAGACGTTTACGTCCCGCTAAAAATGGAGTCCGACCAGACGCATCGGTACGGTCCGGAGATCAAGTTGAAGCCGGGCGTCAGTTTCGATTCTGCGGCTGCTGAATTCACTCCTCTTTTTCAGCAGTTCGATGAACAAACGCCGAACGTCTTTCCAAAGCAATTCAAGATCAGCGTGCGCGGGATGGCGGATACCTACACCCGCGATCTGAAGAAGACGATGTACCTGCTGTTTGGGGCGGTCGCGTTGCTGCTCGCGATTGGGTGCGGCAATGTCTCAATTCTCCTCCTTGCGCGCAGCACGGCCCGACAACATGAGTTTGCTATCCGCTCCGCCGTTGGCGCGAGCCATATTCGCATCGTGCGCCAACTCCTAACCGAAGCGCTTCTGTTGTCTGGTATTGGAGCTGGGTTGGGGGTACTGGTCGCTTATCAGTCGATCAGGTTCATTGTTCCAAGGCTTCCCGATCACTCGTATCCCTACGAAGCCGACTTCCACATCAACCTGCCTGTTCTGTTTTTCAGCGTGGGCCTCGCGCTCCTCAGCGGGATTGTGTTCGGACTCTTTCCCGCGCTGCAATCGTCGCGACCTGAGATCAGCCAGGTGATGCAGACGGGCACTCGCCGCCTCACCGGAGGCGTTAAGGGAAGGCGCGTACACACCGCGCTTATCGCGGGCCAGATCGCTCTCACTCTCCTGTTGATGACGGCGGCCGGCGCGGCAATTCAGAGCTTTGTTCGGATGAACAACATTCCGCTGGGCTATGAGCCGCAGAATACGATGTCCGTGATCATTCCCATTGGGGAAACCGCTCACACGACATGGGCAGATCGCGCCCACTTCATTTCCCAGCTTCGGGACAAGATCGCGGCAACCCCTGGTGTCCTTTCTGCTGGAATCTCCACGAATGCCACTCCGCCCAACAGCGGGTTTACGCTTCCCGTTGAAATCCTGGGTAAGCCCGCCGCTCAAGCCCAGGAGGCGCACGTCGAGTTCGTCAGCCCAGAATACTTCTCCACATTGCGGATTCCGTTCCGCAGCGGGCGAATCTGGGATCAGGCCGAGATTGCGCGTGGCGCTACTCTGGTCCTCGTGAATCAGGCATTCGTGCGTCACTACCTTGCGGGCGAAGATGCCGTGGGTCATTCGCTACGTGTGCCCCAGTTCGCCACACTTCCTCCCATGCTGTTAGTCGCAAAGGGGATTACAGGGTGGCTGCAGATCATCGGCGTCGTGAACGATTCGTTGGATGACGGGCTGGACAAGCCAGTCGCGCCGGCGATGTACGCGCCTTACACGCTGGTGATGCCTCCCTTCACGCAGGTCCTGGTTCGCACCCAGGGCGAGCCCCTTGCGCAGCTCCACAGCATTCGACAGCAGATCGCAACTATTGATCCCGACCAGCAGGTGGGAGGAGAGATCCGCGACCTTCAGGGCTGGATCC
>Ga0207639_10000572_pt1 | contig 25365 bp, 15 predicted proteins | sample KBSCornC32_FD_184299 | JGI IMG/M metagenome (GOLD analysis project Ga0207639, IMG submission 184299) | Corn rhizosphere microbial communities from Kellogg Biological Station, Michigan, USA - KBS Corn C3-2 (SPAdes) (version 2) | ecosystem: Host-associated > Plants > Roots > Rhizosphere > Soil ...
ACCGTCAAAGTCCAGACAGAGTCCCTCGGCAGAACCACTCCCGGATTTAGCGGATTCGTGAAGATCGAATGCCGCACCGCTCACAGGGCTCGCCCGGACAGCCAGGAACGTCGCCGGTGTCCGGGGACCGAACCGCTCGGCCCGGACGAGGTCTGCCAGGGGCGACCTCCGCCCCGGCGCCCCCCGAAAACAGATCAAAAATTAGCTTAGATCGGCGAGCTGTGGGATCGATCTTCAATGGGAGATCCCCGACATGCTTGAATTCGACAACGAGGCGGAGAGCACCAAAGGTCCTGTGATCAAGGTCGTCGGCGTGGGAGGCGGTGGCGGGAACGCCATCAACACCATGATCGACGGAGGGATCGACGGGGTCGACTTCATCGTCGCCAACACGGACTGCCAGGTCCTGGAGACGAGCCAGGCCAACATCAAGATCCACCTCGGCAAGCACCTGACGAAGGGGCTTGGCGCGGGTGCCAATCCGGAGATCGGCAAGGCGGCGGCGCTCGAGGACGCCTCGCGCATCGCCGAGACGCTCGCCGGGTCGGACATGGTCTTCGTGACCGCCGGCATGGGCGGCGGCACGGGCACTGGCGCGGCGCCGGTCATCGCTCAGGTGGCCCGGGAGCTGGGCGCCCTGACGGTGGGCGTGGTCACCAAGCCGTTCGCGTTCGAGGGATCGCAGCGCAAGAAGAAGGCGACGGGCGGGATCGCCGAGCTGGCCAAGGCGGTCGACGCGCTCATCGTCATCCCGAACGACCGGCTGGTCACGCTGGCCGGGATGAAGATGACGCTGAAGGACGCTTTCGGCATGGTCGACAACGTGCTGCTGAACGCGGTCCGCGGCATCAGCGACCTGGTGATGGTCCCGGGCCTCATCAACGTCGATTTCGCCGACGTCCGGACGATCATGACGGGCATGGGACGGGCGCTGATGGGGACCGGGTCGGGCCGCGGCGACAAGCGCGCGCTCGAGGCGGCCCAGCAGGCCATCAGCTCGCCGCTGCTCGAGGACGTGTCCATCAACGGCGCGACCGGCATCCTCATCAACATCACGGGCGGACCGGACCTGACGCTGTCCGAGGTCACCGAGGCCGCCACGCTGATCGAGGAGGCGGCCGACCCGGGCGCGAACATCATCTTCGGCTCGGTGATCGACGCCCACGCGGGGGACAACGTCCGCATCACGGTCATCGCCACGGGGTTCCAGCCGTCGCAGCAGGACTCGCTCTCGGCGCCCCCGGCGTCGCCCGGGTCCGGCTCGTCGTCGGGACGGGGCGGGGGCAATCGCCGCGTGACCACCGACCAGATGGCGCTGCCGATGGGTGGCCACCGCCCGTCGCAGGCTCAGCCGCAGCCCTACGTCCCTCCGATGTCGGCGATGGCCCCGCCGCAGGTGTACGGGCCGGCGGGCGGGCGATCGAGCTGGCCCGCCGCCGCTATCCCGGCGACGATGCCGGCCCCGACGGGCATGGGGGGCACCGCGCCCTGGCCGCCGGCGATGGATTCGATGTCCCAGATGGGCGGCCAGGCCCACCACTCGGACTACTTCGAGGAAGCGCGCATCGCGAACCAGGAAGCGGGCGGCGGCGAGTCCGGCGAGATGGGGGAAGACTTCGACGGCGACTACGGCGAGAACCTGGCGGCGCCGACGCGCGGGCAGGCCATGTCGCCGTCGGGGCCGAACGACTGGAGCGCCTCCGAGCGGCCGATCATCCGCCCGCCGGTCGCCGGCAACCCGAACATGCGAGGCCGCGCCTCGGGCCCGATGTCGCGCGTGGCCTCGACTGATCAGTTCGGCGAAGAGGAAAGCGAGCTCGACCGTCCGACGTTCATCCGCCGCGGCATCCTGCCGCCGGGCTGAGAGAGCGCGCCGGTCCGGCGCCGCCGCCGGACCGGTGACGTGGCCAATCGGCCGAGGCCGTCGTTCACTTCTTGGCCGGCGCCGCAGCCGGCGCCGCCCCGGGTGCGGGCGCTGCGGCCGGTGCTGCCTCGGCGGGCGGATCGCCCTCGGGGTCGGGGGCGTACTCGCCGAGCACGGTCCGCGACTGGACCTGCTCCGGAAGGTAGCGGTCGAGCCCCCCGCGGTACCAGCGCCAGCCGAGGTAGAGGACCAGGAACAAGAAGACCAGCCGCTTCCAGGGCAGGCCCTTGTCGGCGTAGCGATCGGTCGAGTCGCGCCGCGAGCCGGGGGGCAGCTTCGCGACGCTGGTCAGGGTCCGACCGAACGGCACGTTGATCTTCGCGTCGGCGTTCACGGCCCAACCGTTGGCGTCCAGGATCGGGCCCAGGTTTCGCTTGCGCAGCTTGATGTACGCGAGGATGACCGACGGCAGCGAGATGAGGACCATCACCCCGATCACGGCCAGGATCGTGGGGAACAGCCCCAGCTTCAGCAACCCCGTGCCGTAACCGAGCACCGCGGTGATGAAGGTGCCAATGGCCCCCACCGCGACGCCGAGGGCGGCCACCGAGCCGACGTCGATCTTCTTGGCCTCGAGGGGCTTGGCCTTGTCGGCGTTGACGGTGGTGGTGGCCGCCGCGTTCAGGTGGCCGTGCGACTCGGTCTCGGCGGCGGCGGCGCGCTTGGCGACCTGCTCCTCGATCATGCGCGCGAACTTCCGGTAAGGGGACCAGAAGGCCTGGCGCAGGCTGATCGGGCTCTCGATGATCTTCGTGATCGTGGCGTCCCAGTCCTTGCCCTGGCGGTCGTAGAAGACGCCGTTGCGCCCCGCCATCAGGTTGCCGGTGTCGCCGGCCGTGAACACGGCGACGATCTGCATCTTCTCGTTGGACGCCTTGCGAGTGCAGTCGAGGTACGCCAGGTACGCGCCCGCCAGGCCGGCCATGGTGGCGTGCTTGGCGGGATCCTCGACGCGCATGCACAGGCGGCAGGCGCGCCGATCGAGGTACAGGGTGCCGTTCTGGAAGGTCGCGGGGTCACCCTCGCCATCGTAGAAGTCCTTGAAGTTGACGAAGTTCGTGCACAGCAGGTACAGGTCACGGTGATAGCGGACCAGCCGCTCGACGCTCTCGATGCTGGTGGCCTCGGCCTCCAGCGAGCGGTCCTTGGCGATCAGCGCGGCCAGCGCCTCCTTCACGCCCGAGGCGCGGATCTCGCGGACGCGCGCCGCGCCCAGCTTCTCGACCCGAGCGCCCTGCTTCTCGGCGCGCCAGGCGGTGAAGGGCGCCAGGCGCTCGGTCAGGGCCCTCCATTCGCTGTCGGTCAGCTCGGTTCGCCGGCCGAGAAAAGGCGTCACGGCGGCGTCGCCGAGGGCCTTCAGGGCTTGTTCGTGAGCTGGGTTCACCGTCGGCCCCAGCGGCAACGGCCGCCCCGCCGCCACGTGCGCCAGCGGGAAGTCCGCCACCTCTTCGGCCGAGAGGCTCAGAGTGCCGGCCGCGATGTCGACGTACTCCTCCTCCTTTCGGTTGAGGATCGGCACGGCTCGCGGATCGAACCCAGCCAGGCGGCAGCGACCGAAGTAGTCGTCGACCTTGGCCCGGATGGCGTCGACGGCGGCGGCCGCGGCGGCCGTCTTCTCGAACCCGAGGGGCAGGACGCGGACGGCGTCCGCGTCGGCCTTGGCGTACCAGTCGGCGTGGGCGTCGATCTCGGCGAAGAAGGCGGTGACCTTCTCCTCGTCCACGCCCGGCTTGCCCGAGCGATCGAGGACCGTGCCGATGCAGTCGATGATCTCGCGGATGACGGCGCGGGTGGCGTCGTCGGCGCCGGACGCCTCGGTGATCACGCCGTCGCCGTTGAAGGCGGTCTCGGCGAAGATCTTGGCCGGGTCGGCCACGTCGTCGGCCGAGATCTCGGTCGCGTCGGGCTTGCCGATGTTGGCCAGGATCTGGCGCGCCGAGGCCAGCAACGTCTTGCCTTCGGGTGTGCTGTCGTTGATGGCACCGAGCGGCAGGGTCGACCGGCCCTTCAACAGATCATCGGGGTTCTTCAGGTTGGCGGTCGCGAACTTCACGGCCGCGATCAGCTCGGAGGCTCGCACGCGGCCGTCCTTGTCGAGGTCGATGAGCGCGAGCGTGCGCGGATCGATCTCGAGCCCGCTCGTCGGACAGGCAAGCGCCACCCACAGCTTCTGGTCGAGCTGATCGATGGCCCCCAGATCGTCGCCGCTGTCGAGGCGCACCTGATCGAAGCCGCCCGCTCGGAAAAATCGCCATGACCTTTTGCTAGGCATCAGGCCTTTTACGGCGCCGACGAGGCGCTAATCAAGGGTCACGACCCCGCGCAGGCGGGACCGCTTCCTCTGAAGGTCGGGTCAGCGTCGTTCGCGGCGCCGGCGGAGGGCCAGCATCGCACCGAGCGCGACCAGCAGGACGCCCGCCGACGACGGCGAACCGCTCCCGGTCGTCGCGCAGCTACAGCCGTCGTCGCTGCCGCCACCGATCTGGTCGGTCGAGGCGTCAGCGCCGCCTTTCGCGCCCCCTGCGCCGCCATTGCCCCCCGCGCCCGGCCCGTCGACTCCGCCGTCGGCCACCATCGTCGCGCCGGCCGTGCCGCCGCCGACCCCGTTGCCGCCGGCGCCTCCGGCCGACGCCCCCCCGGTCCCGGCCACCGCACCTCCCTGTCCGGAGACACCAGCCGTGCCGATGACGCCTCCGGATCCGGGCGCGCCCGCGCCGGCGGTGCCGGTGCCTCCCGTCGCCGAAGCCCCGGCCGTACCGCCGGCCCCCGACATGCCGGCCGTTCCGGCGAGCATGCCGCCCGCGCCGCCGCTCGAGGCTCCGCCTCTCCCCGCGACGCCCCCGCCGCTGCCGCTCGCTCCGCCCGTCGCGGACCCGGTGGCCCCTCCGCGGCCTCCCGCGCCGGCTCCGCCCGATCCAGGCGCGCCGCCCGAAGCCGCTCCTCCTCGCCCGCCTCCGCCTCCGCCGGACTGAACCGCCTGGCTGACGCTGGCCACCGCGCTCGCCAGGTAGTTGGCGCTGCCGTCGTAGCGGGCGGTGACGGCGTGGGTGCCGATCGCGAGCGTGCTGACGGTCCACGTGGCCTTACCGGCCACCACGGCCGGCGTGGCGATGAGGGTGCTGTTGTCGAAGAACGAGACGGTCCCGCTGACGCTGGCGGGCGTCACGGTCACCGTGAAGGTGACACTCTGGGTCTGAACCGACGGGTTCAGCGACGACACCAGGGTGATCGACGTCGAGGCCGGATTGATCACCTGCGAGACCGCCGCCGACGTGCTGGCGGCGTGGGTTGGATCGCCCCCGTATTGCGCGGTCAGCGAGTGGGTCCCGGCGTCCAGATTCGAGAACAGCCGCGTCGCTCGGCTGCTGCCGTTGAGCGTCGCTGTTCCGAGCGCGGTCATTCCATCGAAGAACGTGATCGTCCCCGTCGCCGCAGGCGCCACGACGGCGGTCATCGTGATCGCCTGCCCGAACGTCGACGGGTTCGGCGACGAGGTGAGGGTCGTGGTGGTGGGCGCCGGCGCCACGACGGCCGTCGGGCACTCTTCCATGAAGCCAGACTCGGTGTTGCCGATGATGCCCCAGATCAAACCGCGATCGGCCGGCAGAGTCTCGACCGATAAGAAGAAGGGAAAGGAGCCTTGCTGCTGGACCCCGAGGAGGAAGCGCACGTTGATGCTCGCGCCGCTGGCGAGCGGCGTGGCCGGACTGACCGCGGAGACCGAGAACGTGCTGTTGAAGCCACCGCCGTTCGGTTGAGCGGGCGGCTGCTCCACCGTCGTGCCGCGTACGACGACGTTGCCCCCGCTGGTCGGGACAGACGCCAGGTCGCCCGACGAGCGGGGCCGCAGGTCGGCGAACCCGGTCCCCGCGGGGAAGGTGGTGATGTCGATGACCCGGAAGCGGAGGCGCGTGATGGGCGCGCCGGTCTCGTTGGTGAACTTCCGTCGCACCTCGATTGTGCCGAATGTGCTGCTGTTGGCGGGATCGGAGGTCGAGTTGCGATCGGCGTTCGCCCCGAGGTCCCCCGGCACGGCCGTGTCGATGGCCGTGAGCTCGGTGTTGGAGCTGGCGGCGGCCAGGCCCGCGATCGGGCTGGACAGGTTCTCGGGACCAGGAGCGCCCAGACGGCTGTCGGTGATGACAGCGTAGGTGGGGTTGACGAAGAGGAAGTCGCTCGCGTTGTCTCCGGAGTCGACGAGGACCGGCCCGGTCCCCGTTCCCACCCGGCAGCCTCCGAGATTGTTCGGCACCGCGGTGCCGGGAACCAGGCGAAAGAACGAGCCCTCGATGTCGGCGATCCCCAGCGCGGGATAGCCGCTGCCCTCCTTGTAGAGGGTGTTCCCTTCGGTCGTCGAGCCGACGGCGTCGAGCCGCGTCGCGATCGAGAAGTTGGCGACGACGTTCGTCTCGAAGATCGCGATGCCGGCGTTGTCGGGGATGTCCATCGTGTAGGTCGCGTCAGGCATCGCCGTGGTGCCGCTGCCGGCCGGATAAAACCCCAGCGAATAGCCGCCCGCGTTCGCGATCAGATAGTGACCGTGGTTGGGGATGACGGTGCCGTTGGGGATGGTCGCCCGCAGGATGCCGTCGGAGGCCGCCACGCCGTACCCCGTCCCGCTCGAGGCGTCGACGACGTGATCGGCGCCGGTGTTGTTGTAGATCTCGATGAACTCGTCAGCCGCGCCGTTCGGCCCGCGCAGCCGGAATTCACTGATGAGGAACGCGCCCGCCAGCGCGTCGCTGGCCACCAGCAACAACGAGAGTCCGGCCACACACGAAGCTAGTCTTTTCATCGAGCGCCCCCTAAAGCTTGACTGGACCCCCTTTATAGGCGCCGGGCCGGCGCCTGTCACAGAAATGCCTTCTCGAGACGACCCCGGCGGGGTCGAGGATGGCCCTCGGGTCTCGGGCTGCCTCGGGCCTCGGGCTAGCTGGCCGGGGAGGTGAATGCGTCGAGGAGGCGGGCCAGGGCGCTCAGGCGCACGCCGCCGCGGCCGACGCCGAGCGCGGGACCCTGGCCCGGGGTCGTCAGGATCTGGACGGCCTCCTCGACGGTGCGGGGGCGCGCCAGGAAGAGGTGGGGGAACACGCGGTGCGACTCGCGTCGCAGGTCGAACACGTCGGCCGGCAGCGGAAGGCCGTCGGCGGCGGCCAACCCCACCTCGTAGCCGCCCCAGGCCACGAGCGCATCCGCGGGGCGGCAGAAGGAGGCCCACGACCGGTGCCACGCCTCGACGGACATGCCGTCCCGCAGCGCCGCGGCCGGGACACCGATGCGCTCGGGCACGGCCGGCGCCAGCGGCCGGCGCGGCGCGACGACCGCCTCGAAGGTCTCTCCGGTGGCGGGGCGAAGGGCCATCCAGCGGACAATCTCGGGCGCGGGGCGGTCGCGCATCCGTTTCGGCCAGGCGTTCGCCTCGCCATAGACGCACACCAGATCCGCGCGCCGGGCCTCGAGCGCGGCGGCCAGGCGGCCCGCCTCGCGCGACGCGCCCGCGGGTCCTGCGTCACCGTCACCGTCGCCCGTGCCGTCGGTCGCGCGCGAGGAGAGCGGCCGGCGGTGCCGGCCCGCCGCGACCTCGGTCGCGAACCGCTCCTGGAAGGCGACCATGGCGTGGAAGGGATCGAGCAGCCGCTCCATGCCGGCGCCTTCCGGCTCGAGGCGATCGAGCACCTCGGCGAGCGCCTCGATCGTCGACACGCAGAACGCCGCCGGCTGGCGGCGGATGCGATACGCGCTCGGCCGGCGGGGCGTGAAGGCGACCCGCGGCAGCGCCGCCAGCGCGGGGTTGCGGGTCAAGAGCTTGCGCGCCTGCGACCACGTCCCGTCCAGGACGATGAGCGAGATGGCCCGATCGCGGGGCAGGCTCCCCACATCCTCGGCGGCCGGACCGGGGAACAGGACGTAGGGCGGAGGCGTCTCGGCGATCGCCGCCCGCACCACGGGATCCTCGGAGAAGTCGACGCCGCGCCGGAAGGCGGAGCCCGCCAGCGCCAGGTGCGCCATGCGCGCGGTCCCGATCGCGACGTGCCGCTCGCGCGGGTGCTGCAGCAGCAACAGCCGTGTCCGCGGCGTCAGGCGGGGGATGTGAGCGCAATAACAGACGACCAGCGGACGCCCGCAGCGCGCGCAGACCGGGCGCCCCGGTCCGGGCGGATCTTGCGCCGCCGCGCCGGCCCCCCGAGCCGGCTGATCCTCATCTTCGACGCTGGCGGGCTTCAATTGTCGACCACCAGATCCAGCGCGCGCGCCCGCCGGCACATGCGCGCCGACAGGTCGACGCCGATCGCGTCCAGCCCCAGGGCGTTCGCCACCGCCAGCACCGTCCCGAAGCCGCAGAACGGATCGACGACGGTGCGGGTGGTCGTCTGCTCGAGAACGAACCGGACGGCGTCCAGGCACGCCGCCGTCCCCATCGCCTTCGGCCCTGACGCGAACCCGGCCTCGGGCAGCACGTCGGCGGTGGTCGCGCGCAGGGACGGCTGCAGCGTCCTGGCAAAGCCGAGCAGGTGCGAATAGCTGGCGCGCCCGACGGTCACGGTGCCGGGCGCCTTGCGGCAGACGATCTTGTGGAACAGGCAGCGCATCCCGGCGTCCTCGGCCGCGCGGGTCACCAGGGCGCCCTTGTCGATCCATATCCCGGCGCGGCGCACGTCGCTCTGGAAAAAGATGGCGATCCCTTCGTCGGTGACAGCGCTCATGACGGCGCCGGCCGCCTCGACGAACCAGCGGCGCCAGCCCTCGAGGCCGAGCGCCGGCACCTCGGACGCATCCGGCAGCGAGGTGATCACACTGGCCCCGCGGAGCGGAGCGTTCTGGCGCAGCCAGGCCAGCGCGTCGGCGTGGACCACCGTGCGGGCCGGGACCGGACCGGCCCCCGCCGCGGACGACGGGGACGCGCCGGAGGCGATTGACTCGGGTGATCTATCGAGGAGCGGCGTCGGCCGCGGCCGCATGGCGCAGGCTTATAGCCCGCGCCCTTCACCCCATCAACGCGCGCCCGCGACCGCTACATGCGCTAAGGTCCGGGCGATGTCGTCGTCCGTCATCGTCGTCTCGAAGCTGGCCAAGGCCTACCCGTCGGGCCTGGTCGCGCTGAAGAACGTGGACCTCGCCATCGACCGCGGGGAGATCTTCGCGCTGCTCGGCCCGAACGGCGCCGGAAAGACCACCCTCATCAACATCGTCTGCGGCATCGTCACCGCCAGCGCCGGCGCGGTCATCGTCGATGGCCACGACAACATCCGCGACTACCGCGCCGCGCGCGCGAAGATTGGCCTCGTGCCCCAGGAGCTGACCACCGACGCCTTCGAGAGCGTGTGGGCCACGGTCAGCTTCAGCCGGGGCCTGTTCGGGCTGAGACCCGACCCCGCGCACATCGAACGCGTGCTGCGCGATCTGTCGCTGTGGGAGAAGCGCGACGCCCGCATCATGACCCTCTCGGGTGGCATGAAGCGGCGCGTGCTGATCGCCAAGGCGCTCGCCCACGAGCCCGAGATCCTGTTTCTGGACGAGCCGACCGCCGGCGTGGACGTCGAGCTGCGGCGAGAGATGTGGGCGCTGGTCCGGCGGTTGCGCGACAAGGGCGTGACCATCATCCTCACCACGCACTACATCGACGAGGCCGAGGAGATGGCAGACCGCATCGGAGTGATCAACAAAGGCGAGATCATCCTGGTCGAGGAGAAGACCAAGCTCATGCGCAAGCTGGGCAAGCGACAGCTCACGCTGTCGCTGCAAGCGCCGCTGCCGGCGGTACCTGCGGCGCTGGCCGGGTGGCCGGTGGTGCTGAAGCAGGGCGGCGCTCAGCTCGAGTACACGTTCGACACGAAGGACGGCAAGGACGGCAAGGACGGCCAGGACGGCAAGGACGGCAAGGACGGCCAGCGGAGCGGACACGAGGTGGCCGCCCTCCTGCGCCGGCTCGAGGAGCTGAAGATCGGGTTCTCCGACCTCAGCACGCACGAGAGCTCCCTCGAGGAGATCTTCGTCAGCCTCGTGAGCGAGAGCGCCGGCACGGCGCCGGCCGCCGCCGGAGCAAAAACCGGCGCCACCGCCGTCCCGGGAGCGAGATGATGACGACGAGCACCCCACCGGCCACGCTGCCGACCGCGAGCGCGGCGCGCCCCATGATCTTCAACCGATACGGCATGTGGGCCATCTATCGCTTCGAGATGGCCCGCTTCCGGCGCACCATGCTGCAGAGCCTGGTCACCCCCGTCATCACCACGGCGCTGTATTTCGTGGTGTTCGGCTCGGCCATCGGCTCGCGCATGACCAAGGTCGGGACGGTCGGCTACGGCGCCTTCATCGTGCCCGGCATGATCATGCTGTCGCTGCTGACCACCAGCATCTCGAACGCCTCGTTCGGGATCTATTTCCCCAAGTTCACCGGGACGATTTACGAGCTGCTCTCCGCCCCCGTCTCGTACGGCGAGATGATCGTCGGCTACGTGGGCGCGGCTGCGACCAAGTCGATCATCCTCGGCCTCACCATCCTGGCGACGGCGTTCCTGTTCGTGCCGCTGCGGATCGAGCACCCGCTGTGGATGGCGGGCTTCCTGGTGCTGACCGCCACGACGTTCAGCCTGTTCGGCTTCATCATCGGCCTGTGGGCCAAGGGGTTCGAGCAGCTTCAGCTGATCCCGGCCCTGGTCGTCACGCCCCTGACGTTCCTCGGCGGCGCCTTCTATTCGATCGACATGCTGCCGCCCGCCTGGCAGAAGATCGCCCTCTTCAACCCGGTCGTGTACCTGGTCAGCGGCTTCCGCTGGAGCTTCTACGGCGCGGCCGACGTGGCGGTGGGCATCAGCCTGGGCATGACCTTCGCATTCCTCGTGGCGTGCGTGGCCGTCGTCGGGTGGATGTTCAAGACGGGGTACCGTTTGAAGAAGTGACACGATATGGCGTCCGATCAGACTTACAGAAACGAGATTGGAGCCACGGAGTGAGATGCAGAACTCGACGCGAGTTTACCTACACACCAAGAAAGTGGACGACAAACGTGCCACCCACAAAGGGTACCGCCGGTGTCTGACCCGACGCTTGGCAAGTGACGGTGACATCACTTGTGCTCCCTGACAATCCCGCATCGAGGCGCATGATCTGCATCGTCGCCCAGTTCCCGCTCGCTCCGCCTGAAAACGTGTAGGTAGCCGAATCCCCGAAAGTGACTGGGCCAGCCGGAACGCCACAGAAAACGGTAGTCGTCGTGATTGGGTCATAGGTGAGCCGTACTCCGATGGCGCCCGTTTCACCTGCCCGCAGAGTGACACCACCGTTGGAAGGACCAATGAACTTGAGTGCGATGACATCGGTGTCCTTGGTATCCATTGTCACGGTGCGAGCCTCGGTCCCCGGAAGAGACAAGGTCACCATGCGGCCGGTCTCCGAAGCGGCATTTGTATCGGCGACCGCTATGAAGGTTAGCAACTGGGGGATTTCCCAGGTTGATGTCGTAAAAACAATCGGCACGGTTGAAACGGAAGTCAGAATGGAATTACCGGGACTGACTGTCAGGTCCAGCGTAGCGCTCGATGGCGGCTGGTATCGGAGGCTTACGCAAATCTGAGCTTTGCTGTTCGGGTCGCCTTCCGTAACGACCCCTAGCTTAGGGACGCCACTGAGACCAGCTCCAGCCGTCGCTGGACATCCGCCGGGTGCCGTCACCTGCGAGAGCACAATCTGTTGAACGTCGTCGTCCAACTCGGTAATGCTTACAATCGGGATGACACCACTCACGGCCGACGAACTGACCTGAATCAAAAATGAATTTGACAACAAATCGTCGTCGGCGACCCCCGTGACCGTAACAACTTGCGGGGTACTGAAGTTGGTCTTACTGAAGGTCAGCGTCATCGGAGAGACACTGATTCCGTCGGCCGCGTCCGGCGCAATCAGAAAAGTGGCGACGACATCGGTTGATGGGGCCGAACTCAGCGCCACCGTGAATGTCGTTGCGTTGCCAGGCGAGCGTTCGTGAATCGTCGCGCTGGCGGGCCCCACGACCACAAGAGCCGGGGCCGGACTACCACCGCTTCCGGGTGCGCCACCGCGGTCCGCACTGCCACCCGAGCCCGAACTGCCTGCGGAGCCTACTGATCCTCCCGTCGAGGCTTCACCGCTAGCGGACCCACCAGCGGCGCCGACGATGCCCCCCGAACCGAAGGGCCCAGCCCCAACAGTTCCCCCGAGCGCCAGGGCCCCACCCAGGCCCGAAATCCCGCCTGAGCCCGGACTGCCCGCGGAGCCGAGGGCGCCAGCGGACCCTCTGCCGCCCGCGCTTGTCAGAGCGCCCCCTTCCCCTCCAACACCTGCTGCGCCACTTACCCCGGCTACCGCGCCACTGGAGCCCCCCTGTTGAGGAATCCAGCGACGACCTTCTTCGCATCCGCCGAGTCCAACGGATGCCGCGAGGAAAAAGCCAACCGCAAGACCACCGATTCGATGCGGACGCATGACCACTCCTGTCCTGGCGAAGGAGAAAAGCTATCAACCACCTATGAAGACGTCTATCGACGTCACTCGCTTTTAGTTGCGACTCGTCGATGTTTCCATCCCTTGCTAACCCTCGCCTCACCAGCCCAGCTCGACGCGGGCGCCAGCGAGGCCGGGCTTCGGCCTCGCGCCGGGCTGGCCGTAGAGGCACAGGCCGTGGGCGCGCGGGCCGGCGGGCACGGTGAAGCGGAGGTGGTGGGGGCCGGGGGCGGTCGCAACGCGCAGGATCTCGGGACGGGTGCTCGCGAGGGTGACGGCGCGGCCCATGCCGTCGTCTCGCGCGGCCAGGGCGCGGCCGACCAGGAAGCCGTCGATCGAGACCTCGAAGGCCGACACGCCGTCGGGCGGTGAGATCGTGCCGGGATACTCGGACGAGAGGCGCGCGCGGATCCAGACGCGAGCGGGCGGACGCGACGGCGTGTCGGAGAGCGCCGACGGCGCGATCTCGTAGTCGTACTCGAAGAAGCCGGTCTCTGTGCCCCAGACGTGCGCCAGCACGCCGCCTGCGTAGGCGCCGCTGGCCTCCCAGCTCGCGCGCGCGAAGGTGAGGGGATCCCAGGAGAGGCGCGGCGGGAGCGAGGACGAGGACGGGATGGGAGACGCAGGCCAGGTGGGGATGGCGGCGGTCGGGCCGGCGATGTCGGCGCGCAGGGGGAAGATAGGGGTGGTTCCGCGCTCCGGTCCGAGGACCGGGTTCGTCGCGGCGACGGCGCCCGGCGCGGGCACGGCGACGGCGTCCGCCGCCGCGCGCATGGCCGCCCGCAGGGTCGCGGCCACCGGCTCACCGACGCTGATGGCGTGGCTCTCGGGCCCGCCGGGGGTCGACTGATAGATCCAGATCAACCCACCCGAGGCTCCGTCCAGGCGCAGGCGCTCGAAGATGCGCGCGGTCCACGCCGCGCGGGTCTCGCCGCGCCAAAGGCCCTGACCATCGCCCCGCACGCCGAACTCTCCCAGGACGAACGGCTTGCCGGCCACGTGCAGCGCAAGCTGCGCGAAGTCGTCGATGAACGCGTCCAGCGTCGCCACGTCGCGGTCACCCAGCATCTCCTCGGGATAGAAATGACCGTCGCAGTAGTCCACCTCCGGCAGCGCACACACCGCCAACCACTCGGCCCGCTCGCGCTCCAGGCGATAGCCCGTGACACCGGAGCTCACCAGGTGATTGGGATCGAGCCGGTGCACCAGCCGCGCCATCTCGACGATCCACGCCCGCCGGGCCCGCGCGCCCGCTGGCGTGTCGACCCGGGACTCGTTCATGAGCTCCCAGGCCAAAATGGTCGGATCGTCGCGGTAGCGGATCCCCGTCACGGCGTTCGTCCGCCCCAGCAACCTCTCGACGTGCGCCCGGAACGCCGTCCGCGCCGCAGGATCGGAGTAGAAAGCGTCCGCGGCGCCGAAGGTGTCGGGGTGCCACCGCCCGGACCAGCGCAGGTACTGCGGCACTCCGCCGTAGTCGGACCAGCTGTTCGAGAGTGTGACGATCAAGCGCACCCCGCGCCGCGCGGCCTCCGCGATCACACGATCGAGCTGCGCCGGGCCGGCGTCGATCCATCCCGCCGGCCCCGCCCGAAAGTAGTAGCCGTCCTTCTGCCAGGAGGCGGCGTCGGCGGCCCCCTCGCCGAAGGCCCAGATCCGCCCCACCCGCAGCCCGTCGCGCGCCACCTCTTCGAGCAACGCAGCCGCGCCCGCGCGGCTCTCGGGCCCGTGCATCACCGCCAGGTTCGCGCCCGCGAACCGGAACGGCGTCCCCTCGTCGCCCATCACCAACCAGTTGCCGCGCGCGCGAACGAAGCCGACCTCGCTGGCGTCTTCATTCTTGGCGTCTTCATTCCCGGACGCTGCCCGAGGACCCGCGGCCCACGCGAACGCTCCGGCCGCAAGCAAGCACCGCGCGATGCTCGTCGAGGAGAGTCCCGCAGCGAGCCCAGCAGGCCTCATGCCCCGCGACGCCCTACTTCCGCTTGAGCTGAACGTCGTCGATCCACAATCCCACCGGCCCGGCCCCTTCGACCACGCCGGAGAGCTGAAATTCGATGCCCGAGCTCGCCGCGAGATCGCCCGCCGAGACCAGCGTCCCGTCCACCTTGTAGAGCCCGTAAAGGGCCACGTTGTTCACGTTCGACGAGTTGCCGCCCTCGCCCCATTGCGGGGAGATCGTCACGGTCGAGTCCATGAAATAGGCGGCGTCAGTCGCGGACGCCGTCACGACCGCCACCGATATCTGGGGCCGGTTGCCGTCCGAGCGCGCGAAGAAGTCGATCTCGCTGTAGGCGCTCAGATCGACCGGATCGAACGTCACGACGAGCCTGGCGACCCCCGCCGGACCGAGCGTGGCGGTCAGGTGCTGCGCGCGCGTGCTTCCAGGGCGCACCGCCATGTCCTCCGCCGACAGGTCGCTGGGAACGGCACGCGCCTGCGTCACCGCCGCGCCCGACCCGTCGGCGTCCACCCAGGTGGACCACGCCCCGTTCTTCACCACCTTCTCGCAAGGGACGGCGTCACCATCCTCGAAGTCGTCGAGCAGGGTGTACGCGCCGCTGGTCCCGCACCACGACGCCGCGTGCGACCCGGACTGCGGTTCGACACAGCCCAGGAAACAGAAGAGCGAGACCAGAGCCCGGATTAAGTGGCCCGTGGGAATGAGAGGCGCATCGAGTTTGGCGACCTCCACAACTCTACAAATTCGCGTTTCACACATCTATTCCTAGAACGCGCAGGCTCCCTGGGCCGAGCAGATCGGGTTGACCATCATCTGAACAGCCTGGCACCCAGTGGATGACAAGTCGACACGAAACCCTCCATCCGCGCACGACACGTTGAGCACGTTTGGATCGGATGGCGTGGCTCTAGCGATTGCCACAGGGGTGTCGGAAGTGTCCTTCCACGTGTACAAGATCATTGTCTCCGGCACATCATTCACGATTTGTAGATCGAAGCATGTGCCGCTTAGCCCTTTGAACGAGACCAACTTGGTGCGCAAAGTCGCAGTCATGGTCGTGGTCGTTCTTGCTCCGGCTTGGTTCTCCCAGCAGATATCAGTTCGCGAAGAATTCGGCGGAGATGCTGGCGTCGAAGTCATTGCAACACAGGTGCCCGCGGGGACACAATTTGTGAATAGCTCCGAGATACACCGTGGAAAGCAAGAAGCGGGCGAACCGCCGGTTCCCGAAGCCCCTCCAGATCCGGCGCCGCCGCTTCCTCCGCCCGAACCAGCCGCCGCTGCTGCACCGGAGGCCCCCCCCGTCGACCCGGCATTTGCACCAGCGGCTCCTCCAAATGCTCCACCGCCAGTGCCGCCGCGCCCGGCGCCGCCGCCAGTCGCCCCGCCGCCTCTCCCACCCGGCCCTCCGGCGACGCCTCCCGTGGAAGTGCCTCCTGCAGAACCCGCAACGCCACCGGTACCAGCGAAGCGTCCTCCCATGCCTAGCCCCCCACCTCCCAAACCGGCCATACCTGATTGCCCTCCTGCCGCGGGTCCCCCACCGCTGCCCGTCCCGGTCACGGCGTTTCCCCCGCGGCCACCCAGAGGAGGCTCGCCTCCTCGGCCGGAGCCGGCCATGCCGCCGTGCTGCCCCCCCCCTTCGATTCCCCCCGTGGCCCCGGCGGTTCCTGAGACTCCGGCAGTTGCACGACCTCCCATGCCTCCGGCCGGGCGCCCTCCGCCCCCTCCCAGCCCCATATGGCTGCCACTGTCAGAGCAGGCGGACGCGAGGAGCGTCGGAAGAAGGAGACCGAGCGATAAACAAAGGACGCGAGAAGAGCAGTTCGACATGTTCTAGTTGATGTGGACAGTCAGGGAGGCGGTTACAGGTGTCTGCATTGGCGTATGACCCGTAGAAGTGCAATCGACCTGAAAATCGAAGCCCGACATCGCATCGCCGTCAGCCTTGACGGTGTACGATTGCGCCATTGAATAATCGGCGGCCGTAAAGCTACGTTGAGCTGGTGTCACAGTAAATGGCGCGTTCATCGAATTGACGGGCTGGCAAAACACGAGCGCCGTCGTTATCGGGTTCTGTTTGAACGCAACCTTGAAGGTCGCTGTCCCTCGCGCGCTAACTGACAGCTTTCCGGAGGTGAGCCCGGTGATGTCGAGCTCAAGCGGATCCTTGTCAACGGTGTCAAAGGCGACGCTACGGGTGGCCGCGAAGCCCGACGAAGACAGATTAATCCTTCTTCCGATGTCGGCTGCTGTATCGTCGTCTGCCAACGTCGTGAACTTGGCCACTTGAGGAGTGAAGTAGTCAAGTGTTGAGAACGGCACCGTAACTCGGCTCGGGGAGACCATGGACGAACCGGCCGCTACGTCGAGATCTACCACCGTGTTAGACAGCGGCTCGTAGCGCAGGCTGAGACATAAGCGAATCGGCGAACCCTCATTTATCATCCCGATATTAGGAGTCGGCGCCGATTCAATATCGGGATACTCGGCTCCGCAGTGGGTATCGTCGATGGCCTCAAACAGCCTTATGGCTTGGCGGTCGTCGTCGATGACCGTCACGCTGACGAACTGGTCCGTGACGCCCAGACCGGGGGCCGTGATGCGGACCGAATACGGATCGGTCTTCAAGTCGTTGTCCGGCAAGGACGCGATCGTGACCGTCTGCCCCGACGAATAGGGGACGGCGCCCGCCGTCGTCGACCCCTGGCCCAGGAACGTGATCGAGCTGGGGGAGACCGTGATCCCCGCGGGCATGGGCGCGATGTTGACGGTCGTGTCGGCGGCAGGCTGGGCCTTCAGGGCCACCGTGAAGGTCTTCGACGTCGGGGTCAACCCCATCGTGTTTGGCTCGTAGATCGTCAACATCAGCGGGGGTGCCGGATCCAGGAGGATGCCTTGCATGTCGTCGTCCACCGTCGACACCGACAGCGTTCGACTGGCGATCACCGCGGCGGACGGCCCCGCCACGGTGATGGTCGAGATCTCGTTCAGCGCGTTCGTGTCGTCGGCGGCCTTGACGGTGATCTGGCAGCCGCTGGCAACGCCCGGGTCGCTGAGCGAGCAGCTCATCGGCGTGACGGTGACCGCCGGGTTGCTGGATCCGATGGTGACGGCGATGGGGCTGATCGCCGAGGCCGGCTTGATGTTCAAGCTCACGGTGAAGGTCGTCGTGTTCGATCTTCCGGACGGAGAGCCCTCGTACAGATCGGGCAAGGTGGACGCGCCGTCGGGCATCGAGGGTGTCGTGACCAGGAAGTTCAAGGTGTCGATGTCGGTGATCGTCACGGCCGCGTCCGCCGAGGTCGTTCCGATGTTCGATGCGGCGTGGATGCTGCCCATCTGATTCCCCATCGCGGTGTCCTTCAGCGCCTTGAGGGTCACGAATTGATTGACCGAGTAGTCGCCGCCGAACGTCAAGGGAGGCAAAGGCGTGGGGACCAGCGCCAGCTTGTCCGAGGTCGTGATCGTGACCCCCTCGAAGGTGACCGGTCGATAGGCCAGGCGTACGCCGATCTGGGCCGTCCCCAGCTCGAGCACGTTGAGGCTGGGGGGCGTGATCAGGATCTGCTGCACGTCCTGGTTCGTGCTCGAGACGGTGACCGTCTCGACCTGCGGATCGGCGCCGGCCGCCGCGCCCTGGATCGTGATCTTCTTGCCCATGAAGCTGGCCATCTCCTGATCGTCGACGGCGGTCACCGTGACGGTCTGGGCCATGGGCGGCCCGGCTCCGAAGGTCAAGGCCGAGGGGCTGACGGAGAAGTGCGCGGGATCGTCCGAAACGATCCCGATCGTGACGGGATCGACGGGGTTCAGCGCGAGGGCCACGTCGAACGTGGCCGTGCCCCCCTCGAGGATGGGGCCCAGGGTGGTCGGGGTGACGTTCAGCTTCTGCTTGTCGCTGTCCGTGATGGCCACGGCGACGATACGCGGGGTCAGGACCTTGCCGTCCACGGTCGCGCTGACCGTGATGGACCCGACCTCGGAGCGGCCGTCGTTGTCGACGACCGCCGCGACCTGGATGGTGCACCCCGCGGCCCAGGTCGCGTCTTTCGGGATCACACACGAGGCCGGCGTCGGCAGCATGAGCTTGGTGGACGGCAAGGACGACGCGAAGGCCACGGTGGCGTCGGCCGCCGGCTGAGCGGTCAGCTTCACCAGCAGAGGTTGCATGGTGACGGCGCCGGGCGCGGGCAGCGACCGCTCGCTCAGCGCGATCGACGTGGTCGTGATGTCGAAGTTCTGAACGTCGGTGTCGACGATGTTCACGGACACCGTCGCGTCGCCGATCCCGACCGACTTGGCCGTGACGGTCACCGTGTTGTCCATCGTGTCGTCGTCATGGAGGGCGCCGAACGAAACGTACTGCATCGTGGTGTAGTTGCTGGGATCCACCGTGATGGTGGGAGGATTCTGGGGCAGCAGGCGAGCCTCGTCGGAGCTCGTCACCGTGATCGTCACGGGCTGCGCCGGACGGTAGGCGAGGCGGATGCCGAGCGACGGCCTCGACGGGGGCCCCCCCACCCTCGACTCCTGCGTGACCAGGTTGGTCGAGGGCTGGAGCTGAATGACCTGGATGTCGTCTTCCATGATCTGGACGGGCACCGTCACGGTGGCGGCGGTGTTGGCGATCAGGCTGACCTTGACCTCGTTGTTCACGAGGTCGTCGTCCTGCAGGGCCCTGACGGTCACCACCTGGGGCGTATTGAAGTTGGTCGGATTGAAATGAAGGACCGGCGGCACGACCTCGAGCCGCGCCGGATCCAGCGAGAACGCGTTGATGGCCGTGTCGCCGTCGGGCTGCAGAGCCAGTTGCACGCTGAGCGTCGTCATCCCACCCTCGAAGAGGGCGGCCGAGGTCGGCGTGACGACCAGGGACTGGCTGTCCTTGTCCTTGACCTTGACCTCCACGGTCCGGTCGCTGGGGGGCGGCGTCACCCCGGTGGCGCTGAACGAGACCGTGGCGGACTCGTCCCGGGCGTCGTTGTCGGCCACCGCCGCCACGCTCACCTTTTGCGGGGTTGCGAAGTTCGCCGCCGTGAAGATCAGGGTGGGAGGCGTGGCCGTCACCTTGGCGGCGTTCGAGGTCTTCACGGTCACGGTGACGTCGGAGGGCGGGGCCTTCGTCAGAGCGACGTTGACGATCCCGGGCATGCCGTCACCCTCGACCAGGGCCAGGCTGGGAGGGGAGAGGTCCAGGTTGACGGCGTCGATGTCGGAGATCTCCACCGGGACGCTCAGGTCCTGAAGATTGCCCGTGGCCGAGATCTTGACGCTCACCTTTTCGTTGATGGCATCGGCGTCGGCCGCGGCCATGAGAGCAACGGGCTGGAAGATGGAATAGTTGCTCGCGTTGAACGTCAGCGAGGTCGAGCCGAGCATCAGCTTGGTGGCGTCCGAGCTGGACAGCGTCACGACCACGGTGCTCGCCGGCTTCTTGGCCAGGCGAACGCCCAGGCTCTCGGACTTTCCTTCCGTGATCTGCAGCTTCGTCGAGGAGACCAGGAGGGCCTGGACGTCGATGTCCCGAATGTCCACCGAGACGGCCGTCTGCCCCGTCTCCGGCGAGAAGACGTTGATGTTGGTCGTGTTGTCCACCGTGTCCTCGTCGCTGGGGGCGAAGACCAGGATGGGCTTGGGGGCGATGCTGCCGGCCACGAAGGTGACGCTCTCGGGCATGATGGTCGCGACGTTCGGGTTGGCGGCGACCAGGCTGACCGTGATGTCCTTCGACCACGGCATGTTGAGCGCGACGGTGAACATCATGGGGCTCGTCGCGTTCTCGTCCATCTTCAAGGACGAGGGCGTCACCACCAGTCGAACCGGCGTCTGCGGGCCGGGGAGGTCCTGCCCCCCTTGGTCCATGGGCTCGATCTGATCCATGCCGGCGTCGACCGTCCCTCCGGCGGCGCCCCCCGCCCCGCCCGCGCCCCCCGCTCCGCCGTTCTGCCCGGCCGGGGGCTTGTTGGAGCCGCCGCCGCACCCGAAAGCGGCGACAGACGTGGCAAGCGCGACCAAGAGCAACCGAGAGCCGGAGCGAGCAATCCAGTCCACACGAGCCTCCACCAGATTAGGTTAAGCGCGGTCGCGGCTCCCAGAGCTCACCGAGCGCGCGGACACGGCACGGCGTTTTGATATCTCGATTTGGCAACCTCCGCAAGAGCAAGGCCGACATCGAGGCCACCTGTCGTAGCTTCATCGTGCCTGCATCGTGGTGTCGAAGGTGTTTGGCGCACGGCGTTTTCCGCGGCGGTTTGCGGCCGCCTTGACGGCTCCCGCGTCCGCCCCGGATAATCGACGCCACCTTCGATGATCGCGGCAGGACAGCAGATCGGCGGTTACACGGTCCTGCATCGGCTGGGTCGCGGCGGCATGGGCGAGGTGTACCTGGCCCAGCACCGGCGGGTGGCCCGGCGCGCGGCCATCAAGGTCCTCGTACCCGAGCTCTCGCAGAACGCGGTGGTGCTCGAACGGTTCTTCAACGAGGCGCGCGCGGCGTCGCTGATCCGCCACCCCGGGATCGTGGAGATCCTCGACTGCGACCTGCACCTGGGCCAGGCGTACATCGTCATGGAGTTCCTCGAGGGCGAGAGCTTCGGGGGATACCTCTATCGGACCGGCCCGCTCGACGGAGATCTGCCGTTCTTCTACGGTGTCTCGGCGGCCGTGGCGAGCGCGGTGGGCGCGGCCCACGCGATGAACATCGTCCATCGCGACCTGAAACCGGACAACATTTTCCTGCACCTTCCGGGCCCCGCGGCCCCGAGCGCGGTCGTGAAGATCCTCGACTTCGGCATCGCCAAGCTGGCTCAGCAGGACGGCGCTCCCAGCCAGACCGGGACGGGCGTGCTCCTCGGAACACCGGCGTACATGTCGCCGGAGCAGTGCCGGGGCGCCGGACGGGTCGACAACCGGTCCGACATCTACTCGCTCGGCTGCATTCTTTACGAAGCGCTGTCCGGCGGCCCGCCGTTCGTGCGCGAAGGCTTCGGGGAGCTCATCGTGGCCCACGTGTCCGAGCCGCCGGCGCCCCTGGCCGAGCGCGTGTCGGGCGTCGCGCCGGAGCTGGAGAGCTTGATCCAGCGCATGCTGTCCAAGGCGCCCGAGCAGCGGCCCCAGACCATGGAGGAGGTCGTGGTCGCCCTGCGAGCGTGCGCCAGCGCGGCCGGCGTGACCCTGGACGTGCCGCTTCGCGCGAAGGTTCCGGTGGAACGCCCGCCCGAGAAGATCGAGAGTGCGGCGACCCAGCCCGCCGCCGGCGCCGCCGTCCCCTCGGGGGTCGAGACGACGCCGCTCGGACCGACGCCACGAGGGCGGCCGGCCATGGCCTCGTCTCCCGAAAGCGGGTCGGCGATACCTTGGGAAGGCTCCGGGCCGTCGGCCGCGGTCCTGTCGGGGCGGGTGCTCGCCACGGCGGGCGGTGAAGGCTCGCAGCCGATGTCAGGTGTCCCCAGCGCGCCCGCGTTCGCGGTCGGGTCGACGCGCGTGCTCGTGGACCAGGTCGACCCGCGCGCCGAAGGTTCGCGTCGCAGCACCACGACCTTCAGCTCGACCGCCGCCGAGACCATCGCGAAGCCGCGGCGCCGGATCGGGCCGCTGGCGACGGTGGCTGGCGGCGTCGCCGTCGCGGCGATCGGCGCCATCGTCGTCGTCGGGTTGCGCCCCGGCGCTTCGCCGTCGCCTTCATCTGCCACTGCGCCCGCGCCCGCCGCGCCCGTGGCCCCGCTTGGCGCCGCGCCCCAGCCCTCCACGGTGCCGGAGCCTGCGCCTGCCGCGGCAAAGAGCACGGCCACCGCCTCGGACGAACCTTCGCCGCCCCGCCCGGAGACCGTCCGCATCGATCTGCAGGGCGCGCCGCCGGAGACGACGGCAGAGGTCGACGGGAAGGCCGCCCCGCTTCCGGTCGAGCTGCCCCGCGGTCCGCGGGTTCATCGCATCACCCTGCGGGCCCCCGGTGTCGCACCTCGAACGCTCGAGATCGACGGCACGCGCGATCGAATCGTCGACCTGGTCCTCGCCCCCTCGCCCGACGCTCGCGCCGCGCGCGAGCCGCTCCACCGGCCGCCGGGCGGCGCTCGTGAGCGAAGCCGTCCCGTCGAGCGCGCGGCGCCTGCCGCCGGAGAGAAGAAGGCAGCCTCGGGTCCGTCGGACCGGGAAGCCATCACGGACCTATGACGACCGGGCCGGCCGCTTGACCCGCCGCGCCGGCGCGAGATAGACACCTCGAGTGCGCTCGCAGGCGACCCGGATCGTAGGCGCCGCCGTCATGACGGCCGTGCTCCTCTTGTTCTCGACGCCTCGTGTGAGCCGGGCAGCCTCCGATGACGACGCCCGAGCCACCGCCAAGGCCAAGCTGGTCGAGGGCGGTGACCTGCTGAAGCAAGGCGAGTACGCCCCGGCGTTGAGCCGATTCCAGGAGGCCTACGACCTGGTCAAGAGCCCCAAGATTCAATACAACTTCGGGCTCGCGTACATGGGGCTCGGGCGCAAGGCCGACGCGGTCGAGGCCTTCGAGAAGTTCTTGGCCGAGGCCCTCGACGCGAATCCCGACCTGCGGGCCAACGCCGAGCGCCACCGCAGCACGCTTTCGCAGCAGGTGGGGACGCTGGTCGTCGAATGCGACACCGACGGCGCGGAGATCTCCGTCGACGGACGCTCGCGAGGGGTCACGCCGCTCGCCGCTCCGATCCGGCTGGATCCGGGCCCGCATCAGCTGGTGGTCGAGAAGGCGGGCGTCGCGCCGTTCGCGGAGAAGGTGACGGCCGTCGGAGGTCGGCGCGCGACGGTCCAGGCGCACCTGTCGATCGCGCCGCCACCGGTCGCCGAGCCCGCGGCACCGCCCCCCGTGATCACGCCGACCCCGTCGCTCGACGGCACGTCCGAGCCCGCGACGCCCCCGTCACCCCAGGCGCGGGCCCGCGCCCTCGAGCGCAAGCTGGCCTGGGGCAGCGGCGCGCTCGCCGTGGTGAGCCTGGGCTTCGGGATCGCCGAGCGCCTGATCGCGAGCGGAAAATTTCAGGACTTCAACTCGAAGACCACGACCTACGGAAAGTGCGACGCCGACGATCGGGTGCGTGCGCACGGTGGTGAAGGCTGCGACGACTTGCTGTCGGCCGGGCGCAGCGCTCAGACGCGATCGACGATCGGGCTCATCGCGGGCGGAGCGCTCGGCGTGGCCTCGGGTCTGCTGTTTTATCTGTCCCGGCCCGAGGGGACCGGCGCGTCTTCGACATCAGCGTCGGCGCGCACGTTCACGTGTGTGCCGGAGCTGGCTGCGCACGCGGGCCTGGTCTGCGCCGCGCGCTTCTGAGCCGGCTACTGGGCCAGCAGCCGCGCGAATCCGCTCGCGACGCGGTCGAGGATCGCGCCGCCGGGCCCGACGCCTTCGCCGTCGCCGACGCCCAGCTCGGCCCCGGGACCCGCGATGGCGCCCACGTACAGCGTGTCCTCATCCACCGAGAACGATCGGACCACGAGGGAGCCGGCCATCCAGGGGAGACCTCCGTCGGACCGCGGGACCTCGGACCCGGCCGTCTGGTTGGCGAGGATGGGCAAGCGGGCCGCCAGCTCGGCATGATCGCCGTCGCCCCCGGAGTGAGCGACGCAGAAGCCGAGCTGATCCGAGACGACGATGGCGGCCAGCCCTTCGGCCTCGCGGCACGACTCGAGCTGGAAGCGGAGGGCGTCGGCCAGGCAGTCGTAGGCGCGACGCTTGCGCCGGTTGACGGAGGTTGGGGCTGGGGCCTCGACAGCGCGATCGGAGATGACTCGCATGGGGCTGGCTCCTGTTCCCGCCGAAGAAAGCCGGCGTCCCATCAGTGTAGGCAGATGTATGAGCATCGCAAGAAAACAACCGTCACTGCCGACGCCGTGCGTCCTGGCCGCCTGCGGTCACATGGACGTGAAATTGATCGTCGTCGCGTAGTACGAGCCCGACGGCAACGATGAGACGTTGATGCCCAGGCTGACGGCGTTGCTGCCCATCATCAGCTTGGCGGGGAACGCGTGCGACGGCACGAGCGCGCCCGGACACCAGTTCCGCGGGTTGTTCCCGCCGTTGTTGCGGAAGATGCCCGGGTTCCCGTCGGGGCTGTTCTTCTCGAGCGCGGCGCAGTCGATCTTCGTGCTGAACGAGCCGATCTGCGTGCCGTTCAAGGTCACGGTGTCCGTGGTGTTGCGGTACTCGTGCCCGCCGGAGTCGGCGCCATGTCCGCTGACGATGACGGTGACCACGCCCGCGATCTCGCCGCCGCCGGGGTTGTCGAACGCGCCCGCGACGGGGACCTTCATGGCCGCCACGTTCGACAGCGCGGCCAGGAGCGTCGCCGCGCCCGGAGCCAGCGCCTTCGTCGAGACCAGGTCCAGCGAGTACTTGTAGCCGACGGCGCGGAAGTCCGCGGTCATGCCGGCGTCGGTGCAAGGGTCGCCGTCATAGGGATTCGAGCCGCCCTGAACGCCGATCCAGACGTCGCGCGAGGGATCGGCGAGCACGCGGGCGTAAGCCGAAAGGTCCGCGTCGGGGTAGACGTGCGTGGCCAGCGTGCCGCGCGAGTAATTGCTGAACGGCGTGATGAACCGGACCAGCTCGATGCGCGGATCGGTGACCTTCGGCGCCTCGCCGCGCGCCTTGCTCAGGAAGAAGACGCCGCCGATGCGATCGTAGTTGTCGCACTGAGCGTGGTACGTGATGCGCGCGGACAGATCGCCTCCGATCTGCGCTTGTTGCGCGGCGGTCAGCTTGGTGACGAACGCCGTCCCCATGGTCCACATCAAGACGCCGGCGGGCGGCGTGAACTTGGGCTCGCTCGTCGCGTACATGCCGAACATGGGGATGCGATCGAACACCTTGAAGGTCGACGGCTGGCCGCCCGAGGTTCCACCGCCGCCCGCGCCGCCGGGGGCGCCGGTCCCTCCCGAGGCGTCGACGCCCGACCCGATCCGGCCGCCCGCCGGCGAACCGGCAGAGCCAGCCGAACCGCCCGAACCGGCGGTACCGCCC
>Ga0207639_10000582_pt1 | contig 25109 bp, 20 predicted proteins | sample KBSCornC32_FD_184299 | JGI IMG/M metagenome (GOLD analysis project Ga0207639, IMG submission 184299) | Corn rhizosphere microbial communities from Kellogg Biological Station, Michigan, USA - KBS Corn C3-2 (SPAdes) (version 2) | ecosystem: Host-associated > Plants > Roots > Rhizosphere > Soil ...
GGATGCCCTTTCGGAATCCGTTTCTCCACATTCAAGGTGCACAGGAAGTTCGTTTGTTGCGTTTTTCGTCCCCGCATTCCCCTTTGATCTCCGACTCCTCTCCTCCTTGGCGTTTTTCAGCAGCCTGCTAGAGCGCTTTCTCACCCCCCATGGTGCCGTTTCGGCTATCGACCAGCCAAAACCGTTTCGTTTTCGTCCTGGTTTTCCTGCGTAAACTTCCGTCGTTGCTTGTTTCCGTATGCTTTACGTACGGTGCGATGAAGGCCTTTTGGCTCATTAAAACTCACCTCTGAGGGGAAGATGGTGCGCGGTGCAGGGTTCGAACCTGCGACCTTCCGCGTGTGAAGCGGACGCTCTACCGCTAAGCTAACCGCGCATAGATCTGCCGTTGGCAGGGAGGCGGATGTAAGCAGATTCCCGGCGGGCTGCCAGCGGAATTTTCACGCGATTGCGAAAAAACTCCGCTTCCCCCCGGGGCGGCGGGGTGCTTGATTGCGCCCCCTTTCGAATTTCCCAACGACTTTCCCAATGAAGCCAGCCAGCGCCCGCCGCGCGTTCACACTCCTCGAGATCTTCGTCATCCTCGGCATCATCGCCATGCTCCTGGCGCTGCTGGTGCCGTTTATTCTGCGGCTGCGGGAGGGCGGGCGCTCCGAGGTGTGCGCGGCGAACATGCTGCGCATCGGCAAGGCCATTAAAGCTTATGCCGCGGACCACGAGGACAGCCTGCCCGGGCCGCTGAGCACGGAGCAGTATCCGGCGGACAGCGCCGGCACGCCGCCGCGCGATGGACAGCTGCTGAAGTACATCGCGAAATATCTGAATGATCCGTCGGGCGCGGCGGATGCGGCCTCGGCGCGGACCATTTTCAAATTCCCCGCCTGGGATCGCGCGGAACACACCACAGATGCGCCGGTCTTCACCATCAACAATGAGCCGGTGATGCCGGTGGGCCAGCCCGCCTGGGGCGTGGAGGGCAAGGCGCCGCTGAAATTCGCGGATCTGAAAAACTGGTCGAAGACGCTGGGCGACAAAAAGGAAGTGGTGAACCCGGCGAAGATGTGGGCCCTGACCGAATGCGATCAGGAACTGGCGAAGCTGCTCCAGATTAAGTCCCCGTGGGTGGCGCGCACGCCGGCCAAGGCGGTGCACGTGAGCCACCGCAACGCACTCTATTTCGATATGCACGTGGAGCCGCTGGTGCTCTCGAAGGCACAGGGACAGGCGACGATTGACTGACGAGGACCAGTATTCAGTGTCCAGTATTCAAAGGCGCCGGAGACGTTCGGAAGCGGGGCATGAGCTGGAATGCGTGCGGCGCTCTCTTTCGAAGCGGCGTCTCCAAATTACGTCCGGGACCACTGAATACTGAAAACTGAATACCGAACACTGGCTGGCTCCCGTCTTGCCAACGCGCGCCGTTCTCGCTAGGGTCACACGGATCACTCGAACGAAAAAATGGCTGATAAGAATAATAAAGTCCCGGAAAACGTCCCTGGCCCTTGGTATGTGGATAATGACCTGTGCACGCCCTGTCGCGTGTGCCTGGATGAAGCACCGGATCTGCTGAAGTACAACGACGACGAGTCGAAGGTGTATTTCTTCAAGCAGCCGGAGACCGAGGCCGAGCACGCCCAGGCGATTGCTTCGCGCGACATCTGCCCGCAGGCGGCCATCGCCGACGACGGGGAATAGGGCCGCGCTCCACCGAGCGAAGGTCCATCCATGCGCGCCGGCATCGCGTCCCTGCCACGGTGTCATTTTCGCCGTGCGTAAGGTCAACTCGCCCTGCGATTCCCGCGCGACACGAGCCTTGCATTCCTGGCCGCCGGACGAGTAGCGTCCGGGCCGTTTCATGAAGTTTCGTCAAACTGCTCTGGCCTTTGCCGCGCTTGCGTTCGCGGGGCGCGCCTTTTCACAGGCGCCGGCCGACAAGCCCGCGCTGCCCGTCCGCACGACTGCTCCGGTGGCGCCGGCTGCAGCGCCCGGCGTTCCGGCTTCGGATGCGCCCGTGCCGGGATTGCCCGGTTCCCCGCTCGCCCCGGGCCTGCAACTGAATGCGCCGCCGCCGCCGACAGGCGTGCTAGGGGAGCCCGATTTGCTGCAAGCGTTGCCGCCGCTGAATCAGCCCGCGTCCACGGATAACCCGCTCGGCCGGTTCACCGACATCCCGATCGATATTTCCTCCGACCACGTGTCCCGCCAGGGCAATATCGCCACGGCCTCGGGCAATGTGCAGATCACGCACGGCTCCACGACCATCTACAGCGATGAAGCGAGCTACGACCTGACCACGCGCGAGGTCATCGTCACCGGCAACGTCCGCGTGTATCGCGAAGGCAAGCTCATCACCACGGACCGCGCGGTCTACAACCTCGAGACGAACGACATCACCGCCGCCACCGTGCGCGGTGATTCGCAGCCCTTCCGCTTCCAGGGTGTGTCGTTCCAAAATATTCCCGGCAGCAAAGGCTATGCGGTGCGCAACGCCACTTTCACCACCAGCGATTCGTCGCACCCGGACTGGGCCATTCGCGCGAAGCGGGTGCGCATTTATCCGGACGACCGCGTGGTGTTTGAAAATGCGAAGCTCTACATCGGCGACACGCCGATCTTCTGGTTCCCGTATCTCTATCAGCCGCTGACGAAGGCGAACGCCTTCCTCTTCACGCCCGGGTATAGCTCGGTGTGGGGCGCGTATGCGCTCTCCAGCTACTCCTTCCCGCTGATGGAAAATACCTACGGCACCGTGCGGCTGGACCTGCGCGACGAACGCGGCCCGGCCATCGGCTTTGACACGGATTGGGAATCCGGCGAGCGCAAACAAAACTACGGCAAGTTCCGGAGCTATTACCTGAACGACAGTAATCCCGGCCTGAACCGCACGGCGTTGGATCGCGAACCGATCGACGCCGAACGCTATCGTGTGACCTTCAAGGCCCGGCAGTATTTGACCGAGGACATCTATGCCTCGGTGGACATCAACAAGCTGAGCGACGCGCGCTTCCTGCAGGACTTTTTCGAGGGCGAGTTTCGCGATGACCCGACGCCCGACAACCAGGTGACGCTCACCAAGCTCGGCTCCGACTATGAGCTCTCGCTCATTGCGCGCGCGCAGCTGAACGAGTTTTTCGATATGACCGAGCGCACGCCGGAGCTGGCGCTCGACATCATCCAGCAGCCCTTCCTGGACTCGAAGTTTTTCTACCAGGGCGAGACGAGTGTGGGCCACTATCGGCGCGACTTCGCGGACGGCTCGCTGGAGGGTGACTACGGCGCGGTGCGCCTGGATTCTTTTCATCAATGGTCGCGTCCGTACGTGTATGATGGCTGGCTCAGCATCGTGCCGAAGGCCGGCGTGCGCGCCACTTGGTACTCGAACAGCGGGCCGATTGTGCCCGTCATCGAGACGGAAACGCAGACCCTGACCGATGGCACCAAGAAGGAGGTCACGCACACCTTCCATCGGTTGCAGGAGGAGGGCGATTTGTTCCGCCCCGTGGCCAATGCCGGACTGGAGATGTCGTTCAAGACGTCCAAGGCGTGGGAAAATGTGCAGAGCCGCACCTGGGGTCTCGATGGCCTGCGTCACGTGGTGCAGCCGTACCTGAATTTCAGCCTCGTGACGTCGGGCTCGGACAACAAGGACGTGCTGCAGTTCGACCGCATCCAGCGCAACACCCAGCCCTCGCCGATCGATTTCCCCACGTTCAACACGCTCGATTCCATCGACGACTGGAACATCGTGCGCCTCGGCGTGCGCAACCGCCTGCAGACCCGCCGCGACAACAACACGATCAACTGGTTCGAAATGGATACGTTCTTCGATATCCGTTTCGACCTGCCCGATTTCGGCCTGGAGCCTGACCCCGGCACGTTCAGCAATATCGTGAACCGCCTGCGCTGGGCGCCCCTTTCGTGGGTGAGCTTCACGCTCGATTGCCAGCTCCCCCTGCTCGACAAGGGCTTCACCGAGGTGAACACGCGCGCCGTCTTCTTCGTGAACGACCAGCTGCAGTTCAACGTCGGCCACCGCTACATCAACGACAACATCCTCTTCCAGGATAGCTCGCTGCTGGATTTCAGCGCCTACTACCGCCTGAACGACAACTGGGCCTTCAGCCTGCGCGAATCGTACGAATTCAACGACAGTCTGCTGGAGAGCCAGCGCTATGAGATCCATCGCGACCTCTCGAGCTGGGTGGCCAGCCTCGGCGCCGTGGTGCGCACGAACTCGAGCAATGGCAAGGAAGTGAATGACTACGGCGTGGTGCTCACCTTCACCCTCAAGGATCTGCCCGACGTGAAGGTCCCGGTGAACTTCGACCCGAGCGGCCAGAGCGGGGCGAAGTAAGCGGGGAACACCCAATACGGAACGCTGAACATCCAGCGCTCAATGGTTGCGGATTCTGCGCGCGTGGATTGGCGGTTCGATGTTAGAGCGAATACCCGAAGTAGTTTCCGGCCCGAAGGGCCGACGGATACTAGCCGGGGGCTTTAGCCCCCGGGATGAATGATACCGGAATGCGCCCCGAAGGTGGGGCTGGAAACTTCCGGAAATCGTTTCGGCAATCGCTCCATCTCCGGCGCCGGCTTCGCGGCGCATTCTCGTCCGTCGGTGATCCGGGGGCTGAAGCCCCCGGCTAGTGGCCGTCGGCCCTTCGGGCCGGAAATGACTTCGGGTTGCGCTAAGCGTTGGAGGTTGGATGTTTTCCTTCGTCCTTCCTCGCATTGACGCCCCTTTCCCCACCCGCCACTCTCCGTAATGTGATCCGTCGCCTCTGCTCTCTCCTCGCCGCTTTCACCCTCGCCGCACCCGCGCTGCACGCCCAGGACTTGGGCGGCGACATGGCGCTGCACAAACTCCTTCTCGATGGTGAAGACTGGCGCGCGGTTGCCGAGGGTCATGAATTCACCGATGCCCCGTGCCCGGATGGTGAGGGCGGGCTCTATTTCTGCGATCTCAAAGGCCCCAATGCCGGGCTCTATCGCCTCGCGCCGGATGGCACGCAGACCCGCTTGAATCATCACGCCGTGAGCGGGATGAAATTCGTGCCCGGCGACAAGACACACCTCGTCGGCTGCCAGGGCTCGCAGAAGAGACTGGTCATCATCCCGGCCGGAAAATTCGAAGGCACCACCGCGCCCGAGGCCGAGGTGCTCGCCACCGATGTTCAGCCGAATGACCTCGTGGTGAGCCGCGCGGGCATCGCCTATTTCACCGAGACCGGCAAAAAGCAGGTCACCGCCGTGGATTTGAAAACGAAGAAACTCACGGTGGCCGATACGGGTATCACCGCGCCAAACGGCATCGCGCTTTCGCCCGATGGCGGCACGCTCGGGGTGAGCGATTACCGCGGCGGCAACGTGTGGGTCTTCCGCATCGAAGCCGACGGCACGCTCTCCGGCAAGTCGCCCTACATGACGCTGCGCCGCCCCATTGATCCGAAGGGCGAGTTCAAGCATTGGGAGGCCCCACCGCTCGCCGCCGCCAGTGGGGGCGACGGGATGTCGACCGATGGCATCGGCCGCTGGTTCGTCGCGAGCGCGCTCGGCGTGCAGGTGTTCGATCCGACCGGCCGCGAGTGCGGCCTGCTCCCAAAGCCCCAGCCCGCCAAACCGCTCACGAGTTGCGCCGTCTCCGGCGAATACCTCTACGCGACGAATGGTGACAAAGTTTTCCGCCGGAAGATCAAGATCGGCGACGCGGCGAAGTAAGAGTCGCCCCGGAGCCAAGTGAGGGCGTCTCGCTGGAGCCTGTACGGCACTTGCAGGCGATCCCAATCGGAGGGCCAAAGGCCCGGAAATAAGCTAGCCCAGGGCAAGCGAGGCACGAGCGCCGCCCTGGGTTTCCGCCATCAAAAGGATCGAAGCCCCGAAGGGGCGCGACAAAAACTGCGGTCCAGTCTCTGGATCCGGTGTGGCATCTTGTTCAGCCCTTCAGGGCATGGCCGGCTTTAATGCGTTTACCCAGGGCGTTGCCCTGGGCTGGCTTGTTCAGGGCCTTTGGCCCAAAGGATTCTGCGGCAAACTCCCCACAAGCCCTACTTCACAAACCACTTCTTCGCCGTGTCGTCGCTCTTCAAAAATCTCAGCAGCAAGCCGGCGACTTTCTCCCGGCCGGAGTTGCTGGGGTGTGTGCCGTCTCCGCCGAGATCCTCCGGCAGGTAGGTGAGCCCATCGGCCTTGCGGGGCGTCTTTCCATCGGCCCACAGATATGGTCCCCACAGCAGCAGGGGCGCTTTCACGTCGCCACGCGCGGAGTCGTAGTTGAGCTCGGGCTTCCCCGCGATTTGATCCTGGATTAGCCAGCGCATGGAAAACGCCGTTTCGTAGGCATACGGTTCGGGATTCAGCGGCGTGGTGGCGTAGCCCGCATAGATGCGGCTGGAGAGATACACGATGCGCAGATTTGGAAAGCGCTGCTTGAGCAAGCCGACGACCTTCACCAGGTTTTCTTTCAATACCTGTGCGTGCTTGGGGAAGGCGCCAAGATTCGCCGGCCCGGCCTCGGCCTGTTTCATCCAAGCGACCTCCACCTGCTTCGCGGAGACCCCAGCGGACGCGAGGCGCCGGTCCACTTCCGTCCACAACGGGGTGTTCGGATCCGCCCAGCGCGTCCCCGTCTGCCCGCCTTGGGCGCAGTCGACAATCGCCACGGTCTTCGACTTCTCCGCATCTGCATTCGCGCGTTGCGCGAAGAGCGAGAACTCCTGCGTGGTGTTCGACATGCCCACGGAAATCATCCCGATTTTTCCATCGGCCGCGGGCTTTCCCTCCGCGTCGAGCGGCTGGATTTTCGCCGCCTCTTTCAGAGCGGCGTCATGGTGCGCCTTGGGCGGCTCGTTGCTCCCGCCGCCATAGAGCCCGCCGTCCTGGTCCTGGTATTGGCCCGTACCCAGCTCGGTGAGCGGCGTGAGATGCTCCGTCCATGGCGAGGGGCGCTGGGCCTGGCCACCGCCGCCGCCACCACCACCGTTTTGTTTCCGGCGCTCGGCCATCGCGCGTTCCAAGTACGCGCGCTCATCGTCGCTGAGTTTGTCGCCCTTCTGCTGGCGCTGGAAAAGCTGGCGAGCGCGGTTGAAGTCAATGGGTTCGTCGGCGGCAAAGACGGAGGCGAGGAGGGACAGCGCCGCCACCAACACGGTGGAGTAGTGCAGTTTCATGGTGGGAAGAGTGCAGGCGGAGGGAGACGCGATCATGAAAGGACCCTTCCGTCCTGGTGGAAAGCTCCAAGATTGCGCTTCGTCTATGGGCGCGCCTTCACCCGCCAGCGGGTGAAACACTCCTCGCCTTCGACGTCCATCTCCACCAGCCGCAGCGCCGTGCTCTTCGGCAAAAAGTTTCCCGCGTGCCCGCTGATCGTCGGTGCTTTCTTCCCGCCGAAAACGACCGGGCAGAGCGTGAGATGCAGCTCATCCACCAAATTCTCGGCCAGCAGCGCACGCAACAGCGTGCCGCCGCCTTCACACACGACTCGCTTCACGCCGTAGTCCTCCCGCAGCGTCGTGAGCATGGCCGGCAGATGCACCGTGTCGCTGAGATGCAGCCAGAGGTCCGCGACTTCCGCCAGCGCCGCCACCGTGCGCGCGCTCATCCGTCGCGTGGAAAACACCACTGGGGTCGGCAGGTCCGCGGTGAAGACCTTCGCCTCCGGGGAGAGTTGTCCGCGATTCGTCAGGATCACCCGCAGCGGAAACGGCGGGCGCCCCTTCTTTTTCCGTGCGGCCTGCAAATCGGCCGCGGGCAGACCCATCGTCATCGTGTCCTTGCCGAGCGTGCGCGCGCCGACCAGCACGGCGTCGCACTCCGCGCGGATTTCCAGCAGCCGCCGCTTGTCCTTTGGCGAGCTGAAATTCGCGGGCGTCAGCTTGCGGGTCGAAATCCGCCCGTCTGCCGTCATCGCAAAATTGGCCGTGACGAAAGGGCGGGGCATTTACGAGCGGGACAACCGCGAACCGAGCTGCGCTTCCGATTCGGCCTGAATCTCTGCCCGCTGCTGTTTGCTGGGCCGATAGAAGAGATAGAAGATGCCGCCAATCACGCCCCAGAAGGCAATGCACAGATAGCCGAGGATCGAGATGGCGGGTGCCACGCCTTCGGAGAGTCCGTCGCCATTGCGGTCCACGCAAAGGTTCGTCAGCATCTCGTCGAAAAGCTTCTCGCGCGTGCCGAGTCCGCCGGGCGTGATCGGCAGTGCGGACACGGTTTCAATCACCGGGATCGCCGAGTAGAGCTCAATCATCTCCGGCTTTCGCGGCCCCGTGTTTTCAATCGACTTCGTCGCGCAGGCAAACGTGGTGTAATGGCACATGTGCGCCGACATCGAGAGCACCATCGCCGCCATGGTGGGCAGCCACGCGCGGCCGTAGAGCGCATACGCGCCGGTGAGCGAGGCGAGGAAACTCCGCCCGGGCATCTTTTCCGGGAGCCGGTGCACGAGGCGCAGTGCGGAGATGACCCCCGCGAGGAGCATGCCAAAAATGGCCGCGCCCAAGACGCCCAGGCCGGCAAAGACATAGTCGCGGCTCATCCCGCCGTCCGGGTTATCCGGTTTCCCCATGAGCCAGTCCCAGCGCCAAATCGTGATCGCCGTCGTCAGGATCGCCACCCCGAGCAGGCCGACCAGCCGGTCCATCACCACGCTCATCGCCGCCGCCGTCTTCCGGCCCACGGGAGCTTCCTTCAAAAGATAGTAGCCCTTCACGATGTCGCCGCCGGTGCCGCCGGGGATGAAGAGGCTGAAGAAAAGGCCCACCATCAGCAGCCCGTAGAGCCGTCCCCAGGAAAGCCGGATGCCCTGCACGCGCAGCAGGATCATCCAGCGCACGCCCGCCAGCAGCTCAAAGCAGCCGTATGCCACCACGCCCGCCGCCAGCCAGCGCCAGTCTGCCTGCTGCACCGCGTCCATGAGCGCCGCCCGTTTGTCCGGATTGCGGAAAACGAGCCAGAGCAGACCCACGGTGGCCGCGAGCTGCAGCAGAAACAGCAGCGCCTTTTTCACGCCGGGAATTTCTCCTTCCACTTCGCCAGCGCCGTCGTGATTTCCTCCGGCGTCCGGCGCGGGCTCATTTCGAAAACGAACAGCGTATCCTTCGGCAGAAAGGCGAGGAGCTTCTCGTACTCCACGTCGCCCGTGAACGGCGCCATGTGGTCGCGCCCCGGCCACTTCGTGTCGTGCAGATGGCAGCCGATGAGCCGTGGCGCCACTTTCTGCATCCACTCCACGTGGTCGAGGAACCCGAGATTGTGCTTCACCTGCACATGGCCGAAGTCGTGCCAGTAGCCGGCGACCGGCGCGGGGAATTTTTCCAGCACCTGCATCATCTCCCGTTCGCTGGGGATTTCCTCATAGCTGTGCCGGCTCTCCAGCCCGAGCTTGATGCCCTGCTGCTCCGCATGTTTGTACACGCGGTCCATGCAGCCCAGCATGCGCTGGAAAGGACGTTCACTGTTGGCCTCGCGTTTTTTCACCGCCTCCAGTTTTAGCCGCACAAATTCTTTTGTCATGTGCATGCCCACCTCGGCCATGCGCACGAGTTTATCCGTGTAATCGCCGATCGGCACGCTGCCGAGGTGCATCACCACGAACTTGGCCCCGAGGCGTTTAGCAAAATCGATGGTCTTGAAAGAGTGCCGCACGGCCCGCTCCCGTTCCCCATCGAGGTGCGAGGAAAATTGGTAGCAATCCGGGGATGAACGCGGGATCTCCGGCGGCAGGGGACAGAAATTGTGCAGCGAGGAGATTTTAATCTTCCCCGCCTCATGCATCTTCAAAATGCCTTCCACCAATGGCAGACGCGTCCCGTGCCCGAGTTCGACGGTGTCGAAACCGAGGTCGAGGATCTCCTGAATCATGGCCGCGCCATCGGTATGTCGGCTGGAATTCCAGCAGGTCGAAAAACTTATCATTCCTGGGTCGGCGGAGCTTAGCGCGGAAGCCCCGGACTGCAATGGAGGATTATGACGCGGTGTTTTCGAAATAGTTGGAATTCAACTGGCTATTCCGGGGCGCAGCGCTGTGGACCGCGCCAGCTTGTAACTGTTTAGCCGCCGGACGGGTTCATCAGGCATCTGGTGATGGAATGGCGAGCGGCGTGCCCCTCTTTGCGGCTCGCTCGGCTCGCTTGGAAGAAGGGGCACGCGCCGGGTCGTTCGATCACCAAGCGCCTTGGACAGCACTTCAGCGATCAAAAAGATATAGACTGCCGTGCTCCACGGTTCGCTTTCAGCTCACTTCTGCACGGCGCTCTCGATCGCTTCTTTCACCGTCTTCACCCCCATGGGCTTTTTCGGTTCGCGGGCGCGGTCGACGTCATCCGGCGGCACGTTCTCCCCAAATTGGTCCTCGTCCTTCGCTTCTTTCTTCAGCTTGGCCAGTTCCGCCTTCATCTCGGCGAGCTTCGCGGCGTGGGCCGGATCATTCGCCAGATTGTGCTGCTCGGTCGGGTCGGCTTTGAGGTCAAACAGCTCCCAGGCGTCCTTCTTCCAGTAATAGATCAGCTTGTCCGTCTCGGTCCGGACCCCGTAGTGCGCGCGCGTGTTGTGGTCACCCGGGTCATGGTAATAGCGGTAGTACATCGCCTTGCGCCAATCGGCCGGCGTCTCCCCCGCGAGCACCGGCTTCAGCGAGCGCCCCTGCATGTCCGCCGGCACCTTCTCCCCGGCTTCGTCGAGGAAGGTCGGGGCGAAGTCATTGTTCAGGATCATTGTGTCCGAGACCGTCCCCGCCTTCACGCCCGGTCCGCGCACAATCACCGGCACGCGCAGGCTCGGCTCGTACATGAACCGCTTGTCGAACAACCCCAGGTCTCCGAGGAAAAAGCCGTTGTCCGCCGTGTAGACCACGATGGTATTTTTCGCGAGGTCGTGCTGGTCGAGATAGTCGAGCACCTTGCCCACGCCGTCATCCACGCTCTGCACGCAGGCCAGGTAGTCCTGCATGTAGCGTTGGTATTTCCACTTCGTCAGCTCATCGCCGGTGAGCTTTTTCACCGTGCCGTCCGGTTGCGGCAGCTCCAGTTCGGTGAGCGGACCATTCATCGCCTTCTGGCGCTCCGGGCTCGGTCCCGGCGGGAGGCTTTGCGGCGCGGGCAGCTTCAGATCGTTGCGGTTCAGATCGCGCGCGATCGTCTGCTTGTTCTCCGGCAGCGCCGCGGGGCGCGATTCGTAGCGGTCCAGCAGCGTGGAGGGCTCTTCGAAAACCTTCTTCGCAAACTCCTCCTTGTACTTCTCGTTCGGCACCCAGTTCCGGTGCGGCGCTTTGTGGTGCAGGAAGAGCAGGAAGGGTTTGTCCTTCGGCCGCGTCTCCAGCCACTCGATGCCCAGATCCGTGATCACGTCCGTGACATATCCCTTGATCGTCAGCCGCCCTTCCGGCGTGAGAAAACCGGGGTCATTGTAGACGCCCTGCCCGGGCAGGATGATCCATTTGTTAAAGCCCGTCGGATCGCTGCCGAGGTGCCATTTTCCAATCATCCCCGTGTAGTAGCCGGCCGCCTGCATCATCTTCGCCACCGTCGGCTGCGACCCGTCGAAGTGGTTGAACACCGGCACGCCATTGAGATGCGAATACTTGCCCGTGAGCAGCGTCGCGCGGCTCGGCGTGCAGATGGAGTTTGTCACAAACGCATTCGTGAACCGCATGCCTTCCTTGGCGATGCGATCCATGTTCGGCGTCTGGTTCACCTTCGACCCGTAGCACGACATCGCATGCGCCGCGTGGTCGTCGCTCATGATAAACAGGATGTTCGGCCGGTCCGCCGCCAGCGCATGGCAGCACGCCGCCGCCAGCAGGGAGGTAGTGAGGAATCGCTTCATTTCCGGAATAGTGGAGAACCCTCCGGCCTGCATGCAATAGGAATGAGTGGACGGAAATTTGTCTGTATCGGACAATTTCACCTAAGAGCCCGTGCAACGTCTTGCGCCGCATTTCCGGGGATCGGAGGCATCTCTTTGCGCCTTCACGCCTGGAGGCGAGATTCTCTGCGCTTGCATTGAAAACGCTTCCCACTTGTCGCCTTCGCGCTCTCGCGCGATAAACTGCCCTGCTATGCCCAAAAAGTCCCACACCGTGGAAGCGCCGGCGGAATTGCTCGCCTTCCTTTTTGCCGCCTTTCCGGCGGAGAAAAAGAAGCAGGTGCGCACGTGGCTGAAATTCCAGTGCGTCACGGTCAATGGCCGGGCCATTTCGCAGTTCGATCACCCGCTGCAAAAGGGCGACGTCGTGGCGATTCGCGAGGATGGGTTCGCCGCACCGCGCACCAAGCTGGCCATGGGGATCAACGTGTTGTTCGAGGACGCCGCGGTCATCGTCATCGATAAACCCGAGGGCCTGCTCAGCATCGCCAGCGAGGCCGAGCCCGAGCGCACCGCGTATTTCCAACTCACCGAATATCTCCGCGGCGGCCAGGCCAAGGCCCGCGAGCGGGTGTGGATCGTGCATCGGCTCGACCGCGAGACTTCCGGCCTCATGGTTTTTGCCAAGACGCCGCAGGCCAAGGACAAGCTGCAAGGCGGCTGGGACGAAGCCGTGAAGCACTACGAAGCCGTGGTGGAAGGCCGCCTCCCGCACGCCTCCGGCGTCCTCGAATCCGACCTCGATGAGCGCAACCCCTATAAAGTGTTCAGCGCCCCGCCGAGCGAGTTCACCCGCCACGCCGTCACGCACTACCGCGTCCTCGGCGGCACGGGCGCGAAACCGTCCGGCGCCAAAACGAAAGGCCCGCTGCGCTCCCTCGTCTCCCTCCGCCTCGAAACCGGCCGCCGCCACCAAATCCGCGTGCAACTGTCCGACGTCGGCTGCCCCATCATCGGCGACAAAAAATACGGCTCCCACACCGACCCTGCAGCCCGCCTCGGCCTGCACGCCTGCGAACTCGAATTCCCACACCCCGTCACCGGCGAACGCCTGAAATTCCACTCCCCGCTGCCCAAGGATCTCGCGCGCCTGGTGGCGACATAGCGGCTGTCCGGCAGTCATTGTCGCGCCCGCTTCGGGGCTTGGGCTGTGGTGGGATCGGGGACCCAGGGCGGCGCTCGTGCCTCGCTCTGCCCTGGGTCCCCGATCCCACCACAGCCCAAGCCCCGAAGCGGGCGCGATAGAAAGTGCCAGACAGGCTCCGCGCACTGGAAAAACACCCAACACCGAGCATTCAACATCGAACATCCTCTGGCCGCGCTCTCGTCGCTTGCGCATTGGATGTTCGCTGTTGGACGTTGAATGTTGGGTGTCTTGCCGCGGCGTCCCCGCTTTTCCCTCTTCCCAAGCCCATTCCCTTCCGCTCTTCTCGCCGGTAATGCCGCACAAGACCGCCAAACCGAAATACAAACGCATTCTTCTCAAGCTCAGCGGGGAAGCACTGCGGGTAAAGGGGGCGCCGGACACTATTTCCCCCGAAATCGTGCATCAACTCGCCGAGGAAATCCGCGATATCCACCAGCTCGGCGTGGAAATCGGCATCGTCATCGGCGGAGGCAACATCTGGCGCGGGCTCAGTGCCAGCCATCGCGGCATGGAGCGCACCACGGCGGATTACATGGGCATGCTAGCCACCGTTATCAATGGCCTCGCCATCCAGGCGTCCATCGAGGAACTCGGCATCCAGACCCGCGTGCAGACGGCCATTCAAATGAACGCCATCGGCGAGCCTTTCATTCGCCGCATCGCCGTCAAGCATCTGGAAAAAGGCCGCATCGTCATTTTTGTCGCCGGCACCGGCAATCCCTTCTTTTCCACCGACACCGCCGCCGCCTTGCGCGCCAATGAGATTGGCGCCGAGGTGGTGCTCAAGGCCACAAAGGTCGACGGCATTTACACAGCCGACCCAAAGAAAGACCCGAAGGCCACGCGCTACGAAAAGCTCACGCACACCCAGGCCATCATCGAGAAGCTCGCCGTCATGGACGCCACAGCCTTCTCGCTCTGCCAGGAAAACCGCATGCCCATCGTGGTGTTCGATCTCTTTGAGCGGAACAACCTCGTGAATGTCGTGCTCGGCAAGCCGGTCGGAACCTTGGTAACACCCGAATAACTAGACTCACTTTTATGGAACCTGACGAAATCCTCCTCACCGCCGAAGAAGGCATGGAAAAAGCCGCGGACTACATGACGCACGAATTCGCCGCCATCCGCACGGGCAAAGCCTCCCCGGCCCTCGTGGAAGGCATCGACGTGGAGGCCTACGGCTCCATGATGAAGCTCAAGCAGCTCGCGCTCATCAGCACGCCCGAGCCACGCCTCCTGGTGATCAGCCCCTTCGATGCCTCCACGGTGCAGGCCATCGAAAAAGCGATCAAGGAAAGCAAGATCGGCATCAACCCCGCGGTTGACGGTAAGATCATCCGCCTACCCATCCCCGCGCTGAGCGAGGAGCGCCGCCGCGACCTCGTGAAGACCTGCAAGACCATCGCCGAGGAAACGAAGGTGCGCATCCGCGCCTCCCGCCGCGACGGCATGGAAAACCTCAAGAAGTCGCAGAAGGACGGCATCATCACCGAGGACGATCTGAAGACCTACGAAAAGGACGTGCAAAAGCTCACCGACGACTACGGCAAGAAGGTGGACGACGCCCTCGTGGCCAAGGAAGCCGACATCATGAAGGTATGATGCGGATTTTTTGCAGCCGCAGCCGGGAGGCTGCGGACCGCAAGCCCTCGCTTGCGGCCATCTTTTTCTCGACCCTTGCGCTGCTGCTTTGCGCCGCCAGTGCCCACGCCGCCGCTCCGCGCCCCGCGCCGGATTTCACCTTCGAAGGCGTCGGCGGAAAGAAGTCCCTGCGCAGCCTGCGCGGCCAGCCCGTGGTGGTCGTCATCGCCAAGTCGCCGAAGACCAAAGCGTTTCGCAAAGAGACGGAGTCGCTCGAGGAGATCTACCACGAGTTCGCCGGCAAGGGCGTCGTGTTCGTCGTCGCCTTTTCCGAGACGGAGGGCGAGGTGAAGAGCAACATCCCGTTTGTCTTTGCCAATAACGCCGTGTCGCTCGCGAGCGCCTACGACCTGCGCAAGGACATCGTCGTCGCCGTCATCGGCAAGGACGGTAACCTCGACCTCATCACCGGGCAAATGGTCCCTGCGTGGCGCATTCGCGAGGTTATCGCCAATAATTTCGAGACGCAGAATCTCGCGCGCAAGGAACAGCCGAAAGGCCCGCCGGCCGCCGCGCCAGTGCCGGCCAAGCCGCTTGCGCCGGGAGTGGAGCCGGACATCACGCCGTCCGCCCGGCCGAAGAAGCCGTAGGGGAGGGGAAGGAGAGACAATGTCCAGTCAGTTCGGCCAGGCCTTTCGCATCAGCACCTTTGGAGAATCCCACGGGGGCGCCGTGGGCGTCATCGTGGATGGCTGCCCGCCCCTCATTGAAATTTCCGACGCGGAGATCCAGCGCGATCTCGACCGCCGTCGCCCCGGCCAGAGCGAGATCGTGACGCCGCGCAAGGAGACCGATACCGGCAAGATTCTCAGCGGCGTCTTCGAGGGCAAAACCATCGGCACGCCCATCGCCGTCGTCGTCTATAACGAGGACGCGCGTTCCGAGGCCTACAGCGAGATGGCGACGGCCTTCCGCCCCTCGCACGCCGACTATACTTACCAGGCCAAGTACGGCATCCGCAATTGGCAGGGCGGGGGGCGCGCCTCCGCGCGCGAGACCATCGGTCGCGTCGTCGCCGCCGCTATCGCCAAGAAAGTCCTCGCGCAATTCGCGCCCGGGCTGGAGATCGTCGCCTACGTCAAATCCATCCACGCGCTGACCGCCGAGGTCGATCCCGCCACGGTCACCCTGGACCAGGTGGAGGCGAACATCGTCCGCTGCCCCGATGCGCCCATGGCCGAGAAGATGATCGATTTCATCAAGGAAGTGCGCAGCGAAGGGGACAGCGTGGGCGGCGTCATCGAGTGCGTCATTCGCGGCTGCCCGCCCGGCTGGGGCGAGCCCGTGTTCGATAAACTCGAAGCCGACCTCGCCAAGGCCATGCTCTCACTGCCCGCCACGAAGGGTTTCGAGATCGGCAGCGGCTTTGCCGGCACCTTGCAAAAAGGCAGCGAGCACAACGACCTTTTCGAGATGCGCGCCGGCGCCGTGCACACCCGCACCAATAAGAGCGGCGGCATCCAGGGCGGCATTTCCAATGGTGAGCCCATCTTCTTCCGCCTCGCCTTCAAGCCCACCGCCACCATCTTTCGCGAGCAGGAGACCGTGAGCACCAGTGGGGAAAACACCACGCTGAAGGCCCGCGGCCGGCACGACCCCTGTGTTCTTCCTCGCGCCGTTCCCATGGTGGAGGCCATGGCCGCACTGGTTTTGTGTGACCACGCCTTGCGCCAACGCGGACAATGCGGATAGTGGCGCCCCGTCATGAGCGACCTGAGCCCCGAAGCCCTGAAAGGAATTTACTTCGCGGTCATCGGTGTCCTCACAGCGCTCCTCGTGTGGAGCGGCTGGCGGCAGGGAATCTTTCGCCAGCTCATGACGATCATGGCCATCGCCAGCGCCTACCTGATGGCGTGGTACGCGGGTGGCACTGTCGCTCCGCTGTTCGATTTCCTCCGCTATCCGGCGCCGGTCACGCGCGTGATCGGCTCCTGCGTGGCGGGCTTCGCCACCTTCCTGGCCATCCGCACACTGCGGCAGATCCTCTTTAAAAAGACCACCCAGCAGGAACGCGGCACCTGGCGGACGACCTCCAGCGTGCTGGGCGCGCTGCTGGGCGTGGTCCTCGGCGGGGTGCTCTTCGTGCTTTCCAGCGACGTCATCCGCATGTTCGGCGCCATCGCGAGCATGCATGTGAAAATGGCCGATGCCCGCCAGCATCTGCCGCCGCCGCCGCCCGGGCCCGGCCAGCACGCACCCTTGCCCGTCGATCCGCCGAATGCGCTCATCCGCGGCATCGCCAAACTCAGTGACGCGCTCGAGAGCGGCAGCAGCGGCGAGTTTCTCAAGCACTACGACCCTGTGCCGGTGAAGGTCTACGCCACCGTGGCCAAGCTCGCCCTCGTGGTTGCGAATCCCGATGCGCTCAATCGCTTCCTCGCCTATCCCGGTGTGGAAAAACTGGCGAACCATCCCAAGCTCGTGGCGCTGCGCAACGACCCGAGCGTCTCCGCCCTCCTCGCGAGCAACAGCTACTTGAAGCTCCTCCGCCACGACAAAGTCGTGAGCCTCGCCGGCGACCCCGAGTTCGCCGCCGAGATCAAAAAAGTCGATTTCGACGACGCTCTCACCGCCGCGCTCAAAGCTCTCCCGGGCGGGGGGGAGTAATGTAGCTGCATCATGTAGCTGCGACCGGAAGGTCGCAGAGCGAGCAGCAAGGAGAGGGATGGCTATCTTGGCGTCACCGCTGTTTCCGTCCATCTTCACTGGGCGCGACGCAGAGCGTCACGCCACCAAGGGAGCCGGCTCCCAGAGCTCGCCTCGTCGCCTCGCACCGCTACAACCCTCCCATGCCGCTCCGTCACACCCTCCTCGCCATGCTCCTGGCCGTCACCGCCTCCGCCGCCGACCAACCACCCGACCTCTCCCAAATGGACCCCGAATCCATCGCTTTCATGCAGTCCCGCCCGCCCGCGCCGGCCACGCCGCCCACGCCCGCGGAACTCAAGGAGCGCTACCGCCGCGGCCGCTTCACCAACCAACCCGATCTCCCCCAAGTCGATCGCACCCGCGAGTACCTCATTCCATCGCCCGCCGGCGAAATCCGCACGCGCCTGTACCGCGGCGCCGGCACCGCCGACCGGCCCATCCTTCCCGTTCTCGTCTATTTCCACGGTGGCGGCTGGATGCAGGGCGATCTCGACACCCACGAGTGGCACTGCCGCTCCATCGCCAATGCCGGCCAGTGCGCCGTTCTCGCCATCGACTACCGCACCACACCCGAGCACGTCTTCCCCGCCGCGTACGACGACGCCCTCGCCGCCACCCGCTGGGTTTTCGAAAATGCCGCGCTGCTCAAAATCGACCCCGCCCGCATCTCCGTCGGCGGCGACAGCGCCGGGGGCAACCTCGCCGCCGCCGTCGCCCTCGCCTTGCGCGATGAAGGCCGCCTCCACCTGCACTCGCAAATCCTCCTCTACCCCGCCGTCGATCTCACCATGAGTGGCCCCTACTACGGCCGCTTCACCAAGGGCGTCATCCTCACCGACGATCTCATGCGCACGTTCATCGACGCGTATATCCCCAACCCCGCGCAGCGCCAAGACTGGCGCGCCTCTCCGCTCCTCGCCCCCTCGCTCAAAGGCCTCCCGCCGACCTTCCTGCTGATCGCCGGCTTCGACCCGCTCTCCGCCGAGGACGAAGCCTTCGCCACCCGCCTGGAAAAAGAAGGCGTCCCCGTCACCCGCAAACGCTTCCCCGGCCAAATGCACGGCTTCCTCTCCAACGCCCGCCTGCTGCCCAAAGCTCTCCAAGCTGTCGAAGAAATCGGGAAAGCGCTGCGTGCGGAGTAACCGTCCACCGACCCGCTGAGATCATGTAGCTGCGACCGGGAGGTCGCAGACGTTCGCGGATGCAGGGTGCGAGCGTTCGCGGGCTTCCGCTCGCAGCTACATGACTTTTCGTGTTTTGGGTGCCTTTCGTGGTTCGAAAGAAGACGCTCCGCTTATCCTTCTCGTGACCTCTGTCTCTTCTGTGCCCTTTGTGGTTAGCGCTCCGCCCCTCCGCCCTCCCACCTTCACTAAGATGAAGTTTGCCTAATCCCCCTAAAGCAGTGTATCACCCCGCCCTCCATGTCACCCACCACCTCTCTCCGTCCCGCACGTACTCTTCGCACCTCCGTGGAAGCCCTCGAATCCCGCATCGCTCCCGCGGCCTTTGTCGTCAACACGCTGAATGACGTCGTCGCCGCCGACGGCTTCGTCAGCTTGCGTGAGGCCATCCAGGCCGCCAATACCAACCTCGCCGTGAATGAAGCCCCGGCCGGTTTCACCGATGGCGACAGCATCAGCTTTGACCCCTCGCTTTTCGGCTCCATCGAGCTCTCCAGCCCGCTCACGATCAGCGATGACCTCATCATCGACGGCTCGCTCCCCGCGCATGACATCATCGGCATCGACGGTCTCCACGCCACCCAGCTTTTCCTCATCGATACTTCCAGCGGTGTCGGCGCCAGCAAAGATGTCTCCTTGAGCCATCTCACGCTGGAAAACGGCATCACTGCCGCCGCCACTTCGTCGGGCGGCGCCATCTTGCTGACCGCGAGCAAGCTCATCGTGGATGACGTTGAATTTGGCGACAACGCGGCGATCGATGGGGGCGGCGCGATCTACGCCGACCATGCCACGCTGACCGTCGGCGATTCCGCTTTCCATGGGAACACTGCTTCCTCGGGCGGGGCGATTGGCGCCAACCAAAGCACGGTCCTCATCAAAGATTCCTTCTTCTCGGATAATCATACCTCTGGGAATGGAGGGGCCATTGCCGGTGAAAATGAGGGCAGCCTGACTCTCACGAAGGTAGACTTTGACGCGAATACCGGAGCCACGGGCGGCGCGATTTCTGTCTTCGCGACGCCACTGATTTACACCACGGGAACCGTTTCCAACAACACGGCGGCCAGCGGTCTGGGAAGCGGTGGCGGCATTTCGGCCGGGGAAACCGATGTGACGCTGAACTTCGTCGACTTTTTGGACAATGTCGCCAACGACGAGGGCGGGGCCGTCAGCTATAGTGCGGTTGGCGCGCCGGTGCTCACCATCCACGGTGGCTACTATGGGGGCAATCACGGTGGCCAGTTTGGGGGCGCGATCGCCAGCAGCGGGGCCGCGGTGATCGACTTCGTTGAGTTTGACAGCAACAGCGCCACCGGTTCGGGCGGAGCGGTCGCGGTGGCGTTTGGTTCACTGAGCCTTTCCAACAGTTCGTTGCACGATAACTCTACCAGCGCCGTCGATGCGCCGGACGTCTTTCACGGGGGCGGCGGGGTCTTTGTGAGCGGCTTCCTGAGCATGGTGCAGTGCACGTTGAGTGACAACACCACGGACGCCGCGGGCGGAAACCTGTATCTCGCCAACGGCACCACGAACCTCGACAACAGTACGATCGTTGGCGGTACCGCCGGCCTTGGCGGCCCGAATATCGCTGTCCGCGATGCCGCCCTGCATGTCACCAGCACCATCGTTGCGGGCGCCACCAGCGACATCGCATTTGTGGCCGCCGCCACTGGCAGCATCAGCCTGGACCATAGCCTCGTGCAAACCATCACGGCGGCGGTGACAAGCACCGCCAGCCTCACGGGCGTCGATCCGCTGCTTGGCAGTTTCGGCGACCATGGCGGCTTCCTGCCCACCTACGATTTGCAGCCCGGCAGCCCAGCCATCGACGTGGGCCTCGACCCTCATTCGCTACCCACGGATCAGCGCGGCGCGCCGTTCGCGCGCACGCAAGGTCCCGGCATCGATATCGGCGCCGTCGAGTCGCTGCCGGATCCCGTCGTCACGCTGCTCTCCGGCGGGAAAAAGGCGCAGTTCACCGACATGGATGGCGACCTCGTGACCGTCAGCACGAACAAGGGCGCCTTTACCCAAAGCGACTTCTTCCTCGTGGCGGACGGCATCGGCGCGCGGCTCATCGGGCTCGATATTTCCAACCGGCCCGAGTTTGCCGGCGCAAATATCAGCGTCAAAGCCAAGCCCACCAACCGCGGCGGCGACGGCTTCGTGAACGTCTCGTTCTTCGATGCCTCGGGCGTGGATCTCGGCAACGTGCTCATCGATGGCGACATCACCGACTTCCACGCGGGCGATGACGACGCCAGCACGGCGGGCGTCAATGGCTTGAGCGTCGCCTCGGCCGGCGAGTACCAGGGCTTCGGCGAGATCCACGTCAACGGCTCGCTCAATTCGCTGAAGGTGCGCACCGACATGACGGATACGGATATCACCATTTCCGGCGGGCCCCTGGCGAACCTCGGCAAAACCAAGGTCACCGGCTCCGTCTACGGCGCCGATATCGAGATCGACGGCGGCGTCAGCACTTTCACGGTCGCCGGTAATTTGATTGGCACCGACTTCATTGCCGAGGGCAGCATCGGAACGATTAGCGCCTCCACCACGCCCGGCAAGTTCCGCTACTCCGGCGGCCTCGTCGTGAAGGGCAGCATCCTCGGCGGCGACATCGGCACGAATGGCGACCTCGCCAATCTCCGCGTCTCCGGCGACCTGCAGAGCACGCGCGTCACCGTCCGCGGCGATCTCAATCCCGCCGACGTGCTCGCCGCGCAGACCATCGGCCAACTCACCGTGGGCGGCCGCGTTTACCAGAGCGACGTCCTGGTCGGCTACGACCTCGATGTCCTCGCCGTGAACCCCGACGTGCTCGTCGAGAAAGTCGCCGTCACCGGCAACTTGGTCGCCAGCAACCTCTCCGTCGGCGCGGACGCCGGCGCGGATGGATTCTTCGGCACGGTCGACGACACGCCCATCGGCATCGGCAACGCTGCCATCGTCTCGCGCATCGCCTCACTGACCATCAAGGGCGCCGCTTACGGCACGCCCGGCCAGTCCGGCGATTACTTCGGGATTGCTGCCGAGGAAATCGTGAAAGGAAAAATCGCTCTCGCCCCGCTGGCCCTGAGCACCGGCGCCAGCAACGACCTCGGCCCCGCGCTCTTCGGCACGTCCTTCGATTTCGCCATCCACGAAGTCGGCGCCACCGTGTAGCGCGCTCCTATAGAAGCGCCTTCCAGGCGCTTTCCATCTGCTTGTTCAAAGAGCGCCGTGAGCATTCCCACCTGCTCACGGCGTTTTCTTTACGGCGGGAAGGTGAACGTGAGACCGCCCGTCCGGCCCGGACTTTCCAAGCTGTCTGGTGTGAGCGTGGGCAGGCTGGAGCAGTTTAAATCGAGTTGTAGCGGCCCCTCTACTCGGCGCGTCTGTAGCCGCAGCCGGGAGGCTGCGGATTTCGGCTTCGACTTTTCCTAAGCTGCTGTAGAGCGGCTTCAGATATTTCGGACCCGCTCTCCGCGGCCTCCCGGCCACGGCTACAGATGCACACAGCATCGCGAGCGGTTAGAGTTTCTCTCGAACTGCCGCAGTCTGGGCACGTGGATGATTTGTCTCCCAAAAGGCCCCGCGCATTGCCGCTGCGCCCTTTTTCCTCCAGCGTCCCGTCGTGTCCAACTCCGCCTGCCACGATCTCTTCGCCTACACCGCCCGGCGGCTCACCCCACAGGACATCGCCGCTTTCTGCCCCGGCGATCCCGGGTACGGCGACTACGTCGAGACGTTCAACACCATCCTCCGCACCCGCATCCCGCCCATCACGACTTCCTTCGAGGTCAGCGAAACCATCGGCCTCAGCACGTGTATCGACGCCGAGACCACCGCCGACCCCGTGCGCTACCGCCGCACCCGCCTCTTCGCGAATGCCGTCGGCGCTTGCCTCTACGTCGGCGCCTATGGTGGGGACGACCACAACCCCGCCAACTACATCGCCATCACGCTGCTGGATGACGCCTGGGCCTTGCAGGATGCCATGCTCCTGGCCCTCCTCCCCGCCGCCTTTGCCGAGTTGCATCGCCGCATCCTCGAGGAAGCCTGGTGCCCGGAGGAATCCCCCTTCTTCCTCCTCGCCCAACTCATCCTCGCCTTCCTCGGCTACGCTCCCACCGTGGACCAGCCGCAGCTCGCCGCCCAGCTCATCGCCGACGCGGCCAAATACAACCAATACGGCTCCTCCAATTTTCTTTTCTGCTGCAGCCACTACGATCAGCTCCATCACCGCTGGCTCCGCTTGGCCCGGCTCTCCTTCCCCCGCGAAACCCCGCACGACGACATTGCCCTTCTCCGCGACGAACTCCTCGCTTCGTAGAAGCGGTCCGGCGCTTGTTGATGAACACGATCTGAGGGCCAAAGGCCCGAAAATAAGCCAGTAATCGAATCAACAACGGCCAAGCCCTGAAAGGGCGCGACAAAAAGTGCCCGCCAGCCCCCGCGTCGGCGCGGTGTTTTCTTATCGCGCCCCTTTGAGGCTTGGATCGTTCCGGTGTCGGGAACCCAGGGCGGCGCTCGAGCCTCGCTTGCCCTAGGCTGGCTTGTTCGGGGCCTTTGGCCCAAGCGCTCTGCCGCAAGTGCCGTGCGGCCTCTAGTTCCTCTCATCCATCCGCGACTACGGGAACCGCCTTCTTCCACGCGACGTGTATGATGCGCAATCATTGCTAAAGTTTCGCGCTCATCGTTCTCTATCTGCCATGGGCCGCTGCACTCCCACTGTCCTGCCACATGTCGCTTTTTCCTCGGAAGCACGAATCTGGCGCATCCTTCGCATTGTTGTCCTCTTCCTCGCCATTCCCCTCCACGCCGCCGAGCCCGCGTACGACTTCGTCCTTCGCCACGGACGCATCGTGGATGGCACGGGTAATCCCGCGTACCACGCCGATCTTGCGGTGAAGGATGGCCGCATTGCCGCGATCGGGCCGTCGCTGTCGGCGGCCCCGGGCACGCGCGAGTATGATGCCACCGGTCTGGTCGTCGCCCCGGGCTTCATCGATGTCCACACGCACGCTGAGGACATCGATGACATGCCTGCCGGCGAAAACTTTCTGCGGATGGGCGTCACCACGCTGGTGCTCGGAAATTGCGGGAGCTCGGAGCTCAACCTGGGCCTTTTCTTTCGCCGGCTGGAGGAGGAGAAGATCGCGCCCAATGTCGCCAGCCTGATCGGCCATGGGACCGTGCGGCGCCGGGCGATGCGCGGAAACTTCGATCGTCTGCCCACGCCGGAAGAGCTGGCGCAGATGAAGGCGCTGGTCCGCCAGGCGATGGAGGACGGGGCAGTGGGCTTGTCGACGGGCCTGATCTATTTGCCCGGGGCCTTTGCTAAGACGGAAGAGATCATCGAGGTGGCCAAGGTGGCCGCGGAGTACGATGGGATCTACGCCACGCATCAGCGGAGTGAGGCCGCGGGGATTCTCACGTCGTTGGACGAGATCTTCCGCATCGCGCGCGAGGCGCACATCCGGGCGGAAGTGTCACACTTGAAACTCTCCGGGCCCAACAATTGGGGCCAGACGGAGAAGGTGCTCGGTGTGATTGAGAAGGCCCGGGCCGAGGGCCTGGACATCACGCAGGACGCCTATGCGTACACCGCGTCCAGCACCGGGCTGGGGCAGGTGGTGCCTGAATGGTCGCGCGACGGCGGCGAAGGAAAATTTCTCGAGCGGCTGGGAGATGCCGACACGAAGACGAAGATCGTGACCGAGATGAAGGAGACGCTCCGCAAGCGCGGCAGCACCGATTTTTCCTATGCCGTCATCGCCTCGTACCGCAAGGACCCTGCCCTGAATGGCCTGAACGTGGTGGAAGCGGCAAAGAAGATGCGCGGCGCCGACACGCTGGACGACCAAATCGAGACGCTGCTGGAGATCGAGAAGCACGGCGGCGCCACCGCGGTGTTTCACGGCATGAGCGAGGACGATCTCATCGCGTTCCTGCGGCATCCGAACACGATGTTTGCGAGCGACAGCGGCGTGCGGAAATTCGGCGCCGATGTGCCGCATCCGCGCGGCTACGGGAACAACGCCCGCATCCTCGGCCGGTATGTGCGCGACCAGCAGGTGCTGCGGCTCGAGGACGCCGTGCGCAAGATGACTTCGCTCCCCGCCGCGACCTTCCGCTTCCCGGGCCGCGGCGAGCTTCATCCCGGCTGGTGGGCCGACCTCACCGTGTTCGACCCCGCGACGATCGCCGACCACGCCACCTTCGCCGACCCGCACCACTACTCCACCGGCCTGCGCTACGTCTTCGTCAATGGCGTCCTCACCATCGATGCCGACACCCATACCGGCGCCCGCGCCGGCCAGGTCCTCCGGCATGAGTTTGCCCGCGTGCACACACCGCTCGCGCGCTGGTGGCGGGCGTTGGCCGATTGGAAAGGGTAATTCGGTGGATGCTGCGCCAGCATCTGTTGAGCCGCTTCACGGGTCCGTCAGGCGTTTGGTAAACGAACGGCGGCGCGCGCGCCCCTCTGGGCGCAAAGGTAGGGATGGCGCGCCGCTGTATAGACCGGACACATGGCTGACAAGTGTTCGGACACATGGCTGACAGTTTTGCGGGTGATATTTCAAGGGGTCAAAGGAGGGAGTGTTGGCGGGATTTTGCGCAGAGGGAGATAGTGGTGCTTG
>Ga0207639_10000587_pt1 | contig 25053 bp, 20 predicted proteins | sample KBSCornC32_FD_184299 | JGI IMG/M metagenome (GOLD analysis project Ga0207639, IMG submission 184299) | Corn rhizosphere microbial communities from Kellogg Biological Station, Michigan, USA - KBS Corn C3-2 (SPAdes) (version 2) | ecosystem: Host-associated > Plants > Roots > Rhizosphere > Soil ...
TCGAGCCGTCGACGCCGGGAATGACCACCGGCTTTTCCCCCTCCATGTATGCGACCAGGGAATTTGTCGTTCCCAGGTCAATTCCAACTACGCGTCCTTCTGCCATGATCCTCTTTAGGCTCCCAGTGTTTCCGTCACGTCGCGGACCAGATTGCTGACATAGCGTCGCCGATCAAGCAGAGACACCATTGTTTTTTGCGATGCCTGCCGCGTATCCTTGTCGCCTTCATCCCACACCTTCCACTGCGCGCGAAGGTCGCGATCGACATCATCGAGCAGACCGTCGAATTTCTTCTTCGCCTGTACGAGACTCAACTGGAGATCTGGATCCGTATCGCCCATCTTTTTGGCCATGCGCATCTCTTCAAGTTGCATGTTCAGGTCAAACGCTTCCTCAAGCAGATCTGCGGGTACGCGGGATGGATCGTTATGGTCTTTGCGGTCCTTGCCGGCATGCTCCTCGCCGATCTCTGCGCCATGCAACTTCAGCAGATACTCTGTGCGGCGAATTGGATCTTTCAGCGTGCGATACGCATCGTTGAGGAGCGCGGTGTCGGCCAGGCTCCACTGTTTTTCATTATCCTGCGCCCGGGCAAAGCGATCGGGATGCAGCTTGCGGCTCAGCTTATGGAATTGATGCTCGAGCATGCCCAGATCGAGATCGAGTTGCGGAACCAGTCCGAAGACGGAAAAATAGTCGCCACCCGGCGGAGGCTGGATCTTACTGCAGTGCGGGCAGAACAGAGTCGCATCGTTGTGCGCGACTGCACACGACCAGCACGCAACCGGTACTGCAGAATCAAGAACTTTTAACATGAGAGCTCCAGGGCGGAGGACTAAGAGAAGGACGAACCGCAGCCGCAGGAGCGCGAGGAGTTCGGATTGATGAAGTTGAAGCCCTGCCGCATCAGTGTCTCTTCATAGTCCAGCGTCATGCCGTGCAAATAGACGAACGACTTGGGATCGACGAAAACGCGTACACCGTCAAACTCGTAGATGCGATCTCGCTCGCGAGGACGCGAATCGAACTTGATCGAATAGGAAAGCCCAGAACATCCTCCGCCCATCACACCGAGGCGCAACCCGCCTTCAGAGGAAGACACGCCTTCCTTCGCCATCGCCACGCGGATCCGTTTTACGGCGCGATCGGTCACCTGCAGGCCTTGGCCTGCTGGGCCCGCTGCCGACCTTGATTCCGGCTGCGCCGGTGCAGCGCTTGCGCCCTGCCCCGGCTTCGATTCAATCGATACAAAGTTCGACATTGTTTCCTTCTTGCCTGGTAACTGCGCTTACTTAGCTTCCGCAGTCACCGCTACGTTCTCTACGACACCATTCTTTTTCTTCCAATCACCAATCGCAGCGCGGATGGCGTCTTCTGCCAGGACCGAGCAGTGAATCTTGACTGGTGGAAGTGAAAGCTCTTTCACGATGTCGGTGTTCTTGATCTCAAGAGCCTCTTCAACCTTGCGCCCTTTGATCCACTCGGTGGCGAGTGAGGAGCTGGCGATTGCCGAGCCGCAGCCGAAGGTCTTGAACTTTGCTTCTTCAATAACCTGGGTCTCGGGATTGACGCGGATCTGGAGACGCATAACGTCGCCGCATTCAGGGGCGCCGACTAGGCCTGTGCCTACATCTCCGGAGCTTTTGTCGAGTGTGCCAACGTTGCGCGGGTTATTGTAGTGATCTACAACCTTATCGCTATATGCCATGATTCGAATTCCTCCCGCGGGAAGCCGCGTCTTTCTGTTAGATTCGGCGGACTTGCCCGCCGATGCTTCTTTCCCCATCGACGCCGACCTGCCGATGTGGCTACCTCTCAAACACTTAGTGTGCCTGCCACTCAATCTTGGTCAGGTCAATTCCCTCTTTCACCATTTCGTAAAGCGGGGAAAGCTCACGAAGTTTCTTCACGATGTCGATGACCTTCGCCGCAACATAATCCACTTCGGCCTTGGTGTTGAAGCGACCAAGCCCGAATCGGATGGAACTGTGAGCGACGTCGTCGCCCAGACCGAGCGCCTTAAGAACATACGATGGTTCAAGCGTTGCTGAGGTGCAGGCAGATCCGCTAGAAACGGCGACATCGTTGATGCCCATCAGCAGCGACTCGCCTTCGACGTAGACAAAACTCACGTTCAGATTACCGGGAAGGCGATGCTCCATCGAACCGTTCACGTGGATGTAGTCAAGCTCAGACTGGAGCTTGTCGTTCAAGCGATCGCGAAGTCCGCGCAGGTATGCGGCTTCGTTTTCCATTTCGGCATTGGCAATCTCGCACGCTTTGCCGAGTCCCACGATGCCGGGAACGTTGAGCGTGCCTGAACGCATGCCGCGCTCGTGGCCGCCACCATCAATCTGCGCTGCGATTTGAACGCGCGGATTGCGACGGCGAACGTAAAGTGCGCCTACGCCCTTCGGCCCGTAGATCTTGTGTGCAGTAAGCGAGAGCACGTCAATGTTGTCGGCAATCACGTTTACCGGAACCTTGCCCACAGCCTGAACCGCATCGGTGTGGAAGATGACGTTCTTCTCGTGACAGATTTTGCCGATCTCGCGAATGGGCTGGAGCACTCCGATTTCGTTGTTCGCGGCCATGATCGAAACCAAAATGGTTTTGTCGTCGATGGCGCGCTTCAAATCTTCGAGATCAATCAGGCCGTCGGCCTTCACGGGCAGATAGGTGACACGGTAACCGTACTTCTCGAGTCGCTTGCAGGTGTCGAGTACGGCCTTGTGCTCCGTTACCTGGGTGATGATGTGGTTGCCGCGCTCGCGATACATTTCGGCGATACCCTTGATGGCGAGATTGTTCGACTCAGTTGCGCCGGAGGTGAAGATGATTTCTTTCGCGGTTGCGCCGATGAGTTTGGCAATCTGTTCACGCGCAGTCTCGACGGCCTGCTCAGCTTCCCAACCGAAGGAGTGGTTGCGGCTTGCGGCGTTTCCGAACTTTGCTGTGAAGAAAGGCAACATCGCTTCCAGCACCCGGGGATCCATCGGGCTGGTGGCGTGGTTATCCATATAGATAGGCAGTGTGACGCCTGCCGGTACTTCAATCTGACTCGTAACTGTACTCATCCGACTCTCCGTCTTGTTACTGCTCCGCTGCAGCGCGAAGGGTTAAACCGTAAGTGAAACCAGCTTGTGTTCGTGCGTCGGGCTGGGCGCATGTTCGTGCTCGGCCAGGTCTTGAATGCTAATGCTCTTGAGAACGCCGGCAATGGTCTCATTAACGCGAGCCAGCGGTTCTTTGATTGTGCAACTCGGCGTCAGGTCGCACCCCTTGGCGCCCTTTGTGCAAGATGTAATAAAGAACGGACCGTCAATCGCCAGAATTACCTCGTAAGCCGAGATTGAACTTGCTGGCTTTGACAATGCGTACCCACCATTCATCCCGGCATGGGATTTCAACATGCCCGACTTTGTCAACTGCTGCAAAATCTTGGCGAGCAACTGTGCAGGGATGCCATAAGCATCCGCAATATCCTTGGCGCTCAACGCAACCGTGTCGGGGCGTTCGGCCAGGTATTTGAGCGCCATCAACCCGTAATCGGCCTTTTTAGTGAGCTTCAGCATAATATGCGACTTCTTCGGTCCGTATTCAGTATACGACCAATAATGTCGGCTTTCAATTGTTACGAACCCGGAAACCGTATTCTGTGGCAATGCGTAGCTACTTAAGAGAACAATTTCATCAAATTTGCCGTTTGAAATTGCTGAAAAGGTAGCTACAATCTGCGGCAAGTACTTAAAAACGAGCCAAACGCCAAAAACAATGGTTACCGCCTGCAAACACCCTAGGGTTCGAATTGTTTCCCGCCAAGAAGACACCGAGTATGTTGAGTGCCTGGAATGTGGCGATGTCTTCGATTCAGAAGAGTTTAACGACATGGCTATCGAGGAATCTGCCCAGAGAGAGGAACAGCAGGCGGATGAATGACCGGATTAATATTTAGGATCTGAACCGCAATAGATCTAAAGGCCACATTCGAATGGTTTAATGGAGAAGGTCAGGGTTGTTTCGCAGCCGGACCGGCCGCAGAAGCTCCGCCGCGATGCGACGCGATCAACCACGCATAGTGAAGTCCGGAAGCAATCGTTAATCCGATGGTTGCGTCGAGAGCTACCACGCGCAAAACAACGACCCACTTAGCAGTCACCAATTGGTGCAGAAGCACAACGGCGACAGCCAGGACTTGAGCTACAGTATTGGCTTTGCCGAAAATGCTGGGGCCAAACTCGCGCCGACCGACCACAGCATAAAGAACCGCTGCCACCAGCAGGATGCCAACATCACGCCCGAACACCAATATGGTGACCGTGACGGGCATTAGCCCTTTGTACATCAACACAAGAAACAGGGTGCTCAACAGGAGTTTGTCTGCTATCGGATCTAGATACTGGCCCAATACGGTACGCTGCTTCAGAACTCGAGCTAAAAGCCCATCCAGCGCATCAGTCAACCCGGCGGCCACGAAGAGAGAAAAGCTGAGAACAAAACGGTTTTCAACAATTGCTGCGACCAAAAAAGGGGCCAGACAAATCCGAATCACGGTGAGCAAATTCGGTGCAGTGCTGAAAGGATTCCGTCGGGTCGTTGGATCTTCGGTCATCGTGTAGCAATATTTCCGGCGCCAGCACACCCACCTTCCGCAGTTTCCGGCACGCTAAGATAGGGGATGCTTTGGGTTTGAGAACGCCAAATCAGCAACCAAAGCGATAGTACAGCATGGTCGATGCATCGCACAGCACTCCTTCTCGGTATAGCTCTTGTGCTGATAGACTAATCAAGATCGCACTACAGGCGCGTAGCTCAGTTGGTTAGAGCGCTTCCTTGACACGGAAGAGGTCGTTGGTTCGAATCCAATCGTGCCTACCATTTTAAAATCAATAGTTTCAGCTGCATCATAACCCAAGATTTTCTCTCTTTTTCACCCAAGGTTTCACCCAAGGCTACTGGATTGCCCGGCGGGGCTCGGTCTCGAAGATTGCATGGAGCATCAAGTTCTGCGCGGCCAGAAGCTCGTCTTTGTCGGTTTGAGTGTACTTGTCCAGAGTGAACCTAGAATCGCTCTGACGCAGCGCAGTCTGCGCTGTCTTTGGGTCGACCTTCTTTTTCGTTGTCAGGAAGCTGGACAAGCTATGGCGAAACTGGTGGAAGCCAAAGCGCTTTACCCGTTTGCCCTTCTTGTCGAAGAAGATGGGTACTTCCACTTCGGCCTTCTCCTTTTTCCCTTTCTTCCTTACCGTTCTCATTACCTTGATGTTGGTGGTTGTGAGAACGCCAGCTTTAACAGCGGCTGGATACAAGTAGCTGCGGACAAGCATGTTCCCGACCCGTGGCGTCTTTCCCTTAGTGCGGCTACTGGCAAAAATCCAATCCGTGTCTTTGCCGTACATCGTCTCCTTGCGCCACGCCAGCAAGTAGGCAGCGAGCACGTCGGACATCGCAACCGCGGCCTTGGATGCTGGCGTTTTGGGTTTATGCACGTTACCTCGAATCCACCGACGTTCGATGTAGATGCATTTATCTTCCCAATCCACATCTTTCCACTGGAGTCCCGCTATCTCGCTGTAGCGAATTCCGGTTGCTGCGTCCAGGACAACCATTGTCTGCTGGAATAACGGAAGTGAATTGAGCATTACAAACGTCTGCTTCGGGGTCAGGACGATCGCCTCGTAACTTGAACTCGAGGCCGTGACATCCACTTTCTTCATGGGGTCGCACGATTCGGGAAGGAAGTCGTGTTTTTGCCCGTGAAGGATGATGTCATTCATCACGCGGCGCCATTTGGTCAGGGAATCCCACAGCGATACTCCAGCTGCGAACATGAACAGTTCCAGAATCACGGCCGCATATGGGAAGTTCCATAGGCCGAGGCCGAACCGCTTCCCTCCGGGATACAACGGCAAATCTGGTCTATGTGTGATCCAGTGCAGGACCCAATGACTGAGCACTCCGAGCGCAATTGCGACAGATCCTTTCGTATAACGTGAGATTCCGTAGTAGATAGAAGCAAAGAGTGCAGCCCACGTGGCGCACATTAGCAGGCTGTGAGACCAGGGATAGCTGACGAAATTAAATGGAGCCATCTTTATCCCGCTCGGATCAATTCGAACGACCTCCCATCCGAACAGAAGGAACAACGGCCAGAGCAGATCGCAAAGGACTGAAGCAGCCAGCAGCGCACCTAAAGACGTTCGCGGAGCATACCTCTTCGTCGCAAAACCCACTGCGAAATGGCCGATGAACATCCGCGATCTCCCAGAATTTAGTCTAGGCCTTAGTCGGACGCGAGCCTCAGCAGGACTGATTCACAGTTGAACCGCTCCTATCAGCAACGCTGAAATTGACATGAACTCATCTGAACTCTCCCTGAACTTTCAAGAGACGGAACTCACAAACGCAGGACAGGCATCCATGTAGGTTGACATCCACACCTCTTCTTTCTCTCAGATACCCACAGATGGCATTTGGCTTTCGTCCATCGCCATCAACTGGATTGCCAACCTTCTGAGTACCGCCAGCGTAACCAGATGCCAGTCGGAACTGGAGGGTTCAGGCATACAATCCATCCACGCTAGCTCGTCGAGCCAGATCTCCCTCAACAGCACACGCGACTCAGGTCCGATCATCTGCGACACGGTGTTGATAAAGCTCAGCATCTCGCGATACGGCAGCGAGGTCCGACCCTCGGAAGGCGTAAGACTTGAATAAGGAGGATCACCCTTTCTCATTCGCAGTTCAGACATGGCTCTTCTCGATTCTGAAGTGGCAATGCTCCGAAATCAGTCAGCCCGTGTCTCCTCAATGCTGGCGACTTGAGCAGTCTTTTTCTTGCTCTATGTAGGCGGGCTTTCACAGATGAGAGCGAGATACCGAGTGCAGTGGAGATTTCTTTCATTGAACAACCTTGGGACATCCAAATCTCGAGAGCAGACCTCAGCTTCGGCTCCAATTTCTCAACTGCACGAGATATGTTGTCAAGCCGTTGTCGTTGATCGTAGGCTTGTTCTGGGTTCAAGGACGAATCCCGAAAATCGATAGAGAAGTCTTCGTTCTCAGATGAAGCGGCTGGTTCAACGAACAGTCTGGCTTGGACGCGGCGCTTGCGGACCAGCATAAGGGCAGAGTTGATGGCGATCTGTGTTAGCCAAGTTTTGAATGCGGATCTTCCTTCGAAGCTCTGCAGATTCAGATAGGCGCGAAGGAAAGTGTCCTGTAGTACATCGTCAGCATCTTCTCGGTTCCGGGTGATCCACAACACCTTGCGGTGTATGGCCGGCGAGTATTGCCTTTGAAGCTCTTCGAATGCCGAGATCGATCCGGATTGTGCAGCGAGCACAAGGTCCGAATCGCTGCGAGCCGATCCGTACCCATGGTCTTCAGAAAGCGACATGTTCAACCTCCGTGTATCCAAAAATGAACCTGCTAACAGCCAGTGGAGATCGGAGTAAGCGGCCAATCACCCGAACGTAAAGGAATATGCTTCTGCGCCTGTGTCAAGAAATTCAATCTCGAATCGGCGGGGAACGACCGGTTGTTGCTGCCGAATCAACTGATACATCCGGGGTTCTTTAACGGTTCCGGAACCCTGTGCATCTATATCCACTCCGTGTGCGCCCAAAGGGACACGCCCGTCAAGATATACCCGGAAGCGAATCTCTTTGCCCGGTTCCCTCGGGCCCATAACGAGGTGAAGGTCGCGGGCATGAAACTGATACGCGATGCGGCCGTTGCCCGCCTCCAGCGAGATTGATTGTTTCCCTACCGTCCATTCCCCAGCGAGCGCCCAATGGTTCAGCGAGATCTCCTGGGGAGGTGAATACGTATGATTTTTGCCCGATATGAGCCCTCCGCGCGAGGCGAAGTTCTCGGTGCGCTCGTATCCTAGGTAGTTCTCATCCGAACGGAGGTCGTGCCAGTCAGCGCTCAGCTCGGCTCCTGAAGCTTCGGCGAAAGCCAGGCTGTGATCGAACCCCACTGCGCCATTTTCGGCCAGCAACTGCTGGATCGCGTACTCCGACTTGTCATAGTCACCCTCTCCGAACTTGTGATAACGTATGCGTCCCTTAGCGTCGACGAGGTACAGTGCCGGCCAGTACTGGTTGTTGAAATCCCGCCAGATAGCGAGATCGCTGTCGACTGCGATCGGATACTCAATCATCATTGACTTCACTGCCTTGCCCACGTTTCCGATGTTCTTCTCAAACTGGAACTCCGGTGAGTGCACACCAACTACGGCGAGTCCGTGTTGCCTGTATTTCTTAGCCCAGGCGCGAAGATATGGCAGCGTGCGCCTCCAGTTGATGCAGGAATACGTCCAGAAGTCGATTAACACGACCTTGCCTCGCAGGTTCTTCCCATCGATCTGGGCCGAGTTCAGCCACCCCGAAGCTCCTCGCAAAGATGGCATAGCCCCTTCTATTGAGAGATCGGCATTGGGGAATTGGAACCACTTCCACGGAAAAGATGTCATTGCGGCCATCGCCGCCGCCCCAAGAAAATGGCGTCGATCACTTTTGAGTTCAATAGGCATTCACGAGTTCCTCATCAATCAGAGTCAGTTGGTTCGTCATCACCAGTTCGCTAGTGATTTAGCCACACGAGAAACCTCGAGGGAATTGAACGATGGTATCGGTGATACGTAGGTATGAACTCAAAGCAATTGTTAGGCCGTGGAAACGTTCGCCAAAGGCGACCAATCCGTTCGCGGGGCATTGTGCAGTCGCTTACCGAAATAGTCCATGTACGACTCTTTTGGGTGTTTCGATGATCATTCGGTCTTCGTTAGCCTTGCCTGAGGGTACTTGTGAGGCGCCTCTTCTCAAGCTTTGCTCGCGGATGGCCTGGGGTCGGATTGCTGCTAATTCGGCTGGTTGCGGGCATTTCGCTCATGATCGACGGAATTCAGGCCCTGCAGTCCGGTACTTCGCCTCAGTTAGTGGCGCTCGGAATACTCGCGCTTGGAGACGGGGTCTTGCTGATTGTGGGTCTGTGGACACCCATCGCGGGTATGATGATCGCTATTCTCTCCGCATGGGAGATCATCTCTCTGCACTACAGCATGTATTCGGGCATTTTGCTCTCGACAATTGGGGTGTCAATAGCCCTCATTGGCCCCGGCGCCCGATCTCTGGACGCCCGTCTGTTCGGATGGAAGCGAATCGATCTGGAGGATTGACGATCCTAGCCATCGTAGTCCCGAGTGAGATTCGAGTCGGCCGTTTCCTCAAAAGTGGAATCTCCTGCCTCAAAAGGGAACCTCGAATACACCATCTAGTTGCAATCGGGCTCGAATTGGGGATTTGCCGACATGAACTCTGCTTCACTATAGATTCGTCTCCGATAATTCGGAGACTAAACACCCCGGCCAGGCAATCCTCCGGAAATCAGGTACGCAAGCACTCCGAAGTGACCAGGCAGCTTCCCCAAGGGTCCCCCAGTCGTGAGTGCTATTGATTTCATAACTGCTTGACCGGCGCAGAGAGGTCATTCCTATGACGAGCAGTTCGAATCCCATTGTCTTTGTAATCGCTGAACACCTTTCAGAGCGCGAAGGACTGGCTCAGGTCGTCCGTAGCGCCGGATGGCAGTCCGAGTCGTTTGCTAGTGCGAATGGTTTTCTTGCCCATCCGCGGTCCTCCACGCCGAGCTGCCTGATCGCCAAAATCTCTCTTTCAGATATGAGCGGTCTTGAACTCCAGGAGCGGCTTGCCACCGAGCGGCCAGAGGTATCCATCGTCTTTGCCTCCGATCTCTGTGACGTTCGTGTCGCCGTCAGAGCGATGAAAGCCGGGGCAACGGAGTTCCTAGCCAAGCCGTACGATGGGGACGTTCTCCTCAGTGCAATCCGGCAGGGTTTAAGAAGAAGTGAGACGGTACTCGGACGTGAACGCGAATTGCGCTCGCTACGATCGGACTTCGGCTCGCTTACTCCGCGCGAACGCGAAGTGATGACCTTAGTCGTTTCTGGACTTCTGAACAAACAGGTGGGCGGCGAGCTCGGAATTAGTGAGATCACGGTCAAGGCTCATCGTGGCAACGTCATGCGGAAGATGAAGGCGGATTCACTCGCTGCACTTGTCAACATGGCCAGTAGACTACGAATCCGTCGGCCTCTGCTCACTAGCGCTGCCTGAAGTCGAATCCATCTGGCAGGAACTCCTGCAAACGCACCTGACTGCTCAAAGCTCGATGAACCCTCTCTTAACTCCGATTGTCACCGCGTGAGTTCTATCGTTGGCGGAGAGCTTTGACAGGATATTTCGGACATGCGCTTTCACCGTATCCTCGGTGACCGCCAATCGATCGGCGATCACCTTGTTGGCATTGCCTTGCGCAATCAGTTGCAGGATGATGATCTCGCGCGCAGTCAGGGTGTCGTCCGTCGCGTATTCAGCAACCTGGCTTGCCACCTCCGGTGAGATTCGCTTCTTCCCCGCATGAACGGCGCGAATGGTTTCAACGAGTTCTTTGCGCAGCAGCCCCTTCAGCAAGTAGCCTTGGGCACCAGCTTTGAGCGCCCGAAATATTTGCGCGTCACCGTTGTACGTAGTAAGAACGATGATCTTCGCATTCGGATTTTCAGCGATGATATGGGTGATTGCATCGATTCCATTCATCTCAGGCATTTGAATATCCATAAGCGTGATGTCCGGCCGGTGCCTCCGGAACTCCTCCACTGCCTCACGGCCACTGGATGCCTCCCCGATGATGACCATATCGGCTTCAGTTCCGATGAGTGACGCGATCCCTTCCCTAAGAAGGGGATGATCATCCACTGTCAGAATTCGAATTTGCCGATCGGAAGTCATGATGACCGTATACCTGAAGCATCCTTCTTTTGAGAGCGGTCATATGCAATATGACCAGGCACAATTAATCTGAGTTCAGTGCCGGACCCGGATTTGCTCCATATTTCTAGTTTCGCGCTAATCTGGGCCGCTCGCTCCTTCATTCCGGTCAATCCCCAGTGACCTGAGCGGCTCCCTTTCTTCAGAACCTCGGAGTCAATACCTATGCCATCGTCGCGAATACGCATCTGAAATTGCGCTTCTTCATAGTTTATCCAAGCTTCTATCCGATTCGGGCGAGCATGCTGAAACGCATTGCGTACGCATTCCTGCGCGATACGGAAGATCTCAGTAACGACAAACGCTTTCAAAGGCCGATGAGCCCCTTCGACAACAACGGAACATGTCGGCCTCAAGTCCGTTCTAAACGCATATTCCTGAGCCAAATCGGCCATCATACTGTTGATCCATTCAGAAATGTCCGATTCTCTGGATGGCGACGAGCGGATATTCTGGATAGCATCGCGACTTTCGGCGAGTGCACTGTCAGCTCGATCAAGAGCATCTTCAAGCGCGGCTTTTGCGTCCGCGGGTCGTGCGGGGAGCAGATTCACCGCCGTCTGGAATCGCAGCATCAGACCCTGGAAACTCTGCAGAAGAGTGTCATGCAATTCCTGAGCAATTCGGGTGCGTTCAGCCAGACGCTCATGAAAGCGAGCATTCAGCTGGCGTTCAAGACGAAGATGGCGAAGTCGTACAACGAGCAAAGCGCTGAGACCAATGGCCAGGAACATCGATGTTCGAAACCACCAGGCTTGCCAGTATGTTGGAGCTATCGAAAAGTCGTAGACGGTTTCCGGACCATTCCAGAGGCTGCCGTCGCGTGATGCGAGGACGTGGAAGTGATATCGGCCCGGACCAAGGTTGTTGTAGAGAACTTGGCGTGACTCGACATTGTCGCTCCAGTCCACATCAGCGCCTTCCAGCAGGTAGCGAAATCGCACACGCTCCGGCGCGAAGAGGACATCACTGGAATAGTGAAGGATGACGCCGCGAGTTCCCGCCTGCAGTACGGAAGAGGCGGTTGGCTCGAAGGTCTTGCCGTTGGCAATCATGGAGTCGATTCGAACCTGTACCGGCGCGGAGTCGCGGTCTGTGAGTTGGGGCTCGCCGCTCGCGATGCCCTGGGCGAGAGAAACCCAGATTTTGCCGTAACCATCGGAAATCAATGACCGCTCGCGGCGTAGGGGTTCGAGCGTTGCCAGTCCGTCACGTGCTCCATAGCTCTGAGGTTCGCCGCCCTTCAGAGTTCCTGACTGAAGCACAGTGCGATTAACGCGAAGCATCCGACTAGGCGTTGAGAACCAGAGGAATCCCAGCTGATCTTCAGCGATCCCAAGAATCTGCTCGCGCATCGCTGTCGGAGTATCAGGCAGCAAATGTATTCGGCCCTCGGACATATAGGAAAGCCCCTCGGACGTGACTATCCAGATCACGTTCTTTGAATCTGCAAAACACAGCCTGACATCGGAAGAGGGTAACCCATCCCTTGTTGTCCACGTAAACCATTTGCTCCCGCGAAACTCGTCAATCCCGTTAGGAGTGGCGATCCATATATGACCATCGAGGCTCTCGGCAATCGAATTCGCGGTGTTCGAGCTTAGCCCATTTTCAGTGGTATAGGTCCTGGTGCCTGACCCGCTGGAGACAAAGACTCCTGCGCTTGTAGTTCCGGCCCACACGGTCCCGTTCGAGCTCACATGCACCGCATAGACGCTGCTTTGTGGGATTCCTTGTTCTCTTCCAAGGGTCTGGGTCGTCAATCTTTCATCTGCTAGCCGTATGTGCGTCAATCTACCGCTCTGCCGGCCAACCCAGATATCGTGGCCGGATCCGTCGATCGAGTAGACGACGTCTCGATCCAGACCATCTAGCCGCACAGGCTCTATTCGACTTCCATGTGACCAGTAGAGACCTCCTGCGAGCGGCGCGAACCAAACGCCTCCGTTATCATCCGCGAATATCGGGCCGACAGCTCCACTCGGGAAGCCCTGAGCCGAGGAATACGTCGAGAAGACACCATCTTGTAATCGCTCCAATCCGCCTGAACCGCCAAACCAGAGGTTAAACTCACGATCCTGGAAGATAGCATCAATCGGCCCTTCTCCCGCGCTGGAACGGAAAGCAGCTCGACCTCCGGGTGTTATCCGGATCAATCCTTTGCTCGTACCAGCCCACACACACGCATCACGATCCCGGAACAGGGACAGAACTTGATGTTGATGCGTCCATTTAGGCAGCGGATCGCTGAACTCTCCCCGACCGGTAAAGAAGTAGATGCCTTGATCTGTCCCAACCCAAAGCCCGCCGTTGAAGTCAGCCGTCAGGGCATTGATCTTATTATCCCCAAACGCATGCGGAACTCTGGAGATCCGCCCTTCTGCCGACATAAATAGTCCATCGTCGCGCGTCCCTATCCAGATCCGCCCATCCATCGTTTCTGCGAGAGATGTCACTGTTCCAGGGATCAAATCAGCGTTGGCAATCGTCTGGAATCTGCCATTCTTTGAACGCCCGAAGAGGTTTCCAAATCCGGACATCAACACGTTTTTCTGTTGATCGATCGACATGGCAGTGACGGTGGTCTCGCGTATACCCAGCGTCGAGAATGCATTTGAAAACTGCCCATTTCGATAGAGGAGCATGTACGGGCCTTCAAGGAGAATCCACAGTGTTCCTTCAGCATCAGAAGCAAGCGCCCGGACTCTGCTGGTCGGCAGGTTCGGTACCGGCTGACGAATGAGTTCGAAGTTACTCCCATCGAACCGAACCAATCCACTATCCGTTCCGATCCACAGAAAGCCATCGGATGATCGATCAATGGCATAAATGGTCCCGCCGACATAACCCTGTTCGGGTCCCCAGGCTCGGTGAACATCCTGGGAGATTGCGCGACCGGGATTCAGCGCCAATCCAGCCCGGGAGAGCGCAATGCACCCCATCAAAATCGCAATGACGGCTGGGAAAATGGACAAGGCCTTCACTGTCCTAGGGCAGATACTCAAACTTCTCAATGACAACCTCGGAAGGTTGTTGCACAGGATTTCTGGAATGCCGGAAGTCATATAGGTTCATATGAACGTTCTCGTTGGCGGGAACCGGAATACCGGATGTAAATACGTGTTGACTGACGATGTGCTTACTCATCGCCCGCTGCCCCACGAAAGTGGTGAAAGACACCCTACCGGGCTCCCAGCGAAAAGAATGCGTTGCGGCACCTGAAGGCATTGCAAATCGAGCTACGTTTGCAGGAACGTAGAACGGCTGGATGACGTATTGCGCATTCTTGCTCTGAGGATCACCCCACCGACTTAGCTCGATGTCTATCTCATTGCGGAAATCCTGCGAATGGGCCAGATCCCATGTGAAGAGGCCGAGGACTGCGGACGGACTCAAGTGCGCAGAATCTTCCACCACGAAGTTGTAGGTTCCATAACCCAGACTCCGCGAGAGATTCACCTCTGCGCACGTCCATTTGCCATTTCGCTCCTGCATGCGAAGGTGCAGAAATCCCTTCTGGTCGACCCATGCATTCGCGGGATCGAAGTCATTCGGCTCGCCACCCCGATCACTGCCGGCTGAACGAACCACCCAATCGTACCCGCTGAAATGAAGCGTCTTTTCGGCAGCGCCCAGATTAGGCACTCCCTTCACAACTGCAACAGCGATGACTCCATTCCCTCGCTCGGGCAGAGCGTCTGTCTGCATGAGGGGATGGTATTTCGCATCGACCAGCAAGGCAGCATACTCAGTGCCAAGATGTGTCGAGTTCTTCCAGTTTCCGTCAGGAAGAATTTTCGTTGCAGGCTCGGCCGCGAGCGGCTGTACCCACCAGATTCCACTGTGAGCGTAAAGAACAACCTGCTGTCCGGGCTGTGCACCATGCACTGAACCCTCTATGAGATCGAGTTTTTGCGGTCCGCCGGCACCCGCCGGAGGAATACGCGTGATTTGAATAGTGGGCTGTTCTGGATGTTTCGGACCGCACCCTTCAAGCGAAAAACTCAAAACCAGCGCGACGGCGAACGTCGCCGGCCCTATCATAGGGACCTTCGGTCGCCGATTAGTTTTCCAGAGCATTCTTCAGTTCCTCCTGTCCTGTCAGCTGCCGTAGAACGAAACAGAAGGCGGGGAAACTACCGTAGCATGATCGCACAACGGCTTGAGGCACGTCATGAGTAATCCTTTCGGCGTGCGAAGCCAATATTCAGGATGAGATCTGGATGTGTGTTAGAACCTACTGAACGCGAGCGGGTCAACTAGATGCAGCTACGCCGATCAAATCACGTCGGTGTCCCTCATTCGGGCAGGTCCTCGCCAGACTGTTCGCGAACCATGTATTCGGCATACCAATCGGGCCAGTTCACGTCCGGCTGTCCTATACGCTTTTCATGTTCGCCGTGAGCCGCGGATGCGCGCCGAAGAGCCTGGGAGAGATCACTCACCGATGCATATGTGGTATTTCCGGAGACCCGCCCTGCGAGACGCGTCGTGATCTCCTGCATCAACCACCCATTGCCGTCCGGATCCTTGAACGACGCGAAGGAACGGTAGCTGCGACGCTCAGGGTCGGGGCCGCTGAGTCGAACGCTCCCAAATAGATACGTTTCGTCGGGACCGGTATACACGCCATTGCCACCGTGAAATACCTCGCTGATTGCTACTCCACGATTCATGAATTCATTCCGAGCGGCTTCAATGTCCGAGACGATGAGATAGAGGCCCTGCGCGGCGCCAGGAGTTGCCGCCGTTACATTTCTGCCGAATATGACTGAACATCCGGACCCCGGAGGCGTGAACTGAATTACGCGAAAATCACTACCATTGTCGTAATCAGCATCGAGCCTCCATCCCAATTTGGCATAGAAAGCCTTTGCGCGATCGACATCCGAAACCGGAATAACAACGATTTCGAGCTTCGTATCAAGCCTCGTAGAGTTTTCTCTTGTGGCGACTTCCGTATTAGCCACCTCATATGCCAGGTTTCCCATCTCTAATCTCCTCTCATCTCTTTGGCGTCATTGCACAGCCGCAACTCGGGTCGGTGCCATCGGGTTCCATTAAGCAGCACCGCAGAAAGGAATTCCATTAGACCAAGGTATTGATCGTCACATTCTCAACTCAGCCATAGACTGGAATGCGCGTGCCAAATGTATAATCCCTCTAATTTCGCGGCTCTGCCCCGGAGCGTACGATCCTTGGCCAATTTGAGGCTCGCTGACGTTCTGTGCGATGCAGCGCACTGTGTGCACGGCCGGCACACACAGTGCTCGGTCCAGCCCGATGCAAGCAAGATCCGCCACAGACAAGACAGTCTGCTTCGTTGGAGACAACAGTGGCCTGCACGAGAACGAACTACAATTGCGGCTCGTCGACCTGGACAGGCAGGCGCTGGCCCCGCTTGCCACAAGCAATCCTTCTTGTCACTTTCCTATTGATCTCGTCTTTTTCAACCCAGAAGGCAAATGCAGAGGTTCCGCCGCCTGTTCGACCGGATCGAGCGGCGATCGATACATTGCCCATACATGTTCAGATGGATGACCAGAACGACATTCGCTTTCGACGCCTATCAGGGAGCGCAGGCCTATCGCAAACACGGGCGGCTTGGATCGTTCAAGATCGTATCGGGTTTTTGTGGTTCGGTACACAATATGGACTGAATCGCTTTGACGGATATAAGTCAAAGACGTTCAAGCACGAACCTGGTCGACCAGAAAGTCTCAGCTGCGTTTATATCAGGAGCTTACTCGTCGATCACGCGGGATCGCTCTGGGTCGGCTGTGACCGCTACCTCGACCGCTTCGAGCCACTTACTGAGACCTTTGCACATTATCGGATCTTTTCAGACACGTCCGATGAGGTCTCCACGCCAATCGATCGAATCAACGAAGACGGGGCCGGAATTCTCTGGCTCTCGACTGCAAAGGGTCTCTATCGGTTCGATCCCGCAACCGGCGGAACGCGACGATATGTTCACGATTCTCATAACCCAATGAGCATCGCAGACACTCGAATTAATATGGCAAGCGAAGATCGTGAAGGGCACTTCTGGGTCGCGAGCGGCGGAGGCTTGGACCTGTTCGACCGAGAAACAGGCGAAGTGATCGCCCGCGCCCCTCAACTGGGAGAGATCACAAGGTTTTACGAAGACAAGTCTGGCCTTTTCTGGCTTGCGAGAGGGGATGCACAATGCCAGTTGGCCACTTGGAATCCTAAAAACAACGCGGTCAAATGCCACACTCTGGACTACGGTCTGCATGGGACGAAGACGAGGTCTCAGATTTCAGCGTTCCTCGAGGCCCACGACGGCACACTATGGCTCAGCTCAACTGCAGGTCTGCTGAAATTTGATCCAAATAAAAGGCGGATCGTTCGTTACCATAACAATCCTCTCGATACGGCCAGCCTTGAGTCAGACCAGATCGTTTCCATTTTCGAAGATGCTGAGGGGAATATCTGGACTTGTTTTCAGGGAGTCGAGCCTAACTTTTTCTCGGAAAGGCCACCACCATTCGCGAGCTTCACCTATCAACGTGGAAACCTGCTTGACCCGCTTGTCACTTCGATCTATGAAGATTCAAATGGCATTCTCTGGATTGGGTCGATGGGAGGTCTCAATGGAATCGATCGTCGCTCAGGGAAGAATATCGCGACGCCTCGAGTCGGAAACGAGATACTTGCTATTCTCGAGGACCACAACGGCGTACTCTTTGGGGGCACCTTCCACGAAGGGCTGAGACGAATCAACAGAACGTCCGGAGCGTTGAGTCCATATCCCACGAAGAGTGGTATCTCGGGAAGGCATCCGATCACGCGTTTGATTTATGCGCGCGATGGAACCATGTGGGCCGCGACATATGGAGGCATCGGACGATTCGATCCAGAGAAACACAAACTGACGATGTTTACACCTGACCCGCGGAATACCATCCAATATCAGGAGATCAAGGAAGATAAAGACGGATACCTCTGGTTGGGAGCGCAATCGGGCTTGCATCGTTTCGATCCCAAAACTGGGCGGTACCAAATTTATGAACATCATCCAGACGATCCGAAATCGCTGAGCGATAATCGGGTGAATTCTCTTCACTTCGATCATCTTGGCACGCTCTGGATAGGAACGCAGGATGGTCTCGACAGATTCGATCCTGTAACTGGGACCTTCAAGAACTACCACGAGAAGGACGGATTGGCCGGAGGTGTCGTTAGCTGCATTTTGGAGGATCGTCACGGGATCCTTTGGATGAGCACAAATAGCGGATTATCGCGCTTCGATCCAAAGTCCGATACATTTCGGACGTTTTCGGCGTCGGACGGTCTTTCGGGGCAGGATCTGACTGGCTGGGGCGCTTGCTACCAGAGCCCTTCCGGACAGATGTTCTTCGGGGGCTTCAGCGGAGTGACGGCCTTCTACCCAGAAAGAATCTTGAACGGCTCATTCGTGCCTAGAACGGTGTTGACCGATTTCAGACTCGCCGGAAGCTCCGCCGCAATTGGGAGGAGAGAGACTCTTAAAGAGTCCATAGTCAGTACAGAGTCCCTCACGCTATCGAACAAGCAGAATGTTCTTTCAATCGAGTTCTCAGCGTTGAGCTTTTCCAATGCTGCGACGAACCGGTATCGCTACAAACTCGAGGGTCTCGATACCACATGGCACGAGGTAGGCAGCGATCAACGAATTGCAAATTACACTACGCTTCCGGCAGCGACCTACACTTTCGAAGTCGAGGGCGCAACGAGTCGTGGACCCTGGAGCGTGCCCGCACGCCTGCATATCAAGATACTCCCGGCCTGGTATCAGACACTTTGGTTCCGGACTATCTGTGTTGTCGCAGCACTCCTCTTTCTTTGGTTCGTCTTTTGGCTGCGACTCTCGCAGTTGCACCGAGCTTTCAATATGGCTCTTGAGGCGCGAGTGGATGAACGGACTCGCATTGCCAGAGAGTTGCACGATACCCTTCTGCAGAGCTTCAACGGACTACTGCTACGATTTCAGTCTGCAGCGAATATGCTGCCTGCTCGCCCTGAAGAAGCCAAGAAACGCATCGAAAGCGCAATTGAGCAGGCATCAACTGCGATCACTGAAGGCCGAGACGCAGTACACGAACTTCGCTCGGGTTCATCAAGCACCCTAGATCTGGGGCAGGCCCTCAGCAGCTTTGCGAACGAACTGCTGAGTGGATCGACGCAGGAGAGATCTCCCAAGCTTCACATTGAAGTTGAGGGCACACCGAAGCCCCTCAATCCACTGGTGCGCGATGAGTTGTATAGAGCTGGTGCAGAAGCGCTCCGAAATGCAATCCGGCACGCGAGTGCACAGCAGATTGAAGTCGAAATCCACTACGATGAACAAACTCTGCGGTTGCGGATCAGAGACGACGGCAAAGGAATCGATCCGGGAATGCTCGGGCAGGATCACAGAGCAGGGCATTGGGGTCTGCGTGGGATCCGGGAGCGGGCCAAACTAGTTGGAGGCGTGTGCGAGATCTGGAGCCAGCTCGACGGTGGTACTGAAATCGAACTGAGCGTTCCGGCTGCAAGCGCCTATGCAAGAGTGCCCACCTCGCAACGCTCGATTTTTTCGCGCCTTCGGGGAGTTAGATATGACAGCTGAGGGGAATCCGATTCGAATCCTTGCCGTCGATGATCATCCCGTTTTTCGAGAAGGGATAGCCAGTCTTCTGGCTGATGACCCTGAAATGCGTCTAGTTGCAGAAGCCTCCAACGGGGTAGACGCAATTCGGCAGTTCCGTGCCCACAAGCCAGACATCACACTCATGGATATGCAGATGCCAGAGATGAATGGCCTCGACGCAATCATGACCATCCGTGGCGAATTCCCCGATGCAAAGATTATCGTCCTCACAACGTACAGCGGCGATGTGCAGGTGCTTCGAGCTCTCAAGGCCGGTGCCAGAGCTTACTTATTGAAGAACACCCTTCACAAGGAACTGCTCGATACGATTCGAGCTGTCCACGCCGGCAAAAGGGCGCTATCGCCGGAGGCGACATTTGAGTTGGCCGAACACGCGGCGGATGACCAACTCACGCAAGCAGAGGTGGAAATCTTGCGACTGATCGCCGCCGGAAATGCGAATAAGCAGATCGCAGATCGACTGTCGATCACGGAAGAGACCGTCAAGGGCCGAGTTAAAAGCATACTCTCCAAGCTTGGCGCGAACGACCGCACTCACGCTGCTGCCATAGGTCTCAAGCGCGGTATTATCGAACTTTGATTGGGCTGGTACGCAAGCCCTAATGCCGTAAAGCGATCGTTACGCAATTAAGGTTGTGACTTTCTGTTCCGACAGTCCCTTCCTCAAGTCTGGCAGGTGGCGCAATTCGACGAGCGAAAACAATAATCGTTTTCGCCGCAACGATCGCTTTGCTTGTCCACAAGAAGATCCGATCCATACCAACGTATCAAACCAATACCTTCGTCTGATGGTTCCCACCTTCTCGATCTGGCGTAATCACATCGGCTGCATTTGTCTGCTCGGAGAAGAAGATGACGAGGGTATCAAAGCGCAATCTAATTGTCGGTGGAGTGATTGGCCTAGTTGTTGTGGGCCTGACAATCGGTGCGGTGCATCCGTTCAACAAGGCCTCGGCAACCGTTGCAGGTCCGCCTCCCACCGTCGAAGTCGTTCCTGTCGAACAAAAAGATGTGCCAGTCTTCGGCGAGTGGATCGGCACGCTCGATGGACTTGTGAACGCTGATGTACGGGCCCAGGTGACCGGATATCTGCAGAACCAGGGATATAAAGAGGGAGCATTTGTTAAAAAAGGCCAACTCCTGTTTCAAATCGATCCTCGGCCGTTTCAGGCGGCTCTAGATCAGGCCCAGGGCCAGCTCCAGCAGGCCAGGGCCATGCTGGCTAATGCACAGGCAATCCAGGGACGAACGGATCTTGACGTCAAGCGCTACAAGCCGCTTGCCCAGGAGCAAGCTGCGAGTCAACAGGATCTTGACAACGCGGTGCAGAACAATCTGGCTGCGATTGCGAGTGTTGAAACCGCAAAGGCCCAGATAAAGACATCTGAAGCCGCAGTTGAAACAACGAAGATTAACCTCGACTTTACGCGATTGGTAGCACCGATCGATGGCATCGCCGGTCAGGCTCAACTTCAAGTCGGCGCCCTCGTCGCCCCTGGAAGCGGAATCGTGACCTCCATCTCCACAGTGGACCCCATCAAGGTCTACTTCACCGTAAGCGAGCCTCAATATCTCGGATGGCGCAAGCGATTCCCATCCGAAACCAGCCGCGAGGCGGCCGACCGTGCATTACGCCTTCAGCTGATCCTCGCCGATGGGTCCACATACGCACACGAGGGCGCTTTCTCCTTTGCCGATCGCCAAATCGATGAAGGTACAGGGGCAATCCGCATCGCGGGCCTGTTTCCGAATCCTGACAACATTCTGCGTCCAGGAGGGTATGCAAAGGTTCGTGCAGTCATCCGCATGCAACCGGATGCTCTGCTCGTTCCGGAGCGCGCAATATCCGAATTGCAGGGTGGCTACCAGGTCGCAGTGGTCGGTCACGACAACAAGATTGAAATACGAACCATCAAGACTGGAGAGGCCTTCGGATCGCAGCGCATTGTCGACGAAGGATTGAAGCCAGGCGAGCGCATTGTGGCAGAAGGCATTCAGAAGGTGCGCCCTGGAATGCAAGTGAACCCCCGGCCGTTCAAAGGAATGGGGAGGTAGGTCATGTCGAAGTTCTTTATCAAACGGCCCATTGTGGCGATGGTCATCTCGATCGTGCTGGTGCTTGTTGGTGCTCTAACGGTCGCCAGGCTGCCGGTTGCGCAGTTCCCAAACATTGCCCCGCCTGAGGTTCAGATTTTAGCCACCTATGTTGGCGCAGATGCTCAAACGCTGGAGCAGGCTGTTGCCACTCCCATCGAGCAACAGATGAATGGTGTCGATCACCTGAACTACATGTACTCTCTCAACGCGACTGGTAACTCCACTACCAGTCTGATCGTCGACTTCGACGTAAAGACCGACCCAAATACAGACTTCATTCTCGCCCAGGCTCGCGAGACCCAGGCTGCATCGCAATTGCCCACCGACGTAACGAACTATGGAGTGACGGTCCGCAAATCCGTAACCGCTCCGCTGATGCTTATCGCCGTCTACTCGCCCCACGGAACGTACGATGCCAAGTTCCTCGCCAATTACGCCTACATCAATCTGACCGACCCGATCCTGCGCTCGCCCGGAGTCGGCAACGTGCAGGTCTTCGGTGCCGGACAATATGCTATGCGTCTCTGGGTAAAGCCTGACCAGCTGGCGAAGCTTCGAATTACTGTCCCGGAAATCATTAGCGCGATTCAAGCCCAGAACACAGTAAATCCCGCTGGAAAGATCGGCGGAGAGCCGGCGCCAAAGGGACAGGAATTCACGCACACCGTTCTTGCGCAGGGCCGCCTCGTCTCCCCTGAAGAATTCGGCCAAATCGTGGTTCGCGAATCACCCGACGGCGGAATCGTCCGCGTGCGAGACGTCGCTCGAATCGAGCTTGGTGCGCAGGACTACAGCATCGCTGGACGATTCAATGGCAAACCGAGCGCCGTGATCGCGGTATATCAGCTTCCAGGATCAAATGCGGTTGAAGCTGCAAACGGAGTCAAGAAGCTCGTTGCCAAACTGAGACAGAGATTCCCGGATGACCTGGATTCTGTAGTCGCCCTTGACACGACCCTCTCCGTCACGCAGGGGATTAAGGAGATCATCGAGACGCTTGTCATTGCGCTTGCGCTCGTCATTCTCGTGGTGTTCCTTTTTCTGCAGGGCTGGCGCGCCACCCTCATTCCGCTGCTCGCGGTGCCCGTTTCGCTCGTAGGCACATTTGCCCTCTTTCCACTCTTCGGCTTTTCGATCAATACTCTCTCCCTGTTCGGGCTTGTGCTGGCAATCGGACTTGTCGTCGATGACGCAATCGTGGTCGTGGAGGGCGTTGAACGCCACATTGAGGCTGGGCTGTCTCCCAAGGAAGCCGCGTTTAAAGCCATGGAGGAGCTTTCAGGGCCCGTCGTTGGCATCGCGCTCGTTCTATCAGCTGTTTTTGTACCAACGGCATTCATTCCGGGCATCACCGGGCGTCTGTACCAGCAGTTCGCAGTGACGATCGCAATATCAGTATTGCTGTCGGCATTCAATGCTCTAACCCTCAGTCCTGCCCTCGCCGCGTTGCTGTTGCGTCCACGGACACAGAATCGTGGCGTGCTGCATCGATTCTTCGCCAGTTTCAATCGGCTATTCGAGAAGCTCACAAATGGGTATGCGGCCTGGAGCGCCCTGCTCGTGCGGAAGAGCGGATTTGTGGTGGTGTTGCTGCTAGTCGCGAGTGTTGCCGCTGGTCTTTTCGCCACGCGCGTTCCCACAAGCTTCCTTCCCGATGAAGACCAGGGCTATGCGTACGTCAATGTACAACTTCCGAATGGCGCCTCATTGGAGCGGACCACGGCGGTTGTAGAGGATGTCGAGAAGACCATCATGAATACTCCTGGCGTGCAGCATTCCACCTGCTTCGTCGGTTTTAGCCTTCTCAGCTTCGTTCGCACCAGCTACAACGCAACATTCTTCGTCACCTTCAAGCCATGGGACGAGCGCAAGACGCGAGATCAGCAATTCCAGACATTGAAGGCTCACCTCAATCGGGAATTCAGCAAATTGCCTGCGGCAGTCGTGTTTGGATTTTCTCCACCCGCGATTCCTGGCGTGGGAACTTCCGGCGGGTTCACATTCATGCTTGAGGATCGATCCGGCGGCGATGTTCAGTTTCTGGCAAAGAACTTATCCACCTTCCTCGAAGCAGCGCGGAAGCGTCCCGAGATCGGAAGCGTGAGCACCACCTTTCTGCCCACAGTCCCGCAGGATTTCGTCGAGGTAGATCGCGATAAGGTGCTGAAGCAGGGCGTCGCTCTAAGCGATGTCTATCGGACAATTCAAACATTCATGGGCGGCTACTTCGTAAATTACTTCAATCGATTCGGCCGCCAATGGCAGGTTTACATTGAAGCCGACGGCCAGGATCGCGCTCGCGCCGAGAACGTCGGACAATTCTACGTGCGCAATAATAAGGGAGAGAACGTCCCCCTCTCTACCTTGATCACAATCAAACCGCGGCTTGGGCCGGAATTCACACTTCGGTTCAACGAGTATCGAGCCGCGCAGATCAACGGCAGTGCCGCGCCCGGATACAGCGCTGAGCAAGCCACTCGCGCGCTTGAGGAAGTCTTCAAACAAACCATGCCCCGAGAGATGGGATTCGACTACTCCGGCATCTCGTTCCAGGAACAGAAGGCACGAGAAGGCGTTCCGCCGGCAGCCATCTTTGGGCTGTCGCTCCTCTTCGTTTTCCTCATCCTTGCTGGTCTTTACGAGAGCTGGTCACTGCCCTTCAGCGTATTGTTGAGCACTCCCGTTGCGGTCTTTGGCGCGTTCTTCATTCTCTGGCTGCGTCGCACGGTACTCGGATATCTGCTTCCTCCTTATCTGGTGCAGATCGAAAGCGATGTCTACTCGCAAATCGGATTGGTAATGCTCATTGGCCTTGCTGCCAAGAACGCGATTCTGATCGTAGAGTTTGCCAAAGCTGAATTCGAGAGAGGCAGGCCTCTTGCCGAGTCAGCGCTCGAAGGCGCAAGACTTCGACTGCGACCGATTTTGATGACCTCGCTCGCGTTCATCTTCGGATGTATCCCACTCTGGGCGGCAACAGGCGCGGGCTCTGTAGCGCGCCAGATCATGGGAACCACCGTGATTGGCGGTATGCTCGCCGCCAGCGCTTTGGGAATCTTCCTGATTCCAGCGATTTTCTATTTAGTCGAGAATTGGTCCGGCGCCGAAAAGGAAGCCGCTCACGGACATCTGGCTGTAGGACCGGTTTCCGAGATGGGAGACTGACATGCCCTTCCTCAACGCTGGATCGAAAGCTGGCCGGCCCTTAGGCGTAAGAATGATCGTCGCAACGCTGGTCCTCTCTGCTCTTGCGGGATGCATGGTGGGACCGAACTATAAGCGACCGGATGTGCATGCTCCAGCGGCGTATCGCTCACTGGCTCCGGATATGTCAACATCGACCGAGTCGTACGCGGATCTGCCGTGGTGGCGAGTGTTCCAGGATCCGAAGTTGCAGGAACTCATTCGCACTGGACTCAAGCAGAACTACGATCTGCAAATGG
>Ga0207639_10000588_pt1 | contig 25039 bp, 20 predicted proteins | sample KBSCornC32_FD_184299 | JGI IMG/M metagenome (GOLD analysis project Ga0207639, IMG submission 184299) | Corn rhizosphere microbial communities from Kellogg Biological Station, Michigan, USA - KBS Corn C3-2 (SPAdes) (version 2) | ecosystem: Host-associated > Plants > Roots > Rhizosphere > Soil ...
ACGCAGGTCGCGATCATCGGCGCGGGTCCGGCTGGGCTGCTCCTCGGCGCGTTGCTTGCGAAAGCGGGCATCGACAATGTGATCGTCGAGCGGACCAGCGCGGAGCATGTGCTGTCGCGCATTCGCGCCGGCGTGCTCGAAGAGGGGACCGTGCGGCTACTGGAGTCGGTGAATTGCGCGGCGCGCCTGCATGCCGAGGGGCTCGTGCATGAGGGAATCGCCATCGCCTCGGAACTGGGCCTACAGCGGATCGACCTCAAGGCGCGGTCGGGTGGGCGGACCGTCACGGTCTACGGCCAAACGGAGGTGACGGCAGACCTGATGGAGGCGCGCGCTGCCGCACGCCTGAAAGCGATCTATGATGCATCCGACGTCCAACTCGCCGATATCGACGGCCGGCCCTCGGTGTCGTTCACCACGAGCGGGCATGCGGAGCGGCTCGACTGCGACTTCATCGCGGGCTGTGACGGCTTTCACGGCGTAAGCCGGCAAAGTGTGCCGTCGAATGCAATCAAGACATACGAGCGCGTCTATCCATTCGGCTGGCTCGGCATCCTGGCCGATGTACCGCCGGTCGACCACGAGCTGATCTACGCCCGGCACGAACGCGGCTTCGCGCTCTGTTCGATGCGCTCGCCCACGCGCAGCCGGTATTATGTGCAGGTGGGTGCGGCGGAACATGCCGATGCGTGGAGCGACACCGCCTTCTGGGACGAGTTGCGCCGGCGGTTGCCCGCCGAAGCCGCAGCGCGCGTCGTGACCGGGCCGTCGATCGAGAAATCCGTCGCGCCCTTGCGCTCGTTCGTTGCAGAGCCCCTGCGCTTCGGCAAGTTGTTCCTCTGCGGCGACGCTGGACACATCGTGCCCCCGACGGGCGCCAAGGGGCTCAATCTCGCTGCGAGCGATGTACACTATCTCGCAGAGGGTCTGATCGGCCACTATCGCGAGCACACGGACGACGGCCTCGACGCGTATTCGGCGCACGCGCTGGCGCGTGTGTGGAAGGCCGAACGTTTCTCGTGGTGGATGACGTCGACGCTGCACCGTTTCCCCGACAACGGTCCCTTCGCGGACCGCCTGCAGCTCGCCGAAATCGATTATCTCATGCACTCGGACGCGGCGCAGAGTGCACTCGCCGAGAACTATGTCGGACTGCCGTTTTAGCGGCTAGACCCGCTCCATCGCGATCGCGATGCCCTGCCCCACGCCGATGCACATGGTGGCGAGCGCGCGGCGCTTGCCGGTGAAAGCAAGCTCGAGCGCGGCAGTGCCGGTGATGCGTGCGCCTGACATGCCGAGCGGGTGACCGAGCGCGATGGCGCCGCCATTGGCGTTGACGTGCGCCGCATCGTCGGCAAGCCCAAGCTCGCGCAGGACGACGAGCGCCTGACTGGCAAACGCTTCGTTGAGTTCGACCACGTCGAAATCCGCGGGCTTGTGGCCAAGCCGCGCGCAGAGCTTGCGCGTCGCTGGGATGGGACCGATCCCCATGATGCGCGGCGGTACGCCCGCCGCGGCGCCGCCGAGAATGCGGGCGATCGGGGTAAGCCCGTGTCTCTTGGCAGCGGCTTCGGAGGCGACGATCAGCGCGGCCGCGCCGTCATTGACGCCCGAGGCGTTGCCGGCGGTGACCGTGCCGCCCTGCCGGAAGGGCGTCGGCAGCTTCGCCAGCGCTTCGAGCGAAGTCTCGGCGCGCGGGTGCTCGTCGCGATCGACGATGATCGGGTCTTTCTTCTTTTGCGGGATCGTGACCGATACGATCTCCCTGCCCAGCCGCCCATTCTGCTGCGCTGCGACCGCGCGCTGCTGCGAGCGGAGCGCAAAGGCATCCTGGTCGGCGCGGCTGACGTGATAGTCCTCGGCGACGTTCTCGCCGGTCTCGGGCATGGAATCGACGCCATATTGCTGCTTCATCAACGGATTGACGAAGCGCCAGCCAATGGTCGTGTCGTAGATCTCAGCACTGCGCGAGAACGCCGTTTCAGCTTTGGGCATGACGAAGGGCGCACGGCTCATCGATTCGACGCCACCGGCGATGTAGAATTCGCCCTCCCCTGCGCGGATGGCGCGAGCGGCGGTGATGACCGCATCCATACCGGAACCGCAGAGACGGTTGATGGTCGTGCCTGAAACCTCCACCGGCAACCCCGCGAGCAGCAGGCTCATGCGCGCGACGTTGCGGTTGTCTTCGCCGGCCTGATTGGCGCAGCCGAAGATGACGTCGTCGAGCGCCGCCCAGTCAGCACCGGCGTGCTCGGCGATGAGCGCCTTCAGCGGAACGGCCCCGAGATCGTCAGCGCGCACTGACGACAGCACGCCCCCAAAGCGGCCGATCGGCGTGCGGCGGTAGGCGCAGATGAACGCGTCAGCCATTGCGGTCTCCCCGGTGAGCGGCTTCGGTGCGGGCCTGCAGATCGCGCAACGTTCCAAGCTCGAGGTCGGTGGGCTCCGGCGTTTCCTCGAGCGTTTCGGCAAAGCGCGCGGGCCAGCCGCAGCTCTCGCTGATCATCTGGCGCGTGACGCCGCGATGCATCGAGACCACAGTGAACTCCTTGGTGTCGGGATCGGGCCGCCAGATGGCGAGGTCGGTGATCAGCAGGGTCGGGCCCTTGGTGGTAATACCGAGGCGCTTGCGGTGATCGCCGCCTTCGCCATGCCCGAAGCTCGTGAAGAAATCGATTGTTTTGACCATCGCGCGCGGCGCCTGCTTGAGCGTGATGAATATCTCGCCGCAGGAGGTCGCGATCTCCGGTGCACCGCCGCCGCCCGGGAGGCGGACCTTCGGATGCGCGTAGTCGCCGATGACGGTGGTGTTGATGTTGCCGAATTTGTCGAGCTGGGCGGCGCCGAGAAAGCCGATGGAGATACGCCCGCCCATCAGCCAGTAACGGAACATTTCGGGGACCGACACGGTGCAGAGCGCGGTCTCGCAGAGCTCGCCGTCGCCGATCGAGAGCGGCAGTACGTCAGGCGCCGTGCCGATGGTACCCGATTCATAAATCAGCGTGATGTCGGGCGCGTGCGTGAGGCGCGCGACGTTGCACGCGGCCGATGGCGCGCCGATCCCGACAAAGCAGACATCGTCGTTCTTGAGGGCGCGGGCGGCGGCGATGGTCATCATCTCGGTCGGCGTGAAGTCGGTCATCTCAGTGCCTCCACGCGCGAGGCAAAGACATCCGGACCAGTTTCGAGGACATTGGTTTTCATCCACGCGGAGAAGGCATCGCGGTCGGCCGAGATCTTGTCCCAATCGAGATAAGCCGCGTTGTCCCGCGCGTAATAGCCATAGGTGTAGGAGGGATGCGCACCGCCCGGCACCACCGCGATCGCATCGATCGTCCAATGGGGTAGGATAGTGAGATTGGGGTGGAGGCCCTTAAAGCTCGGCACCATCTCCTCGACGGTGACGACGACGCGCTTGGCGGCAAGCGCCGCTTCCTTCTGCACGCCGATGATGCCCTCGATCAGCACATCGCCCTGCTGGCTCGCTTTCTGCGCGTGGATGACGGTGACGTCGGGTCGGTGCGCCGGAATGGCGGCAAGCTCTTCGCCGGTGAAGGGATCGGTGATCGATTTGATCTCCGGATTGACCTTGGGCAAATCGGCTCCCTTATAGCCGCGGAACACGGCGAGTGGCAGGCCCGAGGCGCCTGCCTCATAGGCCTGCGCCATCGCCGAGTGGGAATGCTCGACCGTTTCGATCGCGCGTGGATAGCCGTTCTCGATGGCGTCGCGCATCCTGCGAAGGAGACCGACGCCCGGATTGCCTGCGTAGGAGAAGACGACCTTGCGCGCGAGGCCCATGCCGATCATCTGATCGTAGATGATGTCGGGTGTCATGCGGATCAGCGTCAGCTCGCCGATGCCCTGGCGGATCGCCTCATGCGCGGCCGCGTGCGGAATGAGATGCGTGAAGCCTTCGAACGCGACGCTATCGCCGGCGCGAAGATTGCGGGCGACCGCATCGTGAAGCGACAAGAACTCGGCCATGGCCTCCCAGCCCCGTTTTGGCCATCAAAGCATTCCCGGGCGATTATGAAAAATGAGAAATTGAGCCCCATCCATAACTGGATGAGGTCTGGAATGCGGGGGCTGGCGGCCGGCTAGCCTTTGACAGCGCCCTGCAGCAGCGCCGCGACGAACTGCTTCTGGAAGATGATGAAGAGCAGCACCGTGGGCGCGAGAATGATCAGCGATCCGGCGCAGAGCAGCGGAATATTGGTGCCCCACTGTCCCTGGAACGCGCCCAGCGCACCCGCCATCGTCCGCTCCAGCGGCACTTCGACGAGGACGATGGGCAGCAGGAACTGGTTCCAGGTCCACAGGAACTGCAGGATCGCGAGCGACAGGATCGCGGGGCGCGCGATCGGCACCTGCACCAGCCAGAATTGCTGCCAGGCGCTGGCGCCGTCGATCTCGGCAGCTTCGCTCATCTCGTCGGGCACATTCACGAAATGCGCGCGCATCCAATAGACCGAGAACGGCATGTAGAGCCCGATCAGGGGCAGGATGATCGCGAATTTCGTGTTGAGGAGGCCCATGGCGCGGATCTCATAGTAGAGCGGCGTTATGATGCCCTCGAAGGGCAGCGTCAGCCCAAGGACGAACAGCAGATAGATGTATTTGCTGCCGCGCGGCGCGAGCTTGGCGACGCCGAACCCGGCCATCGTGCCGATCAGCACGGACACCGGCACGACGCAGGCGGCGATGATCGTGCTCGAGAGCAGCAGGCGATCCATATGCGCCGAATTGAACGCATCGACGAAGTTCTGCCATTGCGGATTGGCCGGCCATTGGAGGCCCGGCGGATAGGTGCCCGAGGGCGCGAGCGCGGCCGAGAACATCGTGACGAACGGCATCAGAGTGACGATCATCAGCGCGATGATGATGGTCCGCGCCCCGATGGTGCCCAATGGTGGCAACGAACCACCGGTCAATAAGCCGGGACGTGCCGCTGACTGGCGAATGGCGGTTTCGGTCATTTCTTCTCCCGCGTCAGCCACTGGATCGGAATGACGACCAGGATCACCAGCACCATCAGGACGACGGCCAGTGCCGAGGCCAGCCCGACCTGGCGATGGGCAAAAGCGAGGCGATAGATTTCGAGTCCGGGAACGGTCGTGTTGACGCCGGGGCCGCCGCCTGTCGCGATGTAGACGATGTCAAAGCTCGCGAGCGCGGCGATCACCGTTACTGTCACGCAGACGCCGATCTCCTGGCGCAGTCCCGGCAGCGTGATCCAGCGGAACTCGTCCCAGGCCGAGGCGCCGTCGAGCTCGGCCGCCTCATAAAGGCTCGGATCGATCCGCGCGATGCCGGTAACGAGCAGCATCGTGCAGAGCCCAAGCAGAACCCAGGCGCCGATCACCCCTACGGCGGGGAGCGCAAAATCGAAATCGCCGAGCCAGCCGCGCGTGATGCCGCCAAGGCCGATGAGGTTGAAGAACTGGTTCACCACGCCGTTCGAGGCGAGCATCCAGCTCCAGGCGATGCCTGCCGCAACGAGCGGGATGACCTGGGGAATGAAGAGGACGGTGCGCGCGACAGTGCCGAACTTGCCGCTCAAATGATTGCGGATCGCCGACGCGACTCCCAGTCCGATCGCGACGGGGATGACCGTGAAGTAGACGACGAGCTGGAAGGCGTTGCCGAGCACCTGCAGCAGCTCGGAGTCGCTGAGGACCTCGATGTAATTCGAGAGGCCCTTCCAGGTGGACTTGCCGATGCCGTCCCAGCGCAGCAGCGAATAATAGACCGAGATGCAGATGGGGACGAGGACGAAGACCCCGTAGAAGATCAGTCCCGGGGCGATGAAGGCCCATCCGACAAGCGCGCCGCGGCTCCCACCTTTCGGAGAGACCCGCGGCGCCTTTTGCGAACGATCTGCTGTCGCGTCCGTCATGCCTTAACGATAGGCCGAAGTCGGGCTTACCGCGACAGCTCCTTGACGTATTCGGCCTGCACGTCCTTGAGCGTAGTGGCCGCGTCTTCACGACCGCCCACCATCTTCTGCAGCGCCGGCGTCCAGCCGTCGGCATAGATCGCGCCGGTGGCATTGGCGATGAAGTCCATCGCGCCATTGTCCTTGGCGATAACATTGCCGGCCGCGAGGGTCTGCTCGGTCACGCTGCCGGGCGTCACCGCCGGCAGCGGCAGATCGGTGGGACCGCCGGGGTTGGAGCCGCCGATGGCCACGTCGATCTTGCGGGCCTCCTCATTGGTCGCGACCCAGTTGAGGAAGAACGCGGCGCAGTCGGCGTTCTTGGCATTGGCGCCGATGCCGTAGGTGAGCGGCGCCGACATGGCGGCGTGCTTACCGCCGGCAACGGCGGGCGGCATCAGGAAGAAGCCGACATTGCCGGCCATCGCCTTGTCGAAATTGCCCGATTCCCAGTCGCCGTCGAACAGGAACAGGCCCTGCCCGCCGATGAAGCGGCTCATCGCCGTGGCGTAGTCGACCGAGTTGATGTCGTCCTGGAAATAGCCGGACTTCACCCAGTTCTCGAGATGCTGCGTCGCGGTGAGGTTGGTCGGCGTGTCGATGGTCGCGCCCTTGTGCTGGAAGATCCAGTCATTGACGGCACCTGGATCGCCGAACGCACCCATCAGGTTCTGCAGCGGGAAGGTGAGGCCGACCGACGGCTTGTTCCACATGATGTTGGGGGCAATGCCGGCGGCCTTGGCCTTGGCCATCAGGTCTTCGAGCTCGGCGACCGTCTCCGGTGGCTTGGTCATGCCGATCTTGGCGGCCAGCGCCTTGTTGTAGAAAATGCCGGTCATCGAATAGTTGAGGCCCATGGCATAGAGCGAGCCTTCGCCGCGCGGGCTGCCGCCGTCGGCGACGCGGTTCTGCGCGAGCTGCGCCGGCGGATATTTGTCCCAGCCGAAAGCCGTCGCGTAGCTGTCGAGATTCTTGAGCAGGCCGTCTTTTACCAGATCGCTGATCGACGGCAGTCGGATCAGGTCGGGCGGATTGTCACCGGCCAGCACGCGCGGGCTGTTCTCCATCAGCGTCGCGAACAAATCTTCCTTGATATTGAAAGTGACGTTCGGGAACTGCTTGGTGAACTCCTTGGAGAGCTCGGTCGGTAGCGGGAAGCCCGTCTCGAAATAGACGTTCATGACCACCGGGTTGGTGCCGCAGCTCGGCGCGGCAATCGCAGCGGTCGATACCGCCGACAGCAGGGCGGCGGCCAGAAGGCTCAGTCTTGCAGGGTTTGGCACGTTCAAATCATCCTCCTCTGATGGACGTCTTATGCGTCTGCTAAATGCATTTAGCATCGACTCGGCGAGCGGGTCAATGCGTCGCCCCGAACATGACGCAACTGGTCGGTTGGATATAAAACGCCGTTCTTATGCACGAAGTGCCTCCGCCGAAGGTTCCGGGATTGCCGAGACGACGAGCCTCCCCTGACGGTCGAGACCAAGAGGCATGGGGTCGCTGACCGTCCCCGAGAACTTGCCATCGCGGCCTATCATTTCAAAGCCCATCATCATCCATTTGCCGCTGCGGTCGCTTACGGCACGGCCCGCGTAATATCGCTCGGGAAGCAGCAATTGTGAGGCGGCGATGTCGTACAGACCAACCGGGCCTTGAGCGGGCGCCGCCCAGATGCCGCCCACGCTTCCCATCCGTTCATTGGTGAGGCGCGGAGAATTGCAGGAGAAGATGACGAAGTGACGGCCATCGACCTCGATCGGCTGCAGGACTTCAAGATGCGCGAAGCCCGATTGCGGGACGCTCAGCGGCGGCCGGGCATGCCAACTCCGCAGGTCGGACGAGACGGCATGACCGGCAACGCCGCGGCCGAAATCCGGCCCGTGATTGGCACGCGCCGTGACAAGCATGTGCCAGCCGGCGCCGTTGGGGTCGGCAAAGACCCAGGGGTCGCGCCAGGCTTCCTCGGGCCAGCTCGAACTGCCGAGCGTCTCGTACCAGGACGCGTCCGCCCGCAGGATCGGGCCAGGCATCTTGGTCCAGACCGAGAGATCGGGCGACGTCGCGAGCCCGATCGATTCGATGTTGGCGAACGAGTTGGGGGAGAGAAAACGGGAGCCGGTGTAGAACATGTACCAGAGGTCATCCGCTCCACGAACGATACTGCCGGTCCAAGTCGCCGTCTGGTCGAACGCGCCGTCCGGGCCGGGACCGATCGCCTCGCCCTTGAAGTCCCAATTGCTGAGATCGGGAGAGACCGCATGGCCGATGCGCGCGTTGCGGTGCCGCAGTTCGGGATCGCCGAGAGACTTGGGCGCGTGCAGGAAGAAGATATGATACTGCTTGCCGTCATCGGCAAACCAGAAATCCCACACCCAATGATCGTCGAGGGCGAGCGGCATATCTCCTCCGGGGCCATCCGGCCGGACCGGCATTCCCGCAGCAAATGCCGGGACTGCGCTTCCTCACCGACCGATAGCTCTTGACCCTTTGCTAAATGCATTTAGCATGAGTGTCAATCGGCGGTGAGCGATCCTGCTTCGCTCGAGCGCACGATTGTGCGAAAGGTGGCTGGGGGCTTTTCGGGACAGACATGAAAGCTGGCGAGAGCAGGAAGCGTGTGACGCTGGCCGACGTGGCCAAGCTTGCGGGCCTGTCGCGAACCGCTGCCTCAATGATCCTGACGGGACGGCTCGACACCCGCCTTTCGGCTGAAGCGCATGCCCGTGTGATGGCGGCCGCGGAGCAGCTCAACTACCGCCCCAACGTGGCGGCGCGCAGCCTTCGGACCGAGAGCACGCAGTCGATTGCCTTCATCTCCGACATCGTCGCCACCACGCGCTTTGCCATGGGCATGATCCGCGGCGCACTCGAGGCCGCCGAGGAAGCCCGTCACGTGATGCTGATGCTCGAAACCGGCGGCGAGCCGGCGCGAGAGAGCGAGGCAATCGCCGCCGCGCTCGACCGGCAGGTCGATGGCATCATCTTTGCCGCCATGCGGGCGCGCGAGATTTTCGTGCCCGAGCAGCATCTGGGAGCGCCGGTCGTCATGCTCAACGCGACCAACCCGCGCTTTCCCGTCTCGGTGCTGCCAGATGAGCTCGAGGGAGGCAAGGCCGCGGTCGAGCTGCTGCACGAGGCGGGATTCCGGGCCGACATCGCGCTGCTCGGCCAGAGCGACGCGCAGGAGGTCGGGCTGTTCCGTTCCGAGACGGTCACCCGGCGTATCCATGGCATCCGCTCGCAGATGCGCCGCCGGAAGATGAGCTTTGTGGCGGAAGAATCCTGCTGGGACTGGGAGCCTGCCGAGGGCTATCGGCTCGCCAAGCGCATGCTGAAGCGAGAGCCCGGCATCCGCGCGATGCTCTGCCTCAACGACCGCCTGGCGTTCGGCGCGTATCAGGCGGCAGCCGAGCTCGGACGGAAGATACCCGACGATCTGTCGATCGTTTCATTCGACGATGACGAGATCGCCGCCTATCTGCGGCCGGGCCTGACAACGATCGCCCTGCCCCACAAGCAGATGGGCATCCGCTCGGTCGAGTTGCTGCTGTCGGGCGGCGGCAAAGGCGAACATCTGGTGCCGATGCCGGTCGTCCGGCGTGGCTCGATCGCGCCAAGGGCCGACTGAGCTAGCTCGCCGCGAGGCCGGCGCTGGCTGCCAGCGGAGCGGTCACGGAATCGGCGATGGCTCCGGGCCCGGGCGTTGCGCCGGGCGGTACCTTGCCCAGGATGATCATCCCCAGCACTTCGTCCTTGGTGACCTTGTCCACATCGGCAGTACCGACCACCCGCCCGTTCTTCATGACCGTGACGCGATCGGCGAGGTCGAACACATCGTGGATGTCGTGGCTGATGAGGAAGATGCCGATGCCCTGCGCCTTGAGCTGCTTGATGAGCTCGCCCACCTGCGCGGTCTCCTGCGGGCCGAGCGCCGCGGTGGGCTCATCCATGATCAGGATGCGCGCATTGAAGTGGATGGCGCGTGCGATGGCGACGGACTGACGCTGGCCGCCCGAGAGCGACTTCACCGGCTCCTTGAATCGACGGAAATTCGGATTGAGCCGGCCCATCACCTTGCGGGTCTCGGCTTCCATCGCGATATCGTCGAGTGTGCCGAAGCGCGTCTTGAGCTCGCGGCCGAGATAGAGATTAGCGCTCGCATCGACGTTATCGGCGAGCGCCAGCGTCTGGTAGATCGTTTCGATCCCCAGCGCCTTGGCGTCGCGCGGATTGCCGATGCTGACCTCGTCGCCATTGATGAAGATGTGGCCGGCATCGCGTTGATAGGCGCCCGACAGGACCTTGATCAGCGTCGACTTGCCGGCACCATTGTGGCCGAGAAGGCCCACCACTTCGCCCGGATAAAGATCGATCGAGGCGTGGTCGACGGCCTTGATGCCACCGAACGCGATCGATACGTCCTCCATGGCGACGAGGGGCTTGCCGCTGCGGTCGACCGGCGCCTTCATTTGAGTGTCAGCCATGCTTGCCTCCTCACTTCACGTTGCGCCGGTAGATCTGGTCGACGAACACAGCCAGCACCAGCACGGCGCCGACGACGATGTTGGTAAAGGCGGAGTCGACGTTGAGAAGCGCCATGCCTGACTGCAGCGACTGCATCACCAGCGCGCCGAGGATCGCGCCGTAGATGGTGCCGATGCCGCCGGCGAGGGACGTGCCGCCGATGACCGAGGCGGCGATCACATAGAGCTCGTTCAATGTGCCCAGCGCAGTGGTCGCAGCATTGAGGCGCGCCGAGGCGATGACGGCCGAAACGCCGACGAGGCCGCCCATCAGCGTGAAGACCGCGACGGTGAGCCTTTTGGTATTGATACCGGCGAGCTCGGCTGCTTCCGGGTTGCCACCGGTCGCGAAGATGTAACGGCCGAATTTGGTGCGGCTGGCGATGAACGACATGCCGAGCGCGATCGCAAAGAGGATCAGGACCGGGATGGGATAGCCGGTCTGGAAGCTCAGGCCGCCGACGCAATTGACCACCTTGCCGCCGGCCATACAGATGGCCGTGCCATCCCTGACCTCGACGCCCGCAGGGATCGGGATGCCATTGGCTTGCGCATACTGTGCTGCGACCTTTGGCGGATAGAGATACGAATTGACGATATCGGTCACGCCGAGCGCGGCGCCACAGCCGATCACGCCCAGCAGGACTTCGGCCCAGATCGGGCGAAGGGCAAACTTGAAGCGGATGCGCGATCGGCGCCCGAAATAAAGGCCGATGACGATAGCTGCGCAGGCCACGATACCGAGGATCCAGCTCCAGAGCGGGCCAATGGAGGCCGATGGACCGCTGCCACCGATCAGCGCAAACGTCCGGTCCATCGGCGCGATGGTGACGCCGCTGGCGACGAGGAACGCGGCACCACTGAACGCGATGAGCCCGCCGAGCGTCACGATGAAGCTCGGGATCTGGCCGTAGGCGATGAGCGCGCCGTTGAAGAAGCCGATGCCTGAGCCGAGCGCGATGGCAAAGCACACCGCTACGATCCAGATGAGGGGATGACCGAGCCCGAGCGCGGGTCCCATATAAAAGACCTGTAGAACGCCGGTCGAGATAGCGACGAGGCTCAGCATCGAGCCGACCGACAGGTCGATCTGCCTGAGCACAATCACCAGCACCATGCCGGTGGTCATCACGCCGATCGTCGAGGTTTGGACCAACAGGATCCAGAGATTGCGCGCCGTCAGGAACGTGCCGCCGAAGACGCCGCCACCGCCGGGATTTTTGATGCCGCTATAGATGTCGAACCCGATCCAGATCACCAGCAATGCGGCGATCATGCCCAGCGTGCGGGTGTCGATCTCCGTCGCGCGCAGGAACCGGCGAACGACGCCGTCATTGCTGCTGGCGGGACCGCCCTGGTTCGTCATCGTCATCGTTTCCCCCTGGCCGATCGTTGCGGCCTTTCACGGAGACCATCGGTTCTCCGGAGCGCCAGCGCAAGACCCTGCCGGTCCGCATGATGCGCAGCCTGTCAAAATGAAACCGCGCCGCCCGTGTTTTTGGGCGACGCGGCAAAGTTTGTGACGTTCAAATCACCTGGTAGCGATCAACCGCAAGCGGCGACCGAACCGGCGGGGACGCCAGCGCAGGCCTCTTCCTTGGTGATGTGGCCAGCCTTGATCGCGACGTCGATCGTGTCCTTGGTGATCGGGGTCGGAGCCAGGAGGATGGCATTCATCTTCACGTGGTTCTTGCCGTCAGCAAAGGTGGTCACGCCCGGAAGCGCAGTGACTGCGGTACCATCGGCCAGAGCGACGGCTGCCTTGGCGGCCGCGGTGCCCAGATCGTTGGTGTTCTTCCAGATCGAAACGGTCTGGGTGCCCAGAGCGACGCGGTTGATGGCGGCCTTGTCGCCATCCTGACCGGTCAGAGCGACGCTGCCGTCATTGAGGCCCTGAGCCGCCAGAGCAGCCGAGACACCCGACGCCATGCCGTCATTCTCGGAGACGACTGCGTCGATCTTGTTGTTGTTCTGGGTCAGGCACTGCTCCATTTCTTTCTGGGCATTGTCCGGCTTCCAGCCGTCGGTGAAGGTCTCACAGACGTTCTTGATCTTGCCTGCGTCGAGAGCCGGCTTCAGGATTTCCATCTGGCCGTTGAACAGGAACGTGGCGTTCGGATCGCCCTTGTCGCCCTTGATAAAGGCGTAGTTGCCTTCCGGCTTCGCCTTCAGGGCTTCGCGGCCCATGATGCGACCGACTTCGACGTTGTCGAAGGTGATGTAGAGCGAGTCCGGATCTTCGAACTGGACGTCATAGGAAATCGCCTTGATGCCGGCGTCCTTGATCGCCTTGATCGAGGGCAGGATGGCGTCGGAGTCGAAGGGGACCACGAGGATCACGTCCGGCTTCTGCGAGATCAGGCTTTCGATGTCGGCCGCCTGCTTCTGGGCGGAGCCCTGAGCGTCGGTCGAAATGTACTTGTCGCCAGCGGCTTCGACGACGGCCTTGATCGCCGCTTCGTCGCCCTTCCAGCGCTCTTCCTGGAAGGTCTTCCAGGAGACTGCGATGGTCTTGCCGGCGGCCATCACAGCCGTCGACGTGCCGCCGATGACCAGAGCGGTCGCCAGCAGTGCAAGCGTCTTGAATTTCATAGGTGTCCTCCCGGCAGAACAACGTGCACCACCGCTCGGACGGGGGCATTCGTGCAGTTGGTCTGCGATCTTAGGATGTGCAGTCGCCCGAGCAGGAATGGCGCATTCAAACGCTAATCTTGCCATCGCTGTCAATTGCGATACGGTGAATTGGCTGGATTTTCAGGCGTCTCGGAAGTCAATCCAGACTTTTGTCGATAAAGGACTCCGGACACCGCCGAAGCCGTCGCGCGTACGAGTGAACTAGGGGGAGTATATGTTCGGTCGTCACCGGGTCGCACTGGCGGTCGCCGCCGGTGCGTTCGCATTTGGAGGCGCGGTTGGAGCCTACGGCGCGGATTCAAGGGCGAGTCCCGAGCAGGTCGACCTCACCTGGACGCAGATGGTACTGTTGCTGACCCGGCACACGCCGACCTACTCGCCGCCCGTCGCAAGCCGGACCTTCGCCTATCTCAGCGTCGCGGCCTACGAAGCGGTCGCGGCGGGATCGACCGATCTGCAATCGCTCGCCGGCCAGCTCACGGCTCTGACGCCGGGGCCCCAGCGCGACACCGCCAAGAGCTATGACGAAGCGATCGTCCTCAACGCAACAATGTCGGCCGTGGTGAAGGCGATGTTCGCGAACACCGGGCCTACCGGCCAGCGCGCCTTCCAGGCGCAGCTCGACAAGCTCACGCACGATACGGAAGACGGCGTTGCGCCGGACGTCGTTGCCAGTAGCGAGGCCTTTGGCGCGGCGGTGGCGGCGCACATCCTCGACTGGGCCAAGGACGATGGCGGCACCGAAGTCGTCAACATGGGCTTCCCCTATGCCGGCGACTACAAGCTCAATCCCGAGCCCGGCCATTGGGTGCCCACCAGCACGATCGTGCAGCAGCAGACGCCGTTGCTGCCGGCCTGGGGCAAGAACCGGCCCTTCGCCATGCCGGCCGATCTCGACTGCAAGGTGCCGCCGGGTGTTACCTACAGCGAGGACCCCTCCTCCGAATTCTACAAGCAAGCCAAGGAAGTCTACGACACCAAGAACAATCTCACGCCCGAACAAGCGGCGATCGCCCGCTTCTGGGCCGACGATCCGATGCTGTCGTGGACGCCGCCCGGTCACTGGATCAACATCACAATGCAGATCCTGGAGCGTGACCACGTGGCGCTCGAGAAGGCCGTCGACACGCTGATGCGCGTCAGCGTCGCCGAAGCGGATGCGTTCATCGGCTGCTGGCAGGTGAAGTTCATCTACGACACGATCCGGCCGCTGACCTATATCCGCAAGCTCATCGATCCCAAGTGGGACACCCTGATCAATACGCCCCCCTTTCCCGAATATGACAGCGGGCACAGCGTGTCGTCGGCCGCGGCGGCGACGGTGCTGACCAGCATCTATGGCGACAATTTCGCCTTCGAGGACGACACCGGCAGCAAGGACAATCTTGCCCCGCACAACTTCAAGAGCTTCTGGGAGGCGGCGCAGCAGGCGGGCATCTCCCGGCTCTATGGCGGTATCCACTTCCGTGCCGCCATCGAGAACGGGCTCGCGCAGGGCCGCTGCATCGCCGCCTACTCAGTCAATCTCAAGACCTGGAAATGACCATGCGTAAGCTTGCATCGCTTGCAGCGTTCACCGCTCTCTGCCTCAGTGCCGTCTCGCCGGTGATCGCCGACGAAACGCTGAAGATGGGCGTTGTCCCGAGCTTCTCCGATGAGAGCGAAAGTTCGGGTGTCCACAGCACCTACAAGGGCGACTGGCAGTACATGGTCGGCGGCGGCGTTGCGAGCTTCGACTGCAACGGCGACGGCTTCCCCGACATGTTCCTCGCCGGCGGCGAGAATAAAGCGAAGTTCTACGTGAACCAAAGCACGCGCGGCGGGCCGCTGAAGTTCAAGGAGCAGCAGAGCGGACTCGAGCTCGACAGCGTCACCGGCGCCTATCCCATCGACATAGATGGCGACGGCGTCATGGATCTGGTGGTGCTGCGCGTCGGCGAGACGGTCGCCATGCAGGGGCTGGGCGACTGCAAGTTCGAGCGGGCCAACGAGAAATGGGCATTCAACGGCGGCGATTCCTGGTGGACCGCGTTCAGCGCGACCTGGGAACACGGCAACGCCTGGCCCACCCTCGCGCTCGGCAGCTATATCGACCGCACCCAGGAGATCGACCCCTGGGGCTCATGCACCGACAACTGGCTGCTGCGGCCCAAGGCTGGCACGGCAGGCTTCGACGCGCCGGTGCCGCTGAAGCCGAGCTATTGCACGCTCTCGATGCTGTTCACCGACTGGAACCGCTCGGGCGTGCAGAGCCTGCGCGTCTCCAACGACCGCGAATATTACGAAGGCGGCACGGAGCAGCTCTGGCACGTGGACGCGGGCAAACCACCGGCCCTCTACACCGCCAAGGAAGGCTGGAAGCCGCTCAAGATCTGGGGCATGGGCATCGCCGAGGCCGACGTTAACGGCGACGGTTATCCAGACTATTTCCTCACCAGCATGGCCGACAACAAGCTCCAGACGCTGACCACACCACCGGTCACCGGCAACGTCATTCCAGCCGACTTCAAGGACATCGCCTATCCGCTGCACGCGATCGCGCAGCGGCCTTATATGGGGACCGATCTACGCCCCAGCACCGCCTGGCACGCCCAATTCGAGGATGTGAACAATGACTGCATCCCCGATCTCTTCATCGCCAAGGGCAATGTCTCCGCGATGCCCGATTTCGCGATGGCCGATCCGGACAATCTCCTGCTCGGCGGACCCGACGGCAAATTCACCGAGGTGGGCGACAAGGCTGGCGTTGCCAGCACGCAGATCGGCCGCGGCGCAGGTCTGCCCGACTTCAATCTCGACGGCCTGCCTGATCTCGTGATCGTCAACCGCAACCACGAAGCGCAGGTGTTCCGCAACACGACGGCGGACGCCGGCCACTGGCTCGACCTCAAACTCGACGAGCCCGGCGGCAATCGCGACGCCATCGGGGCCTGGATCAAGGTCACGTCCGGCACCGTCGTGATGCAGCGCGAAATCACCATTGGCGGCGGCCATGCGAGCGGTCAGGCGACATGGATCCATTTCGGCCTCGCCGACATGACGGACGCCCAGGTCGAAGTGACCTGGCCGGACGGCACGCATAGCGACGCGGCCAAGGTCAACGCCGATGGCTTCTACGTGCTGAGCCCCGGCAAGGCGCCGCAGAGCTGGACGCCGGCGAGCTGATCGTTCAATAGACGTCCGCCTGGTAACGGCCGGCAGCTTTGAGATCTGCGAGGTAGCCGCGCGCTGCTTCTGCGCTCATACCGCCGTGCGCGGCCGCGACCGCCTCGAGCGCCCGCTCGACGTCCTTGGCCATCTTCTTGGCGTCGCCGCAGACGTAGAAATGCGAGCCGCGCTGCAGCCATTGCCAGAGCTCGGGACCGGCCTGCTCGATCCGATGCTGCACATACACTTTGTGCGCGCCTTCGCGTGACCACGCAGTCGACAAGTTCGTCAGCACGCCCCGAGCCTTGAACATCTCCCACTCGTCCCGATAGAAAAAATCATGGGCTTCCCGCTGATGGCCGAAAAAGAGCCATGCGGGACCGCGCGCCTCACTCGCCATACGTTGGTGGAGGAAGGCGCGGAAGGGCGCAACACCCGTCCCGGGACCGACCATGATGATCGGGGTGTCTCCGGATTGAGGGAGTGCGAAATTGTGCGCCTTCTGGACATACACGAGGACCTCGCCGCCGCTTTCGATGCGATCCCCCAGAAAGGTCGAGGCCACGCCGCGTCGCTCGCGACCGAGTGCCTCGTAGCGCACCGTGTCGACGGTAAGGCTCACACGCCCGGCATTGGTCCTTGGCGAGGACGAGATCGAATAAAGCCGCGGCTGCAGCGGTTCCAGCACTTCGATCAGCGCCTCGGGATCGGGTCGGATGCCGGTGAATTTTTGGAGCGCGCCGAGCACGTCGAGGTGCGCCGCATCACCGTCGGGGTCTTCGCCGCGCGACAAGGCCTTAGCGAGCCTCCGCCGTTCGCCGCCTGTGAGGTAGGAAATGAATTGGAACAACGCATCGGGCGCTGCACCGAGCGACATGCGCTCGATGAGCACCTGACGAAACGGCTCGCCCGCGATGGGAAAATCGGCGGGAACGTCGATTGCAGTGATGATCGCATCGGCGAGCTCGGGATCATTTTTCGGCAACACCCCAAGGCTGTCGCCGACGGCATACTCGATGCCGCTGCCATCGAGATCGATCTCGATGTGGAACGTCTGTTTCTCCGAGCCTTCGGCATTGAGCCGCGCGCGGCTTATGAAGCGCGCCCGGACCGGGTGCTCGCGCGAATAGCCGAGGCGAACATCATGGTCCCCTTTGGGCGCCGCGGCCGCCTTGGCGGCAATTTCCTCCGGATCGATGACACCGCCACCCATCTCCTCGACCAGAGACTTGAGCATGCGTGCCGTGGCCTTGCCGCCGGGTGCGCACAGATTGAGGCGGGGCTCCGCCTGTTCGAAGATCAGCTTGGAATAGTCGGCGCAGCTCGTCCCGCACTGACCGCAATCTTGTTGCGCCATCGCGGCCATGAGCCGCCAGCGAACGGGGCGCTGGGCTGCGAGCGCCATGCGCTCCTCGAGCGCCATCGCAGGGTCGTGCCAGGGCGTGGACTCGTCCTCCGTCGGTGGCGCTGGCACCGGTGCTACGGCGGGCGGGGCGTGCTTCAGCAATTCTTCGGCAAAGAAGCGATTGAGCCAGGCACGCTGCGCGTCGTTGAACGGCGCACCGGCCGGGACGATTTGGGGAGCGAAATTGAAGGTCACGGCGCTTGCTCGCCACAGAGAGCGCGCAAGGCGTCGAGACCGCGGCCTGCGGTGAATTCGAGGAAGGTCTGATCGGGCCTGTCGCGATGTTCGAGATAGGTCGCGAGCAGTTTTTCGATCGCGGCAGGGCAGCGTTCAGATTCGACATTGGACCAGAGCTCGCGTCCGAGACGTGCGTCGGGTCCGGAGCCGCCGCCGACATAGATCGAAAAGCCCTCGACGGGGTCACCATCTCCGGCCACCGGGACCTTGACCGCGAGCATACCGATGTCGCCGATGTAGTGCTGCGCGCAGGAGTGATGACAACCTGTGAGGTGGATGTTGAGCGGGGTGTCGAGCGTCAGCCGTGCCTCGACATGTTCGGCAATCGCCTCGGCAGTGCCCTTGGTATTGGAGGCCGCGAACTTGCAACCGGTGTTGCCCGTGCAGGACACGAGACCGGCACGCAGCGGCGTTGCCTTGATGCTGAGCCCCAGCGCCTCGATGGCCGCGGTGGCGGCAGTGATGTTGTCGTCGCGCACGCCCGACAGCATGAGGTTCTGCCAGACCGTGAGCCGGATGTCCCCGTCGCCGAATTCCTGCGCGATCCGGCTCAGCCCTTCCATCTGCGCGGCGCTGAGGTAGCCGCTCTTGAGCACGACCCCGATCCAGTTCTCGCCCGGCTGTTTCTGGCGATGCACGCCGATATGCGCGAGCCGGTCGGGATGCGGTCGTGGCTTCAGGCAGTCCTGCGGGATGCGGATGAGCGGCCGGCCAATACGCAGCTCGATTTCCGCGACGAATTTTTCGAGGCCCCACGCGTCGATCAGATATTTGAGGCGGGCTTTGGTCCGGTCGGTGCGGTCGCCATGGTCGATGAAGATGCGCACGATCGCGTCGGCGATCTCCGTCGATTCCTCAGGCTTGAGATAGACCCCGCTCTCGCGTGCGAAATCCTTGTGGCCTGTGATGCCGCCCAGAAGCAGGCGGAACCAGACGCCGGGCTCGACTCCCTGCGCCTCGACGGCCTCCACCGCCTGAAAGCCGATATCGTTGGTGTCCTCGAGCGCCGCAACCGCGCCGCCGCCGTCAAAGGCCACATTGAACTTCCGCGGCAGGCCGTAAAGCGTGCGCGAATTGAGAATATGGAAATGCCACGCGCGAGCAAATGGCCGCGTATCGATGAGCTCCTGCGGATCGATGCCGGCGGTCGGCGTGCCGGTGACGTTGCGGACATTGTCGGCGCCCGAACCGCGGGTGACGAGCCCGAGGTCCTGAATGGCCTCGACCAGCGAAGGCGCGCGCTCAGCGGGGATCTCGCGGATCTGGAGATTCGCGCGCGTGGTGACGTGTGCGTAGCCGCCGCCATGGGTGGCGGCCAGCCGCGCGAGGCCCGCGAGCTGCCAATGATTGAGGATGCCGTTCGGTAACCGCAGGCGGCACATGAAGCTTTGCTGGTTCGGCGCGACGTAGAAGAGCCCGTGCCAGCGCCAGCGGAAATTGTCTTGGGGCTTGGGATAGGCGCCGGCTGACGCTTCGGACTTCAGCCGGCGATAGGCGTCGAGCGGATGCTCGTCGCGCTTGAATTTTTCCTGGTCGGTGAGCTTGCGCCCCTCGGCCTCGAACCGTGCCTGCGCGATGAGCTGCGGAGCATCGGGCCCCGTGGGCGTTGCTTCGGCAGGAGCGGCCACCACCGATCGCGCCGCGCTCATGCCTGCGACGAGACCTTCGAGATAGCGCCGCTGTTCCGGCGTGAAATCGGTGGTGGCGCTGTCGTTCATTCGGCCGGCACCGCCATCGGGTTGGCGCTGACTGCCGGCTTAGCACGGCCGGAGGAGAGGGCATATCCACCGCCCACGAACACGACGCCGGCGATGATGTTTCCGAGCGACACCCAGAGCAAATTATAGAACGCGCCTCCAATTGTGACAGTGTCGGGATGGTTACCGAGGAGGGCAATGGCGAACACCGTCATATTGGCCACAGAGTGCTCGAAGCCGGATGCGATGAACGCGAAGAGACACCAGAAGATCATCAGGGCTTTGGCCATATCGTTGGTCGTCCGTGCGCACATCCAGATGGCAAGGCACACGAGCCAGTTGCAAAGGATGCCCTTGGCGACCAGCGCGAGCGGGGCCGCGTGCATCTTGGCATCGGCCACGGTGAAGATCATGTCGGCGCCCTGCTTGAGGATCGCGCCACCGCCGCCCAGCCAGAAGATCACGGCGAGGAGGACGGCCCCGAGCAGATTGCCGAGCCAGGTCATCATCCAGCTGCTGGCAAGACCGCCCGCATTCACCTTGCCCTTCACGAGGCCCAAGGTCATGAGCATCGTGTGGCCGGTGAAGAGCTCGGCGCCGGCAAACACGACCAGCGTCAGCGCGATGGCGAAGGTCAGTCCCATCACCAAGGAGCGGATCGACGGATCGAGCCCCTGCCCGATTGAAAAGATCGCGATGATACCGAGCCCGACATAGGCGCCCGCCATCATGGCGCCGATGAAGAATCCCACCGGATTGTCGGCAATCGCCTTGACCTTCTTGGCGGCCGTCTCGGCGAAGTAGTCGATCGTCTCCTGATACATCTGTCGTCCCTCTGTTTGGCCCTGCACCGGGCGCTGGAAAAAACTTCGGCCGCCAATGGGTCACGCCCTCCGATCGAGCCGGACGACATGCCAGTTGGCGGCCTTGCCTGTGGGGAAGCGCCCGTCCTTGGACGCTGAACGGCGCTGCGATGCGCTTGCAGTCAGCTTTGCACGAAGCATGCCAGTCGCATGATACCAGCAAAATCAACGACTTGATGATGAGGCGTCGGTGCCGGCATCGTCCAGTGCTGCCTATTTTGAAGGCACTAACGAAGACATGCTCAAATGATGATCAGCCTGACTGGCGCTGGATGTAGGCATCAAGATCGGCCGGATCGAAGGGCGTCCCGTCGAAGAAATCTCCAGGACCGAGGACCTTGCGATCGCTGGTCGGCAGGGCAGCACCGAACGGGGCGATGGCCGCACGGTAAATGTCAGGCCGATAGGTGCTGGCGGCGAGCTGCGCGTTCTGTGGTGTGTGTGGAACGGCGCTCCAGCGTACCATCTGGCTGTAATACCACAGCGCATGGGTCGCCCAAGGGAAAGTGGCCGAATTTTCATGGGGCTGGAAGTAGTCAGCGACCCGCGCCGTCTCGCCCAGGATCAGCTCCAGTCGGCCGCTGAGACCGCGCAGCAATATGTCCGACGGGCGATCAAGATAGGCAGGACCCCCGAGTATGGCCGCGGCCTCGGCGTGATTGGCAGGATCGCCGCACCACACGGAGGCGCCGTAGAGGGCGCGCAGCAGAGCGGCCAGACCCTCCGGATATTGCGCTGCCCAGCGCGCACTGACCCCCAACACCTTGTCTGGACTGTTCGCCCAGAGACGCGCCTTGACGGTGATGATGCGTCCGGCACCAGCCGCGACGCCGACGCTGTTATAGGGCTCGCCCACGCAATAGCCATCGATCGATCCCGTCGCGAGGGCGTCAGCCATCAGCGGGGGCGGCAGGATGGCGATATCGACATCGCGGTCCGGCGCGATGCCGGAGGCCGCGAGCCAATAGCGCAGCTCGTAGTTGTGCCCCGAATACGGGTGGGTGACCGCGAAGCGGAGGCGGTCCGTGCCGGTGGCGATGACGGCTCGAAGCGCTGCTCCCGCCGGCCCGGGGTCGATGCTTCCAGACGCTCCGACATCGAGCATCCGCTGCCAGAGGCCGGTGCTCACCGTGATGGCATTGCCGCCCAGCCCGAGGGTCATCGGGGCGAGGATCGGCGTTGAGATCGGCGCGAGGCCCAGATTTGAGGCGATCGGCATCGGCCCCAGCATATGGGCGGCGTCGAAATGGCCGACCGCGACCCGATCGCGGATGTTTGCCCAGGAGGTCTCGCGCACGAGAGCAAGGTCGATACCCTGGGCGGCCGCAAATCCTTTCTCGCGGGCCACCACCATGAGCAGGCTGTCGAGCAGCGGCAGGAAGCCAGCGGTAATGCGAAGCTCACTCAATTCAAGGCTCCAATAGGCCCGCGGCCGTGATGAGGCTTTGCGCAATGTCGACGATGCGGCGGTTCTGGTTCATCGCGGTCTTGCGCAAGAGGTTGTAGGCGTCGGGCTCGCTGAGCCCACGCTGTTCCCAGAGGATGGCCTTGGCGCGATCGATCAGCTTGCGATCCTCGAGCGCCGTGCGCGCCTCGTCGAGCTCGCGTTGCAGCCGGGAATAGGCATTGAACCTCAGGATCGCCATGTCGAGGATGGATTTGATGCGATCCTTGCGCAGACCATCGACCACGTAGGCCGATACGCCCGCCTCGATGGCGGCACCAATCGCGGCCGCGTCCGACTTGTCGACGAACATCGCAACCGGCTTCTGCAGCGCCTTGGACAGCGTGAAGAAATGTTCGAGCCGGTCGCGGTCGGGATTCTCGAGATCGATCACCACCACGTCGGGCGCGATCTCGACGACACGCCGGGCGACCTCCTGGGTCGAGTTGAGGACGGTCACGCGATCATGACCGGCTTCCCTGAGACCCGCCTCGATAATTGAAGAGCGAAGCCGGTTTTCATCGATGATGAGGATGGAGAGCTCGGACGCGGGCATTGAACTGTTATCAGCGAGCGCCCCGACTAAGCGCAAGCCAGGTCGGTCGCATGGCAGCTACCAGCCAAACGAAGCTCTAGTGCCCGGAGACGCTTTTAACCGCGCGATAGCTGCCGCCGTGGACGCTCGCGACCACGCTAATGCGCGCGTCACCCTGAGCGTGCATGCCAAGCGAGTCGACAAAATCGTGCCGGCCCTGCTCCAGATCGAATATCGTAGCATCGGCCCGCGACCCGACCTTGAGCGTGCCCAGTTCCGGGCGCCGGATTGCCGTTGCGGCGCGAACCGTCGCGGTACCCACCACGTCGCTCAGCGGCATTCCAAGATGCAGGAACTTGGACAGTGTCGTCGGCAGGTCGATCACCGGTCCTTCAGAATTGAGATCGTGAATGTCCGAAGAGATCGTGTCAGGGGCAAAGCCGGCCTCCATCATCGCGCGCGCGACCTCGAACGAGAACGAGCCCATGCCGTGACCGATGTCGAACATCACGCCGCGTTTGCGCGCCGCGACGATCTCCGGCTTGGGGCGCCCGTCAGCCCCAAGCGGCGAGTTGGGGGGCGGGCGGAAGCAATGGGTCAACACGTCGCCCTTGCGAAGCCGGTCGACGACCTCCTCATAGGCTGGCGGCGGCTCGTCGATATGGACCATGAGCGGCAGACCCGTCTCGTCCGCGACCTGCAGCGCGACATCGAGCGGCGCGATCCCCGATGCCCCGCTGGCATTGCGGCCGAGCCGCACCTTGATGCCGATGATGGTCCGCGGATGAGCGCGCACGATCTCCACTGCATCGAGCGGACTCATCAGCCGCATATCGCTGCTTTCGCCAACCATGATGCGCCGCGAAAAGGCGTAGATGCCGGCGAACGAGACGTGGAGGTAAGCGAGGATCCGCACGCTGCTGGGCTCGATGACGTGCTTGAGAAAGCCTCGATAGTTCCCGGGGCCAGCGCTTCCAGCATCAACGAACGTAGTGACCCCGCTGCGCCGCGAGAGCTCGTCGGCGTCGACTCCCAGCGAGGTGCCGCCCCAATAGACATGGGTGTGCAGATCGATGAAGCCGGGCGCAACAATCAGCCCGCTGACATCGCGGATTTCAGCGGCGGGCCGGTTCAGCCCTGCCCCGACCGCGGCGACACGGCCATTCTCGAACGCGACATCGGCGATCTGGTCGAGCCCCTGCGATGGATCGAGGACGCGGCCGCCGCGCAGGATCAGCGTACCCGCAGCAGAATCTGCACTGCGCGAGCCGCTGGAGTCAGTCTCCAAGCGGTTCATCAGCGCTTCCGTCCGTTGCCTTCAACAACTCATATTTGATACGGCGCATCCGATCCTGCGCCTCCCGCGGTCTGCAATACGCCGTCGCGGTTGCAAGCAGATCGACGACCGCAAGCAGAGCATAGCGCGACGCCGTCGGCTTGAGCGCATCGGGCGCCTCGGGCACGTAAACGCCCAACACGATGTCGGCGACCGCGGCAAGCCGGCTCTGCGGCTTGGTGATGGCGATGACCAGGGCACCGTAACTCTTGGCGATATTTGCGGCCTCGATCACCTCGGCCGCCTTACCGGTGGTGGATACGACAATCACCACGTCGCCCCGTGTCATGGTTGCGGCGATCATGCGGATCAGGCGCGGATCGGAGCTGTGGGTCACCGCAGTTCCGAGCCTGAAGAAGCGGTTATCGATTTCAGCGGCCGCCATCGTCGAGCCGCCGCCGACGCCGAAGGCAGCTAGCTTTGAACAGCCGGCGATGGCTTCGGCGGCGCGCTCGAGATCGTCGCGGCGCAATTGCTCCTCGACCGACGAGATGGCGCGGCGGATTTCCTGGAATACCGACCGCCACAATGCAGGCTGCGCGAGGTCCGTGCCGGCGTGAGGTGGCGTCTCGATATAGATGCGGCCCACCACCATGCTTTGAGCAAGCTTGACCTTGAGCTCGCGCACGCCGCGACACCCGACGGCGCGGCTGAAGCGCGTGACCGTCGGCTCGCTCACACCCGCTTGGCGCGCGATCGTCGCGCTGCTGGCGTGCACTGCCAAGTTGACGTCGGCGAGAATTGTATCTGCCACACGGCGCTCGGCTGGTCGTAGGCCCGTGACCGCCTGCCTAATGACGCCGATGATATCATCCTGCCCCTCCGTAGCGGCGTGGCGCTTCAAGCGACGCGATTTCGCCGTCGGCTCGGTACTCGTCTCTCGCTTTGCTGGAAGGGCCAACGGCCAAAGTCCTCGCCCCGGACGTAAAATGTGACCGGGATCCGTCTGTGAAGTTTGTAAGAAACTTTCAGAAATCGCAGCGCTAAGTCAAGGGCAACCGAGGCATTACGACAATTTTTCGAAACACTCTTGTCAAACGCCAGTCACGTGTATGAAACTTTCCTACACGGTCGAAGTGTTCGCGCGGAGGAGCCGAGGCGACGTATGGCGGCCGAGTTCGAGGGGAGGGTTAAGATGCATTTCCTGTTGCGAGTGCTGCGGCGAAGCCTGGTCGCGTTGGCCGCCGCGCTGCTGTTGACTGCCAACGCCAATGCGGCCGGCGGTACATTCCGCTACGCTTCGGTCAGCGAACCCGCTCCCCTCGACGTCATGTTGA
>Ga0207639_10000589_pt1 | contig 25026 bp, 26 predicted proteins | sample KBSCornC32_FD_184299 | JGI IMG/M metagenome (GOLD analysis project Ga0207639, IMG submission 184299) | Corn rhizosphere microbial communities from Kellogg Biological Station, Michigan, USA - KBS Corn C3-2 (SPAdes) (version 2) | ecosystem: Host-associated > Plants > Roots > Rhizosphere > Soil ...
CACCTTGCCGTCGGGCCACGAGGCCGGATCGGACCAGCGCGACGCGTGCCCCGGGGACGATGCCTTCGCCGGCATGTCCATGTGGGCGTGAGAGTCCGGGGCTTCGGCCGCGACCTCCGCGCCGAGCAGCAGAGACCCGGGAAGCAGCACACTCAACAGCACCAGGCGAGACGGCATGCGCATGATATTGACCCCTCCACCGGGACCGCGAGTCCCGGCATTTTTGTATTTGGCAATAACTGTGCAACGCAGAGAGCGATTCGCCAAGCCCTGTCCCAAGCGCGCGCCGAGATAAGTTGTACTGAATTGTAACAATTCTCGTATTTTAGCGCTTGCGGGAAATCCGCTTGCGATGCCCGTGCGTCAGATCGCCAGGCCCGGATCACCCTCGAGAACTTGCTGCCGGAGCCGCGGCCGCTCCCCCGGTTGCCAAAGCTCCGCGGTGAGCGCGACGCGGTAGCGTAAGGGACCGCCGTCGGGCCGGCCGCTGCGGGCGATCGGGCGCGGGATGCACACAAATTCGGTGCGCATCTCGCGCTCGCTCAGGCGCACCTTGGCGTAGCCGTGCCCCCCGAGGTCGACGAATTCGAGGTGCGGGGCGTTGTCGGGATTGGACAGCGCGCGGGCGCGCTCGAGGTCGAAGCTCCTTGCGTATTCGAGACATGAGCGCACGCCATGCTTCAGCAGCATGTTGAACGTCCATGCCGGCTTGCCGCCCCCGGGCCGGTCAGCGAGGAAGAGCGGGCGCAGCGCGGCGTCCTTGGGCAGGTTGTATTCCATGCCCTCCATCGGCCCGGCGCTCGACAGCGAGCCGCCGATGAAGCTCAAGCCCACCGGCTCGAACTTGCCCGGCGGCAGGTCCTTGGTGGCATAGCCGGCCCAGAAGCTGTGAAGGTCGCCGGCGACGATCGCGAAGCCGGTGACGCTGGCCTCGCGGACGAGGTCGTAGATCTCCGCCCGCTCGGTATACGTCGCGCCGAAATCGGCGCCTCCGAGGCAGGCGTAGCCCGCGTCGGCGGGCCAGGCCTCCTTGGTCAGGCCCGGCGGCAGGTTCTGCGGATCGGCCCGCTGGTCGATCGCGCCTTGCGAGCTGGCCCAGATCTTCCAGGTGGCCCTAGAGCTGCGCAGCTGGTCCTTGAACCACGCCTTCTGCTCGGCGCCGAGGATGGTTTGCGGCGCGGTGTTCCTTTGCGGATTGGGGACGTGCTTGTCGCCGAAGCGGATTTCCGCCGGCGGGTTCCCGCCGTTGAACGCCCGGCCGCCGTCGAGCACCCGCATCTGGCGCTCGGGGAACATGTTGATGAATTCCTCGCCGCCGAGCTGGCCGAGCGAGGGATCGCTGAACGCGTCCGGGCCGCGATAGCTGCGCTCGTCGGTGATGATGAGGTCGAGGTGAGGGCCGAAGCGGAAGGTGCGGTAGGCCCTGAGGCTGTTGATCGCGATCAGGTTGTTGGGCTCGATGCCGAGGCCGTTGTCGTCCCAGGTCTCGATCTTGACGTTCTCGACCATTGGCGGGCCGAAGCGGTCGAGCGAGCCACTGGGCGCGGTGACGCGCGCCGGAATGTATTCGAACCACGCCTGGTTGGCGGCGACTTTGACGCTCTGGCCGGGAATCTCCCACGCGGGGTTCTTCACGACGCTCTGCCGGCCCATCCACGAGAACTCGTGGTTGTCCCAGATGCACACGAGCGGCCAGCGCGCGCGGGCGTCCTGCAGGTCGGGATCGGCGAGGTAGCCCTTGTAGACCGCCCGGTAGCCCTCGACCGTCAGCGGGATATGGAACTTGCCGACCTTGCGGCCGTCGGGAATGCGTGCGACCTCGTAGATCGTGCGGTCGTAGCGGGTCTTTGCTTCCTCGGGATACTCGACGACCTCATAGATGAAGTCGCCGAGATGGAGGACGAACTCGAGCTGGTCGGCCGGCGCGGCTCGCTCGTCCTCGAAGATCATCCGGCGGTAGGCGTTGAGCGTGCCTTCGTTGACATCCTGGCAGCTGACGAAGGCGAAATTCACCGGACGAGGATCGTTGGGGGCAGGGGCGGTCCTCGTCCGGCCGACGCGGCTGCCGTTGCCGTCCGCGTCGGTGAAGCGGTACCAGTAGAATCGGGAGGGCATGAGGCCGGCGACCAGCGCGCGAGCCGTCCAATCCGATTCCGCCGACACGGGCGCCGTCGCGCGCGCCACGACGCGGCGAAAGGTAGCGTCTTCCGCGACTTCGAGATCGAGGGTGTGCGAGGTGCCGTTGTCGAACGGGCGCCGGGTCCACAGGATGACGCTCTTGTCGTCAGGCTCCCCGGAAGCCACGCCCTGAGGGAAACATTTGCGCGCTTCGCGCCATCGGCTCGATGCAGCGCTGGCCGGCCCCGCCCACGCCAACGTTGCCCCAAGCGCCGCCGAAAGCTCGATGAACTCGCGACGGCTGGTCCTCATGCCTCGATCCGACTTCACCTCGGTCGTCCCCCTCGTCGAAGCCCGGTCAAGCCGGGTTTTCGTTTCGGGTAAGGTCTGAGTGCCAGCATTCGAGCGCCGCAAGGGCGCATCGACCAAGCGGCACTAGCGTTCGACTGTCGTATTCCTCGAGGGACGGATCGGGCGTCGATGACGGTGGACAATCTGCGGTAAGAACGGGTGGTGAGGCGTCTTGCCGCGAGTGAAGCTGTGGAACATCCCTGCCCTGGTTCCGGCCAGCGCGCTCTCCACATTGGAGACCTGGTCCGCGGTGCGCACATCGACATGGAGCCGCAGCCGTCCGTCGAAATCGAAGCTAATGCGCGCGTCGCTGGGGCATCGATCCCGCACCGTGCGCAAGATGCCGCCGAGCTCGTCGGTTACCGCGCATTGCGGCACACGGGAGCGTTGTTCGACGACCGCGGGCTGGACAGTTTCGGCTGACGGCATAGCCCACCTTTGAGCCGAGGTGCCCATGATAGCGCGGCTGCCGTTTCGATGAAGCGACGTTCCTGCATATCCGTGCTCTGGCCGAGGTCACACGGAGTAGTCATGAAGGCTGCATTGCCTCGGCGCAAAGACCGGGAGCGGCCGACGCTCGGCGCGCTCCCGGCTTTTCTGGCGCAAACTCAGTTCTGCTGGCCGCAACGGCAGTCGGAACCGCACTTGCAATCGGTGCAGGTGCAGGTGGTCGAGCAGCGGCGGGCTTCGTCTTCACGGTTGGTCATGGTGATACTCCTCGTTGTTCGGGAAGCCCCAAGTAGGCGCGCTGGCGGATCGGGGCTTGAACGTAACGGCTAAAGTCGCGTCAGCGTCGTCGCCGGTAGGCCGAAGGTGCGCCGGAAGATGCGGCTGAAATGCGCCGAGTCCGCGAATCCCGCTGCGTGCGATGCCTCGGTCAGATTGCGGCCCTCGGAATAGACCTGAAGCGCGCGAACAAGCCGTAGCCAGAGAACATAAGTCTTGAAAGCGAGGCCCGTCTGCTCGACGAACAAGTGTCTCAGGCGGCTGGGCGAGAGATAAACGCCCGCGGCGGCCGCGGCGAGATCGAGCGGCTGGTTGAGGTTGGCCGTGGCCTGGTCGATGATCTTGCGCACTCGGGGATCGGGCAGGGGCGCCCCCTCGGCTGGAACGAGGACCGCGAGGGCATGGCCGCCGGCGCGCAACAATGCGTCGGTTCCGAGCCCCGCTTCAAAGGTTGCGCAGAGCGGTTCGAGCGCTGCCCGCAGCATGGGAGCATCGAGGTGGGCAAGTGAGGCCTCGCCGAATAGGGCCGAAGTGAGCGCCCGTCCGGCTCGGCTTTCCGGCTCGACGAATACGAAGACCATAAGCCCATCGGCTTCGAAACGATGCCTCGCATCCGCTGCTACGGCTACCGCCGGCCCGGCGATCCTCCCATGCTCGGTTGCGAGCATCAGGCTGCCCTCGAGCGACACGGTGATCTGGATCGCGTGATGGCGGTGAAACTGAGGGTCGCCAAAACCACCCGGCGCTTCGAGTACCCACACGCTAAGCCCCTGGCCGATCGCCAGTTTCGCCCGTCCCATTGCCATGGCGGCATTCTAGCGGACGGAGAAGGAATGTCAGCCCAAGCCCGCCAGCAACTCCTGCAGCATCGGTCGCAGGCGACGAAGCTCGGCGCGGTGGCTTTGCGAGAGGTATTCGAGCACGGCCTCGCCGTGTTCGCTGAGCCGCAGGGTGACCTGGCGCTTGTCCTCGTCGCGGGCTTCGCGCCGCAGCAGGTCCTGCTCGACCATCCTGTGGACCAGCTCGGAGGCGCTGTGCGGGCGAAGGAACAGCCGCTCGGCCAGTTCGCCGACGTTGAGCGCGTTGTCCGGCCCGGCGCGGATCGCCAGCAGCGCCTGGTGCTGGCGCGGGGTCAGGCCGGCTTCGCCCGCGGCGCGTTCCGAATAGCGGACGAACTTTCGCAGCTCGTAGCGAAACCCGGCGAGGGTCGCGTAATCGCCGTCGCTCAGCTTGGGCATTGACTCCCTCTCTTGTTTTATGTCGTATCCCGACATAGTTGCGCGGCAAATGAATCGCAACGCAACTGTTCCCGCCCGGGTCGCAGGGCAGGGCGCGCTTCCGGGCGCGCCCAACCGGCCGCGCCTCGCCGACCACAACGCCGACATCCGCATGGTGCTGCTCTCGCTCATGGCTGTGGCGACCGGCACCGGCGGCGCGCTGTCCGCGTGGGTGCTGCTACACCTCATCGGCCTTGTCACAAATGGGCTGTGGTATCACCGCTGGTCATGGGCGATGACTTCGCCCGGCGGGGCAGCGACAGGGCCGCTGACCGTGCTGATCCCGGTTGCCGGAAGCCTCATCATCGGCGTGATGGCGCGTTACGGCTCGGACAAGATCCGCGGCCACGGCATCCCCGAAGCGATTGAGGCGATCCTCTACGGCGAGAGCAAGCTGAGCCTGAAGGTCGCCGTGCTGAAGCCGATCTCATCGGCGATCTCGATCGGCAGCGGCGGACCGTTCGGCGCCGAGGGTCCGATCATCATGACCGGCGGAGCCATAGGCTCGCTGTTCGCCCAGCGCTTCCAGCTCAGTGCCGCCGAGCGCAAGACGCTGCTCGTCGCCGGCGCGGCGGCGGGCATGACGGCGATCTTCGGAACGCCCTTCGCCGCCGTGCTCCTGGCGGTCGAGGTGCTGCTGTTCGAATGGAAGCCGCGTAGCTTCGTCCCGGTGGTGACGAGCGTGATCGTCGCCTTCGCCTGGCGCCCGCTGCTGGTCGGCTCCGGGCCGCTGTTTCCCGCCGGTTGGCATTTGGACGCGTCGGCGCTCAGCCTCGCCATCGCCGTCGGCGTTGGTGCGCTCTCGGGCCTGCTGGCGTGCCTCATTTCCAAGGCGCTGTACCTGATCGAGGACGGCTTCCACCGCCTGCCGGTGCACTGGATGTGGTGGCCGGCGATCGGCTCTGTCGTCGTCGGCCTCGGCGGTCTGGTCGAGCCGCGCGTGCTCGGCGCGGGTTACGACACCATCAACGCGCTGGTGAACGGCTCGCTGCTGCTCGACGCGATGCTGCTGATTCTGGTGGTCAAGGCGATCGTCTGGCTCGCCGCGCTCGGCTCTGGCACTTCGGGCGGCATCCTTGCGCCGCTTCTCATCATTGGTGGCGCGGCGGGGGCGGTCGTCGGCCTGTGGCTTCCAGGGGGCAGCGGCGCCTGGGCAATGATCGGCATGGCAGGCATGATGAGCGCCTCGATGCGCGCGCCGCTCACCAGTGCGCTGTTCGTCGCCGAGCTCACCGGGCGCTTCGACGCGCTGCCGCATGCGCTGGTCGGCTCTGGCACCGCTTTCGCGCTGGCGGTGCTCCTGCTCAGGCGCTCGATCCTGACCGAGAAGATAAGCCGCCGTGGGCGCCACATCAGCCAGGAATTCACCGTCGATCCGCTGGCCCTCAGCCTCGCGCGCGACGTGATGACCGCCGATCCTGTCACGCTCCCCGCCGACCTTCCGGTGGCCGAGGCGCTGGTGTTCTTCGAGCGCGAGGCGAGGCACCGCAGCTATCCGGTGGTCGACGAGGACCTGCATCCCGTCGCCCTGGTCTCGCGCGCCGACGCGCTCAAGTGGCGGCAGGACCCCGAAGCGCTCGTCGGGACGCTGCGCGAGACCCTGTCCGACGTCTCGCTGCCGATGGTCACCCTCGACACGCCGTCCGACGCCATCGCCAACCTGATGATCGCCGAGAACTCTGGGCGCGTTTGCGTGGTGAACCCGGAAGACGGCCGGATCGCGGGCATCGTCGCTCGCCGTGACCTGCTGCGTTCGCGCGCGGTGGCGCTGCAAGGCGAGCGAGAGCGCTCGCGAGGGTGATGGGAACGGGCTAGCCGCCGTTTGTCGCGAGCGCGGCCAACTGGACGCCGTCGAGGCCGTATGGGTCCGGCCCCGCCGCCAATCCGTCGCCCTCGGCGCGTGCGGTCAGGTAGGTGATGTAGATCGGCACCGGCTTGGGCAGGTCCACCTTCTGCTCCGGCTTGCCCGACGGCGTTTCGAGTGGCGCGCCCATCAGCCATTTTCCGAGGCGCTGCGCATCCTCGAGGCGCACGCAGCCGTTGCTGAGATGGCGATCAGCCTTCAGCATCAGCGACTTGTCAGGCGTGTCGTGGAGATAGATCCCGTCCGCATTGGGGAACTCGTACTTCACCCTGCCCATCGAATTCGTAGCGCCGGGGCGCTGCCGAACGTGAAGGTTGAGCTTGCCGGCCTTTGCCGCCTTCCAGTCGATTGTCGAGGGATCGACCGGCACCGCGTCCTCCTCCCAGCCTGACAGCACCTCGTAGCCGCGCGTCTTGAGGTATCTCACCCCCTGGGCCAGGACGTTCGGCGCGATGGTCTTGCGGATCAGGTTGTCGGGCACATTCCAGTAGGGATTGAGAATGGCAAAGCGCACGTAACCCGCCATGATCGGGGTCTGCAAATCGTGCTTGCCGACGATCACCCGCATCGAATCGACGGCGACGTCGCCGTCGTACATCCACAGGCGCGCCTCGCCACTGTCGACCACGATGTGGCGGCCCCCTGGCTGAGGCGGGATGGCCCGAATTCGCGCGAGATTGGCAACCGCAACGGCGCGCTCGCGCGGAGAAGTCCCGCGCGCTGCGATCGCGGCGCGGCGGAGCGGGGCATAAAGCGGATGCATCCACTTCATGCCTTGAATGTATTCGCTCAGCGAAGGCGCCTTTGCCGCTTCGGCGAGGACGCTGTAAGCGCCGCGAGCACCCGGCCGGAGGTAGTTGTGCTCATAGGCCATTTGCGGTTCGCCCGGGCGCCGCAGCGCGGTGGAGTAGGCGACGAAGGCGCGGGACAGCGACAGCTCGGCCTGGGCGAGCGCCGCTGGTGAGGAATCGGCCACCATCCTCTGCACGTCAGCCTGGATCTGCTCGACATTGAAGGAGGAGGGATCGAGCCCGTCGTCGTCCGCCGTTTGCATGAGCTGCAGCAGTTCGTTGGCCGCCGGGTTGAGCGAACCATCGGGAGCGATCCAGAGCGGCCCGGCACCGTAAGCATAGTAGCTGGCGAATTCGCCGTCGCCCAGCTTCAGCAGCTGCGCTTGCAGCTGCGGATTGGCCGGCCCCTCCGCGGCCCGAAGAGGAGCGGCAACCGCGAGCGCCAGGCTCACTGCCGGCACCACATGTAAGGCGCGTTTCAGCATAGGTTTCATGGACCGGCCCCCGACCAGAGCGTTGGATTCACACAGTTCCGCTTGGCGCGTGCAAGCTTAATGGCGCTGAATCCCTTCAGGAATCTCTCCAGAGTCTACCTTTGCGCCTATCGAAAGTTAGGAGGCCGCCCTCCTCGATCATGGCCTCCGGAAGACGTAGACGAACTGGTCCGTGCGGCCTCTCACCTTCGGATTGAAGACCAGCAGCGTGCGGTCGTCGGAGGGGTTGCGCAGGACGTTGCTCTCGCCGACGAACTTGAAGCCCGCGGCCGCCATGTCCGCCTTGACCACGGCCGCGTCGATCCGATGCAGCTTCTCGGTCGCCTCGAGCTTAGAGCCGTCGACCGCGGAATGATCGATGATGACGAAACGGCCACCCGGCTTCAGGGCGTTGAAGACGCCCTTGTTGAAGGCCGGAACGTCGGCCGGGCCGACGAACTTGTCGTAAAGGTCGTGGTAGTTCTGCCGCATCCAGATCAGGTCCGCCTTGGCCGGCAGGGCGAAGATATTGGTGTGCGCCGCCAGGGAGATGACGTTCGGATGATCCGCCAGCGGCATCGAGCCGTCCGGGGGCGTGGGACGATGCTCGCCTGCGTCGGCTTCGATCAGGTGGACCGCATAGACCTTGCCCTTCGGCCCCACGGCGTCGGCGAACAGCCGGTCCCAGTAGTCGCCGGGCCAGACGTCGGCCACCGTCGCGCCCTTGCGGATGCGCAGGAAGGTAAGGAGCTCGGCCGGATGGCGTTCAGCATCGAGCGCGCGGTCCGCCTCGGGCCGCGTCGAGTCCGCGACGATTGCCGCGGCATCCGATTGCTTCGGCTCCGCGATGGCCGACGCCGCGATCCAGCACGCGATCAAGGTAGCGCCCACGACCAGGCCGGACTTGCTTACTTTCATGCCACTCCCCGCTTATCTTCCCGGTGACGGCTTATGACAGCGGGCGCGCCTCGCCAAGAAGGAATAGAGATTGGCCGTAGGGCACGTCGCAAGGACCTGGAGTTGGCACGCCAATAATTGTTCGGTTCGTTAATTCGTCCGGGGCCATCGCGGGAGTGACCGATGAGTGATTGTCACCCTCGCGTGCAGTCGGGTCGGCACGCTTTGGGAGATGACGAATTTTGCGCAAGCAGCTAAGCGGCGCCGCAAGACAAGGAGACGCCCGTGAAAATCGACCAATCCATCGCCGCCGTCGTTACCGGAGGAGCCTCCGGGCTCGGTGAGGCGAGCGCGCGGGCGCTGGCCGCCAAGGGCGCAAAGGTTGCGATCTTCGATCTCAACCAGGAACGCGGGGAAGCGGTCGCGCAGGCCATCGGCGGAATTTACTGCAACGTCGACGTTTCGGACGAGGCCTCGGTGGACGCCGGATTCGCCAGGGCGCGCTCCGCGCATGGGCAGGAGCGGGTGCTGGTGTGCTGCGCCGGCATCGGCACCATCGGCAAGACCGTGAAGCGCGATCGCGAAACCGGTGAGATCAGCCATTTTCCGGTCGAGCAGTTCATGAAGACGATCCGCGTGAACCTGCTGGGCACGTTCCAGTGCGTCGCCAAGTCGGCCACCGGGATGATGACGCTCGATGGGCTCGAGGACGGCGAGCGGGGGGCGATGGTTGTCACGTCCTCCGTCGCTGCCGAGGACGGGCAAATAGGGCAAGTCGCCTACGCAGCGTCGAAAGCCGCGGTGATGGGCATGACGCTGCCGATCGCGCGCGACTTCATGCAGGAGGGCATCCGTATCAACGCGATCCAGCCGGGCATCTTCGCCACACCGTTGCTCGCGGGACTGCCCGAGAAGGCGCAGGAATCGCTTGCCGCGGCCGTGCCGTTCCCGAAGCGGCTCGGCCAGCCGGATGAATATGCCGGGCTGGCCATGTTCATGCTCGAGACCGGCTACTTCAACGGCGAGAGCGTGCGGCTCGACGGCGCGATCCGCATGCCTCCCAAGTAGGACGCTCGCTTGGCCGGCTGGCACATCGGCATCATCGGCGGCTCCGGGCTGTACCAGCTCGCCGGGCTGGAAGATGCGCAGCAGATTGCCGTCGGCAGCGCCTTCGGCGAGCCGTCGTCGCCGGTCACGCTGGGGCACATCGGGCACGTTCGCCTCAGTTTCATCGCCCGCCATGGGGAAGGGCACAGGGTCTCACCGAGCCGCGTCAATTACCGCGCCAACATCGACGCGCTGAAGCGCTGCGGTGTGACCGATGTGCTGGCCATCTCGGCGGTCGGATCGCTCAAGGAAGACTTGAAGCCCGGTACGTTCGTCGCAGTCGACCAGTTCATCGACCGCACCCAAGGGCGCGAGCGAAGCTTTTTCGGCGAGGGCATCGTCGCCCACGTCGGACTGGCCGACCCGGTGTGCCCGCGCCTCGCCAGGTTCGCGGCCGACGCGGCGAAGAAGGCCAAGGCAACGGTGCATCGCGGAGGTACTTACGTCGCCATCGAGGGGCCGCAATTCTCGACCCGCGCGGAGAGCCTGCTCTATCGCTCGTGGGGCGCCGACGTGATCGGCATGACCGCGATGCCCGAAGCGCGCCTAGCCCGCGAGGCCGAGTTGCCTTACGCCTTGCTTGGCATGATCACCGACTACGACGCCTGGCGCAAGGGCGAGGCGGGTGTCGATGCGGCCGAGATCCTCGAGGTGGTGCGCGAAAATGCCGAAACGGCGCGACGGGTGCTCGCCGAGCTCGCCAAGGCATTGCCCGAGGAGCGCGAGGCGAGCCCGATCGACACCGCGCTCGACGCCGCGCTGGTCACACCGCGCAGCGCTTGGCGCGCGCACGAAGTGGCCCGGCTCGACGCGGTCATGGGCCGGCTGGTGCGGGAAGGGTTCGCCCGGCGATTGCGCCAGGGCAATGCGTGACGCTTGCAAATGTGGTGAAAACTGTAACAAACTAGTTTGCGATGAAACAAAGCAACCGCCTTGCCGAATTCCTGCCTTACCGATTGTCGGTGACCTCGAACGCCGTCAGCCAGCGGATCGCGCAAGAATACCGCATCCGCTGGGGCCTCTCCGTGCCCGAATGGCGGGTTATGGCGGTGCTCGGCGATTCCGGTCCGCACACCCAGCGCGAGCTCACCACCATGACGATCATGGACAAGGTGGCGGTCAACCGCGCGTGCAAGGTGCTCGAAGACCGCGGGCTGGCGGTGCGCAAGCCGAACGCACAGGACGGACGCTCGCACCTGCTCGAGCTGACGTCGGCCGGAAAGGCGATGCATGGCCAGATCATGCCGCTCGCGCTGGAGATGGAACGGCGACTGTTCGCCAACTTCAGCGATGAGGAGATCGAGGCGTTCCGCGCGCTGCTTGGCCGGGTGCGCGACGAGGTCAAGGATCTCGACGCGGACGGCATCGACAGCGAGAATTTCGGGGTAAGGTGAAAAACGAAAGCCCCCGCAGGCGCGAACCTGCGGGGGCTCCATCAGGGGGTCCCCCCGGCCTTGGCCGCCCCTTAGCTCAGTGCTTGTGCCCGATCCCTCCGGAGAACGCGTCGGCAATCGAACAGGCTGCCGGGCCGAGAATGACGATGAACAGCACCGGCAGGATGAACAGGATCAGCGGCACGGTCATGATGGCCGGCAGCCGCGCGGCCTTTTCCTCGGCGCGCATCATGCGCTCGTTGCGGAATTCCGCCGAAAGCACGCGCAGAGCGGAGGCGAGCGGTGTACCATAGCGCTCGGTCTGGATCATGGTGGTGACCACGCCGCGCACGGCATCGAGGTCGACGCGATAGGCGAGGTTCTCGAACGCCTGGCGTCGCTCGGTGAGGAACGACAGCTCGATGGCAGTCAGCGCGAACTCGTCGCCGAGCTCGGGATAGGCGCGGCCGAGTTCCCTCGCGACGCGGTTGAACGCGGCGTCCACCGTGAGGCCAGCCTCGGCGCAGATGACCAGCAGGTCGAGCGCATCGGGCAAGCCCTTGCGAATCGCATGGGTGCGCTTGTTGGCCCGGTTCTTGAGGAACAGTTCGGGCCCCTTGTACCCGACGATGACGAGCGCCGCGAAAGCCATGAAGCGCTTGAAGCTGCCCCACGTCGGGAACATGTTCAGCCAGTAGATCGCCACCACGGCGACGAAACCGAGCACGATCGGCAGGATCATCCGCAGGAAGATGACGATGACCGCGTATTCCTTGTTGCGGATGCCGGCCTGCGCCAGCTTCTGCTGGATAATCTTGACCTGGCTGTCCTGGAGGACCTTGAGGCCCTTCAGGGTGTCCTTCATCTTGTCGGTCGCCTCGGTCCGCTGGACGAGGCTTTGCCGCTTGCGCGACTTTGCCGTGATGATGCCGGATTTCAGTTCCTCGCGCCGTGCGTTCAGCGCTTTCACGCGCTTTGCCATCGGGTCCTTGACGGTCACCGCCGCGTAAATCGCGAACATCATCGCGGCGGCGGCGATCCCGGCAAGGATCGTGCCGACGAACATGACGTCGATGCCGAGAAGCGTGGGTCCTTGTGCGGGATTCATGGCTTGGCTGGTCCTTCGCTCAGATCTCGAAACTGACCATCTTGGCCATGATGAAGGCGCCGATGCCCATCCACACCAAGCCGCCGATGCCGGCCACGGTCAGGCGGTCGTCGCTGAAGAATTTCGCCAGGTAGTGCCCGTTGAGCCACCAGATCAGGCCGAAGACGATGAACGGCAGCGAGCCGACGATGTACGCCGACGCCTTCGATTCCGAGCTCATCGCTTTGATCTTGAGCTTCATCTGCGCGCGCTTGCGCAGCACGTCGGCGAGGTTGGATAGCGTCTCGGCGAGGTTACCGCCGGTCTCGCGCTGGATCGCCAGCGTGATCACGAAGAACTGGAATTCGGCCGTGCCCAGCCGGTCGGCCGTTTCCTGGAGCGCCTCCTCCATCGTCCGGCCGATGCGGATGCGCTCAGTCACCGCCTTGAACTCGGATCCGACGGTGCCGGGAATCTCGTGCGCCACGACGCCGAGCGTTTCGGTCACCGGCAGGCCCGAACGCAGTCCGCGCACGAGAAGCTCGATGCCGTCCGGAAACTTCGAGTTGAAGTCGTTGAGGCGCTTCTTGATGAAATGACCGACCAGCCAGTGAGGCAGTCCTGCGCCGACGAGCACGCCGACACCGAGCGACAGCAGAAACGCGTGGGTCTCGAGGAACAGCACCATGGCGACGACGAGCGCCAGGCCGAGCGAAACATACATGTACTGCGACACCGTCCACGGGCGTCCGGTCCGTTCGAGCCGAACGGCGAGCGCCTCGCTGCGGGATCCGGTGCCAGCGATCTTGAACTGTTTCGGCTTGCGCGCGGCGATGGCCTTCTTGAGCTGCGATTCAACCTTCGCGACCGTGCTCTCGGAATGGCGATAGCGCACGGCCTGGAGGCGGCGCTGGCTCTCCTTGACCGGCGACCGGCCGCCGAACGCCATCACCCCGATGACCATCAGGATCATCAGGCCTGCCGCGAACATAACCAGTTGGATCACGCCCATTATAAGCTACCGCCTTCCTGTCCGAACCAATCGCCCGACGCTTCTTCGGGTCGCTTATTCGGCGTCGACGGATTCAGCGGCCTTGCCCTTTTCCTTCTTGCCGAGCAGCGACTTCAGGTCGAACTTGCCCAGCAGCGAAGAATTCTCAGGCACGCCACTATCGATCTCGCCTCCTTCCTCGACTGACCCGAGGATGCTCTTCGAGATGTCCTTGATCACCGCACCTGCCTTGCTCGAGCGGTTCGCGTCGACGAACGTCTGACCCAGCTTGGCAGCGTTGACCGCCGCCTTCTGATCGTACGGAATCGTGAAATTGATCTTGCGCTCGATCGAGGCTTCGAAGTCGGCCTTGGTGATCTCCGACGCGCCCGGCTGCACCTTGTTGGCGATGACCAGGGGCTTGACGCCCGGGGCGTTCGACTTGAGCCACGACAGGATGCGGATCGTGTCGCGCGCCGAGGCCAGCGTCATTTCCGCAACCAGCGCCATCACGTTCACTTCCGACAAAAGATGCGGGAAGTTGATCAGCATGTTGCGCGGCAGGTCGATCACGGTCGTCTCGAACGCCTGGCGGAATTCTTCCTCCAGCTGCACGAAGGCGCTGCCATCCGTCATCAGCGGCGAGTTGATCGGCGCTTCCGCCGAAAGGATCGCCAGGTTGTCGTTGGCGCGGATCATCGCCCGCTCGATGAACAGGCCGTCGATGCGGCTCGGGTTCTCGATCGCGTCGGTCAGGCCGCGGCCCGGCTCGAGGTCGAGCGAGAGCGCGCCGGTACCGAAGTGCACGTCGAGGTCGAGCAGCGCAGTGGGCCGCTTGTGATCGGTGCTGAAAAGCCACGCGAGAGAGGTCGCCAGTGTCGAAGAGCCGACGCCGCCACGGGTGCCGACGACCGCGCACGACACATGCTGCTTGGCCACCTCGCCGTCGCGCTCGCGCGGCGCGGCGAACACAGCCTGCGCCTGGTTAAGCGAATCGCGGATTTGCCCGGCGGTGAGCGGCTTGAGCAGGTAATCGTGAATGCCGCTCGCGAGCAGGTCGCGATAGAGGCGCACGTCGTTGACCTGGCCGACCGCGATCACGACCGTGCCGGGCTCGCAAACCTCGGCGAGGGCGTTGATGTCGTTCAGCGGATCGCCGCTCTCCGACAGGTCGACCATGAGGATCGCGGGGCTGGCCGCGATGGACAGGGACTGGACCGCGTTGCGCAATCCGCCCTTGGCGCACTTCTCCGGCGCCCAACCCATTTCGATGACGACCGGACGCAACACGTCGAGCGCCGTCTCGTCGCAGATGAAGGCGGCGAACGGATCGCGATTGCCTACGAGGCCGGGTTTCCAAGGCGCGTTCATTCTTACTTACCCCCGTTCTCGGTGGACACTTTCGGCAACCCGTCGGTGCCGGTCGGTTTCTGTGCGCGATAGGCTTCGATCGCCTTGTTCGAGCTCATGATCACGGTCTCGCCCCGCGGGGTCGCGCCGTGCAGGAGATCGTCCGGATTGGCGACCATCGCCGCCAGGTTGGCGTTGACCGCGCAGCCATAGTTGGCATCAGTCTGGTTGCCCAAAGAGGTCGCGTATTTGTCCGACCAATTGGGACAGTTCGGCACGTAGGCCCGGCTGCGGGTGATGACCACGCGCACCGTGCCCCCTTCGATGTAGCCTGCCGTAACCGGAGCGCCGTCGCTGAGAAGCAGGCCATAGCGGCCGGCGATCGCGGCGACATCTTCACGCACCGCTGCGTTGGTCACCGATCCATCGAGCGAGATGCGATCGCGGAAGCCGACGTTGAGCGATTCGAACCAGTCGGCCAGGCGACGCTGCTCGGAGATCGGCAGCCCTTCTGCGGTCGTGTTCAGGTCAAGCGAATAAGTGGCATGCTCGACAACCGGCTGATTGACGCTCTCCAGGCCACGATTTTGCGGGCCGGGGTTGCAAGCCGAAAGGGCAAGCCCGAGCGAAAGGGCGATGGCGCTGGCCGCCGCGTTCTTCGTGCAGATGGGCATCGTCATCACCTTTCTCACTTGAAGCTGAAGCCGGGGGTCACCGGGTCGGCGTTCTGCGCGACCTTGGCGTCCTTGCGGCGATCGCGATCGTCAGCCGGCGAAGCGGGCTGGTCGTTGACCCCGACGGACGGTGGGGGAGCAGGCTCGGCGGCACGCGGCAGCGGCCGGGTCGCACCCGAGGTCCCGTTCGTTTCCTTGTTCATGAAGATCTGCTCGAACGCCGTCGGAGCGCTGAAGCCGTCGGTCGGCAGCTTGATCTGGCTGTCATCGACCGGGTTGACCAGGTAGGGGGTGACGACGATCACCAGTTCGGTCTGGCCCTTGCGGAAGTTCGTCGACTTGAACAGGTTGCCGATGATCGGCAGGTCGCCGGCGCCGGGAACCTTGTCGAGCGTGTTTTGCGCGTTGTTGCTGAGCAGGCCGGCGATCATGAAGCTCTGCCCGGAGCCGAGCTCAACCGTCGTTTCGGCGCGACGCACCGTCAGCGAAGGAACCTGGAAACCGTTGAGCGTGATCGCGCCTTGCGTCGAAAGCTCGGACACTTCCGGCCGCACCCTCAGCGAGATCCTGCCGTTGGCGAGCACCGTCGGAGTGTAGGCGAGGCTCACGCCGAACTTCTTGTATTCGATCGACGTCGTGCCGAGGCCCTGGCTGATCGGGATCGGGAATTCGCCGCCCGCCAGGAATTCGGCGGTTTCGCCGGACAAGGCAGTGAGATTGGGCTGCGACAACGTGGTCACAAGGCCCATGTTCTCTCCGGCGTCGAGCGCTCCGAGGAGGTCGAGGCCGAGCAGGTGGCCTGCCGCGCCGAAGACGGTTGAACCCGGGTTCGGCGCCTTCATGTCGTACGTCGTCGTCCCGGTCACGAACTGGCCCTTGATGGGATCGAAGGGCACGGGCGTGCTGGTGCAGCCAAGCTTATAGAATGCGCAAGGGTCGATCATGACCTGAGTGCCGGTCCTGTCGCCGCCCTTGATGGTCCCTGCGGCGCCGCGGCCGATGCCGAAGGTGAAGCCGCCGCTCTGGTCGCGCGTGGTCAGGCTGGTCTGGAGGTCCCGAGCCAGCGAGCGGCTGACTTCCGCAAACCGCACCCTGAGGTTGACCTGCAGCGGCGTCGCGGTGCGCAGGCGCGAAATCACGTTGGTATCCTTGCCGACGAAGGCCGTCACCAGGCGCTCGGCCTCGGCGGCGTCTTCCGGCGCGGCGACCGTGCCGGTGAGGAGCACCGTGTTGGTGCCCATCGTGGCAACGCTGATATGAGCTTCCGGCATCGCCAGCGCCAGCATCTCGGGTATGCTTGCGATGTTCGAGCCGACCCGCACGTTGGAAGACCAGATCGTCTGGCCGGCTGCGTTGCTGGCGTAGATGGTGGTTTCGCCCCCGGACTTGCCGAACACGTAGAGCTGGTGCTGCGACTTCACCTGGACGTCGGCCACCTGGTCGTTGGCGACGAAAACGTCTGTCATCGAACCTGGAACCGTGATGAGTTCGCCCTTGCCGAGCGACAGGACGATCTCACCTCGCGGGGCGGTGATCGACTGGCCGAGGGCCGGGCCGGCCGGCACGGCGGCCAGCGGCGACAGCGCGCAGGCTGCGGTCAGCACAGTCTTGATAAGGCGACGATTCATTGTCTTGTCCCTCACTGGATCGCCGCTCCCTAGGCGGCTTGCGGGTATCGTCTCGAAGTTCGTCATTTGATCAGCCGGCGACCATGCCGGCGGCAGTGGCGCTGCCCATGGTGCGGCCTGCGCGGCTCGCCCCCTGGGCTTCGGCGCCGACCATTCCCTTGACGGCGCCACCCAGCGGCTGCGCGCTCATCGAATTCCCGCGGAACACCCGCACGACAGGACCGCTTGGGACCGAGCTGACCGCCGCGCCCGACACCTGGGCTGCATTCTGGTCGCCCTTCGGCGGCACGGTCCTGCGCTGGAAGCGGGAAATGTCCCCGCCGGTGACGAAATCGTCGCCTTTCTGCGGGATCGTCGAAACCTGGCGCAGCAGCTTGTTCTCGGCATCCTTCGACAGGTTGTCGGGGATGTTCACGTCGCTCGAGGCGAGCATCTTGTCGAGATCGGCCTGATCATCGGCCAGCGAGCGCAGCGCGAGGCTGAGCGTGCCGATCGTCTGGGCGACCTGGATTTCCTCGGCGACCTTCGGGGTCGCCTCCAGCGTGACCGTGCGGAATGCCTTGACGACGGTCTTGCCGCTGTCGTCAGTGGTCGTCTCGGTCTTCTGGTCGGTGGCGAGAACGCGCAGGTTCTTGAGGATCGTTTCAGTGGCCTTGAGGCTTTCTCCGCCGTTGCCGTCCACCGATTGTGTGAGCATCAGGTCGACGTGGTCGCCCGGGAAGATGAAGCCGCCGACGCCGGTCTTTTCGGAGACCGGGATGGTAACGGCCCGCATGCCCGGCCCGAGCGCCGCGGCGAGAAAGCCGCGATCGCCGGGGTACACCAGAGCGCCTTGTGTAACCGGCTCGCCGGCCGTGATCGGGTGGCGCACCACGGTGCCGAGCAGCTTGTTCATGTCGGCCTCGCCGTCGACGAAGTAGGCGTCCTGGACCATTTCCTTCGGCCACAGCTGATAGCCCACCGCATCGGCGGTGATGATCGTGCCGACCGGCAAGGCGCGTTTGGCGACGAGCACCTTGGGGCCTTGCGGCTGCGGGGCGGCCGCTGCCTGCGGCGCGGACGCGCCGGCGAACATGCTCCGGGCCGCCAGCGCGGTGCCGATCGCGACGATCAGCGCCCCCAGCAGCAGAAACAGCTTCTTCCTGTCCATGGTGCGTCAAGCCCCCACAATGAAAATGGCGTTATGATTTACGGCGCTTATGGCCGGATTGGTTAAAATCGGGTTCACCCCAGGGCTCCCGAGGTGGCCGCCATCGGCGGCCAGTAATGCGTCGAAAGGACCCACAATCCGGCCGTCGCGATCGCCAGGCCGTAAGGAATGGCGAGCCGGTCCTTGCGGCCATTGATCATGTGCACCGCGGCAAAGACGATAGTCAGCACGCCGCCGACGAGCGCCATGACGATGATGAGCTTCAGGAACCACGCGGGCTCGATCCACAGCGCCAGGGCGGTCAGCAGCTTGACGTCGCCGCCGCCCATGGCGCCGATCGCGAACAGGCCTGCGAGAATGGAGAATGCGCCGACAGCCACGCCGAGCTGGGCGGCGACTTCGGGCCACAACGACATTCCGCTGGCCCACCAGAACAAGGGGGCGCCAAGCGCGATGGATCCGTTCAGCCAGTTGCCGATCCGGCGCGAACGCAAATCGGTAAACCCGGCAACCAGCAGGGCGATTGCCAACGCGGCCAGCAGTCCATACTTGAACGGATCGTCCAACACCTAGTGTGCCCCCGGTAATCCCGAGGCTCAGTGCTAGCGATCAGGGCTTACTAAAAAGTAACCACGGGCGGGAGGTTGGAATTAGCCATCCAAATTCGCCGGACAAAACGGCTTTCGACCGCCGGGCAATTCCACCTGATGCTCGCGAGAGTCGCTGGCGCGCCCCGGACGGCCATGCGATCAGAAGGATCGACTGGCCACAACCCGCTTCGTCCCGACGGGGCAGCCTGCTGTTCCTGCCCGGACGGGGAGACGCTTACGAGAAATACCTCGAGACCCTTGAGCATTGGCGAAGGCAAGGTTGGCGAGTGACCGCGCTCGACTGGCGCGGCCAGGCGGGGTCCGGGCGCCTCGGCGCGGACGCGGTCACCGGGCATGTCGACGATTTCACTCGATGGACAGCCGATCTGACCGCGTTTTGGGAGGAGTGGTCGATCGCCGGCAACGGCCCGCTCGTGCTGGCTGGCCATTCGATGGGCGGGCACCTCGTCTTGCGCGCCGTCGCCGACAGGCAGGTACGACCGGCGGCGCTGGTTCTGTCGGCGCCCATGCTCGGTTTCCTGCCGGATTGGCTGCCGCTGTCCGTTCAACGGGCCTGGGCGGGCGCGATGTGCCGGGTTGGCGATCCGCGCCGAGCGGCCTGGAAATGGAGCGAAAAGCCCGGCGAAATCCCGCGCAACCGTATCGAGCTGTTGACCCACGACGCCGATCGCTATGCCGACGAGCTGTGGTGGCGCGAGGCGCGGCCGGGCCTCGCGATGGGCACCGGGAGCTGGGGCTGGGTGGCCGCGGCGCTGCGCTCGATGAACGTGCTCGGGAGGCCGGGGCAGCTCGAAGCGATCGACATGCCCGTGCTTCTCCTCGCCGCTGCGCACGATCGGCTGGTGAGCTTCCTCGCCATCCGTCGTGCTGCCGCTCGGCTACCGAAGAGCGAGTTGGTCGTGTTCGGGCCGGAGGCCCGGCACGAGCTCTTGCGGGAATGTGACGCGGTGCGCGACAAGGCCCTTGCAATGATCGACCGCTTCCTCGACCGGCTCGGGGTGTGACCATTCCGCTATTCGACTTCGCCGTGATCGGCGCGGGCATGGCCGGTGCCAGCATTGCCGCCGAATTGGCGCCCCACGCCAGCGTCCTCATCGCGGAGGCCGAGGACCGCCCTGGCTATCATGCCACCGGCCGCTCGGCGGCCTTTTGGGAGGAATGCTACGGCGGCCCCGACGTTGTTCCGCTGACGCTCGCCTCGGGTCCGTACTTGCGTGAGCATGGCATGCTGGCTCCGCGCGGCGCGCTCTACATCGGCCGCGCAGAGGACGAGCCGGAGATCGCCGCCTTCATGCAGCGTTTCGCGGACAGTGGCGTATCGATCGAGCGCCTCGGTCGCGCCGCGCTCGAAGCGCGTATTCCAGGGCTGCGTCCCGAATGGCAGCACGCGGTCCATGAACCGGCTTGTGCCGACATCGACGTTGCCGCCTTGCATCATCGCTATCTGGCTCGCGCGCGCGCAGCCGGTGCGGAGCTTCGCTGCCGCGCCCGGCTCGAAACGGCGGGCCGCGAGGCCGAACTTTGGCGCCTGTCATTGGGCGGCGCCGGCGAGGCGCATGCAAGGGTCGTGGTCAGCGCGGCCGGGGCGTGGGCGGATCAGGTGGCGAAGATTGCCGGTGCCCGCCCGCTGGGAATCCAGCCGCTGCGCCGCACTGTCGCCCAGTTGCGCACATCGCCGCTTCCGCCGGCCGACTTGCCCCTGGTCCTCGACATCTCGGGCGCGTTCTACTTCAAGCCGGAGCACGGCAAGTTGTGGCTCAGTCCGCACGACGAGACGCCGTCCGCGCCGTGCGATGCCGCGGCAGAAGAGCTCGACCTTGCTCGGGCCATCGACCGCTTCGAACGGGTGGTCGACTGGCGGATCGAAGCGGTCGAGCACAAGTGGGCGGGTCTGAGGAGCTTCGCGCCGGACCGGCTGCCGGTTTACGGATTCGACCCGGCGGTCCCCGCCTTCTTCTGGTTCGCGGGGCAGGGCGGCTTCGGCATTCAGACCGCGCCGGCCGCCGCCCGGCTCGGTGCCCAGCTCCTGCTTGGTTTGCCGCGTGACGAGATGACGAGGGCGCTGGATGCATCGCTTTACGATCCAGGCCGCTTCGCCGGGGTGGTGGAACCATAGCGGCCGGCTTCCGTACCTTGTGCCGGAGGCCACGGCATGCAGGTTCGGCAAATCCACGGCAGCGGCCGCCAGCGCACGTTCGCGGTGATCATGGCAACGAGCGACGAGGCAATGAGTCAAATCTGCCGTTTCGCGGAGCGCGAGGACATTACCGGCGCGCTGATCACCGGCATCGGCGCGTTCGAGCGGGCCGTGCTGCGCTATTTCGATTGGGACGCCAAGCAGTATCGCGACATCCCGGTCGATGAACAGGCCGAGGTTGCATCGCTGATCGGGGACATCGGCGAAGATGAGCAGGGCCGTTCCGCGGTGCACATCCATCTGGTCGTCGGCAGGCGCGACGGCAGCGCGCTCGCCGGCCACCTCAAGACGGGGCACGTGCGGCCGACGCTGGAACTGATCGTCACCGAGACGCCGGCTCACTTGTGCCGTCGCAAGGATGCGACGACCGGGCTCAATCTGATCGACCTTCGCGGGACCGTCGAAACATGATTGGGTCCCGCGCGCCAACGATGATGGCGGGCGTTGCCCTGTTGGCGGCAGTCTCGCTCGCCGCGTGCGGCAAGTCCAGCCAGCCTTCCGCCGAGCCTACGGTGAGCCAGCGCGCGCCGGTTTCCGCCATGCAAATGACCAGCACCGCCTTCGGCGCCGGCAACACATTGCCCGAAGAATACACTTGCGACGGCGCCGGCCGGTCGCCCCCGCTCGCCTGGAGCGGCGCGCCGGCGAACGCGCGGAGCTTCGCGCTCATCGTCGAGGACCCGGACGCGCCCGACGGGACCTTCCGCCACTGGGGCGTCTACGACATCCCCGCCGGAACGCACGAGCTTGCCGAAGGCGCGTCGGGGAAAGACGGCCTGAAGCAGGTCAAGAACGATTTCGGCAAATCCGGCTACGGACCTCCGTGCCCGCCCAAGGGCGACCCGCCGCATCATTATCACTTCCGCCTGCTCGCGCTCGATGTCACGCAGCTTTCCGGCTCGCCCGGCAACGTGAAGGACCTCCTTGACGCGACCGACGGCCATGTCGTGGGCAACGGCGAGTTGATGGCGCTCTACGGCCGGCGCTGAGCCTCAGGCCGCGCGGGCCGCCTCGTTCGCCGCGTCGCTGGCGAGCTTGTCGACACGCTCGTTCTCGACGTGTCCGTCGTGGCCCTTGACCCATTGCCAGGTGATCCTGTGCCGCCCCGCGGCATCGATCAACTCGTGCCACAGGTCTTCGTTGCGGACGGGCTTCTTGCTGGCGTTGACCCAGCCCTTCTTCTGCCAGCCGTGGATCCACTTGGTCATGCCGTCGATGACGTAGCGGCTGTCGGAGTGGAGCAGGACTTCACACGGCTCGATCAACGCCTCGAGCGCGCGGATCACGGCGGTCATTTCCATCCGGTTGTTGGTCGTCGACGGGTCGCTGCCGCTGAGCTCCTTCTCGTGCTTGCCCATTCGCAGCAACGCACCCCAGCCACCGGGGCCGGGATTGCCCTTGCACGCGCCATCGGTAAAAATCTCCACTCTTTTCATGCGCGTGCCATGCCTCACCCGGCGGGAGGGCGGAAGACGGTTTTGCCGTGTTCCTCGTAGAAGGCCAGCCGGCGCGCGAACACCATCGGGTCCTTGCGCGTCACGAGCGCGTCGGCCGGGGTGTGCAGCCAGTCGTAAGCGCGGCTGGCGAGGAAGCGCATGGCCGCGCCGCGCGCGAGGATCGGCAGTGCCTGACACGCTTCGCTCGTCAACGGCCGGCGCTGGTGATAACCGGCGACCAGCGCCTCGCCGATCGCCGGACGGAAGCCGTCATCGCCAGTGAACGACCAGGCGGCATGAGTGACCGCCAGATCGTAGGCCATGATGTCGGTGCAGGCGAAATAGAAGTCGATCAGGCCGCTCACCCGATTGCCGAGCATCAGCACGTTGTCGGGAAACAGGTCCGCGTGGATCACAGAGCGCGGCAGGTCGCCCGGCCAACTCGCCTCGAGATAATCGAGCTCGCGGGCGACAAGATCCGACAGGCTCCCATCGATTTCGGATAGCCGGTCGCCGCAGTCGTCCAAGAGCTTTCGCCAGGCGGGAAGAGCCATCGTGTTCTCCCGCCGCCCGGGAAAGTCCGCCGCGGCAAGGTGAATGCCGGCCAGCGCCTCGCCCACCGCCCGCGCCTGGCCCGGGCGGGGCGTGTCGATCGATACGCCCGGAAGAAACTCGATCAGCGCGACGGCCTTGCCGTCGATCAAGCGGAACGGCGCGCCCGCGCGGTCGTGGATGGTCCTCGGCACCGGGCTGCCCTTCGCGGACAGGTGGTCCAACAGGCCGAGGAAGAACGGCAGGTCGGCAGCCTCGACGCGGTGTTCGTACATCGTCAGGATGAAGCGGCCGGTCGTCGTCTCGACCAGCCAGTTCGAATTCGAAACCCCTTCGGCGATGCCCTTGGCCGAGACGAGAACGCCGACATCGTACTCGCCGATCAGCATCTCGAGGTCGTCGGCCGAAAGGTGGGTGTAGACCGCCATCCGGCGCTTTCAGTCGACGAGCTGCCGGGGCAACTTGAAAATCATCTTTTCCTCGGCGGTGACGAGGGTGTCCTCGTCCACGGTGCGCCACGCCCCAAGGGCGTCGACCACTTCGCGCACCAGCGCCTCGGGCGCCGAAGCTCCCGCCGTGATGCCGACGCTGCCTATTCCCTCCAGCCAGCTCGGATCGATGTCGCTGCCGCGCTGGATCAGCCTCGCGTCGGTTCCGCAGCGCTCGGCCACCTCGACCAGCCGCAACGAGTTCGACGAGTTCGGGGCGCCGATCACCAGCACCAGGTCGCACTTCGGGGCGATCAGCTTGACTGCCGCCTGGCGGTTGGAGGTGGCGTAGCAGATGTCCTCCGCCTTCGGCCCGACGATCTGGGGATGGCGCGCCCGCAGGGCTTCGACGATCGCCGCGGTGTCGTCGACCGACAAGGTGGTCTGGGTCAGGAAGGCGAGCGGCGCATCGGCCGGGAACGGGAGCGCGGCGACGTCAGCCAGGGTTTCGACCAAAGTCATTCCGCCTTCCGGCACTTGTCCGAACGTGCCGATGACTTCCGGATGCCCCTTGTGCCCGATGAAGACGATGTGCCGTCCCGCTTCGATCTGCCGCTCGGCCTGGCGGTGCACCTTGCTCACCAGCGGGCAGGTCGCGTCGAGATAGTCGAGCCCCCTGTTCTCGGCGGCGGCAGGCACTGACTTGGGCACGCCGTGGGCGCTGAACACCACCGGCACGCCATCCGGCACTTCGTCGAGCTCCTCGACGAACACCGCGCCCTTGGCCTTGAGGTTGTCGACCACGTAGCGATTGTGGACGATCTCGTGCCGCACGTAGACCGGCCGGCCGAAGCGCTCGAGCGCCCGCTCGACGATCTCGATCGCCCGGTCGACGCCGGCGCAGAAGCCGCGCGGCGCGGCGATCAGCACCTTGAGCGGCGGCCTGCCGGTGTTTTGCAAGGGCGCGTTCATATGCGCGCCTCTAGCCGTTGTGCCTGCGAGGCGAAAGGGCTAGGCCCCTCCCGCACTTTGGACGAGGACAACGCATGAAATTTCGGACCGTCGTGATTGCCGGGCTTGGCGCAGCCGTCCTTTCCGGTTGTCATCACGCTGGGGACCTCGTGGTCGACGAAGGCATCGGCATCACTGCGTTGAAGACCACGTGCCCTGCCGTCGGAATTCCCGATTTCACGGGCGATGTGACCCTCTTCAATCCTCCGCAGGCCCGTACCGCCGACGCGATCGACGTCACCGCCTCGATGACCGACGTGCGCACGACCTGCGACGATTCGGGCGACAAGGTCTATGCCGTGGCGAACTTCGAGGTCGTGGGCCAGCGCCGCAACACGCAAGGCGCGCGTTCGGTCACGCTGCCTTACTTTGCGACGGTAACCCGCGGCGGGGAGACCGTGGTCGCCAAGAAGGTCGGCACGGTGACGCTCAACTTCGCGGACGGACAGGCGCGGGCGCAAGCGAATGCTTCCGGCTCGGCGTACATCGACAAGGCGGCGGCGACCTTGCCGCCCGACATCCGCGACCGGATCACCCGCAAACGCCGCGCCGGCGATGCCGAAGCGGCCATCGACCCCCTCGCCCAGCCCGATGTGCGCGCCGCCGTCAATCGCGCGAGCTTCGAGCTTCTGGTCGGCTTCCAGCTGACCGACGACCAGCTCAAGTACAACGCCACCCGCTGATCCGGCTTCCCGCCCTTTCGCGCGCCGTGCAAACAGGGTAACGGCGCGCGCCATGGCGAAACCGCAAACCCTGTACGCCGCGTTCGCGGCCAAGCTCGACGCGGCACTCAATGCACTGGAGGCCGAAGGGGCGCTGCCGACCGGACTGCCGCGCAGCAACGTCAGCGTCGAGCCGCCGCGCGACCCGGCGCACGGCGACCTCGCCACAAATGCGGCGATGGTCCTGGCCAAGCCCGCGGCCACGAGTCCCC
>Ga0207639_10000591_pt1 | contig 24978 bp, 29 predicted proteins | sample KBSCornC32_FD_184299 | JGI IMG/M metagenome (GOLD analysis project Ga0207639, IMG submission 184299) | Corn rhizosphere microbial communities from Kellogg Biological Station, Michigan, USA - KBS Corn C3-2 (SPAdes) (version 2) | ecosystem: Host-associated > Plants > Roots > Rhizosphere > Soil ...
GTTTGCACGACATCGACGAGAACGGCCTCGCGTATCATTGCGGTTCGCGCATCACCACGGGCATGAACTATTATGGTTCGAATCTGAAGCAGCAAAACCCCAAGTGCTGCACGCCGGACCTCGACTGTTCGCAGTGCCGGATCATGAGCGGCGGCTGGTCGACCAAGCTTCAGCCTGACGCCAACGATCTCGCCGATATCGGCGCGTTCACGAAATGGCTCGAGATCGTCGAAGCCATCGAACGCATCTTCGTGCATCACGAAGCCAATCCCAGAACCGTTGCTCCGCGCACCGACGCGAACGCCGCCTATCAGGACGCGCGTGGCTGAAAATCCCGCGGAAGACTCGCAAGGGCGCGTTGCCCAGGCGAAGTCGCTTATGCAATCCGGACAATTGAAAGACGCACTGGCTATCGTTGCCGGTGCGGCGATGCGCGACGACGCAAGTGTCGATGAGCGCGTGCTTGAAGCGCAACTTCTGAAGCGCCTCGACCGCGGCGGCGACTCGCTGGCGCTCGCACGCGAGATCGTTGCGCGAAACCCAAAGAATCCGCGCGGACACAACAACCTCGCAAAAACCCTGCTCAATCTCGGCAGCGCTAAAGAAGCGGACCAGCATCTCGCCGCCGTGCTGTCTGACTTTCCCAAACACGCGCCGCTGCGCGCGTTGCATGCGCAGTCCGCGCTCATGGCAGGCGACGTGCCGGGAGCCCTCACCGCCATCGACGGCGCGCTTGAACGCGACCCGGAAAACGAAGGGTTCAAACTGCGCCGCGCTGTGATCCTTGCCGCAGGCGGACGCATCGCCGAAGCCGAAGATATCAGGCGCAGCATTGAAGACGGCGCCAATGCCCTTCTGCCCATCTATCGCGATTGGGTTTTCGCGTTGCTGCGCAACGGACAGCGCTCACTCGCGATGACGCTGTCCGAAAACGCCTGTGTGCTTGCGCCGGCGCAGGCCGAGCCTTGGCTCTGGAAAGCCGAACTGCTTCTCGGAGAAGGCCGCGATGCCGATGCGCTGGTCGCGCTCAAGAACTGTACGCGCGCGAATGAGCCGATGACCGGCGACGTCGCGTTTCGTTACGCGCGGGCGCGGGGACGGGCACTGCGCCTCGCTCAGGACAAAGACGCCGCTATTGCAGCGTTTGAAGAGAGTCTGGCCGAACGCGGCGAAGACACGACGACGCTGCGCGATCTGTATGTTCTGAATCTCCAGACCAAGCGTGACGAGGAGATGCGCGACTATGGGCGGAAGCTTTCCGCCGCAGTCGCAAAGAAACTTCCGCCCGGTCTGGCACAGGAGCTTGAAGCGTTCCGTGGCCGCAAGCCTCCGCCGTCGATCTGGGATGCGCGCGCGCAATGGGCGTGGGAGCTTGCCGACAAATCCATCTGGACGCAGGAAGCATGGCTTGAGTCCCTCTACTGGGGTCAGAACGCGGACAATCTTCTGCGCGATTGGTGGCTGGGTGCATTCGAGCGCGTGTCCGAGATCAAATCGCTGATCGATTGGCCCGCGCATGCGCCATTCGACACACTCGCGCCGAACACGCCATGCCTCTGCGTCACGACGCATATGGGCCCGCTCGCCTGCAGCATCGTCTATCTGCAGCACTGCGGCAGGCCCTATCGTGGCTTCGGTCATGCCGGCCCCGATCCTGTCGTCGAAGGCCAGCCGCCGATGCGCATTGCCTCGCAGAACAGCGCGGCGTTGCGCGAGATGATGGCGGAGCTGCGCAAAGGCACGCTCATCGGGTTCGCCGCGGAGTCGCCCGAGACGCATCAACCGCTGTCGTTCGACTTCCTCGGCCGCCCGATCACGTTCTCAACGCTCGTGCCGCGTATCATCTGGAAACTGAAAGCGCGTTCTGTTTGGTGGCACGCGCTCTGGCGCGACGGCCGCGCGATGATGGAGCTCGAATTCCTTCCCGATCCACTGGAGAACGAACCACTCGATGCGTGGTGCAGGCGCTGGGCGCACGCCTATCTCGAACGCGTCGGCCAGGTGATGCGCGGGAATCCCGAGAACCTGAATCTCGGTCACGGGATCTGGCGGAACGTGGATTGAGTAGCGAAGACTGGCTTGCCAAGGCGAAGCCGCGCGAACCTATTCTCAGCCCGGCTTCGCGCTAACGCGCTACGCCGTGGCAGTCTCAGCCGCTGCGCGGCGTAGACTGGTGCCCGAGGTCGGAATCGAACCGACACACCTTGCGGTACCGGATTTTGAGTCCGGCGCGTCTACCAGTTCCACCACTCGGGCACGAGAAAAGGCCGGTAAAAGCGGGCCGGATCATAGTCAGGCGCGGCGTGGGGTCAACGCCGCAAATCCGGCTTTATTCGCAGAAAATCCGGATCTTTGCCTTGCGGCTCTTCTTGTCGACGTCGATGGAGAGGTCGTTCAGGCTCGCCAGCATTTCCTCGAGGTTTTCCGGCTTGATCTGATTGACGTCGAACTGCACGCCCTTGTCGCGCATCGCTTCGTTCATCTGATCGCGCGCATCTTCGGGCAGAAGGCTCTTGAGCTTCACGCCGGCGCGCAACAGCTGAAGTGGCACCCGGATATTGACCTTGGTTTCGCTGTCGTCGCCACGATCCGGCTCGCGCTCGATCTGCACGCGCAGATATTTCGAATTTCCGAAGGAACGCACCGGCGCAGCCTCGGTGGAAGGCTTGCGTTCCATCGCTGCGATCAGGCGTTCCGCTTCATCGGCGGTGATCCGGCCGGAGGCGAGCATGTCGAGTATCTGTTTGCGATCTTCGCTCATCGTTATCCCCTCAATAGACATGCATGAAGAAGCAGCCGCGCGGGCTTTTGGCTTCGAAATGCGAACCGGGAATGGCGCTGAGCAATCCCCAATAGGCACCGAAAACGCGCACAGGATTGCGGCTCAACAGCACCAACACGAGCGCCACAACCGGCAAGGTCACGATCGCGATCGGCAGCATCAGCAGCCAGAACAGGAACAGCGGCAGCCACAAACTGAACCCGCGCCTACCGCGCCGTTCGATATGCAGCTTCATCAGCATCGGTGGCATCACATCCCCTCCAGTTCGCGGATCGCGTCTTCGGCGCTGATCTCGCCCTGCTTCAGCCGTTCCAGAATGTCGGCGCGCGTCGGCCCCGGATCGGTGTCGACGAATTCCAATTTCGCGGCGATGCGGTTCAACCGCGCCTTCACCGTCGGATAGGAGACGCCGAACACGCTCTCCATTTCCTTGATCGAACCGTGGCTCTTCAGGAACGCCGCGACGAAGACCTGATCGGCGGCATCGAGGCGTGCGAGTTGCGGCAGCTCGAAACTGCCCTCGATCGCCATGTCCTTGCCGGTCAGCCGCACCCGCTCGACCGTGACCGGCCGTCCCTGGGTGAGGTCCATCAATTCCTGCCAATCCGCCACGCCGTTTGCCCGTTCTATCCAGACAGAAGGGTATTCAAGTTTTTCAATTTTTCAATGGCACAAAATCAATTTTCTTTATTCACAAGGAAAATAATGTGTAAATCAACAAGTTCGCCTTTATGCGATCCGGTACCCGGTTTCTTAAGCCTTCCCAGTCAAACTGCCCTTCGTGCGAACTCCGAAGGCCCCGAAATCCATGCATATCGCCATGCCCTTCCTGCAAATGCTGGAGCGCTACAACGGCATGATGATGACGCCGGTGGAAACCGACGCGCTGGAAGAAGCCATCGCGGCCGCGCCGGTCGAAGACCAGAACGTCGAAGAGGTCGCCGCTGAAGAAACGCCCCCGCCACGGCTGACGCTCGTCGCCAGCCGATAGACGGTCGCGAAGGGGGCGCGGATGACCGGCAAACTGATCCTGTTCAGCATCCTGTTCGCGGGCTCGCTCGCGTTGCTGCCCATGATCGCGTTTCTCGGTATCGATCCCCTGCCCGGTGACTTCACCTTCAACATCGCCAACCACCACGTATTTCTCCCGTTCGCACAGGCGTTTATCGCTAGCGTCGTTTTGACCCTTCTTTATTTCTGGGCGAAGAAGTAAGACCCGCGGACACCACACTTTCCGCGAGTCGCCATGACGCTCCGCCCCATCCGCCGCGCGCTGCTTTCCGTTTCCGACAAGACCGGCCTGATCGAATTCGCGAAGGGTTTGGCGAAGCACGGCACGATGCTGATCTCGACCGGCGGCACAGCGAAAGCGCTACGCGATGCAGGGCTCACGGTCGCCGACGTTTCCGAAATCACGCAATCGCCGGAGATGATGGATGGGCGCGTGAAGACGCTGCATCCGAAAATCCATGGCGGTTTGCTCGCGCTTCGCGATCATCCCGATCACGCCGAAGCGATGAAGACGCATGGCATCGAAGGTATCGATCTGCTCGTCTGCAATCTCTATCCGTTTGAAGCGACGGTCGCGAAGGGCGCGGGCTTCGAAGAGACGCTCGAGAACATCGACATCGGCGGCCCGGCGATGACGCGTTCGGCCGCGAAGAACCACGGCTGGGTCACCGTCGTTGTCGATCCCGAAGACTATGCGGTCGTCCTTTCCGAAATGGAGTCCAACAAGGGCGCGACGACATTGGCGCTCCGCCGCAAGCTTGCGCAGCGTGCGTTTGCGCGCACCGGCGCGTACGACGCCGCGGTCTCGAACTGGTTCGCCGGTCAACTCGAAAACGACGGCGAGAAGGATCCGCCGCGCCGCCGCGTGCTGGGCGGACATCTGCGTCAGGCACTGCGCTACGGCGAGAACCCGCATCAGCAAGCCGCGTTCTATACGACCGGCGAGAAGCGTTACGGTGTTGCGACCGCAGAGCAACTTCAGGGCAAAGAGCTCTCCTACAACAACATCAATGATACGGACGCGGCCTACGAGCTCGTCGCCGAATTCGGCAGCGATCAGCCGGCATGCGCGATCATCAAGCATGCGAACCCGTGCGGCGTCGCCATCGGCGCAAACATGGTGGAGGCCTACAAGAAAGCCCTCTCCTGCGATCCAGTCAGTGCATTCGGCGGCATTCTCGCCTTCAACAGGAAGCTTGATGGTGCGACCGCGGAAGAAATCTCCAAGCTGTTCACCGAAGTAATCATCGCGCCGGATGCCGATGCCGATGCGCGCAAGATTCTCTCGGCGCGCCGCAACCTGCGCCTCCTGATCGCGGGTGGTCTTCCCGATCCGCGCAGCGCGGGTCTCACCTATCGCACCGTCGCCGGTGGTTTCCTGGTGCAGAACCGCGACAACGGTCACATCACGAAGAACGATCTCAAGATCGTCACCAAGCGTCAGCCGACCGATCAGGAACTGGCCGACATGCTGTTCGCCTTCACCATCGGCAAGCACGTCAAGTCGAACACCATCGTCTACGCGAAGGACGGACAGACCGCCGGCATCGGCGCAGGCCAGATGAGCCGTATCGACGCCGCGCGCATCGCCGCGATCAAGGCGAAAGAAGCGCAGGCGGCGGCCGGTTGGGCAGAACCGCTGACCAAAGGCTCGGCCGCGGCGTCGGATGCATTCTTCCCGTTTGCCGACGGCTTGCTCGTCGTTGCCGAAGCCGGCGCAACCGCGGTGATCCAGCCCGGCGGTTCGATCCGTGATGACGAAGTCATCAAGGCCGCGGACGAGAAGAACCTCGCCATGGCCTTCACCGGGATGCGCCACTTCCGTCACTGAGCGGGGCGGCGTTGCGTGCCGCATAGGTGCGAAACGCTTCGGCCGTTTCACGGACCGCGAAGCGGATCGCCTGCGATTTGCTGGCGATGCGCATCCTTTCCATGATCGTGAAGAGATCGCGCTCGAATTCTTCGTCCACGCGCAGATTCACCTGGGGCATCGGCGGCTCCTGTACAGCAATGCTGTGCGCTTTTCGCATTTTGTGAGGTTCAATTGGGATGCCGGACGTTCATCGCGAATAACCCTTCGCGTTGATGTTCGATAAGCAGTGTGAAATTTATTTTCCGCACGTGATCGTGCGAGGCCGTGGCGTCAATAAAAGCCACAGATCACCGGCCTTTTGTGAGGCCGGCTGGCGATGCTTGCTCCTGTTGGGATTTACGGCAAATGGCGTTTGCAGCGCCACGCTTCAAGAGGCAGCCTGAAAAAATTATCGGTTCATCACCGGCGTGTAGCGGGCACGAAGATTGTTCGCGACTGCGCGACACCAGTCGCCATTGCCCGACGGCAGCAGGTAGACACCCGTCGCGCCGTGATCGTTTTGTGCCATCTGCCACATGCCCGCGTCGGCGAGCAGGCCACGGATGGAAGTTGTGTCGGCGATATAGACCGGCTCGGCCGGATTGCGCACGATCACGACGACGCCGCCGCGCTGCGACAGCGCCCGTGGGTTCGACATATCTGCCAGTGAAAATCGGTGGTCTTCGCCGTTCAGGCCCTGATAGTTCAAAGCTTTATCCACTGCGACCCTTACTCATGTGCAACTAGATGGCGCGGCAACCTAAAGCACAACATTGCAGGCCGGTAAGGGTATCTTTGTGTGAAAGTGTACCAGCCGTACGCTACGAACCAACAACTCAGATTTGAAAAGAAACAATACCTCAACTCATTTCTGTGCTCGTGACGTCTTGATCGTGCTGTAAAACCTCACTCGGACGACTTCTGTTTGCGGTGCAGCACAAATTTTGCATTTGCACTGTGCTTGTCGATTGCGAACGCGCCAAAAGTTTTTTTCTTCGACGGCCGTGATGATGCCCGTGATGTATGACAGGAGATCACGCGTCTGAATGGTGCCACGCAGAATTTTCTGACGCAGGCGTCATCGCAGTCGACACTTCCTTGAATGTCTCGCGCGGCGAAAATGGATTCCCCCACACAAAATTTTTGTGACGCGGGTCGCGCAAAAATATTAACCATGTTGCGTTGCACCGGATAGTTGAACGCGCTCAAGGGGTTTGGAGAAAACTCCGCGTTTCCGTACCAAATCGCACAAAATTCTCGGAACCTTCCGGAATTTGGCGCCTCTCATTAACATTAATAACTAGCACGGCGATTCCTTGACTGTGCGGGGTGGGTGGCATGGCGGGGGTTTCAGCCATGAATGCAAAAAAGAAGTCCGCGGGCGGCGCACGCCGGATCGCGGTGATGGCGCTTGCCGGTTTGGCAATGATCGCAGGCGCAGGCAGCGCAGCGTTCGCCGATTACACCGATGGCGCGCTGGCCGCAAAACGCATCAGCATGGAAGCGGGTATCCGCATCTGGCGCAAAGCCGCGTGGCTCGACGACGACTTCCTCTCGGAAGTGCAGCTCGGCGATACGTATGGCAGCGAGAACGGCGACAACAAATTCTACGATCCCGTCGAAGCCTATGTCTGGTACTTCCTCGCAGCACATAGCAACGGCATCGGCGAGCACGTCCGCGATGGATATGCGCGGCGCATCGTCTCCAACGATATCCACCGCTCGCTGTGGCACCTGAACAAGCTGATGATCCTGCTCACCGCCGATGAGCGGCAGGATGCGCGTAACCGCATCGTCTATATTCTGTCATGCCGCGGCGCCGACGGCTTTGTGCAGCTCGGCCAGATCCACACCACCGGCATGAACAGTGGCGGCGGCGATTACGGCGGCGGCGACAGCGCAGATACTTATGGCGCGCTATCGGACATGTCGCGCTCCTACAATTCCTTCCGCGACCGTTCGCAGCGCGAATTCGATTACGGGCGCGAGGCGCAGGCACGCCAGACGATGGGCATCACCTCCAGCTCGGTGATCGTGCCGAACGACGGCGAGGCGCTGACCTATTTCCACATCGCCGATGCAATGGGCCATCCGTTGGCGAAAGAATATCTGCGCGGGCTCGACCGCGGCGTGCGGCGCAGCTCCGCACTTGGCAACCGCATTGCTGACGACGCGGCGAAGAAGGCGAGTTCCTGGTCGGCGCCGTACGAGTTCTATCCGGCCGGCAATAATGCGAGCGGCGTGCCCTATACCGACGAGTGCTATACGAACCTCGACAAGCAGCGCGCACTCGTCCTCGCTGCGACGCAGGTCCCGCCCAAAGCCGCCGAACATGCCGTGAGCTTCCTCGGCTGGCCGACGACGCAGCAGGGCGTGATGAAATTCCAGTCCTTCCTCGTCGATGCGCCGACGGGCCGCCTCACCGCATCGGAAATGGTGCGCGCGATCCAGATGGCGGCAATCAAGGGCGATGCGTCATCGCAGAATTCGCTGGGTGTCATGTACGCGCACGGCATCGGCGTGCTGCGCAACTACGTCCGCGCCGAATACTGGTTCAAGAAAGCGGCCGATCAGCGTTACGGCGCGGCGCTCTATCACCTCGGCGTTCTCTACAAGGCCGGCCCCGACGGCATCCATCAAGATCTGTCGAAGGCCAATGACTATATGGCCGCGTCCGCGATGGCCGGATTTAGGCCGACCATGAACCAACTGGGCGATCTACTGAACGCCGCAGCGTCGGGGCCGCCACGCCCCGGTCAGCACTAGGAGACATCCTATGAACCGTTTCACGCTTTCGGGTTTGTTGAGTGCGGTGATCTTTGCGCTGACCCTGTTCACCGCGCCGGCGGCGCAGGCCCAGGTCGCGGCGCAGGACAGCGTGCTGATGGATCCCTTCGATCCGGTGCCGGAGATCCAGTTCCGCCATTTCGGCGGCAATGGCTGCTGGGACGATTGCGGCTATCGCGATTGCGACGGTTGCGGCCGCTGCCATGAGCGCTGCGGCGGATGCCACGATCGCTGCGGACGGCGCTGTTACAGCCGGTGCTATGTGCGCCGCAGCTGCGACGACGATTGCTGGGTGCGCGACCGCTGCGAGCACGAATGCTATGTGCGCCATCACTGCGACCGCGATTGCGAAGGCTGGGTCCGTTGCGACCGCGGCTGTCACCCCGGCGGCTATATCGATCGCGGACGCCGCTTCGACCACGATGCGGACCGCATGGAACGGGACCACCGCCGTTTCCTGCGCGACGCGCGCGAATATGAGCGCGACGACCGCGCCTGGCACAGACATTTCGACGATCAGTGGAGCCGCGACGGGAAGTGGCTGGGCGACGGCCATTGGGGTGACGACGGAAAATGGACCCCCAACGGCCACTGGAAAGACAAGGACCACTACGTTCACGACGGATACTGGGACCGCAACGACAAGTGGGTGACGGACGCCAATGCCGATGAAAACGGCGACCGGGATTACGACGGGGATGAGGACGGGAACGAAGGCGGAAATCCCAATCTCGACGCAGACGACCGTCACGATGATCGCGATGGTGGCCGTTACGAGGACGACCATCACGACAACCGCGACGGCGACCGTTACGAGCACCGCCGCGAAGATCGTGACTAGAATTTAGCGCGTCAGGTTCAGATCGGCAGTCTTGTCCGCGTATTCCTTCTTGGGATCGCGGCCAAGAAGGAGCTTGATTCCGGCGAACAAGCTATTGTCGTTCAGCCAGATCTGCGCGTCCACCGGGTCGAAGCGCAGCAGAAGCAATTTCGGATCGGACTTGCCGCCCTCGAACCACGCCGCGACATAGGGATTCCACAGCCGGTCGATGGTGGCACGGTCGTTGAAGGCGTCGAGCTGCCCGTCGATCGCCGCGAACACATCATGGCCTTTGGAGACGAAATGGATGGTCGCGCCCGCGCCATCGCCCAAGGTGCGGGCAAGATCGGTGTCGTTCGCGGTGAAGATATAGAACGGACCTTTGGACTCATCGTCGTTGAAGATCAACGTCATCGGCTGCGCGTGACCGTCATGAACGCCCCGCAAACCCAGCATCACGGTGCGGTCGGAATGCAGCGCCTTCCAGAATTTCTCTTCGATGTCTTTTTGATCGGTCATGGCGCTCTCCGTGGCTCGCAAAAGCTAACGGAGGCCGACAAGATTCGTTCCGTCAGACCTCGGAACGCTCTTCCTTCACAAAGAGCATCCAGATCCAGCCCGCGGCGAGCAGCGCCACGATGGCAACCATGCCGCCGCGCTGGCTATGCGTCCAATAGGTCATCCAAGAGACGGTGACAGGAGCGAGAAAAGTTGCAGCAGTTCCCGACAGCGACATCAGCCCGAAGAACTCCGTCATCTTCTCGATCGGCGCGATGCGCGCGAGCATGGTGCGGTTGTTGGCATAGGCGCCGACGACGAACATCGCATTCAGACAGCCGAGCACCGCATAAATCAGCTTCGGCCACGTATTGAAGAACGGAAACGGCAAGGTCGCGGGCGCATGCGGATCGACCGGAATGAACCAGAACATGCGATCCGGCCCCATCGTGAGGCCGATGGCGAAGCATAGCGCCGTGCCGCCGACGGTGACGAGCAGCGCGACCTTCGAACCGAAGCGGTTGTCGATCCAGCCGCCGAAAAAGCCCCCGACCGCACCGAAGAACACCATCATCAATCCAAAGGTGATCAGCGGCAGCGTGGTGAAATGAAACGTGCCGGCGATATAGATGCCGGTGAACGTCAGCACGCCCGTAAGCCCGTCATTGAACAGCGTGCGCGCGCCGATGTAGTGCGCGACATTCTTGTAGCGCTTCAGACTGCGCAGCGTGGCCCAAACCGCAGCGATGCCGTCACGGATTGCCTGGGTGAGCGGAATCCCACTCGGCTCGCGATCCGGCGTGTAGAGGAACAGCGGGATCGCAAACACCAGCATCCACACCGCGGAGATCGGACCCGACAATCGCTCCGGCACGCCGTCCGGCAGATGAAACCAGCTATGCGGCAGGATGAACGCGAACAGGAATAGCAGCATCAGCAGGAAGCCCGACCCGCTGCCGAGCGCATAGGCCAACCCGGACAATCCACCGACGCGCGAGGACGGCGCGATCCGCGACAGCATCGCGCCGTGAAACGCATTCGAGAATTCGAACGTCATATTGTTGACGATCATGGCGACGGCGAAGATGAAGATCTGCGTCGCGTTCGAATCCGGCACGCCGTACCAGGTGCCTGCGAAGCTCAGTACCATCAGCACGCTGAACAGCGCGAGCCACGGCTTGCGCGGTCCGCCGCGATCGGCAATCGCGCCGAAGAACGGGCACAGGATCGCGGTGAGATAACCGCTCCACGCGGTGATATTGCCCCAGAGCTCCTGCCCCTGAATGGGATCGCGGATCATCGCCGTCGCGAAGAACGGCGAGATCACATAGATCTGGAAGACAACGTTCGGATCGCGCGCGCCTTCGAACAGCGCCCATGCCCATTGGCCGCGCCTGCTCGCCGGCACGCCGCCTTCAGCCGTGAGTTCGACAACGCCCGCTTCGGCGGCGATCAGGTGTTCCGTACTCGACATCAAACCGCCGCGGTGCGCTGTTCTTTGACGAAGATCATCAGGACGAGGCCGATGCCGAGAAACAAGGCTTCACCGAGCAACCCGATGCGCTGACTCTGGCTCACCAAGGTCAGCCAGCTCACGAACCCGGTCGCAAGAAAGCTCGTTGACTGTCCGGAGAGCGAATAGAGCCCGAAGAACTCCGTCATCTTCTCCGGCGGCGCGATGCGCGCGAGCATTGTACGGCTGTTCGCATAACCCGCCGTGATCAGGATGGCGATGAAGTTGATAATGCCGAGGAAGATCAGCTCCGGCCACGTGTTGAAGAACGGCAGCGACCACACATGCGGGGCGCTCACATCGTAGGGGATGAACCAGAAGATGCGGTCCGGCGCCATGGTCAGCGATATCAGCAGCGCAATCGTCGTACCGCCAATGGAGATGAAGATCGCGCGTTTGGAGCCGAATTTGTTGTCGATGAACCCGCCGAAGAATCCACCGATTGTCGCAAAGATCGAAAGCTCGATGCCGTAGATCAGCATCTCAATCGGTCCCCAGTGGAACGTGCTGGACGCATAGGCGCCGCCGAATACCAACACCGCCGTCATGCCGTCGTTGAAGAACAGGCGCGCCAGCAGGTACATGCCGACATTGCGATAGTGGCGAAGGCTGCGGATCGTATCGATGACACTGCGCACGCCCGCGCGCATCGCGGCGAACAGCGAAAGATTGGTCGAAGGACGATCCGGCGTGAACAGGAACAGCGGGACCGCGAAGATCAGCAGCCATATCGCGCCAACAGGGCCTGCCATGCGCTCCGGCTCATGCAGCGCCTGATCGATGCCGAACAAAGGATGCGCGGGCAAAAAACTCCACGGCAGTTTTCCGGGTAGCGCGAATGCGATGAGCATGAACAACAACAGCAGCACGCCCGCCGCATTGCCGAGCGCGAGCGCAAGTCCCGACAATCCGGCAATGCGCTTGTGCGATGCGACCGACGGCAGAAGCGAGTTGTGGAACACGGCCGAGAATTCGAACGCGACATTGGCCAGCGCCCAATAGGCGCCGATCATGAAAAGACTAAATCCCGTCGCGTGCGGCATTGCGAACCACAGCATGACCATCGAACCTGCGAGGATCGCGGTGTAGAGCGCGATCCACGGCTTGCGCCGCCCGCCCTTGTCCGCAATCGCGCCGAGAAATGGCGCCAGAAACGCGATGACGATTCCGCTGTAGGCCTGAATGTCGCCGAGGAGCGCTTGCCCCCGCACACCATCGCCGATCACGACATTCGAGAAATACGGTGCGAACAGATAGATCGTGATCAGAAGAACGAACGGATTGCGCGCCCATTCGAACAGCGCCCAGCTCGTCTGACCCAACCGGCTGGCCGCGAGATCGCCGGTCGTCGCCGTCTCATTGCGGGCATGAAGCCATTGCGACAGACCGGCGGCGCCGGCCAGCGCTGTTTCCGACGGATCGCCGTCGGGCGCGCCGACGCCAGGATCGTCAGTTGATGAGTTCACCCGCGTCCACTCCCCAAATCCGTGTTCTGTCGATCCAGCCTTTTTCGCCGCCGGCAACGATCTGACAGAATTGAGGCTTGCACGCCTTGAGCTTGGCGACAACGCCGGGCTCGGCCTTCGCCACTATTGCAGATGTGACATAGGGCCCGGACCTGAGCATCGCGACGCCGTGCCCCACAACCAGCGCGGTCCGCGCATCGGAGAGGTTCGTCTGGCTCATCCAGCCGATGGTGCCGTCGGGATCGCGCACGCGCCTCCAGCTTTCGTAAACGGAAAGAACCTGGAGCGGGTAATCCTTGCGCTTGTAGATAAAGAGGATGCGATGCTGATACGTCGGCCCCTCACGCAGGAAGGCCTTGTCGCTGCGCACACTGACGTAACGGGCGGCAGAGGCCGGTACCGCGAACGCAAGCAGCATGAGAACAAGAGCGATTCGACGCATCGTTTATGTGTTTTAGCGGCTTGGCACCGCACCGCAAACGCTTTGCTTGACGCTTGGGCCAATGCAACGGCTAATAGCGGCAGAACGCTTGGGAACGCTCTGATATGGCCGCCGCGAAAAAGCCCGTCGTGATCGTCACGCGCAAACTACCGGACGCGATCGAAACGCGCATGCGCGAGCTGTTCGACACACGGCTGAACCACGACGACAAGCCTATGACGCAGGCCGAGCTGATCGAAGCGGTGAAGACTGCCGACGTGCTCGTCCCCACCGTCACCGACAAGATCGATTCCAAGGTCATCGTCCGCGCCGGTCCCAATCTGAAACTGATCGCCAATTTCGGCACCGGCGTCGACAATATCGACGTCAAAACGGCCCTCGAAAAAGGCATCACCGTCACCAACACGCCGGGCGTGCTCACCGAAGACACCGCCGACATGACGATGGCGCTGATCCTCGCCGTGCCGCGCCGTCTGGTGGAGGGCGTGAAAGAACTCGAGGCCGAGAAGTTCCAGGGCTGGTCGCCGTCATGGATGCTCGGCAACCGGTTGCAGGGCAAGCGGCTTGGCATTGTCGGCATGGGCCGCATCGGTCAGGCCGTCGCGCGTAGGGCCAAAGCATTCGGCCTTCAGATCCACTATCACAACCGCAAACCCGTGAGCGCCGCTATCGAACGCGAGTTGGAGGCGACCTATTGGGAAAGCCTCGACCAGATGCTCATGCGCATGGACATCGTGTCGATCAACTGCCCGCACACGCCGGCGACCTATCATCTGCTCAGCGCGCGCCGCCTGAAGCTGATGAAGCCGAGCGCCTACATCGTCAACACCGCGCGTGGCGAAGTGATCGACGAGAACACGCTCGCCCGCATGCTCGAACAGGGTCAGCTATCGGGCGCCGGTCTCGACGTGTTCGAACACGAGCCAGCCGTGAACCCGAAACTGCTCAAGCTCAAGAACGTGACCCTGCTCCCGCACATGGGCTCGGCCACGATCGAAGGCCGCATGGACATGGGCGAAAAGGTCATCATCAACATCAAAACCTTCGCCGACGGGCATAAACCGCCGGATCGCGTTATCCCGGCGATGCTCTGAGTTCTACAAAAACCAGAACCGCGCGCAGACGAGCAGCAGCACGATGCCGAGCGCAACGCGGACGATATTGTCCGAGGTGCGGGCGGACGCGATGCTGGCCACGATGATCGCGGGGATCGAGCCGCAGAGCAGTGACACCAAAATATGCAGGTCGATGGTGCCGAGGATCGAGTGGCCGAGGCCCGCGAGCAGCGTGAGCGGCACGGCGTGGGCGATGTCAGAGCCCACGATACGCTGCGCCGGCATCTTGGGATAGAGCATCACCAGCGCAGTCACGCCGATGGCGCCGGCGCCGACGGAAGAGATCGTCACCAGCACGCCGAGGATCGCGCCGACGAGCACGGTCAGACGCGTGACCAGCGCCGGGTTCGGCTCGCCGATCTTTTCGTCATACCACTTCATCAGCGGCTTGCGCATGAAGAGCAGGATCGCGGTCACCAGAAGCGCCACACCCAATGTCTTGGTGATGATGCTCTGCGTCGCCTTGCTGTCGACGCCGAGATAATAGAGCGCAACCACCGTCAGGATCGTCATCGGGATGCTACCGAGCGCGAGCTTGCCGACGACTTTCCAGTCGACTGTCTTGTTGAAACCGTGGACGCCGGTGCCGGCGGTCTTGGTCGCCGCGGCATAGAGCAGGTCGGTGCCGACCGCGCTGGCGGGATGGACGCCGAACACGAGGATCAGGATCGGCGTCATCAGCGAACCGCCGCCGACGCCGGTGAAGCCGACAAGGCCGCCGACGAGAATGCCGGAGATCACATAAAGCGGATCGATGTTGGAAAAGAGATCGTGCACGCGTACCCCCTCGGCGGTCTGTGACCGTTATATCTATCGGGGCACTATAGATTTGCGACCGGCGCGCTGTCGAGCCACCGGATGTCGCAATATCTGGTAAGGACGGCGCCGGGCGGACGCTATCTATCGCGCGGTATAACTTCCTTCGTTGAAGCGATGGCTGGATGGTTTCGGCACAGCAGTGCGGATCGGCACGATGCCGGGGCCGCCGGGGGCCTGCCCCAGAAAGTCCGCCACGAACGGCGTCGCTGGGTTGGCGCGGAGTTCGGCCGGTGTCGCGATCTGTTCGATCTTGCCCTGGTTCATCACCGCGACGAGATCGGCGAGTTCGAGCGCCTCGTCCTGATCGTGCGTCACGAACACGGTGGTGAGACCGAGACGTTCGTGCAGACCGCGCAGCCAGTGGCGCAGATCCTTGCGCACTTTCGCGTCGAGCGCGCCGAACGGCTCATCGAGCAGTAGCATGCGCGGCTCGATCGCGAGCGCACGCGCAAGCGCCACCCGCTGACGCTGACCACCGGAAAGCTGACTCGGGAAACGTTTGCCGAGACCGTCGAGTTGAACCAGCGAGAGCAGCTCCTCTACACGGCGCGCGATCTCCGCACGCGTCGGACGCGTCTTGCGCGGGCGAATGCTGAGACCAAAGGCGATGTTCTTCGCCACCGTCATATGACGGAACAGCGCGTATTGCTGGAACACGAAACCGGCGCGGCGTTCGCGCGCGGGCAGCGCCAACCAGTCGAGGCCTTCGAAATCGATATGACCGACATCGGCGAATTCGAGACCGCCCAAGATGCGCAGCAGCGTCGTCTTGCCCGAACCCGACGGCCCAAGCAATGCGAGAAAGCACCCTTTCGGCGCGGTGAAGCTGACGCCTTTCAGCGCGGGGAAGCGATCGAACTTCTTGGCTACGCTTTCGATGACGAGCGACATGACCTGTTCCTTAGTGACGGCTCGAGGCTGCGATCTCGCCGGCGAAACGCCATTCGAGCAGCGATTTCAAAGTTAGGGTGACGAGCGCGAGCAGAGCGAGCAGCGAGGCCACCGCGAACGCGCCGACATATTGATAGTCGTTGTAGAGAACCTCGACATGCAGCGGCATGGTGTTGGTGAGGCCGCGGATATGTCCGCTCACCACCGACACCGCGCCGAACTCACCCATCGCACGCGCGTTGCAGAGAAGCACGCCATAGAGCAGCGCCCATTTTATGTTCGGCAGCGTCACGCGGAAGAATGTGCTGAAGCCCGAGGCGCCCAGCGAAACGGCGGCCTCTTCCTCATCACGGCCCTGATCGATCATCAGCGGGATCAGTTCGCGCGCGACGAACGGGAAGGTGACGAAGATCGTCGCCAGCACAATGCCGGGCAGCGCAAAGATGATCTTCATATCGTTGTCGCGCAGCCACTGACCCATCCAGCCCTGAAGACCGAAGATCAGCACGAAAACGAGACCGGAGACGACCGGCGACACCGAGAACGGAATGTCGATCAGCGTGATCAGCAGGTTCTTGCCGCGGAAATCGAACTTGGCAATGCACCACGACGCGGCAAGCCCGAAGATCATGTTCGCCGGCACCGCAATGGCAGCGACCAGCAACGTTAGCTTGATCGCGGCGACGGCATCGGGCTCGATCAGCGCGTCCCATGCCATCTTCCAGCCCTGCGCTAAGGCCTCGCTGAACACGGTGAGCAGCGGCATGAACAGGAAGAGGATCAGAAAGCCGATCGCGATCACGGCAAGCGTGATCTTGACCAGCGGGTGATCGTCGGTCGCGGCACGAGGGCGAAGGATGTTTCTCATCGCCGCGAACTCACCCAGGCCTGCAGCGCGTTCAGCGCCAGCAGGAAGATGAACGACACCATCAGCATCACCACGCCGATGGCGGCGGCGCCGGCGTAATCGTATTCCTGCAGCTTGATGATGATCAGCAGCGGCGTGATCTCCGACACCATCGGCAGATTGCCGGCGATGAAGATGACCGAGCCGTATTCGCCGACCGCGCGGGCAAACGCCATCGCCGTGCCCGTGAGCAATGTCGGCGCCAGCATCGGCAGGATCACACGGCGGAACGTTTGGAACCGCGTCGCGCCGAGCGTGGCGGAAGCCTCTTCCGAGTCGCGATGCAGGTCGGCGAGCACCGGCTGCAAGGTGCGCACGACAAACGGCATGCCGATGAACACCAGCGCCACCATCACGCCATAGGGCGTGTAGGCGATTTTGATCCCGGCCTTCTCAAGCGGTCCGCCGATCCAACCATTGTTGGCATAAAGCGCGGAGAGTGCGATGCCTGCTACCGCCGTCGGCAGCGCGAACGGCAGATCGACCAGCGCATCGATCAGGCGCTTGCCCGGAAATCGGTAACGCACCAGCACCCAGGCGACGATAAAGCCGAACACACTGTTGATCGACGCGGCAATCGCTGATGCGCCGAACGACAGTTTCAACGCCGCGAGAACACGTGGCTGCGTGATCTCCGTCCAGAACCCGCTCCATCCCAACTCCCACGGGCGGATAATCAGCGCCGCGAGTGGGATGAGCACGATCGCGCTCAGATAAAAGAGCGTGAAGCCCAAAGAAAAGCCGAAGCCGGGCAACGCGCTCCGGCTTCGGGTTCTTGGTATCGGTAGCGCCAGACTGGCCAAGGTTTACTGTCCCGGCTTGTAGATCTGGTCGAACACGCCGCCGTCTGCGAAGTGCACCTGCTGCGCCTTCGTCCAGCCGCCAAAGACATCGTCGATCGTGTAGAGCGGGATGTTCGGGAAGTCGGCGCCGTGCGCTTTCAGCACGCCCTGGTCACGCGGGCGATAGAAGTTCTTGGCTTCGATCTCCTGCGCGTCCTTGGTGTAGAGGAATTGCAGATAGGCTTCCGCAACCTTGCGCGTGCCGTGGCGGCCGACGTTCTTGTCGATCAGCGCGACCGGCGGTTCGGCGAGGATCGAGTTCGACGGATAGACGATCTGGAACTTGTCCGCGCCGCCGGCTTCCTCAAGCGCCAGATGCGCTTCGTTTTCCCACGACAGCAGAACGTCGCCGATGCCGCGCTGCGCAAACGTCGTCGTCGCGCCGCGCGCGCCGGTGTCGAGAACCGGAACGTGCTTGTAGAGGTTCGCAACGAATGCCTTTGCCTTGTCCTTGTTGCCGCCCGGCGCCTTCTCGGCATAGGCCCACGCCGCGAGATAGGACCAGCGCGCACCGCCCGAGGTCTTCGGATTCGGCGTCACGACGTGGATGCCCGGCTTCACCAGATCCGGCCAGTCCTTGACCTTCCACGGATTTCCCTTGCGTACCAGGAACACGATGGTCGACGTGTAGGGCGTCGAACCCTGCGGCAGACGCTTTTGCCAATCCTTCGGCAGAAGCTTTGCGCGGTCCGCGATGGCGTCGATGTCATAGGCGAGCGCGAGCGTGGCGACGTCGGCATCGAGACCGTCGATGATAGCGCGGGACTGCGCGCCCGAACCGTTATGCGACATGTTGATGGTCACATTGTCGCCGGTCTTCTGCTTCCACTGCGCCGCGAACGCACCATTGATGTTCTTGTACAGCTCGCGCGTCGGATCGTAGCTGACGTTCAGCAGCGTGACGTTCGCCGCCTGCGCCGTCGCGGATGTGAGCAGTGCGCAGGCCAGAGTCGTTGCAATGATCTTCTTCATCTTTCGACTCCCGGTTAGAACGAAATCTGCGTGCGCAGCGAGATGGCGCTTTCATGCGCATTCGCACGAGCACCGGCGCTCGACAGCTTGGAAACATCGGTGCGCTGATAATCGAGCATGAAGCGCAGCACCTGGTTCGGATACCAGTTGACACCGATCGTGCCGATGCGCTGGTCGCCGCCACGGATCGCGTCCGGTGTCTGCGCCGTGCCGAAAGCACCCGCGTGGTAGTTCAGGTTTAGGCCGCTGTAGCGCGCCACGATTTCCCACGCGCCGATGCCGGCCTTGTCGATGGTGAACGGATCGTTCGGCTTGGGCGCTGCGAAGGAGCCGGTGTCAGCCTTCCACTTCTTCACTTCGCCGGTGAGGATCCAGCTGCCCTGCACATACCAACCGTTGAAGTTCGGGTCAGGCAGGTTCGACGGATTGCCAAGGCCGCGACGGATCACGTCGAAGCCGAAATAACCGCCCTGTCCGTAGAAGTTCTGATAGTTGCCGGCGACTTCGCCGCCCCACTCGAACACGTGGCTGGCGTCGATCGCACCGGAGCTGATCAGGCGGATGTTGTTGTCATCGACGTTGAGTTCCGGACGCTCGCTGAGCGTGAACAGATGCGGCGAATTCGGGCCTGCCGCACTGTCCGGAAGCTTGACGACATAGGTGAAGTCGCCGCCGATGGCGAGGTTCACGTCGTCCGACGCAATCGGGCGATAGGCGGCGCGGCCGACCAGCGCCTGCTGTTCGTCGAACTGGCTGCCGGTACCGGCAAGCGTGCCTGTATAAGCAATCGACGCGAAGTAGTTGTCGTCATAGGCGAAGACTTGGAACGCATCGCGACCGTCGGAGCCGGCGATGCCGCGGGCCAGATCGGTCGGCTGTGCACGCTCAAGAAAGAGCAGATCGGAAGCCGACGTCGTGTCGTCGAAGCTTTCCGACGGCGGGAAGGCGCCGATACGGAAGTGCACCGGCGCGAGGCCGTTGTACTGAACGTAGGCGCTGGAGATCGTCGAACCTTCGAGGCCGGATCCGCCGAAATCGTAGATGAAGTTGTACTGCCAGTCATTGAAGGCCGTGCCTTCAAAACCAAAACGCGCGCGGCGGAAGTTGCTGCCGCTTGAGAAATCCGTGCTCGCCGGAATGCTCTTGCCCTGCATGTAATAGGCGGTGTCGTACTGAACCAGCGCGCGCAGCGAGAGCGAGAAATCGCCATCGGTGAAGGTCGGGCGGCCGTTCTTCATCGAGAACTTGGCGCCGGACGCCTGCGTCTTCTGAATGTCGGCGTATTGATCGGAGGAACTGCGCTTCAGGTCCTGCACCTGTGCGTTCAGATCCTGAATATCCTGTTCGAGCTGCTGGATCTTCGCATCGTTCGCGCTTTGCGACGACGATGTGCCATTGGATGTGGCGCGGTCGCCGGCATGCGCCGCGGTCGCCAGAGCAATGCTCGCGCTGCCCAAGAGCAGCAACGTGGCCAATTTTTTCATTTCGAAAACCCCTCTTCGCAAAGCCGTGTACGGCGGTATTTCTCTATAATCCAACTATACACGACCGAGTCAATATAGTATAAGCGGTCAACTGTGGCGGCGGGGCAACGGTTGGGATCTCAAATGGAGACGGAACAATGAACGCCATGACCGCCACGCGCATCGCGATGGGCCCGAAGTTCCATGTGACGCCGCTCTCTTCCACGCTCGGCGCCTCGATTCAGGGCATTAACCTCGCGGACGATCTGACGGACGATGAGATCTCGGCGATCCGGCGCGCGTTGCTGCGTTACGAGGTCCTGTTCTTCGACGACCAGACGCTGACACCGACCGAACTGCGCGATTTCGCAAGGCGCTTCGGCGAATTGCATGTGCACCCGATCCGTCCGCACATCGCCGATGTGCCCGAAGTCGCGCTGCTGCAGAATCAGTGGGCGATCGACGACAGCGGCAATTGGCGCGCCGATGTGACCTTCATCGATACGCCGCCCGCGGCCTGCCTTCTCTATGCCTATGACACGCCGCAAGCCGGCGGCGATACGATCTGGGCCAGTACGCGCGCGGCCTATGACGCGCTGTCACAGCCGATCAAGAATTTCCTTTCGCCACTGATCGCAAGCCATGATTTCGAGCGCTCCTACAGCGAAGAGCGCTTCCAGCGCATGGAGCTTGGCGCGCAGCAATTTGCCTGGGCGCGCCGCGATCATCCGCCGACGACGCACCCCGTCGTGCGCACGCATCCTGAAACCGGTTTGAACAGCCTGTTCGTCAATCCGGCGTTCACAACGCGCATCCTCGGCCTCAATCATTCCGAAAGCCGGAAGCTCTTGGAGATGATTTATGAGCAGATCCAGCAGCCGCAATATCTTGTGCGGCGGCAATGGAAGTCGCGCACCGTGGCTTTCTGGGACAATCGCGTGACCCAGCACTACACCGTTGGCGACTACACCGCGAACGAACGCGTGATGTATCGCGTGACCGTTCTCGGCGACAAACCATTCCACAAGGCAGGAAGATAGAGCGCACGCATGTTGGTCCGTCGCCAATGATGGAAGATCTTGCCTCCGCGCCGCGCGGGACGTTCAAGGGTGTGCGCTTCGTGCTCACCGACATGGACGAGACACTGACCTATGAAGGTCGTCTGTCCGGCGCGACCTATGCGGCGCTGGAAAAGCTGCGCAACACCGCGTTGAGTGTGATCGTCGTGACGGCTGCGCCGGCGGGCTGGTGCGATCAGATGGCGCGGATGTGGCCGGTGGATGGCGTGATCGGCGAGAATGGCGGATTCATATTCCGCCGTGCGGGTAGTTACGGCCTGCTCCGCCATTTCTGGCATGGCGGCGATCAGCGCGCGCAGCTTCAGGAAATCGGCAACCGGATTCGCGCGCGCGTGCCTGATGCCGTGTTCGCGGACGACCAGCCGTTTCGCATGTCGAGCCTCGCCTTCACGCGGCCGGAAAATGAAAAGTCCCGCGCCACGATATTGGCGGCGATCCGCGATGCCGGTTTGCGCGCGACGGAGAACAATCTCTGGATTCTGGGCTGGCTCGGCGATTTCGACAAACTGGCGATGACGCGCCGCGTGCTCGCCGATGTCGACGACCGTGCCATCTGTTACATGGGCGACAGCGAGAACGATGCGCCGATGTTCCGGACGTTCGAGCACACGATCGGGATGAGCACCGTGCGCGGACAACCGCTCTCATCCTATCCACGCTGGGTCACGCGCGCGCCGGGCGGCGCCGGCTTTGTCGAAGCCGCCGAGGCTGTTCTGGCCAGCAGCCGGTGATAGAGACATCAGTGCAGTCGTAAGGCAGAATCCTCCCGGTTTGCTGCCGGAGGCCTCATGCCGAAGATCGATGTCGCCAAAGTGCCGGAGCGCAAGGGTGTCGGCTATCCTAAGCCGTTCGATGCGCTGAGTGCCGACCGCATCCGCCAACGGCTCGGCGATGCAGGTGGCTTAAAGGATTTCGGCGTCAATCTGATGCGTCTGCCGCCGGGCAACTGGTCGAGCCAGCGGCATTGGCACAGCCATGAGGACGAATTCGTCTATGTGCTCGAGGGCGAAGTGACCCTGATCGAGGACGATGTCGAGACCGTGCTGCGCGCGGGCGATTGCGCCGCGTTCCCGAAGAACACCGGCAACGGCCATCATCTGATCAACAAATCGAACGCGATGGCTGTCTATCTCGAGGCCGGTTCGCGCCAGCCCGACGACATGACGACCTGCTCCGATATCGACATGAAGAGCGCGAACAGCGATGGCCGCTTCGTGCACAAGGACGGGACGCCTTACTGAGCGAGCGATTTGCCGAGCTGGTCCATGAGAATGCCGGTGCCGTGCTCCCGTCCGCCGGCATCGTCATAACTGTCAAGGAACGCGCCCTGTTCGGTGATGGTGAGCTTCGTGCCCTTCCCCACCGTCTCGAAACTCACGGTCGCAAGCGAGACGGAAATCTTCGTGCCATTCACATACATGTCGTAGACATAGACGATGCGCTCGTTCGGGACGATGTCGCGATACTCACACTGAAAATCGGATTCATGTCCGTTGGGGAAACGGCCCTTCGCTCGTTCCTGACCACCGACACGGAAATCCATATCGCGGATCAGTTCCTTCCAGCCATCCGGACCCGCGAACCATTTCGCCTTCGCCTGCTTGTCGGCAAAAGCGTTGAACACCATCGCGACCGGCGCCGGATATTCGCGGCGAACCGTGAAGCTGCCGTGGACGACGCCACTCATGGCTCGATTCCAAACACGTCTTTGAGGAACGGCGCCGCCTCTTTAAGCGTGCGCGCAACCGAGGGACGCTTCTTCAGCCGCTCCAGATAGGCGGTCGTTTTCGGACGCGCGTCGCCGAAGGGCATCGCGACGTTGGCGTAGAACAGCGCCGGCACCGCCGCGATATCCGCCATCGTGAAGTCGTCGCCCATCTGCCAGTTCGGACCGACAGTCTCCTCGACCATGCCGAGCGCGGTTGTGATGCGCGCGCGCATCTTCTCGACACCGATGCGATCCTTGTCGGCCTCGGCGCGCCAGCGATCCGCCATGATGTGCTGCATCGGGACCTGGACATGCAGATCGAAGAAACGGTCACGCATCCGCACCTCGCGCGCCTTGTCGATGTCTTCCGGAATGAACTGCGTGCCGCCGGGATAATGATCGTCGAGATATTCGATGATGATGCTCGACTCCGGCACCAGCCTGTCGCGCGTCTCATCCTTCACCACGGGAAACTGACCGACCGGCCAGACATCGAAGAACGCCTTGCGCGACGCCTCGTCCTGAAGATCGACGACGACCTTCTCGAACGGCGTGTCGTTCTCATAGAACGCGATGGTCGCCTTCCAGCAGAACGACGACAGCGGGTGATAATAGAGCTTGAGCACGGCTCAACCTTTCTTGGTGAATTCGGTATCGACGCTGATCTCGATGGGGTCGGAGAACACAGCCGGAAGACCCAGCGCCTTGGGATCGACATGCGTGACCGCATGAATACCGATGACGTGCCCCATAGCGGGGCTCGCTGCGAAGCCGGGCCCCGCGCCGATCAGTTGCACATCGAACGTCGCATTCACGGCCTTGCCCATGATGGTGAGCTTGCCGTCTACCGTGCCATGCTGAAAACCCTTGGCGTGGAACGCGGTCGAGACGAACGTCGCCGTCGGATATTTCGCGGTGTTGAGATAGTCCGCGCCGATGAGATCCTTCGCAAAGCCTGGCACCGGCGTATCGATGGACGCGGGATCAACGCTCGCGTTGAGGGTCGACTTCTCGATATGCGCAGGGTCCCATTGAAGCGTTGCGCTCGATTTTCCGAAGCGGAACGCGCTCATCGAAAAACCCAGATGCGACACGCGCGCGATAACCGCCGTGTGCTGGACATCGGACGTATAGGTGCCCGCCGTTGCCTTGCGCACGTCATGCTGGCCATGCGGCAGGACGAACCCGGGCGGCAAAGGCGATTTCGTGTCGGCCACTGCGACCCCAGCCACGGCAAACAGCGCAACACCACCCATCATCAACAAACGCGAACGCAACATCATGCTCTCCTATTTGCGCGAGACGAGATCGCCGAGGCGATCGAAGCTCTGTTTCCAACCAACTTCCATGCCTTCGACCGCGGGGCGGATCGCTTCCGACGCACGCATCACCTGGCAGCGCAAAACCATACGCGTCTTGCCGCCGAGATCCTCAAACGTCACGGTGTTGTAGTTCTCGATGCCTGGTGTGCCATCTTCTTCCCAGAACGCGGTCGAGGTAAACACAAAGCGATCCGGCGGCGACACTTCGTGGATCGCGCCACCCATGCCGTGCGAATTGCCGTCCGGCGCGACCATGTCGATGTCGATCACGCCGCCCGGCTTCGCCTCCCACTTACGCATGATCGTCGAGAAGCCCTGCGGCCCCCACCATTGCGCGACATGCGCAGGATCGGTGAACGCGCGGAACACGAGGTCACGCGGCGCATCGTAGACGCGCGTGATCACAAGCTCGCGGATCATTTCTGGCTCCGCAGATAGTCTTCAAGCTGATCCAGCGTGCCCTTGAAGCCCTGCTGCATCGACGGGAACATGGATTCGAAGAACGCTTTATCCGCATCCCCGGCGTTGAACGGCGTGCCGGTCATGGCGAGCGTCGTCTTGCCGGCGTGTTCCGAGAATTCGATGGTGTTGAGCACCTCGAGTGGGAAGTTCGCAGCGAACGGTGCGCGCGTCGTGCCGCCCTGTTCGTCGGAAAACGAGGTGCTGAACACGAGCTTCTTCAGCGGCAC
>Ga0207639_10000592_pt1 | contig 24973 bp, 25 predicted proteins | sample KBSCornC32_FD_184299 | JGI IMG/M metagenome (GOLD analysis project Ga0207639, IMG submission 184299) | Corn rhizosphere microbial communities from Kellogg Biological Station, Michigan, USA - KBS Corn C3-2 (SPAdes) (version 2) | ecosystem: Host-associated > Plants > Roots > Rhizosphere > Soil ...
CTGCACGTATCGAGGCTCATGCTAGGGGCCATTTATTTTGCATGCAAGTGTACCGCCCGGCATTCATCATATGCTTGATCGACAGCCCGTCGGTCTATGTGAACAATCTGTTCGACCCCCTATTACGATCCCTATTCCACCAACCTGCTCTCGTCGCCGGGCGTGGCGTCCAGGGCCGCTACGACTTCTAAGCTTTCGTGAAGCATGCGCCGGACCCGGCGCATGCTTCATGCCTTCCCAGGGCCGATCTGCAATGATAGATACGTGAAAGTATCTATAATTCGGACGAGGGAAGTAGGCATGGCGAGCCAGACGATCATGCACACGGCGCCCGCGCACGTGCCAGCAGCGCTGGTCCGCGACTTTGATTTCTATCATCCACCCGGCTTGGGGGAGGAGGGCACGCTCGACATCCACCGCCTGTGGAAGGATGTGCAGGACAGCTATCCGCGCATCTTCTGGACCCCGCATCATGGCGGCCACTGGATCATCAGCCGCTATGCCGACATCCAGGCGATGCTGCTGGACCCTGCCACCTTTTCCAACGCCGAGCCGTTCCTGCCGCGCGGCGTCATCCCCTTCCAGACGCCGGTGCAGCTCGACCCACCCGACCATGGCCCGTTCCGTAAGCTGCTGATGCCCGCCTTCATGCCCGCCAGCCTGGCCCGCGCGACCGATCGTGCGCGCCGCGCCGCGATCGAGATCATCGCGGCGCTGGCCCCGCAGGGGCGGTGCGAATTCGTCGGCGACTTCGCCGGAGTCATGCCGATCATCGCCTTCCTGACGCTCATCAACCTGCCGATCGACGATTTCGCCTATCTGCGCGGCATCGCGGTCAAGATGGGCAATCCCACCAATCCCGAAGCGGGCCAGGCCTGGGCCGACATGTCCGCCTATGTGCTGCGCCAGATCGAGCTGCGCCGCGCCGCGCCGCAGGATGATTTCATCTCCTCGGTCATCGCCGGGACGGTCGGGGGGCGGCCGCTGAGCGACGAGGAGGTGTTCAGCATGTGCCTGCTGATCGTGGGCGGCGGGCTCGACACGGTGGTTTCGATGACCAGCCTGGCCGCCAGCTACCTCGCCCAGCATCCGCAAGCGCGCCAGCAGCTGCGCGAGCGGCCCGAGCTGATCGACAATGCGGTGGAGGAGATCGCCCGTCGCTTTGGTACCAGCAACCTTGCCCGGTTGGTCCGCGCCGATACGCAGATCGCCGGCGTGCCGGTCCGGGCCGGGGACATCGTGCTGGCGCTCTTTCCCTGCGCGGGCTTGGACGAAACGGTCAACGCCGATCCCATGACGCTTGATTTCGCGCGCCCCCGGCCGCGCCACCTGGCATTCGGCACCGGCCCGCATACCTGCATCGGCAACCGGCTGGCCAAGCGGGAGATCCGCATCTTCCTGGAAGAATGGCTTCCCCGCATTCCCGATTTCCGCCTGGCCCCCGGCACCCTGCCGCAGGTGCATACCGGCCTGGTCAATTCGGTCGCGCGTCTGGATCTGGAATGGGACATGTGAGGCCAGCAGGCCGTTTGCGCCGCAACGCATCGGTCACCAGATCAACGAGCAGCAGCGCCGGAGGCGACAAGGTGCGCCGCGCGAGCGACGCAACCACCAGCTCGACCGGTCGCGCGACCGGCAAACCCTCCACCAGCGCGAACCGGTCGTCGGCCAGCGGCTGCGCCGTCACCCAGATCGCATCGCTGGCGAGCGTGATCTGCGCGGCGATCTCGAAATTGTCGCAGGCGATGGTCGGCGCATAGGTCGGACCGCTGCCGCTGCCGCCGATCACCGGATAGGCCGCCATGTCCGCCGCATCGGCGCTGCGCCCGGCGAGCGGATGGCCGCACCGCACCAAGGCGCCGATCGCGATCTGGCCGACGCGGCGAAAGCTGAGGTCAGGCCGGTCCTCCACCAGCACATGCGCCAGCACCGCGAAATCCAGTTCGCCCGCGCGCAGCAGGTCCTGCAATTCGCCGACATCGCCCAGCCGGGTTCGCACCCGCAGCCCGTGATGGTCGCGCGCGACATGGCCCAGCATGTCGGCCAGCACCAGCGCTGCGGCCATCGGCCCGAAGCCGCAGCGCACCTCGCCGATCGCCCGGTTGGACAAAAGCGCCATGTTGCGTTCCAGCATGTCCATCTGCCGCAGCAGCGGCACCGCGTCGGTCAGCAGCGCATCGCCCGCGCGGGTGAGATCCACGCCCGCGCGCCCGCGATCGAACAGGCGCAGGCCAAGGTCCGCCTCGATCGCCTGGATGCTGCGCGTGAGCGCCGACTGGGTCAGGCCGAGCCGGTCAGCGGCGCGGCCGTAATGGCGCTCCTCCGCCAAGATCGCGACGTGCCGCAACTTGCGCATATCCATGCATTGTCCTCATCGAAGTTTTACTATCAATGAATTGGATGCGCTGGCGGCGCCAGCCTTAAAATGGCGGCGCAATCCAAAGGAGAGGAAGCATGTCCTATTATGGTCCCGTGCTCGCCGTCACCGCCATCGTCCTGTTGACGGAGATCCTCATGGGTCGGCATCGCGGCATCTACAGCCAGCGTGAATGGCTGGTGCTAGGCCTGTGCGCCCTGCTCAACCCGCTGGTCACGCGGTCGCTGGCCGGACTGCTGATCGCGACCACCGCTGGGCTGCTGCTGCCGCAGGGCAAGGGCGCGCTGGCGCACCTGCCGCTGCTGCCGACCTATCTGGGCCAGTTCTTGATCGTGGAGTTCGCCTTCTACTGGGGCCATCGCTGGGCGCATGAGGGACAGCGGCGGCCGGCGCTGCGCTGGCTGTGGAAGATCCACCGCACCCATCATGCCGGGCGCTATATGAATGTGCTGACGACGCAGCGGGTGAACCTGTTCTGGTCCTTCGTCGTGCCGACCGCCTGGATCACCGGCTTCGCCGTCTATCTGGGGCAAGGGATGGCGGCGGGGCTGGTCGTGCTCACCATCTTCTGCTGGAACCTCCTCACCCACAGCCATTTCCGCTGGGACGATGCGGTGCGTGCCGACCCGCGCTTTGGCCGGCTGTTCCGCGCGGCCGAACATGTGGTCGTCAGCCCGGGCATGCACCACACCCATCACGGCTATGGCAAGGACGGCGCCTCCTACCGCAACTATGCCGTGACTTTCGCCTTTCTCGACTGGATGTTCGGCACCCTGCACATCCCGTCGGGCCGCCCTTGGCGCTACGGCGTCCCGGGCGCGCAGCCGCATTGGGCGGAAGAGGTCTTCTACCCGCTGGTGCAGGTGCGGGCAAAGGATGCGCGGCCAGGCCAAGCGCAGTTACACGCGCAGGGCGATCACGCGCCAGCGGCATAGCCCGGTTCGGCGCGATCATGCTGCCTCCTGTGACACTTTGCCGGAAACCCGAAATTTCGGTAAAGTGTCATGACTGGAAAAATCGGCGCGCGCGGGGTGCGGCGTTCGGGACGCTGCAATGTGAGGCGGGCGGCGTCCGATCTGGTGCGCGCCGGCCTCCTGCGCCGCCATTATCAGGGCTATCGCGTCGATCATGAAAATCGCGGGGCGCAGCGCGAGGCGGTCTATACCATCGTCGAGCAGGCGCTCCCCCTAGGTCGGCTTGACAACTGCATAGCCGGGTGCACTATGTCGGGAATAAATCGCTGATTCCGGAACGATAAAGGAACGATCGTTCCCATCCAGTGAACCGCCCGGAGCCGATCACGGCACGGAAATCCCCGAGGAGAGTGCATGATGCCTGTCGAACATGATTCGGGGGCGCCGGACGGCTATTTCCTGTCCGCCACCAACCCCGTCGCCAATGTCGACCAGCGCGATCTGGAGCGGCTGGCGATCCGGCTGTTCGACCGGCCCGACGTGCGGGTGGCGCGGGCCCGCGCGGAAATCCTGTGGCGGCGCGTCACCGACCGGCTGATGCCGGCGGACCAGATGGCGCTGTTCGACGCGCATGTGTCGGACTATTGCTTCAAATGTACGCTGGTAGCGGCGAACACCGATGCCAACCATCCCCGCGTGCTGCGCGTCTATAGCGAGGGGACGACTTGGCTGGGCCACAGCGTGCCGGGATCGAAATGGGGTGGCGACAACCCCAACAACGCCTATCGCATCATCCCGGTCGCGGCGGGTGGCCGCTATGAGGTGACGGGGCAGCGGCAGCCGGCGCCGTCCACCTATGTCACCTTCCAGCTGGTGGCCAACAGCACGACGTCGGCGACGCTGGCCTCGCTCGAGCAACTGGATATGAAGATCGGCGCGGACGGCCGCTATGTGCTGACGCTGGACGACAGTCCGGCGGACGGACGGCGCAACCATCTGCAGATTCCGCAGGGCTCCCTTTACCTCTTCATCCGCGATTCGATGGGCGACTGGGAAGAGCAGCAGCCCGACGCGCTGCGCGTGCGGCGGATCGACCCGCCGACGCGCGCGCCGCTGGACGAGGACGAACTGGCCGCGACCGCGATCCGCAACATCCTGTCCGACGTCTTCTATGCCTATTATGCCCAGCGGCTGTTCTTCAACGGGCCGCAGATGATGACCCCGCCCGAAGGCGCGGGCAGCGTGGGGGGGCTGGTGACGCAGCAGGGGAGCCTAGGTCATTTCACGCTGGCCGACGACGAGGCGGTGATCATCACAGCAAGCTCGGGCGGGGCGACCTATCGCGACATCGTGCTGCATGACCTGTGGCTGCGCAGCCTGCCGAACCGCGACAGGCTGGTCAGCCTCACCAATGCGCAGATGGTGGCGGATGCGGATGGCCGCTTCACCTATGTGCTCTCGATCGCGGACCCGGGCGCCCATAACTGGCTCGACCCGTGCGGGCTGCATGACGTTCTGATCCTCCACCGCTGGCAGGGCTTTCCCGACCGCCATGCGCCCCCGCCCACGATCGAAAGCCGCAAGGTGAAGCGTGCCGTGCTGGCCGACGCCCTGCCCCCTGGCGTTGCCTGCGTGACGGCCCAGGACCGTGCCGCGCAGATCGCCCGGCGGCAGGCCAGCTACGACCGGCGTTTCGCGGTGGATTGACGCCGCCGGTCGCCCCGGTGCGGCTGCGACGGGACGCGCGTCAAGATGCTGTGCCCCAGTCCACCCGGTCGCGCAGGAAGTCCGCCACCGCCCGCACCGCCGGCCGTTTCGCGCGGTCCTGCGGCAGGAACAGCTGGATGTCGACCGGCTCCCGGTTCCAGTCGGTCAGCACCCGCTCCAACCGCCCTGATGCCAGTTCGGGCGTGACCAGCATCTCCAACGTCTGGCCGATGCCCACGCCCGCGACGGCGGCGGCCGCGATCGCGTCGCCATGGTTGAAGGTCGCGACGCTGGCCGGCCGCATCGATCGTCGCTCCCCGTCGCGCACGAAGCGCCACTGCCCCACCGGCCGGTCAATCGTGGCGAACAGTACGCAATCATGGTCGTGCAGGTCGTCGGGCGTCTGCGGCCGGCCGCGCCGGGCGAGATAACCGGGCGAGGCGACCTGGACGAAGCGGGTGGTGCCCAGGCTCACGACATCCCCCTTCCCTTCAGCCGCCACACCTACGCGCACCAGCATGTCGAACCCTTCGGGCCGGAACAGCATGCTGCGGTCGCTGACGCTCAGATCCATCATGATGCGCGGATGCAGGATGCGCAGGCGCGGCAGCGCGGGCACCACGAAGCGCAGGCCGATGGCCCCCGGCGCATCAAGCGCGACCCGGCCGGCTGGCCCGGCGTCGCTGCCCCGTGCCGTCTCCTCCGCATGGTCGAGCGCTTCGAGCACGGCGCGTGCTTCCTCCAGGAACAGGTGCCCCTGCGGCGTCAACGCGAATCGGCGGGTGGTGCGATGGATCAGCCGGGTGCCCAGCCGGTCCTCCAGCCGTGCCAGATGCGTCGACACCATGGTGGGCGAAAGCGCGAGCCGTTCGGCCGCGCGGGCGAAACCGCCCGCGTCGACGATCGCGACGAATACCTCCAGCCCGGTCAGCCGGTCCATGATTATCCTTCTTCAGCGTATAATATCTATCACTATAGGACGATTATCCGGTAGGTTGAAGCTGCTAGACAGGAAATCAAGGATGACGCGAGGGCGTAGCGGCCGGAAAGACCCGTCGCTCGACCGATCGCGCCCTGGAAGGCCGGCGCCGCGCCGGCCCATTAGCGAGGGGAAACATGGCCTATCCGCGCCTGTTCGAGCCGTTCACCGTCGGCAACATGACTATCAAGAACCGCATCGCCATGGCCCCGATGGAAACCCATCTCGGCGCGCCGGACGGCGGCGTCAACGAAGCGATCATCGCCTATTATCAGGAACGCGCGCGCGGCGGCACGGGCCTGGTCATCACCGAATTCACCTGTGTCGACGCGGAAACCGGCTTCAGCTCCAACGTGCCGCAGCTGCGGCTGGACAATGACCGGTTCAAGGCCGGCCACGCCCGTCTGGTGGGCGCGATCCACGCCGCCGGCGCGAAGGCGGTGCTGCAGATTTCCCACGCCGGGCGGCAGACCAAGGAAAGCGTGATCGGCCGCCAGCCGGTGTCGGCCAGCCCGATCCCGCTCAACAGCATCTACATGAACGCCGTGCCACGGCAGCTCGAGGATGCGGAGATCCGCTATCTCATCTCGCGCTATGCCAATACCGCGCGGCTTGCCGTGCTGGCGGGCTATGACGGGGTGATGCTGCACGGCGCGCACGGCTATCTGATCCAGCAGTTCCTCTCCCCGCTAATGAACCATCGCGACGACGAATGGGGCGGCGACCCCGAACGGCGCCTGCGCTTCGCGACCGAGGTCATCAAGGCGGTGAAGGCGCAGCTGGGCGAGCGACCGCTCCTCTACCGCATGTCGGTGATCGATGGCGTGGACGGCGGCATCACGATCGAGGACAGCGAGAAGATCGCGCCCCGCCTGTGCGAGGCGGGGGTCGATGCGATCGACATATCCTGGGGCTTCCTGGAAAGCGCACACCTGATCCTGGAACCCATGTCGGTGGAGGAAGGCGACCGCCTGCCCTATGCCCGCCGCATCCGGGAGGCGACCGGCAAGCCGGTCATCACCGCGGGCGTCATGCGCTGGCCCGACAAGTGCGAGCAGGCGGTGATCGACGGCGACACCGATGTCGTGTCGCTGGGTCGCGCGCTGCTCGCCGATCCGATGTGGCCGATCAAGGCGCAGCGCGGCCTGGCCGACGACATCCGCCCCTGCACGTCGTGCAACTGGTGCATCCGCGAACTGGCGCAGAGCCGGTCGGTCGCCTGCGCGGAAAATCCGCGCTGCGGCAAGGAAACCGAACCCGAGCTGGACCGGTTCGCCAACGGGCTGAAGGCGACCGTCGTGGGCGCCGGGCCGGGCGGCATGGCGGCCGCGCTGCTTCTCGACCAGTCGGGCTTCGACGTGACGCTTTATGAGAAGCGCCACCGGCTGGGCGGCAACCTCATCACCTCCGCCGTGCCGCCGGGCAAGGACAAGCTGTTCTGGTATCACAAGTTCCTGTTGAGCCGCATCGAGCGTAGCGAGGTCAAGGTCCGGACCGGCACGCTGGTGACGCGCGAATTGATCGAGGCGGACCTGCCGGACGTCGTCATCCTCGCAGGCGGATCGCGGCCTGGGCCGCTCAACCTCGCCGAATGGGGCAACCTGCCGACTGCCCCCGCTTTCGAGGTGCTGATCGACGAGACGACCGTGCCGCCATCCACCCCGGAACGGCCGATCATCATCTATGGCGGCGGCGAAACGGGCACGGAAACGGCCGAATATCTTACGAAGGACGGCCATCATGTGATGCTGGTCACGCGATCGGACGCCAAGTTTCTGGCCCGCAACGCCGAGGCGCTCTACCGCATCGCGCTGTTGGAGCGGCTGCACGGCAATGCGGCGATCCGCGTCGTCGATCACACGACGCTGCACGCGATCAACGGCGAGCATGTGACGCTCAAGCAGGGCGACACGCTGGTCGAACAGCCTGCCGCCGCCGTGCTGCTGGCCCATGGCCTGGTGCCCGACACCGCGCTGTCCGATGCGCTGACGGGCCTCGACATTCCGATGATCCGCATCGGCGACGCCGCGCAGGTTGCGCGGATCGGCGAAGCGGTGCGCGACGCCTATCGTGCGGTGCAAGACCTGCGCCGCCTCCTCCTGCAACCGGAGCCAATCGCATGCTGACCGACACGCTTTCCCTTGAAGTTCGTCCGCTCGACGCGCCGTTCGGCGCGGAAATCATCGGTGCGGACCTGACCCGCGATCTGGACGAGGCCACCGGCACCACGATCCGTGACGCGTGGATCGAACATGGCATCCTGCTGTTCCGCGACGCCCGAAACGACGATCAGGCGCAGATGCGGCTCAGCAGCGTCTTCGGCGAGATGGAGCCGGCCGCCACCGCCGACCTCAACGACCCGGTCAACAGCTTCATGTTGTCGCTGGGCTATGACCCGGAAGACCCGACCGGCAAGCCCAACCCCTTCTACCGCGTCGATGGCATCGACCGCGCCGGCTGGCTTGGCTGGCACTGGGACCAGAGCTTCATGCCCACCATCGTGCGCGGCGCCGTGCTGCGCATGACGGAGCCGGCGCGCACCATGGGCGAGACCGGCTTCATCGACGCGATCCATGCCTATGAGCGGCTGTCGGAGGAGATGAAGGCGCGCATCGAAGACCTGGAAGTCGTCTATGAATTCAACCCGGATTTCTGTTCCGGCCAGTTCGGCTTCCCCGAGAACATTGAACGGCTGGACATTGGCAAGACGGTCAAGGCCGGCGGCCATTACGACTTCCCACCGGTCGTTCACCCGCTCGTCATCACGCAGATGGAAACGAGGCGCAAGGTGCTCAAGCTCTCGCCCATGCACGCGCGCTACGTGCTGGGCATGGATAAGGCGGAAAGCGACGCGCTGCTGACCGAACTGGCCCGGCACCTGGGCGACCCGGCCTATTCCTATTTCCACCGCTGGGGCCAGAACGAGATGATCGTGTGGGACAACTGGCGGATCGTCCATTCCGCCAGCGGCGTGCCGCTTGATTGCAAGCGCAGCGCCCGCCGCACGACGATTGCGGGCGATTACAAGGTCGGCCGCTATCTCGACCCCACGCTCGACCGCGACCGCCAGATCAAGCGGCTGGTCGATTGAGGCGATGAAGGCCGCCATCTTGCGGGCAGCCGGCGCGCCGCTGTCGGTCGAGGAGGTGACGCTGGGCGACATCGGCCCGCGCGAGGTGCGTATCGCCAACCGCGCGGTCGGCGTGTGCCATTCCGACCTGCATTTCGCGCAGGGCCACGTCCCCTACCCCCTGCCCACCATATTGGGGCATGAGGCCGCGGGCGTGGTGCTGGCCGTGGGCAGCGAGGTGCGGTCGGTCAGGCCCGGCGATCATGTCGTGGGCTGCCTGTCGGCCTTTTGCGGCCATTGCGGCGACTGCGTCGGCGGGCGGCTGGCGCTGTGCGGCACGGGCGAGACGCGCCGCCGGGACGACGCGCCGCCGCGGCTGACGATCGGGGACGAGACCGTCCACCAGTTCGTCAACCTGTCCGCCTTCGCGCAGGAGATGCTGGTGCATGAAAATGCCTGCGTCGCCATATCGCCCGACATGCCGTTCGACCGGGCGGCGCTGCTGGGCTGCGCGGTCGTCACCGGCACGGGCGCGGCGATCAACAGCGCGGGCATCCGGCCGGGGCAGAGCGTAGCGGTCATCGGCTGTGGCGGCGTCGGCCTTTCGGCCATCAACGGCGCGGCGATCGCGGGCGCCGGTCGCATCATCGCGATCGACCGGCAGCCCGCCAAGCTCGACCTCGCGCGCCGCTTCGGCGCGACTGACGTCGTGGCGGCGGACGACAATCTGGTCGCCACCATTGTCGAGATGACGCGCGGCGGGGTGGATCATGCGATCGAGGCGATCGGCCTCAAGACGACCGTGGAAAGCGCCTTCGCCATGTTGCGCCCTGGCGGAATCGCGACCGTCGCGGGCATGATGCCGCCCGGCGTGAAGGTGGAGATAGACGGCTTTGCCTTGCTGGGCGAGCGCCGCCTGCAGGGGTCCAACATGGGGTCGAATCATTTTCCCGTCGATATTCCGCGCTATGTCGATTTCTATCTGCGCGGGCGCCTCAATCTCGACGATCTGGTCGCGGCCCATATCGGGCTGGACGCGATCGACGGCGCGTTCGACGCGCTGCGCGAGGGCGCTGCGGCCCGTTCGGTGGTGATGTTCGCATGACCCCCCAGGTCCAGCCAAGCATCTGCCGCCTGTGCACCGCCTATTGCCCGATCCAGGTGACGGTGGAGGACGGGCGCGCCACGAAGGTCGTGGGCAACGCGCGCGCGCCGCTCTATGGCGGCTATACCTGCCCCAAGGGTCGCGCCTTGCCCGAACAGCATTACGGGCCGCAGCGGCTGCTCCACAGCCTCAAGCGCGGCGCGGACGGGGGCTTCGCGCCGATCGCGTCGGAACGGGCGATGGACGAGATCGCCGCTAAGCTGGAGGCGATTGTCGCGGAGCATGGCCCCCGGTCGGTGGCGATGTATGTCGGCATGGGGATGGTGCCCTTCGTAGCCTCCACCAGCATCGCGTCGGGCTGGCTGGGCGGCATCGGATCGCCGATGTTCTTCACCGCCGGGTCGATCGACAAGCCCGGCATCCTGATCGCGCTCGCCCATCACGGCATGTGGCAGGCGGGCCAGCCCTCCTTCGACACGGCCGACGCCTGGCTGCTCGTCGGCATCAATCCGGTCATCAGCAAGTCGCCCGGCTTTCCGGGCCAGAATCCCGGCCGCATATTGAAGGATATGGAAAAGGCGCAGGCGAAGCTGATCGTCATCGACCCGCGTGTGACCGAAACCGCGAGACGCGCGCATATCCATATGCAACCGCGCCCGGGCGAGGACATCGCCATCCTGGCCGCGATGATCCACGTCATCCTGGCCGAAGGGCTGGAGGACAAGGATTTCGTCGCCGCCAACACGCAAGGGGTGGAGGCGCTGCGCGCGGCGGTCGCCCCCTTCACCCCCGACCATGCCGCGATCCGCGCGGGCGTGTCGGCCGATCATCTGGTTGAGGCCGCGCGCCTCTTCGCTGGCGCGCGCAACGCCGGGGTCAGCTGCGGCACCGGCCCCAGCTTCGCCACGCATTCGACGCTCACCGAATATCTCGCGCTCTGTCTCGCCAGCCTGTGCGGCCACTGGGCGCGGGCGGGCGAGCCGCTGGCCAAGCCCAATGTGCTACTGCCCGGCTATGAAGCGCGCGCCCAGCCCTGGCCGCCCTTCCAGGCGTGGGGCTTTGAACCCAGATTGCGCGTGCGCGGGCTCGGCGGCTGCGCCAGTGGGCTGTCTGCGGCCGCGCTCGCCGACGAGATCCTGCTTGACGGGCCGGGGCAGGTGAAGGCGCTGATCGTGGGCGGCGGCAATCCGATGATGGCCTGGCCCGACCAGAACCGCGCTTTCGCCGCGCTCAACAAACTCGACCTGCTGGTCACGCTCGACACGGAAATGACGGCCACCGCCGATCTGTCCCACTATGTCATCGCGCCCAAGCTGACGCTGGAAACGCCGATGACGACCTATATGCCCGAGGGCGTCAAATATTATGGCACCACGCGTGGCTTCCCGCAGCCCTATGCCGCCTACACGCCCGCGCTGGTGCCCCCGCCGCCCGGCAGCGATGTGATCGAGGACTGGGAGTTCTTCTGGGGCCTCGCTCAACGCATGGGCACGATGATCGACGTCACCATGCGCTACGGCAACGGGCCGCAGGCCGAAGCGTCGCCGATGACCTTCACGCTGGACCCCGCCGGACCCAGGCCGACGACCGACCAGCTGATCGAGCTGTCCTGCCAAGGTTCGCGCATCCCGCTCGATCGGGTCAAGCAATATCCCGACGGCCATATCTTCGAAAGCGACCAGCGGGTGCTGCCGCGCGCGCCGGGCAATAACGACCGGCTGGAACTGGCCGCCCCGCCAATGCTGGCGGAGCTGGAGGAGGTGTTGGCCGAGGATAATCGCGCGATCGAAGCCGACTATCCCTTGCGCCTGCTGCCCCGGCGCACCAACAACATCCTCAACAGCTTCGGCCGCCGCATCGGCAAGCTGGCGGGCGACGGCGTCAACCCGGCTTATATGCACCCCGACGACCTCGCCCGGCTGGCGATCGCCGAAGGGGATTGCGTCAGCATCCGGTCGCCCCATGGCGAAATCCAGGGCATCGTCCGGGCCGAGGCGGGGTTGCGTCCGGGCATGGTGTCGATGGCGCACGGTTTCGGCACCAATCCGGGATCGGACGACCCGCGCCGCACCGGAGGCAATACCGGCCGGCTGATCTCGGTCGAGGACGGCTATGATCCCGTCACCGGCCTGCCGCGCATGGGCAGCATCCCGGTGCGGATCGAACGGCTGACCGCGGCGGAATAAGGCCCCCTGCCCACTCATGGCGGCGCGCGGGGCGATCATGGATGTGTCGCGTGGCGGCAGCGCTCTTACGTCCCGCCGCGCCGACACCGCCAGCGCCCAGCGGTCTCTAGGGGCGGCTCAGGCCCAGCCGCGCAGGAACCGCTCGGCGATCTCCCGCGCGCGCCCCGGACGGCGGACGAAGGCGATGTCGTCCACCATCACCCGAAAGCCGTGGGTGATGAGGCCTTGGAGGTCGAACGCTGCCTCCTGCGGGTCGCCGGGCCGCAACGCCCCGTTCGCCATCAGCCGCGCGATATAGTCGCTGATCGGCTGAAACCCCTGATAGGCGTTGGCGAGCAGCGTGTCGCCCAGATGCGGGAAGCTGCATCGTTCGGCGACCGCGATCTGCAGCAGCGTGCGGCCGAGCGGGTGGCAGACGGCAACGTCCGAATAGGTGGTGACGAACCGCTCGATCGTGCCCATCGGATCGTCCGGGTCCAAGTCGAGTGCCAACAGGCCCGAAAGCACGGCGTCGAGGCTTTGGTTGATGAGCGTGGCGAACAGCCCCTCCTTGCTGCCGAAGCGGCGGTAGATGGTGGTCTTGCTGACCCCCGAGCGCTCGACCAGCCGATCGAGGCTGGTGCCGCCAAAACCGGCCTGCGCGAATTCCTCCAGCGCGATGTCCAGCAGCCGCTCGATCCGCCGGTTGACCTCCGCCTTGGGCAAGCGGCCGCCCTGCCAGCGCCTGCGCCCCTGCTCCTGCACGTCCGCCTGATCCATCCCGCCCCGATAGCCAAAGCCGGCGCGCGGGTCCATCATCCCTGCGCTGCCTTGTCGGTGCGGGCTGGAGCGACCGGCCGACGGGGTCCATGGTCGCGGCCATGCTCACTCTTCATGGCTGCGGCAGCCCCAATGTGTTCAAGGTCCAGCTCCTTCTCCAGAAACTTGCCCTGTCCTATCGCTGGGCGTCGACCTTCCAGCTTGTCAGGATAGGTGCGGAGCAGTACCTATGAAGCGGAAAATGAATGCGGCGAGAGGACGGGCATGCAGAATTTTTTCACGGGCTTTTTCCAATTGGGCTATGTGACGCGCGATCTGGATGCGGCGATCACGGCCTTCAACGCCAAGTTCGGGCCGGTCGATTTCCTTGTCAACGAACCGGGCGTCGTCGATGGCAGGCCTGCACCTACGCGGCGCATCGCCCTGGCCTGGATCGATGCGGTGATGACCGAGATCATCGAGCCCGACCCGGCGCAGGCCACCATCTATGACGACCACATCCCGCCGAGCGCCGGACCGATCTGGCTGCACCATTTCGGCTATCTGATCGACAATCATCAGGCGATGCTCAATCGGCTGCAGACCATGGGCTATGCGGTGCCGTTGGCCGGTTCTATGGATGGCGCGCTGGACTATAGCTATGCCGACACCCGCTGCGACCTGGGCGTCTGGTCGGAATTCATCCGGCTGGATGAGGGTGGCCGGACCTTTTTCGGCAGCGTGCCGCGCATCAGCACGAAATAGAACGATCGTTCCTATAGACCCAAGTGTTCGAGGCTTGATTCCAAAAACCGGAAGCCGTAATAATCCGTCGTATTTAAGGCCCAGTTCATATATGTGAACGGTCGTCCGCCGCCTTGATCGACCCTGGTCGATATAGTAACCTCGGCAAATAATTAGCGGTCGGGCGAGGGCCATGGAACAGGTGCTGGCGGGCAAGGTGGCAGTGGTGACCGGCGGCGCGTCGGGCATCGGCCGGGCGAGCGCGGCGCTGCTGGCGGCGCAGGGCGCGGCGGTGGCGATCGCCGATCTGGATGAGGCGGGCGCGCAGGCGGCCGCCGCGGCGATCGAGGTGGCGGGCGGCCGCGCGCTGGCGCTGCGCACCGACATGCGCGAGGAGGCGCAGGTGAAAGCGATGGTCGAGGCGACGGTGGCGCGCTTCGGCGGCATCGACCTGCTCGACAATACCGTGTCCTACAACGCGCCCGATCAGACCGGCGCGGATGGGCAGGTGCATGAGATGGACATTGCCATCTGGAACCGCGCGATGGAGATCAACCTGCGCGGGCCGATGCTGGCGGCGAAATATTGCATCTCGCACATGCTCGAACGGGGCGGAGGGGCGATCGTCAACATCTCGTCGACCGCCGGCATGCTGGCGCTGGGCACGGTGCCCGCCTATGCCGCGTCGAAGGCGGCGGTCCACAGCCTGACCCAGTCGATCGCGACCGCCTATGGCAAGCGCGGTATCCGCTGCAACACGGTCGCACCCGGTTTCATCGACACGCCCACGACGCGCAAGATGGGCGACCAGTTCTTCCAGATGACGCTCGACAACAACGTGCTGCCCTATCTGGGGCGGCCCGACGACATCGCGCAGGCGGCCGCGTTCCTGCTGTCGGACGCTGCGCGCTACATCACCGGACAGCTGCTGGCGGTGGACGGCGGGCAGACCATCCACCTGCCGGTCGTGGCGGACATGTGGCGGCTGGCGGCGGGCAAGCCGCTGGTGGAAACGGCATGAAAGGAGAGCGAGCGATGCGGACGCATGGGCGGCTGAACGGCAAGGTGGCGGTCGTCACCGGCGGCACCAAGGGGATAGGGCAGGGGATCGTCCTGCGATTCCTGAAGGAAGGGGCGCGCGTCGTCTATTGTTCGCGCAGCCCGGAGAGCAACCGGGAGAATGAGGCGCTGATCGCGGACATACCAGGCGCTACCGAACGCGCGGTCTTCGTCGCCGCCGACGTCGGCAATCGCGACCAGATGGAGGCGCTCGTCCATGACGCGGCGGCGCGGTTCGGCCGGCTCGACATCGTCGTCAACAATGCGCAGGGCATCGCCCCGGTGCGCTCGATCGAGAACAAGCCAGACGCCGACTATACCATGACGCTGATGACCGGCTTCTATCAGTCGCTCTGGACCAGCCGGGCGGCCGCGCCGCACATGCGCAAGGTCGGCGGCGGGCGGATGATCTATTTCTCCAGCCACTGGAACATCTGGGGCCAGCCCTATGCCAGCGACTATAATATCACCAAGTCGGCCAACGAGGCGTTGACCCGTTCGGCCGCGCGTGAGTTCGGTAAGGACAATATCACCGTCAACTGCATCACCCCCGCCGGCGACAGCTGGGCGTACAAGAGCTGGGCCGATCAGAACCGGGAGATGGCCCAGGCGAGCGTGCGGCAATTCCCGATGCGGCGCATGGGCGATTGCGAGATCGACATCGCCGGCGCGGTGCTGGGGCTTTGCAGCGACAATGGTCGCTTCATCACCGGCCAGGTGTTCTGCGTCGATGGCGGCGTATGGGCGACCGCGCCGCTGCAAATGCATGAGGAAGGCACCGACATCCACAAGGGCCATGGCCAGAAGGCCGTGGAACTGACGGTCTGACGCGCGGGGAGGACAGGAAGATGGGATTGATCGAGGGACAGGTGGCGCTCCTCACTGGAGCGGTCAATGAACTGACGCAGGGCATCGCCCGCCGCTTCGCGCGCGAAGGGGCGAGGGTCGTGCTGGTCGATCGCGACGCGGCGGCGGCGCAGGCGGCCGCCCGGGCGATTCCGGGGGCCGAGGCGCGCGCCGCCGACCTCACCGATCCCGCCGCCGCGCGGGCGCTGGCTGATGCGGTCATAGCGGACCATGGGCGCATCGACATATTGCTGAACGGCGCGCATGCGGCGCTGAAATGGGACCGGCTGGCCGACAAGGATGTGACGGCCGATTTCACCGCCGCCTTCAACGACGTGCTGCTGAGCGCGCTCGCCATGATGCAGGCGGTCTATCCGCACATGAAGGCGGCAGGCGGCGGGCGGATCGTCAATCTGGGGTCGATCTATGGCCCGACCGCCAATGAAGGCGTGACCGACGCAGTGACGATGGACTTCGCGCTGACGGGCCTCAGCCGGTCGGCGGGAGTCGAATGGGGGAAGGACGGCATCCTCGTCAATTTCCTCCAGGCGGCGGTGCCTGACATCGCGACCTTTGCCGATTATCGCGCGAAGAAGGGGCGCAGCGTCGAGACGTTGATCGCCAACACGGCGATGCCGCGCCTGGCCGATCCGGTCGAGGATGTCGGCGGCGCGGCGATGTTCCTGGTGTCGGACGAAGCCTGCTTCATCCTGGGTCATCGCGTGCTGGCCGATGGCGGGCAGCACCTGACCGCCGCGATCTTCGAACCGGGCGCGGAGCGGTGAGCCGGCGCCCGGCCGAACCCGTTCCCGACCTCCTGACGAGCTGACCCGTGCGCGACCTCTCCCCTGTTCGAGCGGTTCGCGCTCAAGCGCCTGACCCTGCCCAAACGCATCGTCATGTCACCCATGGGCCGCAACTTCGCCGACAACGGGGTGCAGCCGCCCGGCTTCGTCGATTATTTCGTGCGCCGCGCTGATGGGGGCGTGGCGCTGTGCTGAATGACGCTCGACTGACGGGCCGCGCCTGCGGCCGGCCGGACGGCCGGGGGAGGGGATCGACGCATAATTGAAACGCGGCCCGATCGGGTGCATGACGATCTGCATGCAGAATGAAGATTCCATCGCCGAACCCTTCCTGCCCCTGGCCCGTCCGGAGGCGCTGACCGACCAGGTGGTCGATCGCCTGCGCGATGCCATCCTGTCGGGCGCGCTGGCGCCGGGCACGCATCTGTCGGTGCCCGAGATCGCGCGGCAACTGGGCGTCAGTCGCACCCCCGCGCGCGAGGGACTGATCATGCTGGAGCGCGAGGGGTTGGTCGAACCGCGCGCCAGCACCGGCGTCGCGGTGATCGCGGGCAGCACCGCCGACATATTGGATCTGCTCGACATCCGCGAGGGGCTGGAGACCATGACCGTGCGTCGTGCGGCCGAGCGGATGGACGGCGAGGCGGTAGCCCGGCTGAAAAGCCTGTCGGCGCGGCATGAGGCGGTGGTGGAGCAGGGCGACCTGGCCGGTCATGTCGAGCTGGACGCGGCCTTTCACCGCCTGATCCGCGAAGGGGCGGGCAATGCGCGGCTGGCGCGGCAGCTGGTGCAGATCGAGCAGCAGCTGCGCGTGCTTAACAGCCGCCTGTCGCGCACGCAGGGGTGGAGCGGGCGCGCGGTGCTGCGCGATCACAAGGCGATCGTCGAAGCGATCGCGGCGGCCGACGCCGACGCGGCGGAGCGGCATATGCGCGCGCATATCGCGCGCACCCGCGCGTTCCAGCTGCAATCGGCCGCGCAGGACTGATGCGTTGATGGCCGGTTCGTCTTCCGGCCAGCGGCTGGCGCTATGCTGGGGCAGCGTGGAGGGGGGCGACCTGTTTGATCTGGCGCAGGCCGCTGCCCGGGCCGGCATCGTGGCGATCGCGGTGACGCCGCGCCACTATCTGGACCAGGCGCGGATCGGGCTGTCGGACGCGCAGATCCGGCGGCGGCTGGGCGACCTGGGCGTGCGGGTGGCGTTGATCGATCCGCTGATCGCGCCGATGCCGGGCATCCCGCCGCTGTCCGCCATCGCCGAACCGATGCGCTGGCTGTTCGAGCCAAGCCAGGCCGACTGCTGGCGCGCGGCCGCGGCGCTGGAGGCAGAGGCGATCAACCTCACCCATTTTCTGGGTGGTCCAGTCGAGGAAGCGGCGATCGGTGAGCGGATGGCGCGGCTGGCGGCGATGAACCGGGCCGAGGGTTTTGCGACCATGATCGAGTTCATCCCCGGCACCGGCGTCCCAGACCTGATCACCGCCGCGCGGCTGACGCGCGACGTGGCGGACCTCTCGATCATGTTCGATTGCTGGCATTATGCGCGATCGGGCGGCGCGCTGGACCACATCGCCGCCTTGCCGCCCGACGCGATCGGGGGCGTGCAGATCAACGACTGGGCGCCGCCCGAGCCGGGCCAGCCCTATGTGCCGATGGCGGGCCGCCTGATGCCGGGGGACGGGGTCCTGCCGCTCGCGCAGATACTCGCGCGGATCGAGGCGAACAGTCCTGGCCTGTGGGTCGGGATAGAGGTGTTCAACGCCGATCTGCGCGCCATGCCCCGGGACAGGGCCGTCGAGCGGATGGCTGAGCGGGCGGCGCGCCTGATCGCCTGACGCCGCCTGGCATCGGCCAGCAGGTAGGCGATGCCGGTCGGACAGCATGCGCGCATCCCCTCGACCAATTGCATGTTGCATGTATATTAGCCCATATGACGAGTGGGAGAAATGCGGGCATGATTCGGCTGGACGGGCGCGTGGCGATCGTCACGGGGGCGGGGCGCGGCATGGGGCGGACCCATGCGCTCTTGCTTGCGGAGCGGGGCGCCAGCGTGCTGGTCAACGACTATGGCGGATCGCAATCGACGCTGACGCCCGGCGGCATCTCCCACGCGCAGGCGGTGGTGGACGAGATCCGCGCGGCGGGCGGCGAAGCGGAGGCGGACGACGCGATGGTCGGCACCGGCGCGTCGGCGCGTGCGATCGTCGACCATGCGATGGACGCGTTCGGCCGCGTCGACATCCTGGTTAACAATGCCGGCGGATCGCTGATCGGCACGCCCGACGCCTTCGAGGATGACGAGATCGAGGGCGTGCTGCGCACTAACCTCATCGGTCCCTACATGCTGTTGCGCCGCGTCTGGCCGATAATGCAGGCGCAGGGCCATGGCCGCATCGTCAACATCCTGTCATCGGCGGTGCTGGGGGCGGGGCATCTTGGCCCCTATGCGGCGGGCAAGGCGGGGCTGATGGGCCTGACGCATGATGCGGCGTTCGACGGGCGGCCCCACAATATCCTGGTCAACGGCCTGTTTCCGACCGGCGCGTCGCGCCTGACCGAAACATCGCAGGCAGACGTTGCCGCCTGGTATCGCACCCATTTCCAGCCTGAAAAAGTGTCCGCGATGGTCGCCTATCTCAGCAGCGACGGGCTGGATTTCAGCGGTGAGATATTTAACGTCGGCGGCGGGCGCGTGGCGCGGCTGGCGGTGTTCGACAATGACGGGATGTTCGATCCCGCGATCACGCCGGAAAGCATAGCTGACCAGATCACCACAGTCCGCGACCTGTCGACGCCCACCATCATCCCAACGCTCTGGGCGCAGACCGAACGCTATTTCGCCAAGATTCCTTGGACGGGCGGCAAGACCGGCCTGTTCTGAACCCAGATGACGAAGGACAAGATATGGCAAAGCCGCTGGAAGGCCCGCTGAGCGGGAAGGTCGCGCTGGTAACGGGCAGCGGTTCGGGGATGGGCGTCGGCATCGCGCTCGCCGTGGCGAAGGCGGGCGCCGCTGTCGCGCTGGTCGGCCGCACGCCCGCGACGCTCGACCAGACCCGTGTGCTGATCGAGGCGGCGGGCGGCCGCGCCATCGTTGCGACGTGCGACATCACCGAGCGCGCGCAGGTGGACGCTGCCGTCGCGCGGACGCAGGCGGAACTGGGGCCAGTGTGGCTGCTGGTCAACAATGCGGTATCGACCGAGAACCGGGCGATCGAGGATGTGGACGACGCCAATCTGGACCAGGTGCTGCGATCGTCGATCCACGGCTCGCTCTACATGATGCAGGCCTGCTTCCCCACGATGAAGGAACGCGGCGGGCGCATCGTCAATTTCGGATCGGGCGGCGCGACCATGGGGCTGGCGGAAACGGGCGCCTATGCGATCGCCAAGGAAGGGGTGCGGGGCCTCACCAAGGTCGCTGCCACCGGCTGGGGCCGATACGGCATCACCGTCAACACCGTCTGCCCGATGGTTGCGACCCCGCTGTTCGACACCTGGTGGCAGAGCCTGAGCGAAGCGGAGCAGGAGCATCAGCTGTCGATGATCCCGCTGCGCCGTATGGGCGACGGGGAACGCGACATTGGCGGACTGGTCGTGTTCTTAGGCAGCGAGGGCGCAGGCTATATCACCAGTCGCACGCTGCATGTCGATGGTGGCCGCGCCTTCTACGACCGCTAGGGGCTGACCCTTACAAGAAGGGCTTGCTAGTTTGCATGCAACATGCAAATGAGATATTGGAGGCAAGGCATGACCATCATTCTCGATCCCAGCGCCTCGCTGGCGCACGACATCACCGATCCCGGGCCGGACGCGGGATCGCTCGCCGGCAAGAAGATCGCGATCCGCATCGACATGCTGTGGCGCAGCTGGGACTGGGTCAGCGACATCTGGGCGCAGGGGCTGCGCGCGGAAGGCGCGGACGTAGCCTTCTGGCGCAGCTGCGGCCGCACCGGCCAGGAAGGCGTGGAGGCCGACCGTGACTATGCCGCCTTGCTCGCCAAGAGCGACATGGCGATCGTGGGCCTGGGCAATTGCGGGTCCTGCACCAGCTGGACCATCGCCGATGCACTGACCGCCGCCGCCACCGGCATTCCCACGATCGCGGTCGCCACCGCCCATTTCGAAGGGCTGGCGCATAATCTGGCCAAGCGCGGCGGCCGGTCGGGCCTGCGCCTGCATATCCTTCCCTATCCTCTCGACATTCTTCCGAAAGAGCAGGTCCATGACATTGCGAGAGACCATTATCGACCGTTCCTGCGGGGTTTCGGGGTGCGAAGCCGACTGGCTGAGCAGTCGGCGGCATGAGGTCGAGGACGACATCGTCGCCTTTAACCGCTTCGCCATGGCGCAGGGCTGGGGCGATGGACTGCCGCTGATACCGCCGACGCCCGACCGGGTGCAGGATTTCCTGATCGCTGGCGGCCGCTTTCCCGATGAGCTGATCGCGTCCTTGCCGCCGCTGAGGGCGGAATGCACGGTTGAGAAGATCGCGATCAACGCGGTCATGGCGGGCTGCACGGGCGACGCCATGCCGCTGCTGTGCGCCGCGATCGAGGCGATGGCCGATCCGATGTTCGACCTGGCCGGCCTCAACGCCACGACCGGATCGGTTGTGCCCGCGCTGATCGTCAACGGCCCGATCCGCAACCGGCTGGACATTCCCTATCAGGCCGGCTGTCTGGGCGGGGTGGCGGGGCCAGCGGTGGCGATCGGCCGCGCGATCCGCCTCATCATGCGCAATGTCGCCGGGCAGGTCATCGGCGCCACCTCGCAGAGCGTCTATGGCACGCCAGGGCGCGTGGCGGGCATCGTCTTCGCCGAATGGGAGGAACGGTCCCCCTGGGCGCCGCTGGCCGAACGGCGTGGCGTTCCGGGCGACGCCGTCACCGCCTATGGCGCAATGGGCACGGCCAATATCTGCGACGTGGTGGCGAACGAGGCGGACGGCTTCCTGGACATGATCGCCAAGTCGATGGCCTATCCGGGTGCCAACGGCTTCCTGCCGTCCTCCGCCTTTTCAGAGGCGCTGTGCGTCATCAACCCGATCTGGGCGGAGGTGATCGGCCGGGCCTATCCCGACATCACCGACGTGCAGGCCTATCTGTGGGACAAGTGCGCGCTGTCGATCGATTCGTTCCGCCCCGAATATCGCAACCCGATCGGCAATCTGGGCCGGATCAAGCCCGACGGCCGCGTCCATCTGGTGCCCAAGCCGGAGGACATGCTGGTGATGGTCGGCGGCGGCGAGGGCGGCCTGCACGCCGCGATGCTGCACAGCTGGGGCACATGCCTCACCGTCACGCGGCCTGTCGTCGCCGCATGAGCAGCGACGTCATCATCGGCGAACATGTGCGCGACCGTGTGGCCATCAACGATCGGGCGGCGCGGCTGGCGCGCGCGATGCTGGAGGCGGGCGTGGGCCCGGGCGACGCCGTCGCGCTGCTGCTGCGCAACGATTTCGCCGTGCTGGAGGCCAATCTGGCGGTCCGGCGGCTCGACGCCTATGGCATCCCGATCAACTGGCACTGGGCGACGGCGGAAATCGGCTATGTCCTGCGCGACGCGACGCCCCGGCTGCTGATCGGCCATGCCGACCTGCTGGACAAGATCAGACCCGAAATCGCCGATGGCCTGCGCGTCGTCGCGGTCGATGCGGGCGCGACGGGCTGGCAGGACTATGATGCGTGGATCGCGGCCCATGCCCCCCATGAGGGGATGGGCAAGGGCCTCGGATCATCGATGGTCTATACGTCCGGGACCACGGGCAAGCCCAAGGCGGTCAGGCGCCTGCCCGCGACCAGCGAGGAATCGGCGCAGCGCGCGCGCGTCCTGGCGGTCATCCACGACACCGCGCCGGGCAATGTCGCGCTGGTGACTGGGCCGCTCTATCACCTCTTCAGCCAGGCGCTGCTGATGGCGACGTTTGGCGCGGGCGGCACGGTCGTCGTCATGGAACGGTTCGATCCCGAAGACTGCCTGCGCCTGATCGCGCGGCACGGCGTCACGCACAGCGCGTTGGTGCCCACACTGTTCGTGCGGCTGCTGCGCCTGCCCGATGCGGTCAAGGCGCGTTACGACCTGTCCTCCCTGCGTCACGTCGTCCATTCGGGCGCGCCATGCGCGCCCGAGGTCAAGCGCGCGATGCTGCGCTGGTGGGGGCCGGTGCTGCACGAAACCTATGGATCGACCGAAACCGGCGTCGTCACCAAGATCGGCCCGGACGAATGGCTCGCCCGCCCGGGCAGCGTCGGCCGCCCGGTGCTGACCGGCGAGGTCCGCATATTGGGCGAGGACGGGGCGTGGGCGCCGCCGGGCGGGGTGGGCGACGTCTATCTGCGCATCCACGGCACGCCCGATTTCACCTTCCATGGCGACCCGGCCAAGCGCGCGGCGGTGGAGCATGACGGGCTTATCACCTGCGGCGACATCGGCTGGCTGGACGAGGAGGGCTATCTGTTCCTGTGCGATCGGCGCGTGGACATGGTGATTTCCGGCGGAGTCAACATCTACCCGGCGGAGGTGGAGGCGGCGCTGCTGGAGCATCCCGACGTCACCGACTGCGCGGTGTTCGGCGTACCAGACCCCGAATTCGGCGAAGCGCTGGTCGCCCATGTCCAGTGCGACGCGGCGCTCGCGCCCGATGCGATCAAGACCTTCCTCCGCGCGCGGATCGCGGGCTACAAGGTGCCCCGCCACATCGTCGTCACCGCCGCGCTGCCGCGCGAGGAAACCGGCAAGATCATGAAGCGGCGGCTGAAGGACGCATTCCTGGCCGACGCCCCGGCCTGACGGGGCAGCGCGGGCGACACTTGATGAAACATATCGGCCGGTTGTCGTCCGCGACGATGCCGGCCCCGGGGGAGGATGACAAGGCATGGACGGACCGGGCGCGCTCGCGGGGCTCAAGGTGATCGACATGGCGTCGCTCTATGCAGCACCGCTGGCCGCGACGATCATGGCCGATTTCGGCGCCGACGTGCTGAAGATCGAACCGCCCGAGGGCGACCTGTTCCGCAACAGCAAGATGTGGCCGATCGTGGCGCGCGGCAAGACCTGCCTGGCGCTCGACCTGCGATCGGCCGAGGGCATTGCCAGTTTCAAGGATCTGGTGGCGCAGGCCGACGTTGTGGTGGAAAACTATCCCGCCGCTGTGCTGGACAAGCGTGGCATCGGCTGGGATGTGCTGCGCGCGATCAACCCGCGCCTCGTCATGCTCTCGGTCTCCTGCTTCGGCGCGAGCGGTCCCTATCGCGACCGGCCCGGCTCTGGCACGATCGGCGAGGGCTTTGGCGGGCTGACCGGCTTGATGGGAGAAGCGGACGGGCCGCCGATGCTGCCTTCGGTCGCGCTGGGCGACGCGGTCGGCGCGATGAGCGCGGTCATCGGCACGCTGGCGGCGCTCCATGCGCGCGGCCGGACGAGGCAGGGGCAGCGGGTGGACGCCAGCCTTTACGAACCCATCCTCCAGATCGTGGCGCATGCCGCGCAGCGTTGGGAACCGGGGCAGTCGCCCGAACGGTGCGGATCGCGCCTGCCCGGCGTGCTGCGCAACGTCTATCGCACCGCCGACAATCGCCATGTCGCCATTTCCGCCAGCACGGCGCGCCATGCCACCGATCTGGGGGCGCTGGCCGAGGGCGCGCAGGGGGACGAGCCCGATGGGCGGGTCGCGGCCTGGATCGCGACGATCGAGCGCGAGGCGCTGATCACGACGCTCATCGCCGCGCGCATTCCGGTGGCGCCCGTCAACAGCATCGATGATCTGCTGGCCGACGATCATGTGCGCGAACGCGGCAGCCTGGTCCATGTCGCCGACGCCGCGCTCGGCAACCTGGCGCTGGCCGCGCCCAGCCCGCGCCTGTCGGATACGCCCGGCCGCATCGGCGCGATCAACCCGCCGCTCGAGCGGGACGCCGACGCGATGCTCGCGCGCTGGCGCGCGCGCTAACCGCGCGGCTGCGGTCGCCGCGCTGCTGGCCCGGTATAGCGCGGGAGCAGACACCCGCCGGTTCTAAATCCCCTGTTGCTCGGGCATGTGCACGACCAGCCCGTCGAGCGCGGGGACGAGGCGGATCTGGCAGGCGAGGCGGGAATCGGCGCGGCGGCCGTGGGCGAAATCGAGCAGGTCGGCCTCATTGTTCGACGGCGGTCCAACCCGATCTGTCCAGGCCGCGTCGACATGGACGTGGCAGGTGGCGCAGGCGGCGCTGCCGCCGCATTCGCCGATCATATTTTCGATGCCCGCGCGCTTGCCGATGTCCATCACGGACTGGCCGACATCACCGTCGAGCGTCGTGGAGGCGCCGGCCGGGGTGAAGAAGGTGACATGGACCATGCCCGGCTTCCTTCCGTTCTCAGCCCGATGATGCAAGCGCAAGGCATGGCAGCATCATGTCTGCGATCCCCCGCGAGCGGCTCTTGCGCCCGCTTTGCGCTTGC
>Ga0207639_10000595_pt1 | contig 24859 bp, 22 predicted proteins | sample KBSCornC32_FD_184299 | JGI IMG/M metagenome (GOLD analysis project Ga0207639, IMG submission 184299) | Corn rhizosphere microbial communities from Kellogg Biological Station, Michigan, USA - KBS Corn C3-2 (SPAdes) (version 2) | ecosystem: Host-associated > Plants > Roots > Rhizosphere > Soil ...
GCGCCGGCCTCGGATTCCTTCAGCACCGCGATGATCTGCTCTTCGGTGAATCGCTTGCCCTTCATGGTCCGCTCCTCGTTGGGGCGGACTCTACATCCGTTTCGGACTAATCTAGGGTGTCAGGTCGATTCGTGTCAAAACGACTGAGTTTGCTGACAGTTATTGCCCGAATTTACTGACAGTATTTGCCTGCATGACCAGTGCCCACGTTCGTGCCCACGACCTCCGTCCTTGCGGACAAAATAAGTAAAGGTCGTGCGCTTTTTTCAACAGGCGCACAAATTGTTTTGTTCACGGGAGAGCACTGCTCGACGGCTCGTCTCGACCCACAGCTGTCTGTCATGAATGACTGCTATCCGGACAGGTGAGTCAGCTATTTGGGGAGAGCAGCTTTAGAAGTTCTGGCTCAATCGCCTGAATGTGCGCAGCTCCAAAAACAACTACCACGCGGTCGTGCTGGCGAAGTTCGTCGCGAATTGCCTCAACAAGGTAGCGGTCGCGAATTTCGCAACTCGACCGCTCTACGTCGCTGACCGGTCCGGTATATTTTTGCGGATTCATCAAACGGCCAGCGTTCCACGTCGTTGCGGAGAACGGCCGCCCTGTTAGGCTTCTGAAAGCCTTCTGAAATCCATCCCAAGTGCGCCACTCGTCCCTCATGGGAAACCCGTTTCCTTCGAGATAGTCGCGCACGAATGAGGGATAGTCATGCGCGAGGCTAGCAGCATCCGGGTTGCGGTCGTTTCCTATGTGACGCTGAGCGACGAGAAAGACAAAGACTTCCTGCGCCGAATGCCTCCGCAACAGCTCTTCAATCTCTGGTCGAATCGGAGCGTCGCCACTGCGTAGACGTGCCCCCAGCTTCGTAGCTAGCTGAGAGGTGAACCCCAGGTCTGCCGCACGTTCGATAGCCTCAGTTAGAGGGTCAGTCAGCAGGTCGGGAGGCACGAGAGCCTCGTGAATTACGACCTCGGGTCGCGCCTGTTGCAGCTCCTTTTCCAGCTGGGCGTACATGGGCGCATGCGGATCGTTGCTATGAAGTGTACCGATAGCGACAAGATGCTTAGCACCGACGTCCTCGCGCCATACGTATGGATAAGACGCAATTCGTGGCAACGAAAAATAACTGCGATGTTGCTGTATCGTTGAAGGAATTTCATCAGCCAGTGCGACGCCAATGCCGACCGCCAATAAGCAAACTGCGCAACTAGTTGCTCGCACTGATCCTAGCTCCTGTCCTTGTGCAAGCGTTTGATGTTACAGCAATCCATCAAGTAGCAGCTCGCGACCCGCCGCCAGTCGCCAGCGTCCTCTATTTACGATATGCGTTCGCTCATCGGAACTGATGGCGCAATGGGTGACTCATATCAGCTACGATGGAGCATCGTACGCATCTGGAGAGCCGAATGATTCGCGGCGGGATCTTGCTGGCATCGTTGCTGGCCAGTGGTTTGCTGCACGCAAGTTCTGGGTTCCGTTTCACCGAGAAGCTTGGCTCTTTCGCCGTGGGATTTAAGGTCGTTGAGCAATACGACGGATCGCGAACGTTTCTCGGCCGCACCGATCCCGTGACCGGGCAACCGATCACAACGAATCGCGCACGTCCCATCCAGACCTTGATCTGGTACCCGGCGGAGAAAGCAGGTTCGCCGCTGCGCTACGGCGACTATCTCGCGCTGACCGGCAGCGAAGATCGATACGATCGCAGCGCCGAGCAGATCGCGGCGACGGCGGAGTTCCGCTTGCGCGACTACCTGCCGCCTGACTTTAGTGCCGCGGCGCTCGGTACGATCAAGAATGAGCCGATGTGGGCGATCCGGGATGCGTCTGCGCGGTCAGGGAAATTTCCGGTTGTGATCTATGCACCGAGCCACAACGCGTCGGCTGCCGAGAATGCCGATCTTTGCGAGTATCTCGCGAGTTACGGTTACGTCGTTCTTGCGAGCCCATCGTTCGGCGTCCACAGTCGCTGGATGGCCTCGGATCTCGCCGACATCGAAGTCCAGGCAGGCGACATCGAGTTCCTGATCGGTTACGCGTCGACGCTGCTCAATGCGGACAATTCGCACGTTGCGGTGATCGGCTACAGCTGGGGCGGGATCGCGAACGTGTTCGCGGCAGCCAAGGACAACCGCATCACCGCCCTGGTCGGATTCGATGGCGGCATTCGCTTGGTCGGCAAAATGGTGGCCGCGTCGAAATACGTCGTTCCCGAACGCCTCACCGTACCGTACCTGTATCTCTCTTCGGCGCCCGGCGCGCTCGAAGATCTCTATCGTCAGCAGCAGGATCTTTCCGATGATCTGCTCGCGCGCTTGAAATTCTGCGACCTCTACCTCGTCACAATGGAGCCGCTGCTTCACTATCATTTCTCGTCGGAGCATCTCCGCTTTCTATCGGCGCACAACCTGGAAAGCGAGTATCCGCTCGACGAAATCTATCAGGCCTACGGCGGGCTCGCGCGTTACACACGCACATTCCTCGACGGAACGCTCAAGAACGACGCGAACGCGTTGGCGTCCGTAGCCGGCAAGCCCGAAGGGTTTCCGCGGCATGCGGTGCGGGTCGAGGTCACGCACAGTCAGGGATTGCCCCTGACACGAGAGGTGCTTGCTGCGGAAATGTTTCGCGCCGGGTTTGCGCATGCGGATGAAGTCTACGATCGGCTCAGCGCGCAGAATCCCGGCACCAAGCTCGCGCCGCCGGAATTCCTCGATTGGATAGAAGATCTGGCCAACCTGCATCGATTGGACGATGCGATTGCGATCGCGAAACTGTTCATCAAGACCTATCCCGAACGACCGGGTCCGTACCATCGATTGGCCGAACTGCAGCTCGAGCACGGCGACAAGACCTCCGCGATCGAGAACTACAAGAAGGCGTTGGCGATCGACCCATCGAACGAAGCGGTCGCAAGCAAGCTCGCGGCGCTCGGCGGCAAGCCCGCACGAGTGGACAAGAAATGAGACGCCAACTGACATCAGGCTGTTGGACGGTAGTCGTCGGATTGGCTTTGATGATGGACGGCTGCGACGGTGGGCAAATCCGTCAGTCGGCGCGCATGGAACATTTCGAAGTGCAGGATGGTGATTTCCGACTGATCGCAAAAGCCTCGCTCGATCTAATCGACCCCAAAGGATCCATCACGACGGTTGTCGTCTCACCGCAACTGGACCGTCGCGCACGCACAGCGCTGAAGGCAGTCGCGAACGTCGTCGTCAATGACGATCAGGTTGCGTCCGACGGGACGTTACCCGCAAGGTATTTTCGCGTGCGGACGTTCACGATCGACGACGGCGTTGCGTTCATCGAAGGCCAACTCGGGCCCGTAACGAACACCATCACACCAGCGGGTCAACGCGACTGCGGCAGAATCTACACTATTCCCATTGAGCTCATTGGGGGTGATTGGGTCAGCCGCTCGTACAAGGTCGAAACCTGCGCAGGGAGCCGCGACTGGGTTGCTGTTGACTCCGACACTCCGTCGGACTAGGCCGACCGCGCCGCGAGCGTCCGCTCTGAGCGTTCGGCGTTATGTCATGCACTGACCGGAGTTGGCCAAAAGCGGCCCATGATTGGCCTGCGCCTGCGAGCTGCTACAGTTGACGATGAACCGGGTCGAAGCGGAACTGGGCCATCTATGGGCAAATCACCTTCCTGCGCCATGCTGCGAACGCGCAGTTTTCGGTCATCGAAGGACTTTCGTGCATGGATGGCGAAGGAGCATGCCCGGGCTTCAGGTCTACTCTTGCGAATTTACAAGAAAGGGTCTGGCATACCGACGATCACCTATGCCGAGGCGCTCGATCAGGCGCTGTGTTTCGGTTGGATCGATGGGCAAAAGCTGCCGTTTGACGCGGCCTCGTGGGTGCAAAAATTCACGCCGCGAAGGGCAAATAGCGCCTGGTCCAAAATAAATGTTGCGCATGTGGATCGACTTATCCGCGAGGGGCAAATGATGCCTGCTGGCCTCAAGGAGGTGGAAGCAGCCAAAGCCGACGGGCGCTGGGCCGCTGCGTACGATTCTTCCGCTACTGCAACGGTGCCTCCCGAGTTCGTCAAGGAACTCGCACGTAACGCTAAGGCGAAGCAATTCTATGCAACGCTCAACAAGGCCAATCTGTATGCGATCGCTTACCGGTTGCAAACAGCCAAGCGCGCGGCGACGAAGATCAAGCGTATGAAGCTGATTATCGACATGCTGGCGCGCGGCGAGAAATTTCACTGAGTGCCCAGGCCTCGTGCTTGGAGGATGTTCGCGCAGGCTTTGCCCGGCGTTTAACAGCATAAAGACTCGGCGGGGCTTCCATGAAGAACGGCGAAATGCCAACGGCGACAACCAACCGGCAAGCGGCACTCCTGTCAGGCGCGATGCCACTGGCGATCGCGGCCAGTTTCGTATACGCCGCGGTCACGGTGCGTTGGACACCGTCGGAGGACTGGCTGTGGGGCTTGGCCGCTTTGGTGCCGCTCGAATTTGTGCGTGCCGTCGTCCTGGAGACGCTCGGCGATGCGTACAAGAATTACCAGGCCCCCAAACAGGCGGTGCACAAGTTTCTCGTTTCGATCGGCTCACTTGTCGTTGTCGGCACCGTCTGGGCCATGTTCAATATCGGCTTCGGCGCGCCATTCGCACTGCTCGCGAACTCTCGCGTACAGCATCTGCTCGGGATTCCGGCAATCGTATTGGTTGCCGAATGCGCGGTCACGCTGTATTTGTTCCGCGGCGACGCGCACGGCGAGGCGGCGCGCATCCAGGCCGCTGCGGATGATGCGTACGACTGGATTTTCCTCGCAACTTTCTACGTGCCGCCGTTGCTCCTCGTGGCGTTCCTTCCGCTGCTGAAGTGGGACGCGGCGGCGCTGGAGGCATGGTTCGACAATCCGGACCGGGACGTGACCATCCTGCTGCCGCCATTGCTCTTCTATGGTGCGGCCTATTTCTGCGCAAAGGCCGTCATGCTGTCATACGTGCACACCGCGCGTTTCGAGCGCACCGGCGAGCGCATGCTCGGCGTCGGCTGGATCCAGCGCCTGCTGTTGCGAAGCCCGGAAGAACGCACGAAGGAAATCTCGAACGTGAGCTACCGGAAACACGCGCTGGAGCACGAATTCGTGCCCAAGAAAATGAGCGAGTCCGCGACCCGCTCGATATAGAGGCGTATGCGACGGGTTTTTTTGCCGGATTTCTAATGCTGCGCGGGAGTGCTCGGCATCTTTCGGTCGTAATAGGTCGCGTCGTCAATGATGCGGCCGTTCTTGACCGAGTATACCGAGATGATCCTCACACGCACTGGCTGGTCCTGCGCGCCATGGAAATGACCTGTCAGCACAAACTGTGCGTAAACATGATCTGGTGAACTCTCGATCGTTTCGATGTTGTCTTGGGCGTCGGGAATCGAGTCGAATATCTTGCGATAGGTGTCAGCGATCTGTGCATTCCCGGTCAGGGCCGGGTAATCGGGGCTTCGCAGAGTCGCGTCGCTCGCATAGATGTGTTCGATGGCATCGACATCATGCCGGTTGAATGCGGCAAATTTCAGCCGAACGGGCGCATCGGACTTCGCGCCGGCACCTGCGGCCGCGGATGTCGCGCCGCCGATGCCAGACGCCAATAGAAAACATAGAATCATTGCTGCTGCTTTCATGAAAAGACACTCCATGCGTAAAGACGTTGTAACGGGCACTTGCAGGATTACGTCGGTGCATGCAGGCGAGGGAATCCGACTCTGGCGCAGCACCAGGGGACATTGAACGGCGAGGCTTGCGCAAATGATTGGAAAAACCCGACACGACCGGGTGAACGCGGCGGTGCAAAGTTCGCCGAAACTGCGCACGGAATTTGGACAAGGTTGCGGGATTCTGCGGCATTCCGCGCCCCCGGGCCTCTATCGTCATTGGCGCTACGCGCCGCCGGTCGCGCTCGCAGGCTGGATCGAATATTTCTGGCTGGAAGAATGGCGATTCGATTCGCCGGCACCACAAACGAGAGAGGTCCTTCCACATCCCAGCGTTCAATTGGTCTTTGCGCAGAACCGCTCGCGCATCTACGGCGTACAGTTGGGCCGCTTCGTCCGAAAGCTGGCGGGCAAGGATAAAATTTTCGGCATCAAATTCTGCTCCGGAGCGTTCTATCCTTTTCTGCGTAAGCCGGTTTCGTCGCTGGCGAACACTTCGTTGCCGGTGACGGACGTGTTTCGTGATGCCGCGGATGTGGAAAGCGAAGTACTGGCCGGTCGTGATGACGCGGCCATGGTGAACGCCGCGACACGGTTTCTCATGGCCAACCGTCCGGCCGGAGATCCGCTGGTGGACCGCGCGCGGCGGATGGTCGAGGAAATCTCAACCGACCGTAGCATCACACGCGTCGAGCATCTCGTCGACAGGTGGAGCACACATGAAAGGACGCTGCAAAGGTTTTTCGACCGCTATGTGGGTGCCAGCCCGCGCTGGGTGATCAAGCGCTATCGCATATATGAAACACTCGAAAGCGTCGGTACGGGTGCGCAAGCGGGATGGGCAGGGCTCGCCCACGATCTCGGTTACTGCGACCAGGCGCACTTCACCAATGACTTCAAGAAATTCGTCGGCTGCTCGCCAAGCGAGTACGTCAGACCCTTGCCGGACTCGGACAACGTCGGAGTTCAAACGCACGAATGAAGTTGGCGGTCAACCCAAGCCGACGTCTTGTCGCCGTGATGCGGGATTACTCGATCGCGGCGAGTTCAGAAGCGCCAGGCACTGCACGCACTGGCTTCAACAGCAGCAGCATCGGAATCGCGACGAGCGTCATCAGCATCATGAGCCAGAAGTCGTTGAGGAAGGCGATCGCCGAAGCCTGACGCGTGACTTCGCCGTTGAGCAGCGCAAGATTCTGCGCGGCGCTCATCGGCGTGGAGGAGAATGTCGCGGTGGCGTTGAACGGGGTCAGGCGTTCGGCGAGTTCGGCATGATTGACTTGCGTGCCGCGCGACAGCAGCGTCATGACGATCGAGATGCCGACGCTCGAGCCGATATTGCGCAGCAGGCTGAAAATGCCGGCCGCTTCGGTGCGCGCGGCGACTGGCAGCGTCGAGTAGGCGACGGTCGAGATCGGCACGAAAACGAGGCCGAGACCCAATCCCTGCAGGATGCCCGCCGTGACAATCACCTGCTCGGGTACCGCGGTGTTCCAGTGCACCATCTGCCACAGCGAATACGCGGTCAGGGTCATGCCGATGCCGGCGAGCACGCGCGCATCGGCGCCGCGCGCGAGCAGGCGCCCGACGAGCATCATCGCGATCAACGTGCCGATGCCGCGCGGCGCGAGCAGCAGCCCGGTCGTCACGACCGGATAATTCATGATGTTCTGCAGATACGGCGGCAGCAATGCCATTGTCGCGAACAGCACGACGCCGAGCACGAAGATGAACACGTTGCTCGCGAGGAAATTGCGATCCTTGAACAATCCGAGGTTGACGAAAGCGCGTTTGCTCGTCAGCCAATGCGCGACGTAAAGATAGAAGCCGAGGAAGGCGAGTGCCGCTTCGATCCGGATCTCGACCGAGCCGAACCAGTCCTGCTGCTCGCCGCGATCGAGGAACAATTGCAGCGCGCCGATGCCGAGCGCAAGAAATCCGAAGCCTCGCCAGTCGAAACGCGTCGCGTGCGTGTCGTCGCTCGGCAGGCTCGCCGCAACGCCGAGCACGCCGAGCACGCCGATCGGCACGTTGATCAGGAACACCCAGTGCCAACTGTAGGTGTCGGTGAGCCAGCCGCCGAGCGGCGGTCCGAGGATCGGACCGACCATCACGCCCATGCCCCAGAGCGCCATGGCCGCGCCATGTTTTTCGCGCGGGAATACGTCGAGCAAGGTCGACTGCGAGACCGGCACGAGCGCCGCTCCGAACAATCCTTGCAAGAGCCGGAACACGACCATCTGCCCGATGCTGCCGGCGATGCCGCACAGCACCGAGGCGAGCGTGAAGCCGCCGATCGCGATCAGCAACAAACGGCGGCGACCAAGTACGGAGGCGAGCCAGCCGGTCGCCGGCGTTGCGATTGCGGCGGCGACGATGTACGAGGTCAGCACCCACGACACCTGGTCCTGCGTCGCCGACAGCGAGCCCTGCATGTTCGGCAGCGCGACGTTCGCGATCGTCGTGTCGAGCGCCTGCATCAATGTGGCAAGCATCACCGAGACGACCAGCAGGCCGCGATTGGCGACTTCGCGATGGCTTGCCTGTTGCGTCACGCGCGATTACTGCTGGCTCAGCGCCACGCGCGTTTCCGGCTCGGCGTGCGTGCCCTGGATGCGGCCGAGCAGCGAATTTTGCTTGCCGGTGTCGATTTCCACGCTGGCGCTCATGCCGGCTCGCAGAGTCGGACCTGCGCTCGCGTTCTCGATCGCAATACGCACGGGAATGCGCTGCACGATCTTGACCCAGTTGCCGGTCGCGTTCTGCGCGGGCAGCAGGGAAAATTCCGCACCCGAAGCCGGACTGATCGAGGCGACGTGCGCGCGCCACTTCGTGCCCGGATACGTGTCGACCTCGATGGTCGCTGCTTGGCCGACGCCGACGTGCGTGAGATCGGTTTCCTTGAAATTGGCATCGACCCACAGTGTTTGCGTCGCGACGAGCGGCATGGCGGCTTGCCCGGGCGCGAGGAAATCGCCAGGCTGCAGGCTGGTTTTGCCGATGACGCCATCGATCGGAGCGCGCACGGTCGCGTGCTCGAGATCGAGCTGGGCGCTTTCATATTGCGCCTGCGCGACTTTGTAGCCGGCCAGCTCATCGTTGCGTGTATTCGGCAAGCCGCCGAGCATGCCCTTGGCTTTCTCGAGCGCCGCCGTATCGGAATCGCGTTTGCCGCGCGCGGCGGCAAGATTGTTCGCCGCGTCGTCGAGATCCTTCTGCGCAATCAGACCGCGCGCGCGCATTTCCCGCATGCGCTGGTACTGGCGCTCGTTGACGCTGAGCGCTTCCTCGGCCGAGCGCAAATCGGCTTGCGCGGACGAGTAGCCCGCGCGCGCCGCATCGAGCAGGCTGCGCACCGATTCCATCTGCGCCTGCATGCGCGCCATGGCGATTTCCAGCGGCTGCGGATCGATGCGGAACAGCACATCGCCGGCCTTGACCAGCTGGTTCTCGCGCACGCGCACATCGACTACGCGCCCGCCGATCTGCGGCGCGATCGTCACGCGATCGGCTTGCACGTAGGCGTTGTCGGTCGACACATACCGTCCCGAGGTGGCGTACATGTAGGCACCGGCGCACAGGACGAGTGCCGGCCCGAAAACCCAGAGCAGCAGGTTACGGCGGCGTTTGAGTGGCGCGGGCGGCGCGTCGAGCGCCACAGTGGGTTGTTTGTCGGTCATCTTGGCTGCCTCAATCTTTCGCGCGATCGATCGCGATCAGGTTCTGTTTCATGCGCGCGAATGCGTCGAGCACGATCTTGAGTTCGTTTGCGGGAATGCCGCGCTGCGCCTGTTTGAACAGCTCGGCGGATATCTGCTCCATGTCGTCCACGACGGCGTGCGCTTTTGCGGTCAGGTGCAGGCGCCAGCAGCGCCGGTCCTGGGGATCGGCGCGGCGCTCGATGAAGCCGGATTTCTGCAGTCTGTCGAGCACGCGGCCGACCGCGATCGGCTCCATTTCCAGGTACTCGGCCAGCTCGTTCTGGGTGATGCCCTGCTCGTGATGCAGGCGCTTGAGAGCGCGCCATTGCGCACGGGTCAGGCCGAAACGCGCCGCACGGCGGTCGAACACCTTGCGCAGCAGGCGCGTGACGTCGGTCACGAGGAAGCCGAATGTGGTCTTTTCCGCCGATTTAGTGGCCGTACTCATAGCTGCCGAACATAATATATCCTAGACAGGTATTTTTCAAGAACATCGAATGGTCTGGCCATGATCAGCAAAAGTGGCCCTGCCGTGGCGGCGCCGAGTTGCGCAAAATCCGGATGGTTCATGCGGCGTTTTTCGCCGACGATCGTTGCCGTTGCCATTGCCGGAAACCATCCTGATGCGAGTCCGACTGCTGATCGCAAGCCTGTGCCTCGCGCGCATCGCGCCTGCGTTCGCGGACGAGCCGAACCTGTTCTACGGCTATGTGCAGCTGATGAACAACTACATCGGCCGCGGTCTGTCGCAGAGTGTCGGTCGGCCGTCGTGGCAGGCGGAAATCGATGTAAATCCCGGCTCGGGCTTCTACGGCAATCTGAGCGCCGTGCATATGGGTTGGGTCGACAAGGTGTTTCCGGGTGCGAGCGCGCACGTCGAAGTCGATGGCGTGCTCGGCTATCGCCAGCTCGTCGGGCGCGACTGGGAGTTCAAGGGCGGCGTGCTGCAGCTGCAATTCCCCGGCGATTACCTGCCGCACACGAAGCGCCCGGACACCACGGAAGTGTTCGGCTACGTGCGCTGGCACGCGATCAGCGCACGTCTCAACGTCGATGTCACCGATTCGTTCGGCACGCCGGACACGAAAGGCGCGTGGTATCTGGACACGAATGCATCGCATGCATTGAACGAAGACTGGATCGTCGGCGCGCACATCGGCCGCAAACAGTCGCGCGGCACCAATCCATTCACCGGTGCCGACCAGGCGAAACTGTTTTCATACACCGACTACAAGGCGTCGATCACGCGCTTGTTCGCGCACGGCTGGAACCTCACGCTGATGCATACGTGGACCACGGCCGATCCGATCAATTACACGATCGACGGCTATGACGTCGGCGGGCACCACACGTCCGTGGTGCTGGAGAATGATTTCTAACCCGGATTGCCCACGTTCGCGATTTTCACGGATTGGCCAGGACTCAAGCGTTCCGCACCGCGCACGACGAGCTTGTCGCCCGCATTGAGCGCGCCGTGCACTTCAATCTTGTCGCCGGATGCGCTGCTGGCGGAAACCGGCACCTGCTCGGCGGTGTTTTGCGGCGATATGCGCATGACGTAGGTCTCGTTCGCGCGCTGCACGAGCGCGTCGCGCGGAACGGTCAGACTTTCGTTGCCGGCGTCTTCGGGCAGCGCGACTTCCACCGCGCTGCCGACGAGCGCGAGCGCGGGATCCACGGCAACACGCAGCTCAAACTGACGCGCATGTTCGTCGCCGACCGGCACGACAGCGCGTACCTTGGCGCTGCTCTCCGCACCTGAGGACTTCACTTTCACTTCCATGCCGGCGTGGATCTTGTCGGCCATCGTCAGCGGCGCCTGCACGCGCGCTTCGATGTGGTCGGTGTCGACGAAGTGCACGATGGCGGCGCCGACCTGCAGATATTCGCCGCGCTGCGCGAAGCGTTCGGTCACGATACCGGTGAACGGCGCCTTCACGTCGGCTTGCTGGATATCGTATTCGACCTGGTGCAGTTGCGCGCGCGCGTGGGCGAGCGCTTGCGCGTTCGTTTCGAGCGTTGCACGCGCTTCGTCGATTTGCGTTTTGGCGATGGCATTCGACGTTGCAAGTTTTTCCAGACGCTGCAGCTGCGTGTCGGCGAGCGCACGCTGTGCGTCGGCGCGACGCACGTCGGACTGGATTTCCTCGCGGCGCAGCCGCAACGCTTGGTCATCGAGCTTGGCGATGCGTTCGCCGGCTCTCACGCGCGTGCCGACTTCGGCAACGTAGTCGAGGCGTCCCGCTTCGGCGCTGGCGATTTTTGCGTCGTCGCGGCTGACCACGCTGCCCGGCACCCAGCGCGTGGGCGCCAGGCGCGCGCTCGCCGCCTGGCCGACTTCGACCACGGCCGGAGGCGGCCCCTGGTGTTCTTCGGCGTGGCTGGTCTCGGCGACGCCGAGCACGATCAAAGCGAACAACGCGGCGCCGATGGCGCGCAAATTTATCGTGGCAAATGTCGAAACGGATTTCATGGCGGGTTCCTTTGATTCAAGCGGCTTCGACTTCGGTCTTGATTTCCACCAGCCGCGGCCGGCGGCCGCGCGGCGGTGCGGTTTGCGCCTTCTTCACGCGCCGCGCGAACGCAAGACGCATCAAGCTCGGCAGCAGCAGCAGCGAGAAGATCAGGCTGATCACAACGCCGCCGACATTGACGGCCGCCAAGCCGCGATAGATCACGCTGCCCGGGCCCGGATTTATCGCCATCGGCAACGCGCCGAGCGCACCGGTCAGTGTGCTGGCAAGGATCGCGCGCAGGCGCTGGTTCAGCGACATGCGGATCGCTTCTTCGAGACTGTGGCCGCTTTCCTGCGCGGTGCGCGTAAGGTCGACGAGCAGGATCGCATGATTGACGACGACGCCGACCATCATGATGAAGCCGATCATCGAGAGCAGGTCCAGCGGCTGGAACGCGAACAGGCCGAGCACGCGCAAGCCGACCATGCCGCCGATCAACGCGAGCGGCACGGTCAGCACGACGATCAGCGCGTGGCGCAGCGAGCGGAACATCGCCGCCATCAGCAGCAGCAATACGAACAGCGCGAGCACGAAGTTCTGGCCCATCGTACCGACGATCTGATCCAGACGATCGGCACTGCCGGCGAGCCGAATGGTGCCGTCCGGCAACTGTTTGCGCAATTCCGGCAGCACTTCCTTGTCGATTGTCGCGAGTGCGTCTTCGAGCGCGAGCGTCGGCGGCGGGTCCATCGTCAGCGTGACCGTGCGGCGATGATCCAGGCGCCGGATTTGCGTCGGGCCCAGCGTGCTTTCCAGTTTCACCAGATCGCCGATCGGCACGACGCGTCCGCTCGGTGTCATCACAGGCGTTTGCGCGATGGCTTCGGGCGTCTGCTCACCGCTCGCGCGCAAGATGATCGGCACGCGCTGTTCGCCGTCGAAATATTCGCCAAGCCAGGACCCGTCGCCGAGCGTGGTGACGATGTTGCCGACCGTCGCCCGATCCCAGCCGGCTTCGGCGATGCGGCGGTCGTCCGGCACGGCGTGCAGTTCCAGCTGTGTCGCATCGGTTTGCGGGAACGCCTGCACATTCGCGCCGGGAAATTTCTTCTCGAGCAATTGGCGGCCTGCCTCGGCGGCCTGGAGAAGCTTTGCGCTGTCATCGCCTTGCAGATGCATCGACACCGAACGCGCCGAGCCGCCGAAGCCGCCGAACAGGTTGCCTTCCTCGGCGAACACGCGCGTATCCGGGAAGCCGACCGTGATCTCGTCGCGCACGAGCTTCTCGAGCTCGCCGATGCGTTTTTCATCGACGACGCGCGCGCCGATCGTGCCGCCGCTCGGCCACAGCAGCACGTACCAGTTCTTCAGGTACGGCTGTTTCTGGTGATCCATGTACGGCTTCATGCGTTCGAGAATCTTCGGCACGATCTCGCGGTTGACCACGTCGGGCGACATACCCGGCGGGAAGTTGAAATAGGCGTCGATCGCGGCGCGCTTGACCGGCGGCAGGTAATCCAGGCGCGGCTTGAACGCATAGGTCAGCGCCAGCGGCAAAACGAGCAGCGCGAATACCCAGCCGATCTGTTTTGGCACCGTGTCGGTCAGGCTCATGATTTTGTCGGTGAGCCACGGCCAGCCGTCACCGAAGCCGCTCTTGAGTTTTTTCGCCTTGAGGAATCCGGCGGCCGCCGGCATCACGGTGATCGCGACGATCACCGACAGCGCAACGGCGATCGATATCGTCAGTGCCAGATCGGCGAAGATCTGGCCTTCGACGTCTTTCAGGAACACCACCGGCAGGAACACGGCGATGGTCGTGATCGTCGAGGCGATCAACGCGCCGACGACCTGGTGCGTACCTCGATGCGCGGCCTCGGCCGGCGTCAGTCCGCCTTCTTTCAGGCGCAGGATATTGCCGGACACGACGATCGCGCCTTCAACGACCATGCCGACGGCGAACGCGAGTCCCGCGAGCGAAATCACGTTGAGGCTGTGCCCGGTCGCGCGCAGCGCCGTGAACGTGGCGAGCAGGCAGATCGGAATGGCGCTCGCGATCAGCAGCGTGGCGCGCCAGTCGCGCATGAACCACCACACGCACAACAGCGAGAGCAGGGCACCGATGATGAGATTTTCGGTGAGCAAACTCACGGCGCGATTGATGAACAGCGCCGAGTCGAAACTTTGCTCGATGCCGAGTCCCTTCGCATTCAGCGGGCCGTCGCGCAGCTCGGCAACGACTTTCTTCACCTCGGTCAGAGTCGCCAGGACGTTCGCGCCCGTGGCCTTGCGCACGTCGAGGCCGATCGCCTGATTGCCATTCTGGTAGGCGTAGAACTGCCGCTTTGGCGGCTGCATCGTCACCGTGGCGATATCGCCAAGATGAATCGGTTTGCCGTCGCGCCATGAGAGCACGAGATCGCTGAGCTGTTCGGGTTTGTAGCGGCCGGTGTAGCGCAGTTCGTATTGTTGGCGGCCGACTTCGATGCTGCCGCCGGAAACGTCGGCCGCGCTCGCGGCTTTCGCCGAGATGTCGGGAATCGTCACGCCGACGCTCGCCGCCTTGGCCATGTCGACCGTGATGCGCACTTCGTCGGGCGGACCGGCATTGACCACGACCTGTGCGACGCCCGGTACGCTTTCGATGCGCGGCTTTATCGTGTTCTCGATGAAGTGGCGATACGTTTCGATCGTGCCGGGCGTACCCGGCAACAACTGCACGAAGAACCATGACAGCGATTCGTTCGCATTGCCGCCATTGCCGCCGCCGAGCTGCACGACCGGACGATCGGCATCGCGCGGAATCGAACGCACGCGATTGATGCGGCCGATCACTTCGACCAGGGCATTCTTCATGTCGGTGCCGATCGCGAACGTGAGATTGATGAAACTGCCGCCCGGACCGGCATTGCCGTCGAGTTCCTCGAGTCCCGGCAGGCCCTGCAGCACCTGCTCCTGCGGTTCGAGCAACTCGGATTCGACTTCTTCAGGCGACGATGCGCGCCAGTTGGTCTGAATCGATATCTGCGGGCGCTCGATGTCGGGGAACAGCTGCAGCGGCAGCTCGCGCAAGCTCATCCAGCCCATGACGGCGATCAGCAGCACGGCCATGCCGACCGCGACGGGATTTTTCAGTGACGATTCGATCAATTTCATGGCGCCGCTCCGTATGCAAATCCCCGGGCGCGAGTTTCGCTCCGAGCAACACGGGGTTGGATGTGGCGGGAGTCATATTGGTTGCATCGCCTGCGACGAGTCGCGCGTTTTGCGCGATGAATCGCGACATCGAATGGCCGACGGATATGCCGGAAGTCACGGCGACCGGGTCGCGTCGCGGCGGACGATGAGCCCGGAGACGTGGTGCCGGATGAAACCGGTTCAGGTCTTCCTAGGTGGTCAACAGACGGACCTTGTCCTTGTAACCGCGCGACAGTTTCAACTCGTGCCCCGAATCGAGCACGAGGAAATACTCGCCATTCTGATGCGGGCGCAGTTCTTTTACGCGCGTCAAGTTCACGATGGTCGAACGGTGCACGCGCTGGAAGCGCTGTGAATCCAGGCGCTGTTCGAGATCGTGCATCGTGCCGCGCAATACGTGCGTGGTGTCGTTCGCGTGTACGCACATGTAATCGCCGGCGGCGTCGATCCACTGGATCGCGTCGACGTCCACGCGCACGATGCGCGAGCCGTCGCGGATGGCGAGCTTGCCGTTGCCGCGCTTGGGCGCGGGAATCACGTCGTCCAAGTGCAGGTCCGGCTTGTTCGACATCGCCGCCAGCAGCTTGAGCAGCTGCTCGCAATTGTCCTGCGCGGAACGCGTGGCCAGCTGCACGCGAGCGCGCTCGATCGCTTGATCCAGACGCTGGTCGTCGACCGGTTTGAGCAGGTAATCGAGCGCGCTGGCGGCAAATGCGGCGAGCGCGTATTGATCGTAGGCCGTGACGAACACGGTCATCGGCAGCATCGAGGCGGGTACGGCCCGCAATAACTCGAAACCATCGACGCCGGGCATCTGCACGTCGAGGAACATCAGTTCCGGTTTCATCGACGAGATGGCGTGAAACGCCTCGCGACCGTTGCCTGCTTCACCGACGATCTCGACGTCGGCGTGTTTCTTCAGGCGCAATTCGAGCCCACGCCGCGCCAGTGGTTCGTCGTCGACGAGCAGAGTGCGAATACTCATGCGGCCAACTCTGCCGGCACGATGTTCTGCACGGGCATGCTTTCGAACGGCAGGTGCATGCGGACTTCGCAGCCGCGCGGCTCGCGCGTGGCGATGCTGAACATCTGGTTGTCGCCATAGAGCACGCGCAGACGTTCCTGCGTATTGCGCAAGCCGACGCCGTGCCCGGTCGGACGCTCATCGAGGTTCGAGCAGCCCGGACCGTCATCGCGCAGCACGATGATCAGATCGCCGCCAGAGCGACGCGCTTCGATCTCGATCGTGCCGCCTTCCTCGCGTTTGGACACCGCGTACTTGACCGCGTTTTCGATCAACGGCTGCAGGATCAGGCTCGGCACGAGCGCGCTGCGCGCTTCGGGAGTGATCGCCGTGCGTACACGCAGACGCTCGCCGAAGCGCAGCTGTTCGATGCCGAGATACAAGTTCGTGGCGTCCATTTCCTGCGCGAGCGTCACGCGCTGTACCGGATCGGAGTCCAGCGAATAGCGCAGAAATGCGCTGAGGCTGCCGACCATGCCGTTCGCGGTGTCGCGGCGGCCGTCGAGTACGAGCGTGGATATTGCGTTGAGCGTGTTGAACAGGAAATGCGGGTTGAGTTGATAACGCAGCATCTTCAACTGCGCCTCGTGCGCCATTGCCTGCGCCTTGAGCGCGGCTTCCTTTTGCTGGCGCAGCTGGCGGCTGAATTTGATGCCGAAGTACAAGCCGCTCCAGGCGAGCAAAAGATAAAGATTGGAAGAGAAATACCAGATGTAGCCGAATGCATTGTGCATTTCGCAGTCGGAGCAGAAAGCGGGGAGCAGCGTGAGAAAGGCCTTCATCTGCACCAGTATCGCCAGCACCAGGAAGCCCGCGGACGCAAACACCATGCGCGGGGCGGGCCACTGCCAGACGTGGCCGTAAGCCAGGCGCAGCAGGCTCGTGACAACGAACCCGCTGGCTGCGACGGCGAGATAGAACAGGATCCATCGCGGCGGTTCGCCTTCGCCGACCTTGGCCGAGGAACTCAGGATCGTGTAGCACAGCCAGCCGGTGACCTGCAGCGCCCAGAACTGGCGGCCGGGGCGGGACAGGAACCGGCGCAGTGCGGGCATCGGTGCGGATTGGGCGCTCATACGCACATCCTAGAACGTTTTGCGGCACGATGGGCTCGATTCGACGCGCGAATCCCTCGATTCGTCGCGCATTTTGGCCGTTCGTCGTTGCGGCGTCGGAGCATGAACGGCAGGCCCGGCATATGGCCCGCGCGTCGATGCCTCAGCGCGAACGGAAACGGGTAAAATGGCCGGCCGCCTGGATCCAGGCCGGTTCGAGCCGCAACAAGGAAGCCCATTCCCAAATGAAGACCCTCTTGGTTACCGGTGGCGCCGGTTTCATCGGCGGCAATTTCGTGCTCGGCCTGCTGGCCGAGGGCAGCTGGCGCATCGTCAATCTGGACAAGCTCACTTATGCGGGCAACCTTGACACTCTGGCGGCCCATCGCGACAACGCCGATCACATTTTCGTGCGCGGCGACATCGGCGATCGCGCTCTCGTGGCAAAGCTGCTCAACGAACATCGGCCGAGCGCAATCGTGAACTTCGCGGCCGAATCGCATGTCGACCGCTCGATCGACGGTCCCGCGGAGTTCGTGCAGACGAACGTCGTCGGCACGCTCGCGCTGCTCGAGTGCGCGCTCGCGTACTGGCGCGCGCAACCCTTGCCACAGCAGGATGCGTTTCGTTTTCTGCACGTATCGACCGATGAAGTGTACGGCTCGCTCGGTCCCCTCGGACGTTTTACCGAGGAATCGCCGTATCAGCCGAATTCGCCGTATTCGGCGACGAAAGCGGCCTCCGATCACCTGGTGCGCGCATTCCACCACACCTACGGCCTGCCGACTCTGACGACGAATTGTTCGAACAACTATGGTCCGTACCAGTTCCCGGAAAAGCTCATCCCGCTGATGATCCACAAGGCGCTGATCGGCGAGAAGCTGCCGGTCTATGGCGACGGTCGCAACGTCCGCGACTGGCTCTATGTCGGTGATCACTGCCGCGCGATCCGGCGCGTGCTCGAAATCGGCCGCACCGGTGAGGTTTACAACGTCGGTGGCGACGCCGAGCGCGAGAACATCCACGTCGTGAAAACCATCTGCAAGCTGCTCGACGAACGCCGGCCGATGCGTGACGGCGCCAAGCGCGAATCGCTGATTACTTACGTCAAGGACCGCCCCGGTCATGATCGGCGCTATGCGATCGAGGCCGGCAAGCTCAAGTCACAGCTCGGCTGGCGCCAGCTCGAAAGTTTCGAAAGCGGCATTGCCAAGACCGTCGACTGGTATCTGGACAACCAGGACTGGTGCCAGCGTGTGCTCGATGGCAGTTACCGCGGCGAGCGCCTTGGCGTCGCCGTGTAAAAGAGAATAATCCACAATGTCGCAAATGACATCTTCGCACACGCAAAAGGGCATCATCCTCGCGGGCGGTTCCGGCACGCGCCTGTATCCGCTCACGCAGGTAATGAGCAAGCAGCTGCTGCCGGTGTACGACAAGCCGATGATCTACTATCCATTGTCGACGCTGATGCTCGCCGGCATCCGCGACGTGCTCGTGATCAACACGCCGCACGAGCAAGCGTTGTTCAAGCAGCTGCTTGGCGACGGCTCGCAGTGGGGCATCTCGATCAACTATGCGGTGCAGCCGTCACCCGACGGCCTGGCCCAGGCTTTCATCATCGGTCGCGCATTCGTCAATGGCGATCCCAGTTGTCTGATCCTCGGCGACAACATCTTCTACGGCCACGGGTTGACGGACGTATTGCGCCGGTCCGCGCAACGCACGCACGGCGCGACGGTGTTCGGCTACTGGGTGCGCGATCCGGAACGCTATGGCGTCGCCGAGTTCGACGCAAGAGGAAAAGTGATCGGGCTGGAAGAGAAACCGGCGCAGCCGAAATCCAGCTACGCGGTCACCGGTTTGTATTTTTACGATCAGCGCGCCTGCGATTTCGCCGCGGAACTCAAGCCGTCGCCACGCGGCGAACTCGAGATCACCGATCTCAATCGCCGTTATCTGCACGATTCCTCGTTGATGCTCGAGAAGCTCGGCCGCGGCTACGCGTGGCTCGACACCGGCACGCATGAATCGCTGACCGATGCGTCGAATTACATCGAAACGATCGAAAACCGCCAAGGCCTGAAAGTGTGTTGCCCCGAGGAAATTGCCTGGTCGAATGGCTGGATCGACGACGAGCAGGTGCTGCGACTGGCCAAGCCGCTGGCCAAGAATGGTTACGGTCACTATCTGCAACAGCTGGTGAAGCAGGGACCGGTTTCGTGAAAATCATCGAGACGAATTTACCGGGCTGCGTCGTGATCGAGCCGGCCGTGCACGGCGACGCGCGTGGTTTCTTCTATGAGAGTTTTCATGCGGAAAAGTATAAAAACGCCGGGCTGGATTTGAAATTCGTCCAATCGAATGTCTCGCGCTCCGCGCGCGGCGTGCTGCGCGGCCTGCATTATCAGTGGCCGAACCCGCAGGGCAAACTCGTGAACGTGCTCGAAGGCGAGGTCTACGACGTCGCCGTCGATATCCGCGCCGGCTCGCCGACGTTCGGTCGCTGGGCCGCAGCGATGCTCTCCGCGGACAACAAACGTCATTTCTGGATACCCGAGGGTTTCGCCCACGGTTTTGCGGTCCTGTCGGACAATGCGACATTCTGTTACCAGTGTACGGCCTTGTACGACCACGCCAGCGATGCCGCCGTGCGCTGGAACGATGCGGATATCGCCGTCGATTGGCCGATCAGTTCGCCCCAGCTTTCCGGCAAGGACAGTCAGGCGCCGTTTCTGCGCGACGTGCCGGCGCACAAGCTGCCGAAGTATACAAAATGAAAATCCTGCTGCTCGGCGCCAACGGCCAAGTCGGTTTCGAGCTCGCGCGAGCATGCGCGCCACTCGGCGAACTGGTCTGCGCGACGCGCTCGGGCGAGCTTCCCGGCGGTGTGCACGGCGTCACCGCGGACCTGGCACAGCCGGACATGCTCGGTGCCGTTCTCGAAGCAGCGCAAGCGGACATCGTGATCAATGCCGCGGCGTATACGGCGGTCGATCGCGCCGAGGATGAACCCGAGGCCGCGCATCAGGCGAATGCCGAGGCGGTCGGGCACATCGCGCGCTGGGCCGCGCAACGCAAGGCGCTGGTCGTGCACTATTCGACCGATTATGTGTTCGACGGAAAGGGGACACAGCCCTATCGCGAGGACAATCCGGCCGCTCCGCTGGGTGCCTACGGCCGCAGCAAGCTCGCCGGCGAGCAGACATTGCGCAGCTCCGGTTGCGAGCACCTGATTTTCCGCAGTGCCTGGGTGTATGCGGCACGCGGCAACAATTTCCTGCGCACGATGCTGCGGCTCGGCCGCGACCGCGAGCAGCTGCGAATCGTCGACGATCAGCGTGGTGCGCCGACGTCCGCGCGCCTGATCGCGGACGCGACCGCGCTTGCGCTCGCGCACATGAACGCACGGCGTGCGGCAGACCGCGGAAAATTTCTCGGCACGTATCACCTGTGCGCAAGCGGCGAGTGCAGCTGGTTCGATTTCGCCGGTGCGATCTTCGCGCGCGCGCACGCCGCCGGCGTGATCGGGCGTGTGCCGGAATTGCTGCCGATCCGCACGGCCGACTATCCGACCAAGGCGCAGCGGCCGGCGTTTTCCGTGCTCGACAATACAAAGTTCCAGGCGGCGTTCGGATTAAACTTGCCGGCGTGGCAGGACGGTCTCGATCGCGTGATCGGCGAACTGGCCGAGAATCGGGCCTGAAGGAGCAAACGACATGCTGATTCCCGTAATTCTGTCCGGTGGCGCCGGTACGCGTTTGTGGCCGGTCTCGCGCAGCGCTTATCCAAAGCCGTTCATGCGCATGGGCGACAACGAATCGTTGCTGCAGAAGACTCTGGACCGCGCGTTGCGTCTGGCTGACGACGGCCGCGTACTGACCGTGACCGGCCGCGATTATTACTTTCTCACGCGCGACGAGTACGCGCGGCACAGCCAGGCCCAGCTCGACCGCTTGCCGTTCCTGCTCGAGCCCGCCGGCCGCAACACGGCGCCGGCGGTGGTCCTGGCCGCGCTGCATGCACGCGCGCACATCAGTCCGGATGCCGTTTTGCTCGTATTGCCGGCCGATCATCTGATCAAGGATATTGGCGCATTCGCCGCCGACGTGCGCCGCGCGCAGGCGCTCGCACAGCAAGGTTACCTCGTCACGTTCGGCATTCCACCGCTGCAGCCTGAAGTCGGATTCGGCTACATCCGGATGGGGGCTGCAATCGCGCAAAGCGGCCGGGAAATCGCCGCGTTCGTGGAAAAACCGAATCTGGAAACCGCGCAGCAATATCTGCTGTCGGGCGAGTATGTGTGGAACTCCGGCATGTTCTGCTTCCGCGCCGATGTTCTGCTCGATGTCGCAGCAAAGACGTGCGCGGACGTGGTGCTCGCCGCGCAATCGTGTTATGCCAGCGCCATCAGCAAGGAAAGCCCGGTCGAGTTCGACAAGGCCGTGTTTATGGCGATGCCCGACATATCGATCGACTACGCGATCATGGAGCGGGCGCAAAAACGCGCGGTGGTTCCGGCGACCTTCGACTGGAGCGATATCGGCTCGTGGAAGGCGATGAGCGAAGTGGAGGACGGAACCGTCGGTGACGAATTCGGCAACCGGACGCGCGGCAATGCGATCATCGTCGAGAGCGAGAATTGCTACATCCAGGGCGACAAGCGCATGGTTGCCGCGGTCGGCGTGAAGAATCTCGTTATCGTCGACACCGGAGACGCCGTTCTCGTCGCCGAGCGCGAGCGTGCGCAGCAGGTCAAGCTCGTCGTCGACCGCTTGCGCAAGGACAACCACGCTGCCGCGAGCTTCCATCAGACCGTGCATCGGCCCTGGGGCAGCTACACCGTACTCGAGGACGAGGCCGACTGCAAAGTCAAGCGCCTGACCGTCAAACCGGGGCAGGTGCTGAGTTTGCAACTGCACCATCGCCGCAGCGAGCACTGGACCGTCGTGCATGGCACGGCGAAAGTCCGCGTCGGCGACGAGGAATTCCTGCTCAATCGCAACGAATCCGCGTACATTCCGATGGAAACGCTGCATCGGCTGGAAAATCCCACCGATCAGGATATTCATTTGATCGAGGTGCAGTGCGGCGATTATTTCGGCGAAGACGACATCGTGCGTCTCGAAGACAAGTACGGTCGCGTAGCGCTGAATCAACCGTAGCTGGTGTTCCAGCCGGTTCGCCCCATGCCCGGAAATGGCTGCCATTGTGATCGCTGTCCTTCGGATAGCGTCTTAAGTTCCGGCAAATGAGTCAGGGCTATCGTTTCGACAATTGCCGGATCCTTCCGGCGGCGCGTCAGCTATGGCGCGGCGATGAACTCGTCACTCTGCCGCCGCAGGTTTTCGACTTCCTGACCTATCTCGTGGAACGGCACAATCGGGCGGTCGGTCGCGACGAACTTGTCGCGGCGGTCTGGGGAAAAACCGAGGTAAGCGACACGCTGATCGGCCAAACCGTATTACGGATTCGCCGCGAACTGGGCGACGACGCGAAGCGGCAGCAGCTTCTGCGCACGATTCCAAGGTTCGGCTACCATTTCGTCGCCGCGGTCAACTCGTTTGAAATTCCGCGTGCGGACGCGAGTCAGACTCTCCCGGCATCCGCGGCGCTGGACGAAGCCGGGCATGTCGTTGCCGCGCCTGCCGCTGCGTCAGCACTGCAATCGAACTCACGACCAGTCGCGGCGATGCGGAAACGGCGCGCTTGGTACTTGCTCGCCTTGGTCGTCGCGGCGGTCTTGAGCATTGCCGTTTTGCTGAGGCGGGATGCCTTCGGTCCGGCACACGACATGCAGCAGGCGCCTGCGAACGATCCGCCGCTGACGAGCGCCGTGATGCCGTCCACCGTGGAACCTGGCACCGAATGGTCATGGATGCGACTGGGCGTGATGGATATCGTCGCTAGCCGGCTGCGCAGCTCCGGCTTGCCGAGCGTGCCGAGCGAAGAGATCGTCGCCTGGCTCAACACACCGAGCGGCAATCGCGGCGCCGATTTGCGTGCAGCCGTATCGGCGCGTCTCGTCGTGCTGCCGAACGTGCAGCACACCGGGTCGACGTGGGAAGTCGCCTTGGATGCCTCTGACACGTCCGGCAAGCACTTCCACGTCACAGCGGCCGCGCAGGACGTGAGCGCGGCGGGTCGAGCCGCGGCGGACAAACTCCTGGTGGCGTTGGCGTTGCGGCCACCGGACTCGACTCGAGAAGACCTTGCGGCGGCCCTGGTCGGGCGCGTCGACGCCGCGGTCCTCGCGGATGATCCGGATACCGCGCGTGCTCTGATCGCGCGAGCGTCGAACGAAGAACAACAATCGCCCGAGTTGCGACTGCGGCTGGCGAAGATCGATTTTCGCGGCGGCCGGCTGGCCGACGCGCGCGCGCGACTCGAGGCCCTGCTCGACGAAGCGCCCGCAACAACCGCGCCGGTGCTTCGCGCCAGCATATTGAACGGTCTCGGCGCCGTGGCGATCCGCGAGGACAAGCCGGCGCAGGCCGAGCAGTCGTTTGCCGAATCCGTCGGCTTGCTCGAATCGCGCAATGAACCGGCGCAGCTCGGCCAGGCTTATCTTGGCCGCGCCGCGGCCGCCGCCGAGCGAAGGCATTTTGATGCGGCAGTGGCCGATTATGCGCGGGCGCGAATTGCTTTCCGCCAGGCGAACGATCGTCTGGCACTGATCCGCATCGCCGCCAACGAGGCATTTCTGGATTTGGACCAGGACCGTCCCGCGCAAGCCTTGGCGCAGTTCATAACTGCCACTGACGGTTTTCGGCAGTGGGGCGCACTCAACGAAGCCGTCTTCACTTATATCGGACAGATCAGCAGTCACCTGGCATTGCTGAACAATCGCGCCGCCCTCGATGTGGCGGACGCCGCGGAAGCCGTCGCGCAACATATCGATAACCGTGCGACGCTGGAGTCATTGGCATTGGCGCACGCCCGGGCGCTCGCAGCGGCGGGACGCTTGCGCGAGGCGCGCGAGACACTCGGGCGGCTGCGCAGACCCGATTCAGATCCGATCACGGCCGCCGCAGCCGCGAGCGTGCTTGCGCGCATCGAGCTCGATCAGAATGATGTGCAGGCCGCGGGCGCGTTCGCGCGCGAAGCGGTGGAGAAGCTCGAGGCGCCAAGCTATGCGGCGTTGCGCGCGAACGTTTGGCTCACGCAAATACGAGCTTTGCTGCGCAGTGGAGAAGCGGCACCTGCCGCCGATGCGCTCCAGGCGTTCGAAGAATGGGCGCTACGCACGGACAGTCCGCGTGCGCGAGTATTCGCCCGGCTCGCCCGCGCCGAATATGCCGTGCATTCCGGCGCTGCTCGTGCCGAGTGGGGCGCCCATTATGACGCGGCGCGTGAATTCGCGGCGCAGAACGCGGTTCCTTACGAGATCACGGCCGCGGCCGCAAGTTATGCCGGCGCATTGTTCAACGCGAACGATCTGCAGGCCGCCGCCGTCGAGGTCGGCCGCGTGTCGCGCTGGTCCGATCAGGATTTCATGGCTGCGGCAACCGAAGCGCGGCTGTATTCCGCCCTCGGTCGCGATGAAGCGCATCAAGCGGCAATCGCCCGCGCCCGCGAGCTGGCGGGTGAACGCGAAATTCCTGCCGAGGCGCTCTCGGTGCCGGTGGCGGCGGGTGCTGCGCGTTAGCGGCTGCAACGCAGGGATCAGATCACACTGGATTCATTTGACGCCGTGCATCCAGCGCTTGATCAGCGGACTCAGCAGCAGCGCCACCAGCGCCGCGCC